>Ga0308417_1002745_pt1 | contig 11501 bp, 8 predicted proteins | sample HotsprSampleOS65_FD_203528 | JGI IMG/M metagenome (GOLD analysis project Ga0308417, IMG submission 203528) | Hot spring phototrophic mat microbial communities from Octopus Spring, Yellowstone National Park, Wyoming, United States - 20090730_OS65 ... | reverse complement strand
CCAGAGGAAGAACGTGCGATCAATCGGGCCACCCGGGATAACCTGCCCCGGCGGAATCACAGCCGAACCCGCGCCGTTAAAGTACGGCAGGTAATTGCGGGCCGAGTAGTCGAAGATGTAATTGTTGACGCCGCCCTCCTTCAAGTACAGCTCGATCGCCGCGCTTGCCACCCCCACCAGCCCACATGCCACCACAACTGCCAGTGCCTTCTTCATCATGTCCTTCGTCTCCTCTTAAAGAGCCCTGACTCCACGTCGTCCCGCGAAGCACGGATATCTAGCCAGCGGGCGGGCAGCTTCACTGCCCCTCGTAGCAACTCTAGGACCCGGCCGACGCGGATTTCTACTCGTGGGACGAGAAAATGTCCTTGGATGCCGTCCCGTATGGCTTGACTGCAACCCGCCGCCCTTGCGCGGCTTAGGTCACATCTGCCTCGGCACGTCCGATATCGTCGAGCTCCAAACTTGCGCGGCCCCGCCGCCGGAAGAGCACTCGATGATTCCCGCTCACGCGGACGGAAAGCGGTGAAAAAACGCAGGGAGTTGGCGTTGAGCCCCCCAACTGCCAGGCCGGCGCATGCCAGGGGAGCCTTACAGCGGTTCGTCGATGGCCGCCGGGCGCGTAATGCGGAAGGCCCTCCGCCCACGGAGCTGCCCGGGAACGCCGGCATATTTGTTGCGACCTTCGATCTGGAGGATCATCTCCCCACTTACGAGCTTCTCCAGCGGCAACAGATCACCAGGCCGCAAAGCGCGGAGCTCGGAGACGCGCAGACGTGTGCGTCCCAGGAAAGCGGTCAAGTGGACCTTCGATCGGGCCAGATTGCGATGGATGCGCCGGCGCTCCAGCTCCGTCGCCCCCTTGGTGTGGTACCCGAACCACGACTGCGTTGTGAGCTTACTCAGTACGGACTCGATCGTGTTGAACGGGATGCAGATGCTCATCGTGCCCGCGCACTGATTCATCTTGATCTCGAACGTGATGAAGACCACCACTTCCGACGGGGCAACGATGTGCACGAGCTGCGGATTGCTTTCCGTCTCCACGATCTCGAACTTCGCTTCGACCAGGTTTCGCCACACTTCGGTTAGATGTTCCAGCGCCCGGTTGATCAGCCGCGACATCAGCCGCCACTCGATCGCGGTGAGCGGTCGCTGAGGAATGAACACATCCGCGCGACTGCCGCCCAGTAGTCGGTCGATGATGGGATAAACGATGAGCGGGCTGACCTCCATGCACATCTGGCCTTCCAGGGGCGGAGCCTGGAGGATCACGAAGCAGGTCGGGTTGGGCAGGGAGTGGATGAACTCGCTGTAGGTCAATTGTTCCACGCCGACCACGCGCACGTCGATGATGGTCCGCAGGAAGCCCGACAACGTGGCACCAAAATTGCGTGCAAAACCGTCGTGGATCGAGCCGAGCGCGCGGATGTGATCCTTGCTGACCCGCTCCGGACGCCGAAAGTCGTACAGACTCACATCCCGGCGTGGCGCGGTCAGCGGGACGGCTGCGGCCACCGCCGTTTGCGTCTCAGCTCCCGCGTCCGCTTCGGCCTCGCCCGCCACGGAAGCCAGGAGCGCGTCGATTTCGGCCTGGTCGAGTACTTCGCCCATCGCGTTCTAAATCCGGCACCCGCCGACCGTCGCGGGACTCAGGCGCGCAGTCGAACGGGTTTCCTCCCCGAGCTATCGGAGCCTCGGCGCCACGGATTTGAGCCTGCCGTGCCCCGGTCGGCGCGCTTTCGGGCACCCTCCCGCGGGTTCGACGAGTCGGTCGTGACCCGCTCCGACGCCTGCCCGGATGTCCGCTCGCGCCAGGCGACCGCACGGAAGCCTGCCAGATCGATGGGTGAAGGAGCGTTTGCAGCGACGGCAATGAAGATTATCGGTCACTCAGCGGCCTGAAGGTCGTGGGGCGCCCTTGAACGAGCTTCGCAGCACTCGTCACAGCCGATCAGTATCGCCACTGCTGGCCGCTCGACGGGTCCCACTTGTACGGCACATGCGGGTCCCGTTCGTAATCGGGGGCGGCGGGATCGTTGCCCGGGTCGTAGCCCAAGCCGTTCCAGATGCCGTTGTCCGCGTAGGCCTTGCGCGGATCAAGGCGCTCCCCATGACCGTCGGCGAAGATCGCGTTGCTGTTCCCTAGATGCCGGTCGGACAAATAGGTCCGCCAATTGCGCCAAGCGTAGGGTTCCAGATCGCCCCCGGAGTACGTCTGGAGGCTTCGCAGTGGAATGTACGTCGGATCAAGAACATACCCGTGATTCCCCAGGCGCAACGGGTTCTGGTCGGCGTCGGGATGATCCGGCGTACGCTCAGGTCCCCAGGGAAGCGTCCAACCGGTCCCATCCGAATCGGCGAAAGCCAATGTTCGAGCGGGCGCGCGCAGCTCGCGAACCGGGAACGTCTCGAAGGGGCGGTAAGGATTGTCGGGCATGACGTTATCCCGCGTGCTGCCCAGGTACTTATAGTTGTAGCCATACGAGTTGTTTCGTCCCACTTCCCAGTCCGGCGTACTGGGGCAGCGCTGGACGGTGTCGCGCCGGTCGAGCGTGGGGCTGTACGACCCTGTCCGCGGGGCACCACCCAGGTACAGCGCCAGGGCGTTGAACCACCGCAAGCGAGCCCCGTCCGCCAGTCGCCATTGATGTGCTGGGTAGCAGCGGTTCTCGACATGATAGAGCACCAAGCCGTGGCCGAGTTCGTGGCACCGTCCCAGGCACAGCACGGCGCGCGCCCGCTGCCGCGCACGCGACAGGGAAGGGACCAAGACAGAGAGCAGGCCGGCGATAATGGCCACGACAACCAGTAATTCGATCAGCGTAAACGCGTTCAAACGCAGACGCATGACATGGCTCCCCCAAACTCCGAACACCTCGCGTGCGATTCTCCACCAAGGCTGAGCTAAGCAGCCCGTCAGCTACGCAAGTGACTAGTGTAGCACAGGATAGAGAAGAGTCCACCCCCGGGAACCGATCGGCGTCCCGGGTCGTAAAACGGGCGACGCCTCGCCCTCAGGAGCCTCTTCCTGACGGGCGGTCCAGGCGATTATACTGAGATAGCAGCGCGGAAGCGGGCACGCGAGGGGTAGGCGCGTGCTGTGGTGCGCGTTGCTCGTTTGTCGGGCCGCGGAGCGCCACCAATCGGAGGAGGCCCCCCGCGCACGTCCAGACGGGATACGGTCTTGGGTTCGACAGGGGAGGACATTCCGTCGTTGTAGTGCGCCGCGGCGAACGGCGACGCGCAAGCTGCCGAAGCGCTTTGGCGCGGCGTCTACAACGAACTACGCCGCATTGCGCACGCTCGGCTGTGCCGCGAGCGTCGCGCGGGGGAACTCCAGACGACGATTATCGTCCAGGAAGCTTTCTTACGGCTGACGGGCAAGAATGGCGGCGCCGCCCGGCTTCCCGCTAACCGCCGGGCTTTTTTCACCGCCGCCGCAAATGCCATGCGCCAGTTCCTCGTAGATCACGCACGTAAGAAAGGAACGCTGAAGCGTGGGGCAGGGCGGCCGGTGGCGCCGCTGACCGAGCCGGTCGCCGTCCGGGATTGCGACCTGGACGAGGTGCTGGCGGTCGACGAAGCCCTGACGCAGTTGCGACGGCACGATCCGCGCAAGGCGGAGGTCGTCCAGTTGCGGTACTTCGGCGGCCTGAGCATCGACGAGGTCGCCGAGATGCTGGGCATTTCGCCGCGGCTGGTGGACCAGGAGTGGCGGTTCGCGCGAGCGTGGCTGCACCGGAAACTGTGTCCGGACTAGATCGGAATTCGCAAACTCGCGGCGCGCGCGATCAGAACGCACCGCGCAAGTGGCGGGACGGCCCCGCACGGGGGTGCGGGGTTCGGATAACGCGCCGTCGAGCCGGGAATCGCCATATAGCCGACGGCCGCACGCATTGTGCCCGCCCGCATCGCAACTGGCGTAGTTGAGTCGTCCGGCAGGAGAGCAGGTCCGGCGTGCACCACCAGATGCCGACCACCGGCGAACGCTGGCAGCGAATCGAGGAGGTCTTCGCCCGGGCCGCCGCTGCGCCGCCGGAGCAGCGCGCAGCGCTGCTGGACGCGGCCTGCGGTGACGATGCGGAGCTGCGGGCCGAAGTGGAATCTCTGCTGGCCCATGATGCGCGCGGGCGAAGGCTTCCTCAGCTCGCCCGTCGTCGCGGAGCCGTCGGACGAAGAAGAGTGGCCGGCCTGGGTGCAGCGACTGTTGGGCCGTCAGCTCGGGCGGTACACGATCGTGCGGCTGCTGGGGCACGGGGGCATGGGCTGCGTCTTTGAAGCCGTGCAGGAACAGCCGGCGCGGCCGGTGGCCCTGAAGGTGCTCCAACCCGGCCTGAGTGCTCCGTCGGCCCTGGCCCGCTTCCGACTGGAGCCGGAACTGCTGGGACGCTTGCGGCACCCGAACATCGCACAGGTTTACGAGGCGGGGATCCAGAAGGACGAGCACGGCCCGCTGCCGTACTTCGCCATGGAGTACATCCCCGACGCTCAGCCATTGCTGGAGTACGCCGACTGTACGGCGTTGACGACCCGCCAGCGGCTGGAGTTGTTCGCCAAGGTGTGCGATGCGATCCACCACGGCCACCAGAAGGGCATCATCCACCGCGACATCAAGCCGGGAAACATCCTGGTCGGCACGGACGGCGAGCCGAAGGTAATCGACTTCGGCGTCGCCCGGGCGTCCAACGCGGACATCCTGATGACCACCCAGTGCACGCACACCGGCGACCTGATCGGCACCATGCAGTACATGAGCCCCGAGCAGTGCGACGGCGACTCGCGCGAGATCGACACCCGCAGCGACGTCTACTCCCTCGGCGTGGTGCTCTACCAGCTGTTGACCGGCGCTCGGCCGTACAAAGCCACCGGTACGACTATCTACGCCGCTGCGCGGGCAATCAAGGAGCACGTCCCACCCCGTCTGTCCGCTGTCGTCGCGCAACGGAGAGCGCTGGCGCGCGAGCTGCGCGGCGACATCGACACTATCATCCTGAAGGCCTTGGAGAAGGACCGCGCGAAACGCTATGACTCGGCGGCGGAGCTGGCGGCCGACATCCGTCGCTATTTGAACTGCGAGCCCATTCTGGCTCGGCCGCCGACGCGCTGGGCGCGAGCGGTGCGTTGGGTCGCGCGGCACCCATACGTGACGACGGCGGCCGCCTGCCTGCTGCTGGCCGCGTTTGTGGTGGCTGCCACGTAGCTGGCCGTGTGGGTGTTGAACGAGCGGCCGTGCGGCTTCGTGTACATGAGAGATCCCGGTTACGAGGACTGGCGCCCATGTCGCGAGGCCAGACTGGTGGCGTTTAACGGCCGGACGCTCCGCGCGTGGGGCGGACTGGGCCCGCACAACGTTGGGTTCGCCCAACTGCTGGATCGGCCGCGCGCGCTGGGCGGCGGCAAGGTCGCCATCGTGTTTCATCGGGCCGACTCCACCCGCTACACGCCGTATGAATTGTGCATCTATGACACGCGGGTGAGCCTCTATAACCCCGAATGGATGGCGAAGTTGCGTGACGACGACCCGGTTCCCGACCCGCATGGGCGCGGCTACAAGGGACGCGAATTCAACGCTTACTTCGCGGACACCGCCGACATCTTCCCCGAGCACCCGGGCATCGAGCTGGTCGCCGCCTTCGTGCGAAGCGGGTACTCGCAGTGCGTGATCCACATCTATGACCTCCGGGGTGACGTGCTGTACGAAATATGGCACGACGGCGGCGTCGGCAGTTGCTACTGGATGCAAGATGCCAAGCAGCTCGTGTTCACGGGCGTCAATGCCGAGGTGGACTGGGAAGATCGCGGGTACCCCGGCCTCGAAAGGGCCCATCCTTGGGTGATCTTCGCGATCCAGCCGCGGTACGGCGAGCGCGTCCACGCTCCGCTGCGAGCAGAGCCGGGCGACGGGCCGTGCGATCCGGCGTGGTACAAGTGTCTCTGGCCGCCGGAGTGGACCGGGCGCCTAAGAGGCGGCTTTAGTTTTCACTCGACCACCCGCCCTTTCAAGGCCGATCCTGGACGGGCGGTGGGAGTAAACCTTAACTGGAACCAACGCCGGGGCTTTGGTTTTGAGGTCGACGAGCACGGCGAAGAAATCCCCGGCACGCGCGTCATCAGTGATGACTACCGCCGGGCGCGTAACGCCGCGCTGACAGCCGCCAGCGACGCCGCCACGCACGGCGCCTCAGGCAACACGAACCCGTCCGGCGCCCCCTCAGGTGACGCGGACTTAGCCGGCGACATCTCAGTCGACAGGGGTTCAGCCGGCGCCGCCTCCGCCGAAACGAACCCGGTCGTGGCCGGTTTAGCCGACACGGATTCGGCCGGGGCCGCTGGAGGCGACGGCCATGACACGCTCATTCCGCCCGACCCGGCGGTGATCACGCTGCACGACCTGCCGCCGATCATACGCCGCGGGCCGCAATCCGCAGCGACACAGCCTTCCGCGCCGCACGCTGCCGTGCCGTGACGGCGGGCACGACCACTCCGCAGCGGGGACCGAGGTACCTCCGCCGTCTCGCGACGCACGCGCTTTGATCCCGGCGGGCTGCCAATAAACGTTCGATTCGTGCGTCTTTCTTGTTGTGGCAAGGCCGGCCGGGCCGACGTATGGGAGTGTCCGGCCGGGTTGGCCGCACTCGAGCACGTCGCCCCGCAGCGAGCGAGGTTGGAGAGGCAAACATGTTCTGTGTGCGTGTCAACCTGTCCCGCTGGTGCTACCTGATTCTTACGTTGGCCGCCTGGAGGGCGCCCGCCCTGGCCGAGGAACCTCCGCCCATCCAAATGATCATCGACGTCCACATGGACCCCATGTTCGCCATTCCCCAGGCGGTGCGGCCGCAGGTCTACGCGCAGTGGCGTGATGCGGCCGCCTGGGGGCTGGACGTGTGCGAAGCACGCGGGGCACGCATCACCTTCCTGTCCGTCGGCGAATACGTGGAGTGCACGCTCGAGGACCCGGCCAGTTGGGCGCTGATCGACCGGCTGCGCCGCAGCGGTGGCACGATCGGAACACACTCGCACCGGGAAAAAAATTCGGTCCGCACGATTGGCGCGAGTTGCCAGGTAACCCGCCGATGAGCCTGATCGTCGAAGCCTGGCAGGATCATGTCGGCGCGGTCGATGCGGTCTTGACGGCGATTTACGGCATTACTCTGCCGGAAGAACTGCGCGCGATCAACAATGCGCGCGGCGCGCACCTGCCGGCGGATCACGCCACACGGATCGATCTGATGGCCCAGTTCGGCTTCACCATCCACCAACAGGGGCCCGAAGAAGAGTTCTACGCGTACTTCGGTCATTACGTGATGAACCCATATCGTCCCGCGGGTGACCACTTTCTGCGGCACGATCCGAATGGACCGGTGGTCGTTTCGCCCTTCGGCACGGTGCTCGGGAGAGCGGGCGAGCACTACGGTATTTACCAGGACATGCGTCTGCCGGCGGCGAAAACGCTCTTTTTGATTACGTTGCTGAACTGGCTGGATGACGTGCACGTGGTGCGCTCCGGACGGGTGTGGAATTACGGCTGGGGCGGCCACGGCAGCGATTTGATGCCTGGACAGCCGACGCGCGCGGCGCTGGAGCCGATGCTCGATTGGCTGAAGGGTTTGTTCGTGGACGACACTCCCGGTGGCCGGGTGGCCGTCGAGTTTTCCTCCGCCGTCCGTTCGCGCGATATGTATCTGGCCTGGGAAGCGGTGCACCCGGGTGGCATCTCGTTCAACTATCCGGTGAGCGCGACAAACTGAGCCCTCTATCCGTACCTGTTGCCCGTGGCGCGCTACCTGGTTGGCGGCCACTATGAAACCACGTTCTTAGTGGGTCGCGTGAGGGTTCACCGGGTGGTGGCCGGACAGCAGGCCGGCGGTCCCTATCCGTTATTCGTCGCCTATTCGCTCGACCCGCAGCCCGCCGTGGCGGACCTGACCCCCGTGCTGGGGTCAGGCCGTTGGGTAGCGGTCAGCCCACGCACGGGGCTGGCACCGCTCATCGCGCCGGAGCACGTCCAAGTAGCGCCCAACGGGGTGCTGCTGGTGCCGGAAGACAAGCGTCTGGCCTTGCCGAATGGGGATGTCAACCTGGACGGCCAGCTCAACTTCGCGGATATCGACCCGTTCGTGAGCGTGCTGACGGGGGCCGACTCGGACCCGCAGCACCGGGCGGCTGCCGATATCGACCGCGACGGCGAGGTGACCTTCGCGGACATCGACCCCTTCGTGGACCTGCTGGTGCAGCAGTAACGCGGTGCGACCAATCCCGGCCAGGCCGAGGCAACGAGCAGAGGCGCCCCCCTTTAGGCAAACGGCGGTGCTGCCGACAGCTCGCCAGGCCGGCCAAGGTTCTGCATTTTTTGATTGACCGCCGACAATCCCCGAGCGCGGCACTTTTCAACCGCGGTTCACAGGCGCCCGACGGCGACGCGGACCACCACCAAAATAGCGCGCAGCGCAATGCGCAGCGCAATAGGGCGTTGTTAGGTGGAAATGAGCGGAAACGAAAAACGACCGCCGCGCAAGGCGACGATCGCAATTCGTTAGGGTTCAAGGATTTTCCGGAATCTTCATTAAGTCCTTGTCCCGCAATGACTTGGAGGCGGCGGGAATCGAACCCGCGTCCCGAAGCATTTCAGCCCGGGCCTCTACGTGCGTAGTCGGCCGATTTGAATCTGAGCTCGCCGCAGACCGACCGACGGGTCATCGGCAAGCCGGGCCCGGCTGAGTCTCGTCGGCACGTCGCCAGGCGGACCGGCAAGCCGATCCACGCGCCGACCAGCCTGCTGTCGGCGTCGGACACCGCTAGCAGGCGTCGCGGGCCGACGGGTTACCTAGTAACTAGGCAGCCATTCTGTAGCCATTGCTGGCACATAAGGGTTTTGTCAGGTGTTTAACGAGGCCTCCTGACCACCTCGACACGCCACCCGGACCTCAACCTGCCCGGTCGAAACCGATCGCCCCCAACTTGTGTAAGACCTCACGATCAAGCAATCATGATCACCGATCGCCGATCGACTATGGCGCCGCGACCGCATTGACGGGAAACGATCGATGTTGTGCGACTGAGCGACCATGACCGCCGACCGACCTGCACGGTCGAGCCCGTGTTGCCAAGCCCTGTATTTCAAAGACCTTGTGCGCATTCAGCTCAGCACTGGCTTGCCCGAGCGTTGCCTGACGCACCCGTTAATCATAGCACCATGTCGGCGCACTTGCCATACCGGCTTTTGCGCCACCCAACCCGCCGAGCTCAATCGCGTGAACCTGCGCCAGCCCGCCCCGCACGGGTGTGCGGGGTTGGCCTGTCGCGACGATCGGTCTGGGCAATAGCGCGGGGCGGCCGAGTGCCCCGTGAGCGCAACCCACGCCGACGTCCGGCCGCGATCGCAGCCGCCCCGCGGCATGGGCAGCGGCCCCGCCGGGGTCCAAGATGTTGACAGGACTGCGCACACGGTACATCATTCAACGCGGGCCGTGGGCCCGCCACCTTGGCGGGCACGCGACGGGCGATTAGCTCAGTTGGCTAGAGCGCGTGCTCGACATGCACGAGGTCACTGGTTCGAGCCCAGTATCGCCCACTCGCCTGCGTTTCCGGTACTGCTGAGGGTATCAACCCAGAGAGGGTCCGGTTTCAGGCTGGGGCCGACGGAAACACAGGAGCCCAGTCCGACAGTTCCTACAATCCGGGCATGGAAACGGACCCGCTCAACGCCACCCTGCTCGAACGACACGATCTGACCGACCGGCTCAGCATCGTTCGTGTGCAACCCGACACCGGCCGTGTGCCGCCCTTTCGACCAGGCCAGTTCTTTCGACTGGGCCTGCCGCGTGGGGCAGCAAGCGATCCGAAGTCGGCCGGCCTGACGCACACCGGGCGGGTGCGCATGACCCGGCGGGCGTACTCCGTGGCCTCGGCGCCCGAGGTGACTGCGTGGGCGGAGTTCTTCGTGGTTCTCGTTGAGGAGGGCAGGCTCACGCCCCGCCTGTGGGAAATCGTGCCGGGCGACCGCCTGTGGATGGACAGCGAAGCGAAGGGCGAGTTCACCCTGGAGCTGGCGCCGCCCGACCGCGACCTGGTAATGGTGGCGACGGGAACGGGAATTGCGCCCTTCGTGTCTATGCTGCGTGCCTATCGCGGGCACGGGTGCTGGCGACGTTTCGTATTGATCCACGGCGTACGACGCGCGGCGGAGCTGGCCTACCGGGCCGAAATCGAAACGATGGCGCGTGAGGACCGGTCGGTCGTCTACATCCCGATCGTATCGCGCGAAGCGCCGGTCGCCGGGGAGCTGCGCGGCCGGGTACAGGCGGCGCTGGAGCCGGGCACGTATGAGCACATCGTCGGCGCACCTCTGACCCCGGACCAGTGCGATGTTTTCCTGTGCGGCAATCCGCAGATGATCGACGATGTGGAAGAATTACTCACGGCGCGGGGCTTCGTCGCCGACACACACCAGCGCCGCGGCAATCTGCACTTCGAGCGCTATTGGTGACCTGCGCGCGACTGCGCCGCGCAGGTCGCCAACGTTGACTGCGCGCGGCGCGCCTCACGACTGTGCGACCGGCGTGGCCGGGATCCAGACCGTGAATGTGCTCCCCTCGCCGGGGCGGGAGTGCACCTCCAGGCGTCCGCGGTGAGCAGCGACGATGTGGTTCACGATGGCCAGCCCGAGCCCGGCGCCGCGTGTCTGACGGACGCGTGTATCCTCGGCGCGGAAGAAGCTATCGCCGAGCCGATCAAGTTGGTCGCGGGTCATGCCGATGCCGCGGTCCGTCACGCGGAATACGATCAGCCCACCTTCGCGCCCCACGGTGAGCCGCACGTATCGGCCGGTCTTGCCGTAGCGACAGGCATTCTGCAACAGGTTGACCAGCACCTGTTGCAGGGCGGCCGCGTCGGCCTGGATGACCGGAAGATCCGCGGCGATTTCGAGCTGCGCGTCGAACTGCTCCGCCGCGAACTGCGCCTCGAACAGGGCCCAGGCCTGTCGGGCGACGGCCGCCACGTCGCACGCGCCGAACTCATAGCGCTTGCGGCCGGACTCGATCCGTCCCAGGTCCAGAATGTTCTCCAGCAGGGCCGTAAGACGTTCGCTTTCGCGGGCGATCGTCTGGAGGTAGTTCTCCAACCGCTGCGGATCACGCACCCGCTGCTGAATGACTGTCTCCGACAGCAGGCGGATCAGCGCCAGCGGGGTTTTCAGCTCGTGGCTCACATCAGCGACGAACCGGCTGCGCAATCGGGCCAGCTCACGTTGGTGATGCATCACCCGCGCCAGCATCCAGATCACGAGCAGCCACGCGCCGGCGCTGGCCACAGCCGCCATCGCCACCGTCGCGAAACGTCGGCGGTCGAGGTTGTGCAGCCGATCCGCTCCCCGCGCGGACGGCACGAGCACGGTCTCCCCGAAAGCGGGCCCCAGGCGAACCAGCAAGGTGCGCTCCTCAGGAGTCGCCGACATCTGCACCTGCCAGGCCGCTTCCGGCTCGCGCGGTTTCCAGTAG
>Ga0308417_1002743_pt1 | contig 11506 bp, 5 predicted proteins | sample HotsprSampleOS65_FD_203528 | JGI IMG/M metagenome (GOLD analysis project Ga0308417, IMG submission 203528) | Hot spring phototrophic mat microbial communities from Octopus Spring, Yellowstone National Park, Wyoming, United States - 20090730_OS65 ... | reverse complement strand
ACCACGCGCAGGCGGGGCGCGAAGGACAACCAGCGATCCGTGCCATGGGTGTTAATGAGGGACTCAGGAATCCGCAGCACGACACGGAACGAGCCTTTGCCCTCGGCATTGGTGAAATATCGGAAGCTGTGCAGCACCAACGGCGACCAGTCCACGCCCGGGGCCAGTTCGAGCCGCTGCGCATCCGGCCGCAGCCACTCGTAGTCCACACGGTACTCGACGGTTTCGCCGGCGGCGGCCACCGCCGGTGATAGGCCGCCCCGCCGTACCAGAAGGTACCGATCGCCATCTTCGAGGTCGGTTCCGCGCACGGCCACAGCGCCCGAAACGAGAATGAGCAGACGGGTCAGGCAAAACAGGCGTGAGCGAAAACCCTTCACTGGCCGAGCTGATGTGCCAAGCAAGATCCGCTTATGCAGCATATCAGACGTCCCGGAGAAAATAAAGACCCTGGTCCCTTGTGTCAAGGGGACGCCCGGGGCCGCTGCCGGTTTAGCGAAACCCTCCCGGAGCGCGGACTGGAAGCCCGACCTACCGTGGATGTCCCGCCGTAAGCCGGAGTCGATACTCAGCGTTTGAATGCTCCGAGTAGTTGGTAGCCAGTAAGCGGCCTTTTGGTCGGTTGCCGGTCAGGCCGGGGAGGCTTTCCGGAACGGTCGCAACGGCGCCAATTGGCAGCATGGCCTTTTGCCTTCCCCCCGGAGGCCGGGTCGTTAGAATTCCAGCCTGGCCACTGGTGCCAGGCCTGCCGTTTTGCCTTCCCCCCGGAGGCCGGGTCGTTAGAATCCGCGACCAGCAGCCATGGTCCCAACACGTGTTTTGCCTTCCCCCCGGGGGCCGGGTCGTTAGAATTTTTTCCCATGACGGCGTGAAGTGGACAGCGTTTTGCCTTCCCCCCGGGGGCCGGGTCGTTAGAATCGGGGTAAGTCCGACCAGCAGTCGGACCAGGTTTTGCCTTCCCCCCGGGGGCCGGGTCGTTAGAATAGATCTGGCGGGCGGCAAACAAAAACGCCGGTTTTGCCTTCCCCCCGGAGGCCGGGTCGTTAGAATTGTGAATGACTACTTTGCATCATCGCAAGTGTTTTGCCTTCCCCCCGGAGGCCGGGTCGTTAGAATATCAAGGTCACCATGACCACCGATGTTCTTGTTTTGCCTTCCCCCCGGAGGCCGGGTCGTTAGAATTAGGCCAGATTCTTTGGCTACTTGAGACGAGTTTTGCCTTCCCCCCGGGGGCCGGGTCGTTAGAATCACCGCAGCCCTTGCCCGCCTTGAAGGCTGGTTTTGCCTTCCCCCCGGGGGCCGGGTCGTTAGAATTAGGCTTGACGGAACATGTTGAAGGTGAAAAATTTGAATCAAGTTTAAGCCCTTCTGGGGGGAAGGCTTAACTGACGTAGAGGCCCGTGACCCACTGCATCGCACGGTCACGGGCCTCGGTGTTTTCAGTCCCAGAACTCGATCTGCTGGGGTACTTTGGGGTTGGTGGCCCGTTTGCCCTGGTTGTAGTTGGGGCCGATGATGGTGACGCTTTTGGCCCATTGCTCGTCGGTGATGAACAGCAGGCGCACGTTGCCGGCCGGGGGAACGAGCTTTTCGATGGCGCGCAGGTGTTTGTCCAGTTGCTCGAAATTGACGCAGGGGCGGGCATACACCGAGAACTGGATCATCAGGAAGCCGTGGTCCAGGAGGTCGTTGCGGAAGCGGGTGGCGACCTTGCGTTCCTGTTCGGTCGTCACCGGCAGGTCAAACATGGCCATCAACCAGCCCATACTAAAGGGGGAATTGTTCATCCGTTCTTCGGCGCTCGCTTCCGGTTTGCGCTACCCACCGGGTGCCGGCAAGCTGCCAGACCGTAGCGCAGACTTCCAGTCTGCTGTCTCGCGGGTTTCCAACCCGCCGACCTTCCGAGATTGTAGCGCCTTCGTCGTCATGGCGCGCTGGCCGGCTGGAAGCCGGCGATACGGCAGGTTGGAAACCTGCGCTACCCCGTCTCTGGCAATTCCGGCGCCCAAAACGGGCGATACGACGCTTCGGCATAGGCGCGGGCCAGCGAGTTGGCCGAGGCGTCAATGGCGTCCATGAGCTTGAGCGTGTAAGCGCCATGTTTGACGCGCCGGTCACGCAACTCGTTGCCGACCTTCCTCACCCAGGCTTTCATCGAAACGTCTGGCTCGAGCATGAACTCGGCGAGCATCAGCTCCACCACTGGGCGGAACGGTTCCATGAGGTCGTACACCAGCGGCTCGGCGCGATAGCGCGGTTTGTGGTGGACGCCCAGTTGGGGGAGCAGGCCGTGAATGATGAGGCTGCGATGGCACAGCGCGGCCAGCACGGCGTAGCCGTAGTTAAGCATCTGGTTGGGCGGGGTGTTCTCGCGCCGGTCGCGTCGCGTGGCTGTCCAACCGATGGCCGGGAAATACAACTGCCAGTAACGGCGGGCGCAGTTGGCCTCGTCGAACTCGCCCCGTTCCAGGGCCAGTTCCAGGTGGGGCGAGCGGAGTTGCCGGCGTGCGAGCACGCGGGTTTGGTTGAGCGTTTTGACGCGCAGCATTTCCTGCCAGAGCCGGGCGTTGAGCCGGCGCGGGCGGGCGGTTTGCGTTTCGAAGGCTTTCAGGTCCACCACACGGGCCAGCGGGGCGGTCCAGCCGCAGGGCTGGTAGCGCTCGTCGCAGTGCAGCACGATGGCGTCCTTTTCCAGGACGCCGCTGAGGAAGCTGGAGGTGAGGGTAACGCCGCGGGCGGCGATGATGACGGCGCGCAGGTCGTCCAGGGGCAGGCGGCGCTCGGCCTGGTCCTGGGCGCGGCAGACGATGAACCCGCGTTCGCGGGCCAGCACCGCGCCGTGTTGGAAAACGTGCAGAACGTGGTGGCTCATGCAGGTTCCTTTATCCTCAAGCCGTCGGCGAGCAGCGTCGCAGGCCTCGATTCCAAAGCGCTTTGAGCGAGACATTTTGCGGGACTTCGCCGCCGAAACAGGGTTTGAGATTCACGCCGGTGTCATTGGAAAACGAACCCAGGAAGTAGTAGCCCGCTGGCACGGATCGGGCACCGCTTTGGGCGGCCTCCGGCAGATTGAGCAAATCGCCCGTTCGCCAGGGTTTCGGGTCCAGCAGTTCCCATCCCTGGCCGAGGAGGCGTTCCCGGACCTGCTCGGGGTTTTCGAAGAAACGGATGGGCCGCGCTTCAATGGCGTCGCCGCGTTTGCACAGCCAATACCCTTTGTTTCCACCACGCGCGAACGCTCCACACGCATCCTTCGAGAGGTCGAAATACTCTTCGAGGCTCGTGCCGACGGTTTGCATTACCTGAAAAATTCGCGGACCGGTCTGGGCTTCGAAAAATGAAATCCATTGGTCAGCAGTTGGCGTCGGGTGCTCCCTCGTGAACTGTTCCAGTGTTTCCTTCGGAACTACGCGGACGACATTGCAGTAATCTCTCCAAGCCTTCTCTTGCAGTCGTGGGTCGCGGACTTGCGTCAGGCTGTCAGCAAAGCATTCCAAGCAGCGGCGGAGTTGAGCATCCACCACGCTCTGGGCCTGCTTGGCCAACGCGTCGCGGGAAAAGACCTTGTCCTTTGGTTCAAACAAGACGCGCAAAAGCGAGACGTTGGGCCGTCTCGGTGGTCGGTCTGAGTCGCTTGTGAAGACGAAAAAGCTTTTGGGCAAATTATGGGATTTGCGGAATTGCTCGAACGCCTGTTTCCACCGTTTTTCCCGAGTCGCCCAATCCGTCCGTTCGGCGTCGGACATTCGGGCCGGTTTCGGCGGCAACAAATGCGGCACAAGCTGTTGTTCGAGAGCTTCTCGGAATTGTGGAGATGCCAGTTTGGCCTGCATCTCCCGATCCCAAAGAAATCCCGGCCAGGGCGAAGCGTCGGCACTCGGAGACGACGCGGGGGCGGGAGTTCGCCGGCGCCCGCGTGTCCGGGCCTGGGCATCGTCCTTTCGCAGAATGTTCCGCGCGGTTTCCGCCAGGTGATCTGGATTCCACACGTAATTGTTGCCGGAGGTGTAGCCGAGTTCGCTCAGCTCGTAACGCGTGGCGGGCAGTACTTCGACCTTGCAGACCTTCACCAAGCGCTGGTCCGGTTCCGGCGGGCGCTTGCTCTTGCCGCGACCCACGGGTTGGAAACATGCCGCCACCTCCGGCTGTGCGCAGATTTGCTGCCAGTCTTCGGGGCCGAATTGGCAAGAGGCAAACCGTTTTGCCGACAGCGTTGCTTCGAGCTTCGCGCTGAGGACGCTCTGGAGCTTCTTTCGGTCGTAGCCTGGATGTTCCGCAATGGACTGGATCCGCGTGCGCAGCCATTTCAAGTCGAATACAGGTTGTTGGGGATTGCGCGGGTTGGGGGCAAATGCCAGATCGGTCAGGGCAAGCAACGATCGCTCGGGGCAGTCTTTGTAAATGAGATAAACGCGCCGATACAGCGTGGCCTCGGTGGGCGTCCGCTGCCAGGCCATGGTGCGTGGGAGCACCGGGCGCTTCGCTGCAGGAGATGCACCCTCAAGTTGGCTGCGAAACCATTCGCGAACCGCGCGGACGTTCCGGGGCTGCTTGAGTTTGTCCAAAGCCCGATAGAGCTCGGCGATGCGCTTGCGAGCAGGGAACACGGACGCTTTAAGTTGCTGGAGTCTGCCGAAGTCGCCTGCCAACCGAGCCTGTTTGATTTCGCGGAAAACGGGTTTGTTCTCCACGTAAAGCTTGGCCAGTTCCGACTTAATCGCCGCCATCTCGGGCTGGTCCTCTTTCGAGTAGAAGTCGTTGTCGCCGATTGCTGTTGGAAAACGGAAAAAGTCTTCCTTGGTCCGGTCGCGCGCCCAGTTGGGCAGGAACGTCAACAGCATGGCGTCCAGAGCGTGGTGGCGTTGATCGTCCCGGTTCTTTTCGGCTTCGGCCGCTAAATTGGCGAGCCGCTGACGCAGTTCGGCGCGTTTCTGTTTGCGCGCATTCTCGCTGAGCGACGTGTCGGTCCGCAATGCCTCGAGCTCATCGAGGGCGGAGTCAATTTCCCGGCGCAGCGTTTCTGCGTCGTTGCCCACGCCAAGCAGGGAATCGAGCAGGTATTTCCGCCGGATGCGAGCGGTCAGCCCGCCGGAAATCGTGATCACGCGTTCCTCGCCGGGCTCGTCGTCCAAGGGCCATCCAAAGTGGAGTCGGGCGATGGTTTGGGCGAGTCGGGCGATCCACGCGCTCTCGGCCAGGGCGGTGTATTTTTCGCCCGCAAGTTCAGCGGCGTCCGGGCGCAGGAGCAAATCCGCTTTGCGCCGACCGAGCTGGGCGGCTCGGGCCAAGACCCGCCGTTTATAGTCGGCCCACTCCTCGTCGGTCTTTTCTTCCTTGAACCAGACGTAGGGGACGCGGTCGCCCTTCTCCGCATTGGCGTTCTCGTCGCAGAGCACCCAGTTCCAGAACGCGTCCGGACCGCCGAGTGACCGGGGCACGATGTGCTCGATTTGCAGGTTCGGCAGGTCGGCGGGACGGATCTCATTGCTTGTGTAGATGCATACCCCGCCTTGGGCCTCGCGGAGCAGCCAGCGGACGACCATGTCATCAGTGGTCGGCAACCCGCATTGTTCGAGTGCTTTACGGGCTTTGTCCCGGCGCTGTTCGTTCTCCCGCAAAGCTTGCTGGATCGCTTCGGTTCGTTTTCGCCCCTCCAAGGAGTTGTCCTTGTCGTCACGGACAAATTCCAAGACCAAACAGGCCGGGTCGGCCAATCCGAGGCCGGGTTTCTGCTTCTTGGGGTCGGAGGGGACGACCGGATTTTGGAAGTGCTTCAGTCGTTGCCAGAAGCGGGTGAGGCGGTCGCGGACCACAGGATTCTTCTGCTGGCCGATCAGTTCCAGGATCGCTTTATCCCGGCGCTCCAGCTCGGCGCTGTTTTGGCGCAGAAGCTCGGAATAGGGTGTTTCGGTCAGGTCGTGCCGCTTGCGCAGATCCCGCAGCGTCATGTCCGGGATGCGAAGCTGGTGCGGTTCGAAATCGCGTGGATTGCCGTCGCGGTCGGTGGCCTTCCAGACGTGGTCGAGGAAATCCAAATCCCCAGTCAGCAGCCAGGTGCGTTGTTGTTTGCGATATCCTTTGAGCGCCTTGCCGTTGCCCGTAGGGCGCTCCTCGGCCGGCGCGGTGTCGAGAACATCGAAGTCGAGTGCGTCCAGGAGCGCGGGCTCACGGTTTCGGAGGCGCGCGGCGAAGTCTTGTGGCTTTTCCCGATGGAGGAGGAGGTGTCGAAGAATGGCCAGCGCGGGCCGGCAAAACCGGGATCGGCCGGTGGGTTTGGGGGCTTGGACCACGTCCTGCGACTTGCCGCGAGACCGCTCTTCCGCCCCTGAGTCCCCAGAAGCCGCTTCAGCCGATTGAGTGGCGATTTCGCCCGCCAAGGCTGCAGCCTCAGAACGCTCTCGGGCAACGGGGAGAGGGTTTTTGCTGACGCACCATCGGCGCCATTCGGCCCTCGTGATTTTGAAGCAGTCGAGAACGTCGCGTTCCCAAGTGTCCGAAAGGGGCACATTTGCCGCTTTCTCGCACGCGTGTTTCCACCACTCGTTCAGTTCGTCCGTGTTCAGGTAGCGGACGGTTCCTGCGGTTGCGTCGTCCACTTGAAGGTTCTTCAGTTGCAGCAGGAAGGTCACTTCCGCGGCCAGCAGCGAGCGCGGGTCAAGTTCCTTGTCACCGTTTTGGTTCCGCCGCCATCGCGGCGCAACTTTGCAGACGTGAAGCCGTGGAATCAGGGCGCAGTTCTCGACAATCCGGTTGTCGAATCTGGGGGTTTTCTGGCCGAGGGCGGCCATCCATTCCTCGAATGTGCCGATGCGGATGCCGGCCTCGCGGCGCTGGTTCAGGAAGGCCTCGAAGGAGGTTTCGTCGGGCTGACCGGCCGGGCCGTCGCAAAGAAACTCGCCGAAGGTGCGGGCGTGGACCGGCTTGGTTAGTGCCTTGCCCGTGACCGGGTGGCGGAATGTCCAACCGTCGCGTTGCCAGCGCTCGAAGGCTTGTTGGAGCTGGGGCAGCATGGCGGCGGCATTGTTGCCCAAAGCGATCAGCTCCTTGCGCACGTTGGCGCGGTCGAACCGGACGTTGCGGGTGCTGGCGGCACGGTGGTCGGGACGCAAGCGCAGTTGGTCAGGCTGATCGGGACTCCACAGGCCCATGTGAAAGGCGTCGTAGTAGCAGGGGAAGTGGAATTCGGCGGGCACGGCGCGTTTGAACTCCGGCCATTTGCCGGCGGCTTCGCGGTAGCGGGGGTCGGCTTGTTCGAGTTGCTTTTGCTCTTCGGCTTCGAGTTCTTCGGGCGTCTTGCCCTGGGCGCGGGCTTCCTTGACGGCCCACGGGACGCGGCCGTAACCGCGCTTTTGCATGGCCGAGCGGAGGGCCTTGTAAACCTGCCACTCTTCAAGTGGCGGGTCGCCGCGTTTCCAGCGGAGCAGCTTGATGCGCAGCAGGCAGGAGGTGTAGCAGAGGTTTGCGCCGGCGACATCCGAGGGCGCGCCGTCTTTGGTCTTCTCGCCGAGTGCCGGGGCGAACTCGCGTTCCAGCCGGTAGTCGGCCGGGTGTTTGAGTTCCCACCGGCCTGTGGCGGGGTTTCTCCAAACCTCGCGTTTCTGCAATGGTGTTAGGCCTGCCGCTAGCCAGACCGTGTCCAACCAGCGCTCCCGTTCACGGTGAGCGAGACGGACTTTCCATGCGCGATAGCGGCTGGCGGGTGTGCCAGTTTGATCGGCGCGGCCGCGTCGGGCCAAGTCGGGCGGTAAGAGCAGGGCGGCCACGTGGAGGAATTGGTTGGTTTCGATATCACGGACAGCCTCGCCGACCGATCCTTTGCCTAAGTCGAAGGCCCAGATCGTTGTGGGAGATGGCATGGGGCTAACTATGGGAAAGGTTACGAGAGTGGTCAAGCTGCGCTGGCTGGTGGATGGTGGCGGCTGCGTGACCGGCGTTGGAGTGGTGGCAGTCTCTAAGGTTGCGAGGAAGCGCGAGGCAGGTGCAGGCGGCAGCGGATCGAGGGCCGGAGTTTTTAGCTGCTGATGGTCAGGCGGAAGGCGGGGAGCAGGAGGAACCCGAGACGGGGAAGTGGATGAGGTTTGGAGCCTCTTCGAGGTGGAGAACTTTTGGCTCAGGAGGCGGTGGCTGGCCAGGGGCCAAGGGATGAGCGGCCAAGCGGAGGGCGTTGCTGCGCGGGGGGGGTGGGTTGGCTGCTGTGGCTCCGGGAGGTTGGAACGTTCGGGCGTGGGAACCCTGGACTTGACCAGGGTGCGAGGAAGCTGTTTTATGCGCAGTGGTGAAGCGCTGGCTCCAAATCTGGGCGTGGCTGGTGCTGGCAGTGTGGCTGCCGGCGACCCAGCACTGCCGCTTGGACTGGGTGCTGGGTCAGGAGGCGGCCGATCCTTGCTGTTCGCCGGCCAATGCGCCTGCGGAGTCTTCTTCTTGTTGTGACGCTCTGTGCGGCGGGCTTGAGCAAGGGTGGCCGCGTAACGAGGAAACCATCCGGATGATTCCGGCTTGGTCAGGTCTCGAGACGGTCTTTGTGCTCGGGACACGGGCCGTGTCGGAGGTGGCGGATGGACCGACCGAGCTGCTGCACGGGTCGGAAGTTGTTGCGGAGCTGTCGCAACGTTGGTGTTTCCTGCTTCGGACGGCGCAACCTGCGCGTGCTCCGGATGATCGGAGCTGATGGAGTGACCTCGCGTTCCTAGGGCGGGTCAGAGGTCCTGCTTGGATTGCACGGCCTGATCTTCTTCGGGACGGGCCGCTTCTTTGGGCGCCTTGCAGAGGCGCGTGCGGGCTTTCGAACCAGAGGGTGTTTCCGGGATGAAACAGTTTGCGGAAATGGGTTTGCGCTGGGGTTGTCAAGGGGTCGGATGGATTGGGGCGATGTTTATGGTGGTGGCAGGCGGCGTGTGTGCGGAGGTAGGCGCGCGTGAGCCGGTGTCCTGCTTGAGTTTGGAGGCAGCGGTAGAGCTGGCCCTGCGGGAGAATGCGAGTCTACGTGCGGCTGCGGCGCGGGTGGAGGGTGCTGAGGCGCGAGCGGCCGCGGCCGGGCTGTGGCCTGGGGCGGCTGTAGAGGTGGGGTTCGAGGATGGGCCGGCGGCGGGGGTGCGTTCGCTTTCCGAAGCGAAACAGACCGTCGGCCTGACGCAGACATTTCCTTGGCCGGGCAAGAAACGGCTGGATCGGCAGGTGGGGCGGATGGCTCTGGAGGTGGAGCAAGCGGAGCGGAGGATTCAACAGATCGAGCTGGTTCGTGAGGTCAAGGTGGCTTTTCTGCGGATTTTGGCTGCGGAGGAAGCTCTGGGGATGATCGAGGAGTTGGAGCAAGCGGCCGAGGCGGCCTTATCGGCTGCCAAGGAGCGTGTGGCGGCGGGGGATGCTTCAGAGCTGGAGCCGTTGCGGTTGGAGATTGGGGTGGCTCGGGTGCGTAATGAGGCGGCGGTGTGGCGGGAGCGCCGGCAGCAGGGGCGGGCCACGCTGGCGCTGTTGTTGGGGCGGCCGGACCTGCAGGAGGCGCGGTTGTGCGGGCTGGGGGGGGATCTGATCGAGCGGGCTCGGGCGGTGCTCTCTGTAGGGGCTACGCCGGCGGTTGCGTCGCCGGTGTTGGAAATGGCGCGGCTGCAGCAGCAGCAGGCCGAGCTGGAGTGGCGTCGGGCTCGGTTGGAGGCGTGGCCTGACCCGCATGTTACGGTGGCGGCGGGGCGAGGAGCGGCCCCGGGGCGCGACGCGGTGGTTGAGTTGCGGCTGTCGTTTCCGTTGCCGCCTTGGGATGGGGGGCAGAGCCGCCGGCGGGAGAGCTGGGCCCGGATGCAGGAGACGGCCGCGCTGGCGGATGCGGTGATCCAAAGACATCAATTCCAGGTCAAGGCGGCTCGTGCACGTGTGGCGTCCTGTCTGGAGCGGGCGGTCCGGTATCGGGACGAAATGATTCCCAAGGCGGTGGCCAGCCTCCAGGGAGCGGAAAGGGCGGCTGCGGAGGGGCGCTGGGGCCTGGTGGATGTGCTTACGGCTCGTCAGACGCTGGCCGAGTTGCGGCTGGCGTCTGTGGAACAGTGGTTGGAACTGGGGCTTGCGTTGGCTGACCTGGAGGCGCTGGAAGGCTCTGCGGATGGGCTTTTCCCCAGGGAGGGTTCTTCAGGGACCGAGGATTTACCATGAGGACGACCTTTCTGCGATGGGGTGGTTTGTGTTGGGTAGCGGTCGTGGCCTTGAGCGCCGGATGTTCACAGCGCGGTCCGGGTGCAGGGGCGTCAGGCACGGGGGATGCGTGTTGTCCGCCGGGTGCGGCGGGTGCGGGCCTAGCGGAGGGCGAGCGGGCGGCTGCTCTTTGCGGGGAGCATCGCGTCTGGGAGGCCGAGTGCGGCATTTGTGGGCCGGAGCGTCTGGCGGAACTGCGGCCGGGGCAGGCGCTGAAGGTGCGGTTGCCTGCGGCCGAGTCGGCTGAGCAAGCAGGCCTGACGCTGGTGTCGGTCGAAGAAGGGCCGGCCGTGGACGCGGTGGAGTGCCCGGTGGAACTGGCGTTCGATCCAAATCGGCTGACGCAGGTGGTGGCGCCGGTGGCGGGGATTTTACGAGGGGTGCAGGGGGAGTTGGGGGTGCGCGTGGCGCAGGGGCAGGTATTGGCGGAGCTGGGTTCAGCTGCGATTGGGGAGGCGGTGACGCGGGCGCGGTTGAGTTGGCAGACTTTGCACCGGGAACGGCGGTTGCGCAGTCAGCGGATCACGCCGGAAAAGGACCTCCAACAGGCCGAGGCGGAGTATCGGGCGGCCTGCGAACAGTTGCGTGCGCTGGGGTTTACCGAGGCGGAGATTCTTCAGTGGCTGGATTCACCTGAACGGGAAGCGGTGTTGCCGTTACGAGCGCCGTTGGAGGGTGAGATCATTGAACGGCATGCGGTGCGTGGGGCCTGGGTGGAGGCGGGCCAGCGTCTGTTCACCCTGGCCGATCGTTCGCGCATGGTGGCGCGGCTCAGTTTGCCGGAAGCGGCGCTGAGTGAGGTATGCGTGGGTCAGGCGGTGGAGTTGTTTTTGGAGGCCTGGCCCGACCGTGTGTTCACGGGGCGGGTCTGCTGGATTGCTGCCGAGGTGGATGGGCGCACGCGCCGGGCGTGGGCGTTGGCGGAGTTTCCGAATCCGGACGGTCTGTTGCGTGCGCAGATGTTTGGCCGGGCGCGGGTGGGGTTGGGCCCGGCCCGGTCGGCCTTGTGGATTCCGGAGGGGGCGGTGCAGCGGGTGGAGGGGCGGACTGTGGTGTTTGTGTTTCGGGAACCGGACCTGTTCGAAGCGCGCGTGGTGCGTCTGGGCCGGGGTTACAACGGTCGCCGCGAGGTGCTCGAAGGGGTACAACGGGGCGAGCAGGTGGCGGTGGCAGGCAGTTTTACTTTGAAGTCGCAGCTTTTGTTGTCCCGGCTGGGAGCGGGCTGTGCCGGGGACTGAGCAGCGGTATGAAACTGCGCGACAGCGTCATGCCGGAAGAGGCCTACTGGGAAACGCTGTTCGACGTGCCCCTGATCCTCGACCGG
>Ga0308417_1002731_pt1 | contig 11529 bp, 10 predicted proteins | sample HotsprSampleOS65_FD_203528 | JGI IMG/M metagenome (GOLD analysis project Ga0308417, IMG submission 203528) | Hot spring phototrophic mat microbial communities from Octopus Spring, Yellowstone National Park, Wyoming, United States - 20090730_OS65 ... | reverse complement strand
AACTACTTTGACGAGCGTGACCATGAGGGCGTCAAGCGCCGCGCCGTCCGCCGCCTCGAACAGCTTGGTTATCAGGTGACGCTCGCCCCACTGATGGCGGTCGCCGCCTGACTTATTTTCACTGGAGCATCATGGCGCAAGCGAATCGGCACCTGGCTGCGATAGCCGCCGGCCTGGGGATCTGTCTGGCGGCGGCGTGCGGCGCGTCCGCCCCATCGCGGGGACCGGCGCAGGAATCGGCGGGAACTCCCTTGACCGTCCGGCTGGGCTACTTCCCCAATGTGACCCACGCCGCGGCCGTGGTGGGCGTGGCGCGCGGCGCATACGCCGCCGCGCTGGCGCCCACTGCGACGCTGGAGGTCAAAACGTTCAACGCCGGCCCGTCGCTGATCGAAGCCCTGTTCGCCGGGGAGATCGACATCGGGTATATCGGCCCCAATCCGGCCATCAACGGGTATGTCAAAAGCAAGGGTGAGGCGCTGCGCATTGTCGCCGGGGCAGCCAGCGGCGGGGCGCTGTTCATCGTCCGGCCCGACGCCAACATCAAAACGCCCGAGGACCTGGATGGCAAAAAGCTCGCCACGCCCCAGCTCGGCAACACGCAGGATGTGGCCTTGCGACACTATCTGCAGGAGCGCAAGCTGAACACGGTTGAGCAGGGCGGCACGGTGCAGATCATTCCGACGCAGAACGCCGACATCCTCGCGCTGTTCAAGCAGGGCGGTATCGACGGCGCCTGGGTGCCCGAGCCGTGGGCCTCGCGGCTGATTCTGGAGGCGCACGGCCAGGTGTTCCTGGACGAGCGCAACCTGTGGCCGGGCGGCAAGTTCGTGACGACGCACGTCATCGTCAGCGCCAGGTTCCTGGACGAACATCCCGCCGCCGTCAAAGCATTCCTGCGGGCGCACGTGGAGACAGTTCAGTTCATCCGCGACAACCTGGACGAAGCCAAAACGATCATCAACGACGAGATCGAGCGCATCACCACACGAGGGTTGCCGGACGCGGCGCTCAACAAGTCATTCGAGACGCTCGATATCACTTACGACCCCATTCAGTCGTCGTTATTCACGTCGGCTGAACATGCTTTTGCGCTGGGATTCCTGGGCGACTCGCAGCCGGATCTGTCGGGCATCTACGACCTGACGCTGTTGAACGAAGTGCTGGCAGAAAAAGGTCTGGCTGCCGTGACCGGCAAATAGCCAGCAAATAGGAGGACTCTCATGATGACGGATGTCGTGACACAGACTGGCGCGCCCATCCTGCGGCTGGAGGGCGTGAGCAAAACATTCAACGGGCAGAACGGCGCGGTCGAGGCGCTGCAACCGGTGAGCCTGGATGTGCGGGCCGGCGAGTTTGTGTGTCTGTTGGGCCCCAGCGGGTGCGGCAAATCGACCTTGCTCAGCTTGATCGCCGGCCTGGAAAAGCCAACGACGGGCAATGTGTTTGCCAATGGCAAGCCGGTGACCGGCCCCGGCGTCGATCGGGTGCTGATGTTTCAGGACGGCGCATTGTTCCCCTGGCTGAATGTGCGCGCCAACGTTGAATTCGGCCTGCGGCAGACTGGCATGCCCAGGCGCGAACGGGCCGGCGCAACCCAGCGTTGGATCGACGCCGTTCACCTGACCGGCTTCGAGCGCAGCTTTGTGCATGAGTTGTCCGGCGGCATGCGGCAAAGGGTCGCCATCGCCCGCGCGCTGGCTATCGATCCCGATATCTTGTTGATGGACGAGCCGTTCGGCGCGCTGGACGCGATGACCCGCGATCTGATGCACCGCGAACTGGAATCGATCTGGGAATCGACCCACAAAACCGTGATGTTCGTGACGCACAACGTGCGCGAGGCGGTGGCGCTGGGCGACCGCGTGGTGGTGTTCGCAGCCAGGCCGGGGCGGATCGTGGCCGAGTTCCACATCGACTTGCCGAGGCCGCGCTCGCTGGAGGATCACGCCCTGGTAGACCAGGCCCGGCAGATTACGGCCGTGTTGCGCGAGGCCGGCGCAGAGAGCCTTCACTCAGCGGTCAGATCTGGGGCGCCGGCTTGACTGCTTCGGGAGACAGGACATGGAAACGAATATGCAGCCGGTGACGCTGCCGGGGCGAGGGGGGTCGGGGCTTTCTATCGGGCGCGAGCGATGGATGCCCTGGGCGCGGCGGGCCGTTTTCTTTGGCGGATTGTTGCTGGCATGGGAACTGGTGGCGCGGGCCGGCATCTGGCCAGAGTACCTGTTCCCTGCGCCGTCCAGGGTGTTCGCTGCGTTGGCGAACGGCATTGGCAAGGGGCTGTATCTCACAGCGGCCTGGGTGAGCCTGCAACGGATTGCCATCGGCTATGGCATCTCACTGGCTGCCGGCGTCGTTCTGGGCTTGCTGATCGGCCGGGTGCGCGCGCTTAACGAGACGCTCGGCTCGCTGGTGCTGGGATTGCAGGCGCTGCCCAGCGTGTGCTGGCTGCCGCTGGCCATTCTATGGATGGGGCTGAGCGAGCGAGCGATCATCTTTGTGGTGGTGATGGGGGCGCTGTTCTCGATCACGCTGGGCGTGGAGGCCGGCGTCAAGAACACGCCGCCGCAGTATGTGAAAGCGGCGCGCGTGCTGGGCGCGCGCGGGGTGGCGCTGTATAGCGAGGTGATATTGCCGGCGGCCCTGCCGGCGGTTTTGAGCGGGCTGAAACAAGGATGGACGTTTGCGTGGCGCTCACTCATGGCCGGCGAGTTGCTCTTCTACACGCTGAGCCTGGGCAACCTGTTGCAGACGGGCCGCGATCTCAACGATGCGGCGCAGGTCATGGCCGTGATGGTGATGATCATCATCGTGGGCGTGACGATCGACCAGGCGGTGTTCGCCCCGTTGGAGCGGCGGGTGCGGGCGCGCTGGGGACTGAACGGGTGACTGCGGCGCGACCCGGGGCGAAAAGGCCATAAAGAGGACTGGTAAGATAGAGCCGTCGATAGATGTTGTCGATTGTTCCTGTGTGGTTCACATGAGCGACTATCTTCACGTGCACGAATCGGTGCTCGACGCCATCGGACGCACGCCGGTTGTTCGGCTGAACAAGGTAGCCCGGGGGCACGCGCCGACGCTCCTGGCGAAGCTGGAATTCCTGAACCCGGGCGGGTCGGTGAAAGATCGCATCGGCGTCGCCATTATCGAGGATGCCGAGCGCAGCGGCCGGTTGAAGCCGGGGGGCGCCATCGTCGAAGCGACGAGCGGCAACACCGGCATCGGGCTGGCGATTGCGGCGGCGAACAAAGGCTATAAGTGCATCTTCGTCATGCCGGACAAGATGTCCGACGAGAAGATTCGCACGCTGCGCGCATTTGGGGCCAAGGTGGTGATCACGCCGACCGCAGTGGACAAGGACGACCCGCGCTCGTACTACAAGGTCGCCGAGCGACTGGCGCGCGAGACGCCGAACGCGATCCTGGCCAACCAGTATCACAACCCGGCCAACCCGGCAGCCCACTATGCCACCACCGGGCCGGAGATCTGGGAGCAAACCGGCGGTCAGATCGACGCCTTCATCTGCGGCATGGGCACCGGCGGCACCATCACCGGGGTCGGGCGCTATCTGAAAGAGAAGAAGCCGGACTTGAAAGTGGTGGGCGTGGATATCGCCGGCTCACTGCTGTATGACACCTGGAAGAACGGTCGCGTGCCCGATGATCCGGTGCTGAAGACATACAAGCTGGAAGGCATCGGCGAGGACTTCATTCCCAGCGCGCTCGACCTGAGCGTGTGCGACCTGGTGGTGCAGGTCACCGACCGCGAGTCGTTTCTCATGACGCGCCGGCTGGTGCGTGAAGAGGGTCTGTTCTGCGGCGGCTCATGCGGGGCGGCGGTGGCCGGCGCGCTCAAGGCCATCCCGCAGTTGGGCCTGGGGCCGGGTCAGACGGCAGTGGTGCTGCTGCCCGACAGCGGCTCGCGCTACCTGAGCAAGATTTTCGACGACAACTGGATGCGCGACAACGGCTTCCTGAACACAGACTGGTCGCAGGGAACAGTGTCTGACTTCATTCAGGCGCACCGGCTGCGCCCGGTGGTGACGGCCCGGCCGGGCGAGTCGCTGGCGACCGTCATCCAGCGCATGAAGCAGCACGATATTTCACAACAGCCGGTGGTGGATGACGACGAGCGGCTGGTGGGCATGGTGATGGAAAGTGACATCCTGAGCTATATGCTGGGCAACTCGCACCTGTCCTTCGACCAGACGACCATCGAACCGTTGATCCGCGAGGCGGCGGTGGTGGAGGAGTCAACCCCGCTCAACACGCTCAGCGACGTGCTGCAGAAAGCCAAGGCGGCAGTGCTGGTGGACGATGGTCGGCGCGTGACGGGCATCATCACCATGATCGATGTGATCGACTTTCTGGCGGCTTGAACAAGCGAGGGGCCGTTTGCGCGCCCGGCAACGCCACAATCATCCCTCTCCCTCCCAATCACCAATCCTTCCGCCCATGTCAACCTTCTCTCCACAGGCGCCTGTTTTGCAGGCCAAATTGCAGGCGTGGTGCGTTAGCATGTTGAGCGTCGTGGTGGACGCCTACGATCTGGGCGCAGTGATCGGCAAGGGCGCCACAGTTCGGGTTGGCGAGACAGATGTGTGGCCCGATGTGATGTTTGTGCCAAAGAGCAGCCGGGGCATCGTTGGCCGTGATGCGATCAAGGGGGCGCCGGCCTTGTGCATCGACATCATCCACAGCAGCTTTCCAGAAACCGAACGAGAAGCGTTGCGGCAGCGTTACGCCGGCATCCACACGCTGGAATACTGGCAGATAGAAGCCGACACAGCCCAGGCCGCGCTCTACCAGGCCAATGCCGAGTGGCGCTACGACCTCATCCCCCCGGACAAAGCCGGCATGCACTTCTCCGCTGCGATTGTGGAGTTGAGCTTTCCCATCAGATGGTTCCGCGAACAACCCGGCGTGTGGCGAATCATGCAGGCATGGGGAATGATCCACGGCTGAGTAGCAAACCGGCAAGAAGAGTGCTAAAAACCCCTTGACAATCCTCTCTGTCGTGTGCTAGTATTCGCGCCGGTCGTTAGCACTCAAATCGGCAAGTGCTAAAGCCGGGTTATCGGTATCGGTTTAGTGCTGGCCGGTACTCTGCTAAAACAACCCTTAAGGTGAACGGAGGAATCAAGCATCATGGCAAAGAAAGCTGACGTTATGGAAGAAAAGAAGCTCAACCTGCGCCCCCTCGCGGATCGGCTGGTGGTTGAGCCGGTGGAAGAAGAGGAGCAGACATTTGCGGGCGGCAAACTGGTGCTCCCTGAGACGGCCAAAGAGAAGCCGCAGAAAGGGCTGGTTTTGGCATCAGGCCCCGGCCGGCTGGACGAAGACGGCGAGCGCGTGGCGATGGAAGTCAAGGTAGGCGATCACGTGCTGTACGCCAAATATGCCGGCACCGAAGTCAAGATTGACGGCAAGAAACTGCTCATCCTCAAAGAGAGCGACATTCTGGCAGTGGTGGAGTGAGGTTCGGAAGGTTCATTAAGGTTCATAAGGTTCGGAAGGTTCAGCAGGTTCGGGAAGTTCGTCATGTTTTGAGGGGTCGCCAGGTCGGTCAGCGGTGACACCTGAGGAACCTGACTAACCTTGTCAACCTTAACCAACTCTTAAAGGAGTAACATGGCAAAGCAACTTGTTTTTGATGAACATGCGCGACGCAGCCTGAAGCGCGGCGTCGATATTCTGGCAAACGCGGTGAGCACCACCCTCGGCCCCAAGGGCCGCAACGTTGCGCTCGACAAGAAGTACGGCGCACCCACCGTCACCCACGACGGCGTGACCGTGGCCAAGGAAATCGAGCTGGAAGATCCGTTCGAGAACATGGGCGCGCAACTGCTGAAGGAAGCGGCCACCAAGACCAATGACATCGCGGGCGACGGCACCACCACCGCCACCGTGCTGGCCCAGATCATTGTGCATGAGGGTCTGAAGAACGTGGCTGCCGGCGCGAACCCGATGCTCATCAAGCACGGCATCGAGGCCGGTGTCGAGGCCGTCGTCAAACAACTCAAGGACATGGCCATCGAGGTCAGCAAGCATGACCAGATCGCCCAAGTCGCCACCATCAGCGCCCAGGATCCGGAGATCGGCAACCTGATCGCCGACGTGATGGACAAGGTCGGCAAGGACGGCGTGATCACGGTCGAGGAGAGCAAGTCGCTCAGCTTCGAGACCGAGTATGTCGAAGGCATGCAGTTTGACCGCGGCTACATCTCCCCCTATTTCGTCACCAGCCCGGAGCGGATGGAAGCCGAGATTCAAGACCCGTATGTTCTGATCTATGACAAGAAGATCAGCTCGGCCCAGGACATCATCCCGCTGCTCGAGAAACTGGTGCAGCGCGGCAAGCGCGACCTGGTGATCATCGCCGAGGATGTGGACGGCGAGGCGCTGGCGACGCTGGTGTTGAACAAGCTGCGCGGCATGCTGAACGTGCTGGCCGTCAAGGCGCCCGGCTTCGGTGATCGCCGCAAGGCCATGCTGCAGGACATTGCCATTCTGACGGGCGGCCAGGTGATCAGCGAAGAGACCGGCCGCAAGCTCGAAGGCGTCACCATCGACGACCTGGGCCGCGCCGGCCGCGTCGTCTCCACCAAGGATGACACGACCATCATCGACGGCGCCGGCGACGAGAAGGCCATCAAGGGCCGCATCGAGGAGATCCGCATCGAGATCGAAAAGAGCACCAGCGACTACGACAAAGAGAAGCTGCAGGAGCGCCTGGCCAAGCTGGCCGGCGGCGTGGCCGTTATCCGCGTTGGCGCGGCCACCGAGACCGAGCTGAAGGAAAAGAAGCATCGCGTCGAGGACGCCCTGAGCGCGACCCGCGCGGCTGTGGACGAAGGCATTGTGCCCGGCGGCGGCGTGGCGCTGATTCAAGCCGTGAAGGCGCTGGCCGACATCAAGATGGACAACGCGGACGAGCAGGTCGGCGTGAGCATCTTGCGCCGCGCGCTCGAAGAACCGATGCGCCGCATCGTCGAGAACGCTGGCGCCGATGGGAGCGTGGTCATCGAGACCGTGCGCCGGATGGTGAAGGACAAAAAGCACATCGGCTACGACGTGATCACCGGCGAGTACGTCGATATGATCAAGCAAGGCATCATCGACCCGGTCAAGGTTACGCGCGGCGCGCTGCAGAACGCGGCCTCCATCGCAGCCATGATCCTCACCACCGAGGCGCTGGTGACCGATATTCCTGAGAAGAAGGAAACCACCCCGCCCGCAGGCGGTCCCGGCGGGATGGGCGGCGACTTCTAATTCACAGCCCGTCACAGTATCCAGTTCCAGGTCAGTCGGAGGCGTCGATAGCGCCTCCGACTGTTTTTTGCGCCATGCGCGACTTGCGCGCATGGCGCATCTTCCTGCCACCCCTTACAGGTTTTGCGATAGGTTATCGCCTTGCGCCGGGCAGGTTAGGCATCTTCAGCGTGATATAAATCCGGTGAAATATGACAAGGAGATCGCCATGAAACGAAGTCCCTTTTGCTTGATCGCCGCACTGGTCGCAGCTGCGCTGCCCGGCGCGAACGCACTGGCCGCCGGCGCGCCGGCGCCAGGCATGAACCTGGTCAGCAACCCCGGCCACGAGCATCCGGGCGTGTACTTCGCCGGACGCGGCGAGATCAACGTCACCTGGAGCTGGGTGCCTTTCTGGCAGGAGCCGCCGCCGGGCGCCGACCCGCGCGACCAGAATTACCGCACACCCGAGTTTCGACCCGTGTTTGCCAGAGAGTATCCAGAGCGGGTTCACAGCGGCGGCGGCTCAGAGCGGTGGTTCAACTTCTGGGCGCTCAACAAACAGGCCGGCGTGATGCAGGAAGTTAAAAATCTGCCGGTCAATGCGCCGCTGCGCTTCACTACGTGGGCGCAGTTGTGGTCGAGCAACCAGACCACGCAGCCGGCCCGCTCGGTCGAAGACGGCAACATGAAGATTCGCGTGTGCATCGATCAGGACGGCGGCCCGCGCGACATGACTGACCCCAATCTCAAATGCTCAGAATGGGCGCAACCCTATGATCGGTGGGCGCAAATCTCAGTCGATGCGGTCGCCCTGAGCAGCACGGTGCTGGTGTTGATCCAGTCCACAGCCGATATTCCGGTTCAGCACAACGACGCTTATGTGGACGATAGCTGCTTCGAGATTCTGCCGACGGCCAACGCCAAAGGAATCTGCCTGGAAGCGGGGCATGTGCCCAGCGCCATCGACGCCGGCCTGGTGGGGGATGTGCTGGCCGCGCCGGTCGCGCCCCCGGCAAAGCCGGCTGCCCAGACACTGTCTGTCGCTACGGGCGCCGTGACGGCGCCGGCCGGCGCCGCGCCCAAAACCGCCGTAAACACCGCCAAACTGAACGTGCGCGACCGACCCAGCCTGTCCGGCAAGATCATCGGCGGGCTGAACCGGGGCGATATTGTGGATGTGCTCGGCAAAAGCGCCGATGGCGCGTGGTATCAGATACAGTATCGGGGCGCTAGGGCGTGGATCTTTGCCAGCCTGACCGTGCCGAATGCCGCAGCCCGCGCGGTTAACGTGGCGCAGTAACGTGATCGCCGGGGAGGAAAACAGGGCGAGGCGCATGCCTCGCCCTGTGCGCTTTTCTGGAACGTGGTACAACCGGCCCGTATGTCTGCCTCGCTGTCTGAACAGTCACAGCCGCTTTCGCTCGGCCAGGTCGCGCAGCGGTGGTGGCCATTGGCGGCCAGTTGGCTGCTGATGTCGGCCGAACTGCCGGCGCTCAGCGCAATTGTGGCCCGCCTCCCCGACCCTGAAATACATCTCGCCGCGTATGGCGGCGTCGTCATGTCGCTGGCCCTGATCATCGAATCGCCCATTCTCATGCTGCTGGCCGCTTCCACGGCGCTGAGCCGGGACTGGGCGTCGTTCGTCCGCCTGCGCCGGTTTATGCTGGCGCTGAGCGGCGCGCTGACGCTCTTGCACGGCCTGGTGGCGTTCACGCCGCTCTACGATCTGGTCGTGGTGGGGCTGATGCAGCCGCCCCCAGAGGTAGTCGAACCGGCCCGCCTGGGACTGATGATCATGACGCCCTTCACCTTTGGCGTTGCCTATCGGCGCTTTCATCAGGGCGTGCTCATCCGGTTTGGCCATTCGCGCGCGATTGGCCTGGGCACGGCGCTGCGTCTCACCTCAACCGCCACGGTGCTGGCTGTAGGCTATCTGGCGGGCACGCTGCCGGGCATCGTCGTGGCAACCAGCGCGGTGATCGCGGGCATTCTGGCAGAGGCGGTATATGCGCATGCGCGAACACAGCCAGTGTTGCGCTATGAAGTCAGGCCAGCGCCGCCGGTGCAGCCGGCGTTGTCTGTGCGGGCCATGCTGGCGTTCTACGTGCCACTGGCGATGACATCCACGCTCTATCTCATCATCCGGCCGCTGGGTAGCGCGGCCATCAGCCGGATGCCCGATCCCCTCAACTCGCTGGCAGTCTATGCCGTCGTGCAGGGGCTGATCTTCATGGTCCAGGCGTTGGGCATTTCTTTGAACGAGGTGGTTGTGGCCATGCTGGACACCCCCGGCGCAGCCTCGTTACTGCGCCGCTTTAGCCTGATCCTCGCCGCCTCGACAACCGGTTTGCTGCTGCTGATGGCGCTGACGCCGCTCTCATCGGTGTGGTTCGAGCAGATTTCAGGGCTGTCGCCCGATCTGGCAGCGCTGGCGCATACGGGTCTATGGCTGGCGTTGCCCCTGCCGGCCATCAGCGCCCTGCAAAGCTGGTTTCAGGGCACGATTGTCCACAGCCGGCGCACGCGCGGGATCACTGAGGCAACAGTGATCTACCTGGTCTGCATGAGCGCGATGCTCATGGCCGGGGTGGCCTGGGGACAGGCTGCCGGGCTGTACATCGCGCTGGGCGCATCGACCCTCAGCGTTGCGGCGCAACTGGGCTGGCTGTGGCGGCGCAGCCGGGGCGCCGTGCGGGCATTTGCCGGCCGCGCGCCGGTTGCGCAAGCCTGATCGCTCCGGCGAAATGCCGGCCGGCTGAAGTCTGCGCCACTTCTGTCTCAACAATCAGGTACGATTCATGTCGAAATGACCACTCGAAACCGGCTGTTCGCGCTGACGGTGATCCTTCTGGTCGTCCTGCTTGGCGCCATCGCTCTGGACAACCTGTTGCCGGCGCTCAGCCTGACGCCAGTCCTCAGCCTGCCCGACGTGGCGCAAACCTACGTCACTGTCTTTCTGGGCATCTTTATCGAGGCGGCGCCGTTTTTGCTGTTGGGCGTGATCGTGTCCGGCCTGATCTCCGTCTTCGTCACCGCCGACGACATCGCGCGCTTCGTGCCGCGCAACAAGATTCTGGCGACGGCCATGGGCGCATTGCTGGGCATGATCTTTCCGGTCTGCGAGTGCGGGGTGGTGCCGGTGACGCGCCGGCTGTATCAAAAGGGCTTTCCCATCTCAGCCGGCGTCGCATTTCTGCTGGGCGCGCCAGTGCTCAATCCGATCGTCATCGCCAGCACCTACGCCGCGTTTGGGATCGGGCCGATCTTCTGGTCGCGCATCGGCTTCACTTTTCTCATCGCGGCTGGGGTGGGCATGGTGTTCCTGGCGCAGCCGAACGTCGTCAAGGTGCTGCGCCCGCTGACGGTGGCGCCGATGGCGGCCGGCGGCGCAGACCGAGGCGTCGATCTCATCTCTGTGAGCGAAATCCAGGTCGAGACGTTCGCGCGCAAATTGCAGCGGGCGTTTGGCGTCGCAGCCGACGAGTTTTTCGACATGGGCCGGTATCTGATCGGCGGGGCGTTGATTGCCAGCGCATTGCAGACATTCGTGCCGCAATCAGCGCTGGTGGGAATCGGCGCCGGGCCGGCCGCATCGGTGCTTGCATTGAGCGCGCTGGCGTTTGTGCTGTCGGTGTGCAGCACAGTCGATGCGTTCCTGGCGTTGTCGTTCGTCAACACATTCACCGCCGGCGCCATCGTCGCCTTTCTGGTCTTCGGGCCAATGGTAGACATCAAAAGCGCGCTGATGTTCCTGGGGGTCTTTCGCCGGCGCGTCGTGGTGTATTTGATCCTGCTGCCGCTGCTGGCCGGGCTGGCAGTGGGCCTGTTCGTCAATTACAACCTGGCGTGGTGAGTCCAGAGTCCAGAGCACAGAGCACGGATTACAGATTACAGAATGTGGAACTCGGAGTCTAAAATCCAAAATCCAAAATCCAAAATCCAAAATCCCAGGATTCAGACACTGCTGAAAGCGGCCTTGCTGGCCGGCCTGGCGCTCATGCTCTACAGCAAGTTCAGCAACGGCACGCTCGCCTTTTACATCAACCAGCGATTTGCCTGGCTGGTGTTTGTGGGCGTGTTGATCCTGGCGGCGCTGGCGTTGACGATGGCGCACCGGCTGATGGAGCAGCGCGCAGCCATCGAGCGCGGGAGCGCCGGGCGTGGTCATCGCCTGTCGTGGCCGGCTGTGATCCTGGTGTCGATTCCCATTCTGATGGGCCTGCTCGTCCCGGCCCGGCCACTGGGCGCCAGCGCCATCGCCAGCCGGGGCATC
>Ga0308417_1002729_pt1 | contig 11537 bp, 6 predicted proteins | sample HotsprSampleOS65_FD_203528 | JGI IMG/M metagenome (GOLD analysis project Ga0308417, IMG submission 203528) | Hot spring phototrophic mat microbial communities from Octopus Spring, Yellowstone National Park, Wyoming, United States - 20090730_OS65 ... | reverse complement strand
GAACTGTTGGTCGATCGGCAGCGCCGTCGCTGCCGTCCAGTCTAGTTCGTCGCGGTGTAACGCGCCAATCGAATTATTGCAGTTTTAGCCGGATTTTGCCAGCAGCCCAACGAGCGAGCTGGTCGCGGGCGATCTTCGCATTGTGCCGCACATCGACGGGAAATTTCGGGTGGATCAGAAAATGGCGAATTGCGGCAGTATGGGGATGGCGGCTCGCCTCGGCGGCCAACTCGTCGAACAATCGAAGGCGATCGGCCGAGCTGAGGGGCGAGTGCTCCGAATTCAGCTCAACGACGATCACTGGCGTTTGATTCGGCCGCTGCCCGATGCCGACCAACGCGCTTCGCGCCACCCACGGATGTGCGTTGAACACCGCCTCGCAGGGTTCGGGGTAGAGGGTTCCCTGGGCAGTCTCCACGCGATGGACCAAGCGGCCGCAGATCCAAAAGCGGTCGTGTTTGTCGAAGTAGCCGACATCGCCCATGCGGTGCCAGAGACGATTGCCGTCGGCGATCTTCGCCCAGGCGTTCGCCTCCACGCGCGTCACATAGCGCGAGGTAACGACGGGCCCGGCGACAATCAGTTCGCCGATTTCGCCTTGCGGCAGTTCTTCGGCCTGGTCGAGTGTTGCAATTGGGCCGTCAACGATGCGGATGATCTTCCAGCGGATGCCCGGAAATCGGCGGCCGACGCACACGCCGTTGCCGGCGCGCGTGGCCGCGGCAGTTTCGCCGAGCACCTCGCGGGCTGAGATCGATGCGACGGGCAGCGCCTCGGTCGCGCCGTAGGGCGTGAACATGTCGCCTTCCGGCGCGATGCATGCCAGCATTTGTTCGAGAACTTCGATCGGCACCGACGCGCCGGCCGACATCACCCGACGCAAACTGGGGATCCGCGCTCCCTGCTTTGCCGCGTATGCTCCGACATTTCTCCAAACCGCCGGCGAGGCGAACGCCTGCGTTACTCGCCAATCGTTTGCCGTTTGGATAATTGCCTGCGGATCGGCTTTCGCCGGACGCGAAGCATCCATCAGGGGAATGACAGCCGTCACCCCCATCGCACAATTGAACAGGCCGAACATCGGGAAACACGGCAGATCGATCTCCCCGGGGGCGATTCCGTAGTGCTGCCGGATCTGATCGACCTGCGCGTCGAAATTGCCGTGGGTGTAAAGCACGCCCTTGGGCGGTCCGGTTCCGCCGCTAGTGAAGATGATCGCGGCCGGATCGTTCGGCGCGACCGCGACGGGAACCTCGGCGGCGGTCGGGGTTCGCCGCAGGCGATCGAGCGTTGTTCCGCCCCAGAAAAGCCGCGTCCCAACCGTCACCAAACATCGAGGCCGGGGAAAGAGCCATCGCAGCACGGCGCGGACTGCGTGCGCCTTGGGCACGCCGATCCATGCCTCTGGTTGCACGTCGCGCAGGCATCGGATGAGCGGACCCCGACCCATGCCGGGGTCGATCAGCACGGTGACCGCGCCGGCCTTGAACAGCGCGAATACCAGGCTGATGAAATCGATGCCCGGATACACCATCAACACGGTCCGCGCGCCGCGGGGCAGCCCCTCGGCGATCAGGCCGGCGGCGATCCGCGAGCTGTCGTCGTCAAGCTCGCGGAATGTCGTTTGGCGGTAGCGAAATCGGCCGTCCGGGCCGCGGCCGAGCGTTTCCACGACAGCAATCGCCTCGGGCGTTCGCGCCGCTTGCTCGCTCAGCCGACGCCCAACATTGACGAACATCTCGGCATGCTCCCTGCGCGGCGCGTCGTTTGCATTTGCCGTGCGGGCCGCTTCGTTCGCGTTTCACGCAGCCCGACGACGACGTTCCAAGATAGCAGATCGATGCCGAAAGAAAACCGCCGACGGGCGGGCGCCGGCCTCATTGGTCAGGAACAGGCGTCCGGAGCGGGCCGAACCGCTGCGCGTTCGGCCGCTTGCCGCGCGAAACAGACCGACCTAGCGGCGGAACTGCTGGCACCAGTAGATGGTGCCGTTTTCCGAGCGATAGGCGGCCACGCCGATGCGCGTGTGGCCGCGATTGAGGATGTTCGCCCGATGGCCCGACGAGTTCATCCAGCCGCGCACCGCGATGCTGCTGTGCGGGTAGCCCATGGCGATGTTCTCAGCCACGGGCCGACGGGTGTGAACCATGGATCGATTGCGCGCCATCCAGCGAGCGTGTTCACGGGCGCTTTCCATCAGCTCCTTGTCCACCTTGAAAGCTGCCAGCCCGTACTTGACGCGCTCGGCGTTGGTGTACTCGATGATATTGCGTTCGATGTCGAGCAGTTCGATGTCTTCCGAAGTGTCGGCCGGTGCGGAGTCGGCCGGCGCGGTTGGCGGAACTGGAAGCTGGGGCGGATTCGGTTCGGCGGGCTTGTCGGCAGGCTGAGCAGGCGCTGCCGCCTGATCTGCGGAAGCGGCTTGCGCGGCAGGGGACTCGACGTTCGATTTTTCCGCGGCTTGAGGCTCGGCGGCCAACGTCATCAGCACACACATCAGCGTCGAAGAAAGCATGTTGTTTACTCCTCCTTTTCCGAAACGAATCCTCTTCGCTGAGTGCGACGAAAATCGCGCGGCCGCGACAGCGGCTTGTTTCGGGCAGATCGAAAACCGCAACTGCCCGTTGGTTGCCGGCCCGCCGTCGCGACTCTTTTTTGGTGCATTGATGCCGCGGAACGGCGACAGCTCCGCCTATCCACCACCGGCTTGCACACGAACAGCCGCGTTTTTGGGGAATTGCCGACAGCACAGGCGCGCAACGAGCACGCCGTCGGGCCATCGCCGCGCATTGCGACAGCGACGCTCGAACGATGTCACACTCAGCCGGGCAGCCCTCGCGTGGCCAAATGGTTCGAAACGCGAACCGGCAGGCGGGTCAACAGGCGCCCAATCAGATACGTACTGGCTTTCCCCCGGCCCCGAGGCTGCTTGCGACCGCGAAGCCGGCGAAAAGCAATCCGCAGAATATAGTCAAGACTTCCTGTGCTGGACTGTGCATCCTGCATCAACTTTATCGATTGTGCAAAGCTTAGCGAGCAAATCGGCGTTTGCAAGAGGCGCACGGGCATCGGAGAAGAAGTGAGCGCGCCAAATGGTTGCTCGGCAAACACTTATTGGTTCAAATAATTTCGCACAGAAAAACACTTGCGCTGTTGGTTTCCCCTTCTTGTGCGGTAGGCGGCCGCATCGCCCCGGGGCGAAAACAAATCGGCAACCGTCGGCATTGCCAAGGGCATCGCGATCTTGCCAATGGCGTGGCGATGCGCGAAGAAAACGCAAGCCTGCGCCCTCCGGAATGCGTTGCGATGCGAGGCGTTCTGCGTTTTTCGCCTGATGCGCGGGCTGTGCGATCGAGCGACGGCGCGAATTGCGTCGCCCGACGCAGGGCAACAGCCGCAGCAAACAATCGCGCCTCCGCGCCGTGTGGGACGGCGGCACTTGGAGTGCTTTCGGACGAGTAGTGTAAAAACACCATTTATGCCGCGAAGCAGATGCCAACCGCCGAGAAACGCCGAGGAGGAATGCTTTCAGCGGCGCGAAAGCGATTCGGCGAAGTCGAGCTTCGCATGGGAGGGGACGGACGGGTCACAGCCCGACGTACTTGGCCAACAGCGATCGGGCCGCGGCGGCATCGTCGGTGCCCGAGACGACGACGCGCCCGTCGGCAAAGAGCGTGATCGATCGATCAGCGAAGCGCGCTCGAAGCAGGTAGTCGTTCACGGCGACTTCATCGGCCGAGGCGCGGAGCTGCTCGGCAAGCCGATCGAGCGGCGCGGGCAGTTGGGCCAGGGTGATTTGCACGGCGCCGCGGCCGCAGAGCACCGTGGTTTGCGACCGTTCGCGCCCGGCCAAGGCGGGAAACTCGCGTGTACCGCAGGCCGGGCACGAAGTGCCGGGAACGTAGCGGCCCGTCTTGCTTTGCCGGAACGTGCCTCGCCAAAGATCAACAGTCAGCATGGCGGGCAGCACGGCCTCGGTGCGTCCGGCGAGCAGCTTGATGGCTTCGTTGGCCTGCCACGAGGCGATCAGTCCGGCGGCCGGGCCGAGCACACCGACCGATTCGCAGGTCGGCGCGGCGCCCGGTGCCGGCGGTTGCGGAAGGAGGCACCGCAGGCAGGGTGTATGTTCGGGGATGATCGTCCAGGCGCATCCTTCATCGCCGACAACTCCTCCGTAAATCCAGGGAAGGCCCTTTGCGACGGCCCAATCGTTGATCAGATAGCGCGTTTCGAAGTTGTCCGTGGCGTCGATCATCAGATCGATGCCCCCGGCTAGCTCAGCCACGTTGCCCGAATGCAGATCGGCGACGATTCCTTCGACTTCCACCTCGGAATTGATCGATTGCAGCCGCCGCTGCGCCAAGACGGCCTTCGGCAGGCCCGAGGCGGCGTCGGCTTCGTCGTACAGCGTTTGCCGATGGAGGTTGCCGGGTTCGACCAGATCGCGGTCGATCAGCCGAACGAAACCGACTCCGGCCCGGACCAGCCATTGGGCAACCACGCAGCCCAAGGCGCCGCAACCGCAGATGAGCACACGGCCTTGGGCCAGGCGGAGCTGTCCATCGGGGCCTAGCGGGGCGAATCGGGTTTGACGGTCGTATCGTGAGGCAGAGAGATTCATTGCGTCTTCTTCGCGTTGCTTGGATAGTGCGCTTGCGGCTGTCCGAGTCGTGCCGTGACGCAGACGGGTTCATTGATTTTCGAGCTTGAGCGCCTGGGCGAGGAATTGCCCGGTGACCGAATACGGATGGCGGGCGACGGCTTCGGGCGTTCCGCGGGCGACGATGGCGCCGCCCTCGTCGCCGGCGCCGGGACCGAGGTCGATGATGTAGTCGGCCGCTTTGAGAAGTTGCAGGTTGTGTTCTACAACGATCAAAGAGTGGCCGACCGAGAGCAGCGCCTCGAAGCAGTCGAGCAGTTGCACCACATCGGCGAAGTGCAGACCGGTGGTAGGTTCGTCGAGCAGGAACAGGCAGCGACCGCGTTTGGCCGCCGAAAGGTAGCCGGCCAGTTTCAGCCGCTGCGACTCGCCGCCCGAGAGCGTGTTGGCCGGTTGCCCCAGCCGCAGATAATCGAGCCCGACATCGATCAGCCGCTTGAGTCGGGCCTGCACCTTGGGCCGGCCGCGAAAGAAGGTGAAGGCTTCGCGGACGGTCATATCGAGCACTTCGGCGATATTGCGGCCGCGGTAGGTTACGTCGAGAATTTCCGAACGATAACGGCGGCCCCCGCATTGCGGGCATTTCATGTACACGTCGGCGAGGAACTGCATGTCGATTTGCAGCACCCCGTCGCCCTCGCACATGGTGCATCGGCCGCCATCGACATTGAAGCTGAAGTGCCCGGCCGTGTAGCCGCGCGTTTTCGCCTCGACTGTCTCGGCGAAGACGCTGCGGATTTCGTCAAAGGCCTTCAAGTAGGTCACCGGATTGCTTCGAGGCGATCGGCCGATGGGGCTTTGATCGACGAGAATCACGTCGTCGAGCTGCCCGTCGCCGAACACGTCGTCGTGCGGGTAGGGTTTCGGAGCGTCTTTGCGCAAGCGGCGGCATAGGGCCGGATAGAGGGTGTCTTGCACCAGGGTGCTCTTCCCCGACCCGCTTACGCCCGTAACCGCGCAAAGAACGCCCAGCGGGAATTCGGCCGTGATATTCTTGAGATTGTTTCCGCGGGCGCCGGTCAAGCGAATCCATCCGTGCTCGGCCGCGCGCCGCCGAGGCGGGGGGCCGTCGCCGCGACGGCCGGACAGGTAGTCGCCGGTGAGGCTGCCTTCGGCCTCAATCAATTGGTCGGGCGTGCCTTGGAAGACGACTCGGCCGCCCTGTTCGCCGGCGCCGGGGCCGATTTCCACCACATGATCGGCTGCGAGGATCAGCGATTCTTCGTGTTCGACGACGACGACCGTGTTGTCGCGGTCGCGGAGCCGCAACACGGCGGCCGTCAGCCGGTCGATGTCGCTCGGGTGCAAGCCGATCGACGGCTCGTCGAGAACATAGAGCATGTTGACCAGGCTCGATCCCAAGGCGGAGGTCAGCGCAACCCGCCGCGACTCTCCGCCGCTGAGCGTCCGCAGGGTTCGGTCCAAACTGAGATACCCCAGGCCGACCGCTTCGAGATAGTCCAATCGCGATTGAACTTGTTCGAGGATGGGGCGGGCGATCTTGCGTTGATGATCGTCGAGGCGGAGGGCACTGAAGAACGCCCGAGCCTCGCGGATGGTCATTTGATGCAACTGGGCGATGTTCTTGCCGCCGATTTGCACGGCCAGGGCCTCGGGCCGCAGTCGCGTTCCGCGGCATTGCGGGCAGGTTCGATAGCTTCGCCAGCGGCTGAGAAAGACGCGGACGTGCATCTTGTATTTCTTGCGCTCGAGATAGGCGAAGAACCCTTGAAGCCCGGCGTAATTGTGCTGCGGCGACCCTTGCAGCACAACGGACTTCTGCTCGTCGGTCAACGAACGGAAGGGGGCGTCGATGGGAATGCCGCACGCAGCGGCAGCGCGGAGCATTTCGTCGAACTCGCGCGCGCAGGCGGGCGTATTCAGCGGGGCGATGGCCCCGTCGCCGAGCGACTTGTTCGGATCGGGAACGATCAGATCAAGGTCGAGGTCGATCACGTTCCCAAAGCCCTCGCATGCGGGGCAGGCTCCCCAAGGACTATTGAAGCTGAACAGCCGCGGCTCGGGCGGAAGATAAACGCAATCGCACTCCTCGCAGGCCAGGGAATCGCTGAAGTGGATTCGCCGCCACGGTCGGCCGTCCACTTGGCAGAGCCGCCCCCGCGCTGCGCTGCTCAAATGATCGGCTTGCGGCGGGCAGCATGGTGTGCTGAGCGACGGGGCCGAGGTGAGCGACGGCGCTGCCGATGCTGCTGCTGATGCCGAGCTGGGTTCGGAAGCCTCATGGGCGTCTTCGGCGACATACACCACGCATCGCCCCCCGCCATGCTCGAAGGCCGATTCGAGCGACTCGCGGAGGCGGGGGCCGGCCCCGACGGTGAGCCGATCGACAACGACGCACGGCGGCCAGTCGTCGGCGCGATCGGGCAGGGGTTCGTCGGCCAGCGATACGGTGCGCCGGCCCGCCACGACGCGCACGAAACCGTTCTCGCGCAGTTGCCGGGCAAGTTGAGGGGCATCGGACGGATTGGCCGCCGGGGGCAGAAAGCCCACCATGATCCGTGTCGAAGGGGGGAGGGCCGCTATCGCGTCAAACGCACTTTGCGCGGTATCGCATTGCACCGGGCGGCCGCATTGCAGGCAGAAGATACGACCGATCTTGGCGAACAGCAGGCGCAGGTAGGAGGTGGTTTCGGTGGCCGTTCCCACGGTGGCTCGGCTCGATCGGCTGAGATTTCGGCTGGTGACAGCGACCGCCGGCGGAATGCCGTCGATGCGATCGGCCTGCGGCTTCTCCAAACGCTCGAGGAACTGACGCGTGTAGGCCGAAAAGCTCTCGATATATCGTCGCTGACCCTCGGCATATAGCGTGTCGAGGGCCAGGCTGCTTTTGCCGCTGCCGCTTAGGCCGCATAGAACAATCAATTGCCGCCTGGGCAGATCGAGGTCGATGGCCTTGAGGTTATGCACTTCGACCCCGCGCAACGAGATCACGCCGGCACTCATCACGCCACCTGTTGAGTATGGAAACGACTGCGCCGCGCGGCCAACGGCGGGAAGTCCGTCCGCTCCGAAGCGAAGTCCCTTGACCGCCACTCTGTTCGCCCGGCCAGGTTCGGCCGCGTTCGACGATCGCCCGCGAAGGCCGCGCAAACCTCCAGTGTATTGCCCTTCCGGCAGGCAATGCAACGGAGTGGAATTGCCGAAAACCGAAAGCGGCCCAAAGGCAAATAAAGTGCAAAATGCCTCGTTTGCAACGGGGGCCGATGAGAGCTGCTGTGCTGTTCGCGTGCCGAAACGAGCGATTTTCTCCTGCGAGAAAGAAGCCGTTTCACACCGCGCGAGGTATTCAAAGCGATGCGGCCGCCTGTTGGGGCGGCTCGCGGTTTCGCCTATCAGCCCGTGGAAAAAGGCCTAAAGAGGTCCTTGCGGGTAGAGAAATCGCCGGGAAACTCGGCTTGCATCGCCGCTTAGGCGGACTTTGTCAACGGGCCGCTATCGCTCAATGACCAAGCCCAGGCCGGTCATTTGCGCGTTGGCGATCGGCACGATGCGAATCGGGCGGCGATCGTCCTCGGTTTGGTCCACGGCGCGAACAGCCAAATGGGCCATGTACCAACCCAGACAGGCCTGAGAGAGGTAATGGCGGTCGTCGTTCACGCGAGACCATGCGGGGAAAACCGAAAGCAGAATCAACGCGCCCTTGATGGCGGGCCGGTCGGTCATTCGAGCGGCGGTCAGGAACGGCACGGCGCCGATGAACGCATGGCCGCTGACCGCGTTGGTGTCGTCGAAGGGCTTCCAGTACGAACCGCGGGATGTTTCGCCGGGACGCGAGGCCCCCAGAACAAACTGCATGAGCAACATCGGCGGAGCACCGACAAGGTACGCCCGCGTTGTCCGATCGCCGAACCTTCCCACGGCGGTGGCCAACGGCCGTTCTTCCCAAAGGTGTCCGACAACGGCCAAGCCGGCCCAGGCGGGAATAAAGATTTTGCCCTCGCCCCAGGGACGCCAGAACGACGAGAGGTCGTCGCTGCCGGAGCTGCGAACGTCGCGCTGATACCAATGGCGGAAGTCTTCGTCGAGCGATGTATTGGCCAGCGGGGCAGAGAGGGCGATGGCCCATCCCAGGTCGAAGGCCGTGGACCATTGGTAATAATGGCGGTAGTCGCCCACCACGTTGGTTCGTGTTTGCCGGCAGTAATCGACCAATCGCTGGCCCGCGGTCTCCGCCCGTTGCGGCAAACCGTAGGGAAGCCACCAGCGGCCCGACGCGGACGGGGCGGGCGAAAGGGCGTCGCCGACACTGCCATCGCTTCCGTCTAGAGACGGGGCCGTTTGCGGCTGCCAATCAGGCTCGTACACCGGAGGAAGACGCTCGATTGATGGGTTCAGCGGCGTATAGAGCGGCGGTTCCGCCGGCAGGTCCTGCGGCATGGCTTCGCCGAAGGCGTAGGCCGAATCGAGCGGGGCGGCCCCGGCGACCCACCGAACGCCCTCTGTCCCAACGCCGGGAACCACGGAATCGACCGTGCCAAACGGCGTAAAGGCGGCCCGATCCGGAGCTGTTTGAGAGGGCCAGGGGATCGATACGCCGGTACCAATCGGACCGACGGGCTGCAAATGAGCGAACGACGGGGCGGCCGGCGGACTGCTCGTCGGCTTGGCGGCGGGCAACGGTTCGCTTGCCGGTGTGTTGTTGGGCTGCGACGATTGGCCGATGGGCTGCGAGGTGGTATTGGGCCAGGCGGTCGGCGGAGCCGCTGCCGTGCTGGAGGAAAGTCCATCGGCAAAGGGCCAAGCAACGGTGGTTATGGGCGGCGCGCCCGTTCTTCGATTCAGTGCTTGGAAGGGAGCACGACTGAGCGATTGAACGTTGCTGGCTGCTGCGAGAGGCTGGTCGTCGGCGGCATGGGCGCCCGATACGGCCGGCAGTGCTGCCTCTGTCGGCAATCGCTGCCCGCCCGACGCGCAGCCAAGCAGGCATGCCACGGCGCAGACGGTGAGAACCAGTCCGACAAAGACAGAAAGGGAATGCATGGGGGGCGAACAAACTCCGACCGGAGGCGTTGCGTCCAAATAGTTATCGGAGTTTGCGCCAACTGCCCATTACATATAATCGGAAAAGACGGCAGAAGCCATACATTTTCCGGTTTCAGACGTTTCATCGGCAGCATTCGGACCGGGCTGCTTCGGCCCAAGCCCCCAGAATTGCCCAAAGCGTTGCTTGTCGGCATCGCGACCCAGCGATTAGTCCACGGGGGTAGCAATTAACCCGCGACGGTATCGCCTCGGCATTGACCGGGGGAGCCGGGCGTTGGGTCTTGCCATTGGCGACCTGCGGGGCGCTGGCGGACTAGTTGGCATCCGCAATATAGGTAAGTTTTGCCGCGAGATCGCGTTCAAAGACAGGGGCCGTCAGAACGGTTTCATGCCCGGAAACCGAGATCGTTCGTTCGGCGAAGGGCTTGCCCGATCGGGTATCCCACCATTGCAGCTTCCATCGTCCCGCAGTCAGGCCCGTCAGTCGAATCTCGACATCGGAGGTGCGCTTGGGAGGCTTCTTTTCGACCAAGGATCGGTGCCAATTGGTGTCGGTATCGAATAGCCACAGAAGCACTCGGCCCGTGCCGCGAAGGCCCATCACTCGGAATCGAGGTGCGCTGGCACTTGGCTGAATCGGGCTGACCGGCTCGATTCCCAACGGTTCGCCTGCCATGAATGTCGTCAGCGGTTTGTAGTGCTGATATCCGTCTTGCCGGTCGAGCTGTTCCCACCACCAAAACAGGGCGGTTCCGGCGGTGCCCGACATCGCCGACGCCCACAGCGCGTTGTGGAAGTGGTCGAGCCGTTCGTCTTCTTTCATCAATGGGCTAAGCCCCCAGTTATCGTCGGCCAGGCCGAACTCGGCGATCAGCCCGGGCTTGCGGGCGCCATGTTCGCGCAAGAACCTCGCCCAATGAGCCACGGCGGCCGATTCGTCGTGGCCCGACTCGCCCAGCGCCGGCCTGAGGTAGTGGTGAACTTGGCCGATGTCGATCGCCGGATGCTTGCAGTCTCGGGCCGAGGGGTGCCAGGTGCTTGTGGTTCGGCAGCGGGCAAAGGGATCGATGCCTGCGACGAACTCGCCCACCTGCTGATAGAAGGGGTCGGTGGGAAGCCCCGGGTCGATCTCGTTGAAGTACTCCCATGCGGCGACGTGGGTGGAATAACCCCAACGGGCGACGCAGTAACGCATCAGGTTCTTGGCATGTTCGACGGCACGTTTGTATGCGTCGCTTTGCGGGTCTTTCAAGTGCTTCATGTAGAGGTCGCGGGTGATTACGCAAAGCTGGAGATAAATGCCCTCTCGCTCGGCCGCCTCGACAAGTCGATCAAGCATGGCGGCGTCGAGCAAGTTGTAGGTGCCCGGCATGAGCCGTTTCGGATCGGCTTCCCAAAGAAGCTCCGCAGAGTCGGCCCGGTCTTCGCGGAGCGAAACGGAATCGATCAACGCCTCGCCGTCCGTGCCGAGAACGAGGCGGATTCGGTCGAGCCAACGGTCGTTCGGGCCGGTGACGAACCGCAGCGAGACGGTCTTCCAGGAGCGGTCGGCATCGAGCACGGCCGATTTGCCGCCAAGTTCGACGCGCACCTTCGCGCCGTTGTCCGATCGGATTCGGGCCGAGAGCAGATACGCAGTATCGGGTCGAAGGGCCGCCGGATGCGAAGGATCAACGGGAATCGCCTGGCCCGCCTTGCCGGCAAGCCGCACGCATTGGCGCCGGGTCGCATCCGCCGCTTGATCGGGATGAGGCACGAGGTTTTTTGTTTGGCTCCACGATCGTCCCCAGGCGCTCTTCTCCGCTTCGATCGCCAGCGCCCAATCCTGGCAGCAAGTCCAAATGCGAAGGAAGTTTGCCCCGTTCGCCCGAAG
>Ga0308417_1002728_pt1 | contig 11540 bp, 10 predicted proteins | sample HotsprSampleOS65_FD_203528 | JGI IMG/M metagenome (GOLD analysis project Ga0308417, IMG submission 203528) | Hot spring phototrophic mat microbial communities from Octopus Spring, Yellowstone National Park, Wyoming, United States - 20090730_OS65 ... | reverse complement strand
ACCACGACGACATCGTCGATCACTGCTGCCATGCCTGGAACCGCCTCGTCGATCAGCCCGGGCGCATCATGTCCATCGGACTGCGGGACTGGGCACATCGGTTCTGATCAATGGGATTTGGTATTAAGCCTCGCCGCGGGCTACCGCAGGCCCCGCCGCGTGCCGCCGCGAAAGCCCATCGCCGGCCTTTCCCCCCAGCGTGGCCTGGGCTTTTCGGCGCAAGCCCGCAACGCGCTTGGCGACGCGCTGACCTGCTGCCGGCACTCAGGCCGCCAGCACGGCAACCCCAGGCAGGGTCTTGCCCTCCATCCACTCCAGGAAGGCGCCGCCCGCCGCCGAGACATAGGAGAGCGCCTCCGCCACCCCGGCCTGGCGGAGCGCGGCCACCGTGTCGCCCCCGCCCGCCACCGACAGGAGCGACCCGGCCTCGGTCAGGCTCGCCACACTCTTGGCGACGCGCACCGTCGCCGCATCGAAGGGCGGAGTCTCGAAGGCGCCGAGCGGCCCGTTCCAGATCACGGTACGGCAGGAGGCGAGGCGGTCGAGGACCGCGGAGCAGGTAAGCGGCCCCACATCGAGGATCATGGCGTCCCCTGGCACGCGATCGATCGGGACCGTCTCGGTGGGTGGGTTCGGCTTGAACTCGCGCGCAACCACAGCGTCGAGGGGGAGCAGAATGGTGCACCCCGCCTGGTCGGCCTTCGCCTCGATGTCGCGCGCCGTGCCGTGCAGGTCTGGCTCCTGCAGGCTTTTGCCAACGGGGTGCCCGCGTGCGGCGAGGAAAGTGTTGGCCATCGCGCCGCCGATGATCAGCACGTCGACCTTGCCGACGAGATTGCCGAGAAGATCGAGCTTGGTCGAGACCTTGGCGCCGCCGACGATCGCCGCCACCGGACGCGCCGGCGACCCCAGCGCCTTCTCCAGCGCCTCCAGTTCGGCCTGCATGAGCCGACCGGCATAGGCGGGCAAGCGATGCGCGAGCGCCTCCGTCGAGGCGTGCGCGCGGTGGGCTGCCGAGAAGGCGTCGTTGACATACACCTCGCCCAGCCCCGCCAGGGCGTCGGCGAACGCCGCGTCGTTCTCCTCCTCACCGGGGTGGAAACGCGTGTTCTCGAGCACGACGACGTCGCCCTCGCCAAGTGCCGCCACCGCCCGTTCCGCCTCCGCACCGATGCAGTCCTCAGCGAAGGCCACCGGTCGGCCGAGAACCTCGCCCAGCGCTGCCGCGACAGGGCGAAGCGACATCCCGGGCACGCGCTTGCCCTTCGGCCGGTCGAAGTGGGAGAGCACGATCACCTTCGCGCCCTTCTCAGCAAGTTCGCGGATGGTGGGGGAGAGGCGTTCGAGCCGGGTGAGGTCGCTGACCCGGCCATCCTGCATCGGCACGTTCAGGTCGGCTCGCAGCAGAACCCGTTTGCCGCGCGCATCGAGCGTATCAAGAGTGCGGAATGCCATCATCTCTAAAGCGTTCCCATCAGCGCGGCAGTGTCGCACATGCGGTTCGAAAAGCCCCACTCGTTGTCGTACCAGCTCATCACCCGCACCAGCGTGCCGTCGATGACCGCGGTTTGGGTGGCGTCAAAGGTGGACGAGGCGGGGCAGTGGTTGAAGTCGACGCTGACCAGCTTCTCCTCGTTGTAGTCGAGAATGCCCTTCAACGGCCCGGCGGCCGCCGCCTTCATCGCCGCATTTACCTCCTCCTTGGTCACGGCACGCCGGACGATCGCATCGAGCGAGACGAGCGAGACGTTGGGGGTCGGCACACGAATTGCTGTGCCGTCCAGCTTGCCTTTCAGGTCCGGAATGACGAGCCCGATCGCCTTCGCCGCCCCCGTGGTGGTCGGGATCATCGAGACGGCGGCCGCGCGCGCGCGGTGTAGGTCGCGGTGCAGCGTGTCCACCGTGCGCTGATCGCCGGTGTAGGCATGGATGGTCACCATGTAGCCTCGTTCGATGCCGAACGCGTCGTGCAGAACCTTGACGATGGGAGCGAGGCAGTTGGTGGTGCAGGAGCCGTTGGAGACGACCGTCATCTGCCCGTTCAGCGTCGTGTGGTTGACGCCGTAGACGATGGTCGCGTCGGCCCCGTCGGCCGGTGCGGAGACCAGAACCTTGCGCGCGCCGGCAGCCAGCAGCGGCTGCGCCTTGTCCTTCGAGGTGAACAGCCCCGTGCACTCCATCGCCACGTCGACCCCCGACAGCGGCAGCTGCGAGGGGTCTTTGATCGCCGTCACCTTGATCGGGCCCCAGGTTCGATTGGCGTAGCGAAGCACGATCGAATCGTTGCCAATATCTACCGTTCCGGCGAAGCGACCATGTACACTGTCGTAGCGGAACAGATGCGCATTCGCCTCGACGCTGCCGAGGTCGTTGATCAGCACGCACTCGAGATCGTCGCGCCCGGACTCCACCATCGCGCGCAGCACGAGCCGGCCGATCCGGCCGAAGCCGTTGATTGCGATCCTGACCGCCATGACGTCCGCCCTTCCTCTCTTTGCTGCGAAGGTTTCGAGGTTTCAAGATAATCGCCGCAGCACGGCCTGCGCCACCCCCTCCGCGGTGAGGCCGCTTCCGCGCTCCTGCGCGCCGTCTACAGCCGTGGGAACTGTTTCGGGGCCGAGGAACAAGCCGGAGAGCCCGAGCCAGCGCTCCCAGCCCTGCGCCGTGCCGGCTTCGATGCCGACCCGCAACGCCCCGCCGAGGACCAGGGCTCGCCAGGTCTCGTCCTGCACTGCGAACACCTCGAAACACGGCAGCGACACGACCGCGACGCCGATGCCGCGCGCCGCTAGAAGCTCACGGGCAGCAAGGGCGATCGCCACCTCGGCCCCGGTCGCGATCAGGGTCGCGACCCTCGGGCCTTCGGCTTCCGCCAGGACATAGCCACCGCGGGCAGACAGGTTCTCGGCCGTATGTGCCGCGCGCAAGGTGGGCAGCACCTCCTCGCCCAGGACCACGACCGAGGGTCCGTCCTCGCGGGCGAGCGCGAGCGCCCAGGCCTCGGCTACCTCGACCGCGTCTGCGGGGCGAAAGACGAAGAGATTGGGAACGGCACGCAGCGCGGCGAGCGCATCTGCAGGCCGCAGGGCGGTTGAAGCTGTGGGCGCGCCTGGCCGCCGCTGGTGCAGCAGATGAATTGCGCGCCGCCGCGTCGCGGCGGCAAGGCGGAGGCCGGGGCGCACCGCATCGCCGACCTCGAGGCTGGTTTCGATATACGGAATCACGCCGCCATGCAGAGCAAGGCCCGCCGTCGCAGCCGCCATCGCAGTCATGCGCGCGCCCCACGCCACATGCCTGCCGAAACGATTCGCTCCAGCGATCGGGGCCATGGCCTTTGGCGACGACACACCCGTCCCCGCACCGTCAGCCGCGCCGCCGATGAGATCCGGCAGCGCGGCGGCGAGCGCCTCAAGGGTCTGCCGGCTTGCCTCGCGCGTCGAGATCATGGGCCGTTCGGATGAGGCCTTCGCCTTGCATGCATCGAGCGCAGCCCGCCACCCCTCCGGCAGTCGACCCGACACCGTGCGGTCGAACTCGTCGCGCTGAGGGCTTTTGTGGTGGCGTCTCCGCCAGGCAAGGCGGGCCCGCGCGCCTCGGCGGCCAGCCTCAGCCCATGCCCGCGCGACCTCGGGAGACACGGCGAAGCCGTCCTGGCTCGGCTCTGTAAAGGGTCCGGCCGCCTCTCCCTCTCCCCGCTCGATCCGGCACAGGACCAGGGTCGGCCGCGCCGAGCGCACGGCATAGGCGAGCGCGGCCGCGATCTGATGCGGATCGCGGGCATCGATCCGCTTCGTCGCCCACGAATAGGCGGAAAACCGCTTCAGCACGTCGTCCGATCCGATGGGATCGCCCGGGTTGTCGGAGGCTGGTTCGGCATCCTCGGCGAGCACAGTGAGCTTGCCGAGGCGAAGCGCGCCGGCGACCGCAGCCGCTTCGTGGCTCGTCCCGCTGGCGAGGGCTCCGGCCGAGGCGATCACCCAGGTGCGATGATCTACGAGGGAGCGGCCAAAGCGGCCGGCGAGACTGCGCTCCGCCATCGCCAGCCCGACAGCAAGGGCGAGCCCCTGACCAGCCGCCCCGGCCGACGCCTCGCCCTCCATCGGGCCTGTGAGCCGGGGCGGGGCCGTCTGCCCGGTCAGGTGCAGAAGGGCCGCGAGCAGGGCTTCGCCCTCCTCGGCGTCGAGCACGAACCGGTCGCGATCCGGCCAAGCCGGATCAGCCGCGTCGAAGGCGAGGAACCGCGTCCAAAGCACGGTCGCGACCTCGGCCATGCCGAGGGCGAATCCGCCCACGCCGGCACCTGTGGGGGCGAGCGCATCGCGCAGGACCGCACGCACGGCTTTGGCCATAGCCCGCTCCGGCGGCGTGTCCTCCTCGCGCTCGCTGCGCAGCCCTGCCGGCGCGAGACGGCCCCGGTCGGAAGCGATGACGGCCAGTGCGCTCTCCTTCAAGGAGCCGTGAACCGCCCCGCTATAGAGAAGGACAGGCGTCTCGGGCAAGGCCGGGGCCTTGCGCGGTGCCCTCCGGCGCGGCGTGTCGGGCGCGCTGTCGGGCTTGCCTCCGGGGCGTGGTTGGCCCATGAGAGCGTCGGGTTCGGGCCCCTCTGGCGGAGGGACCGGCGCGGCTGAAGCACCCGGGGCCGCGTCTTCGGCGCCGCGATGTCGGACCCCGTCGCCACCCCCCGGGCGACCGCTCCTGCCGCTTCCCGGGTGCGCGGTGGAGGCCCAATGTCGGCTCCGTGGTGGTTCTGGCTCCTCTTCAACGCCTTCATCCTCGCCCTTTTGCTGTTCGATCTCGGCCTGCTGACAAGGCGCGACCGGGCGATCCCAGTGCCCGAAGCGCTCCTGCGGTCGGCGGCCTTCTTCGGCTTGGCCATGCTCTTCTGCGCCGGGGTGTTCCTGTTCTACGGGGAGACGGGCGACGAACGCTGGCAGAAGGGCATCGAGTTCCTGACCGGCTACCTGATCGAGTGGTCGCTTTCGGTCGACAACATCTTCGTCTTCGTTCTCATCTTCAGCCATTTCCAGGTGCCCCTGTCGTACCAGCACCGCGTGCTGTTCTGGGGCATCCTCGGCGCGCTCGTCATGCGCGGCACGCTGATCCTCGCCGGCACCGCCCTCGTCGTGCAGTTCCAGTGGATCATGGTCGGCTTCGGCCTCTTCCTCATCTGGTCGGGCTGGAAGATGATCCAGGCGGTGGACGAGGAACCCGACCTCGAGAACAACCGGATCCTGCTCTGGGTGAAAGCCCGCTACCGGGTCACCGAAACCTACCACGGCGACCGCTTCTTCGTCCGACGCGAGGGCAGGCTGTTTTTGACGCCGCTTGCGCTCGTCCTGGTCCTGATCGAAACGAGCGACCTCGTCTTCGCGCTCGACTCGATTCCGGCCATCTTTGCCATCACCACAGACCCCCTCATCGTCTACACCGCGAACGTTTTCGCGATTCTTGGCCTGCGTGCGATGTACTTCGCTCTAGCCGGAATCGTGCACCGCTTCCACTATCTGAAATACGGACTCTCCGTCGTTTTGATGCTCATTGGCGCCAAGATGCTCGCCAACTACATGGTCGGCGGAAAGGCCGTGTCGGTAGAGCTCGCACTCCTCGTCACCGCGACCACCATCGCCGGCTCTATCCTGCTGTCCTTGGTCAAGACCGCGGAGCGCGCTCCGCAAGCCGGGTTCGCCACCGCCTGGCGCGGCTGGGTGCCGTTCTCGCGGCGTCGGCCATCCCGGGAGGAGGCGGCGGAATAAACCAGCCGGAAGCCGGAAATCCCGACTGCTACGGTTGGCTTCATGGTTTCGAAGGGAAGGCTTGACCCGGCAGCCTGAACGCGCGACGAATTCTGAGGCGGGTCAACTTTTCCGCTGCGCTGGCGGCTGTCCGGCTAAACCAAACACGGGGTGGGGTGGATGCGCATGATCAAGGGGGATGCACTCGTGGCCTGTCTGGCCGCGGCAGGGGCGGTCGCATACGCTTCGGGGGCCTCCGCCTCCGCGGTCGGTGCCCCGGTTCCCGGCGGGCTTGGCCTGCAGGCGGCGGCCTCGCCGGTGAAGGAGCGGGTGCACGACCTGCACGACCTTCTCCTCGTCATCATCACCGCCATCACGCTCGTCGTTCTTGCCCTCCTCGCCTATGTCGCAATGCGGTACCGGGCCGATCGGAACCCCACCCCGTCCGGCACCTCGCACAACACCCTGCTGGAGGTGACCTGGACGGTGATCCCGGTGTTGATTCTGGTCGTCATTGCCGTGCCGTCCTTCAGGTTGCTCTACTACATGGACCGCGCGCATGAGCCCGATTTGACCGTGAAGGTGACCGCTTTTCAGTGGGCCTGGGAGTACGAATACCTCGACGCCGACGGTTTGAAGTTCGAGTCCTACATGCTGCCGGCCGAGGACGCGGTCGCCCAGGGCAAGAAGCGGCTTCTCGATGTCGACGAGGAGCTGGTCGTGCCGGTCGGCAAGACCATCCGAATCCTCACCGCGAGCCGCGACGTGATCCACAGCTTCTTTATCCCCTCCCTCGGCGTGCAGAAATACAACATTCCCGGCCGCGTCCTGGAGACCTGGATGCGGGTCGATCGGCCTGGCGTTTACTACGGCCAGTGCAACCAGATCTGCGGCGTCAACCACGCGTTCATGCCGATTGTCGTCCGCGCGGTGCCCGAGGCCGAGTTTACCGCTTGGCTTGCCGAGGCCCGGCGCCGCTTCGCGGCTGCGGAGGCTCCCGCCCGCGTCGCTGCCTACCCGACGGGGGCCACCACCACCCCCTGACCCCGGAGCAATTCGAAAACGTAAACCGTTTTGCCTCACCCTCCATCAAGGAACCATCCCATGGCCACCGCCCACACGGATACTCATCAGGATCACGCGCCGGGTTTCGTCGCGCGCTGGCTTTTCAGCACTAATCACAAGGATATCGGCACCCTCTACCTGATCTTCTCCGTCATTGCCGCGCTCGTCGGCGGCCTGATGTCGGTGCTGATGCGGCTCGAACTGCAGAGCCCGGGCATGCAGTATTTCGCCGACGGGCAGCAGTGGAACGTGATCATCACCGCGCACGGCCTGATCATGGTCTTCTTCGTGGTCATGCCGGCGCTGATCGGCGGCTTCGGCAACTGGTTCGTCCCGATCATGATCGGCGCGCCGGACATGGCCTTCCCGCGCCTGAACAACATCTCGTTCTGGCTCCTCGTGCCGTCGTTCTTCCTGCTGCTCGGCTCGGCCTTCGTTGGCCAGGGCGCTGGGGTGGGCTGGACGATCTACCCGCCCTTATCGCACTCCACTTTCCAGTCCGGCCCTGCCATGGACATGGCGATCTTCGCCCTCCACCTGGCCGGCGCCTCCTCCATCCTCGGCGCGATCAACTTCATCACGACCATCCTCAACATGCGCGCGCCGGGCATGACCCTGCACAAAATGCCTCTGTTCGTCTGGTCGATGCTGGTGACTGCCTTCCTTTTGCTGCTCGCCGTGCCGGTGCTGGGCGGGGCGATCACCATGCTGCTCACCGACCGCAACTTCGGCACCGCCTTCTTCGACCCCGCGGGCGGCGGTGACCCGGTGCTGTTCCAGCACCTGTTCTGGTTCTTTGGCCATCCCGAAGTGTACATCATGATTCTGCCGGCCTTCGGCATCATCAGCCACGTCGTCTCAACCTTCAGCCGCAAACCGGTCTTCGGCTACCTCGGCATGGCCTACGCGATGGTGGCGATCGGCGTGGTCGGCTTCGTGGTGTGGGCGCACCACATGTTCGTCTCTGGCATCGACGTCGACACCCGCGCCTACTTCATGGCAGCGACCATGATCATCGCCGTGCCGACGGGAATCAAAATCTTCTCCTGGATCGCAACCATGTGGGGCGGGTCGATCCGCTTCGAGGTGCCGATGCTCTGGGCTTTGGGCTTCATCTTCCTGTTCACCGTCGGCGGGGTCACGGGGGTCGTGCTGGCCAATGCTGGCGTCAACACGGTGTTACACAACACCTACTACGTGGTCGCTCACTTCCATTACGTGCTCTCGCTCGGCGCCGTGTTCGCAATCTTCTGCGGTTTCTACTATTGGATCGGCAAGATGACGGGCCGCCAGTACGATGATCGTCTGGCGCGGATCCATTTCTGGACGACCTTCATTGGCGCCAATCTGACCTTCTTTCCGATGCACTTCCTCGGCCTGCAGGGGATGCCACGCCGCTATCCCGACTATCCGGACGCCTTCTGGCTCTGGAACTTCGTCTCCTCCATCGGCTCCTACGTTACCTTCGCCTCGACCGTTCTGTTCCTGATCATCTGCTGGAAACTGTTCTTCGCCACCCGGGAGACGGTCGCCGGAAACTACTGGGGCGAAGGCGCGAAGACCCTGGAATGGACCCTCTCCTCGCCGCCGCCGTTCCACGCCTTCGAGGAGCTGCCGCGCATACGCTGAAGGCGGAACGCGGCGCGGGCGGACCGCAGGGATGGTTCAACACATGAGAGAGGCAGCCGGGGCGGCGCTGCGGGCCGGTGAAGGCGCACTGGCGCCCGACCTCGCTGGCAGCCAGCCGCGGGACTGGCTCCTCCTGCTCAAGCCTCGCGTCGTTCTGCTCGTCGCCTATACCGGCGCTGTCGGCATGCTCGTCGCACCCCAACCCATGCACCCGGTGCTGGGTTTGATCGCTCTGCTGGCGATCGCGCTCGGCGCCGGCGCCTCGGGGGCGTTGAACATGTGGTACGACCGCGACATCGATGCGGTCATGCGACGTACCGCAGGCCGGCCGATTCCAGCGGGCCGGGTCGCGCCCGCAGACGCGGCGGCGTTCGGGCTCGCACTCGCGCTGCTCTCGGTCGTGCTCATGGGGCTGGCGGCAAACTGGCTCGCTGCCGCAAGTCTTGCGTTCTCGATCGTCTTCTACGTCGTTGTCTACACGATGGCGCTGAAGCGTCGGACGGCGCAGAACATCGTCATCGGGGGCGCGGCAGGCGCCTTCCCACCTGTCATTGGCTGGGCGGCAGCAACCGCATCGATCGATGTCCTGCCGCTGTGCCTGTTCCTGATCGTCTTTCTTTGGACGCCGCCCCACTTCTGGTCGCTCGCGCTCTTCGCGCATGCGGATTATGCCCGGGCCGGCGTGCCGATGCTGCCTGTCGTGTGTGGGCCGCGCGCGACACGGCGGCAGATTGGGCTCTACACGGTCCTGCTCGTCGTCGCCTCGCTTTTGCCAGTGGCCATTGGCGCGGCAGGTGCGCTTTACGGCGCGGCCGCCCTCGGGCTTGGCGCCGCGTTCCTCCGCCACGCCCGGGCAGTGCTCGCCCGGGCAGTGCTCACTGATGCGCAGGACGGGGCGGGGCGCAGCCTTTCGGCGGACCGTCCGGCGCGCGCGGCCTTCCGCTTCTCCATCACCTATCTCTTCGCGCTGTTCGGCGCTCTCGCGCTCGACCATGCGCTCGAGGGCGCGGCATGGCACGTCTTGTCGTGACTGACGCTCCTGGCGCCCTACCGGACCGGGCCGAGCACGACCCGCAGGCGGTCGAAGTCGTGGCGCGCCTCTCGCGCGCAGAGTCTGAGGAGGTTGCGCGTCGCCGGCACGCGCGCAATCGGGCGCTCGCCTTCGTCCTTCTCGGTCTGGTCGCGCTGTTCTTCGTGCTCAGCGCGACCCGCCTCGCCGAAGTGGGAGATCCGCAGAAATGGTCCCGTCCGGGCGCAATCGCACCGTCGCGCTGATCTGCGCCGGGCTGGTCGCGACCATGCTCGGTGCGTCCTACGCGGCGGTGCCGTTGTACGACTGGTTCTGCCGCGTGACTGGCTTCGGCGGCACGCCGATGATCAATGCCGCCGTGCCCAACATACGCGACCCGCGCAGCATTCGGGTTGAGTTCGTCGGCTCCGTCAACGGCGACCTGCCGTGGCGGTTCCGCCCGGCCCAGCGCTTCATGACCGTGCACGGCGGCGAAGAAGGGCTCGCCTTCTACGTCGCGCGAAACGAAAGCGATCGGCCCGTGACCGGCATCTCGACCTACAACGTCACCCCCGAGAAGGCCGCCCGCTACGTCAACAAGATCGCCTGCTTCTGCTTCGCCGAACAGACCCTCGAACCGGGGCGCGAGGTGGACATGCCGCTGGCGTTTTGGGTCGATCCCGCCATCTTCGATGACCCAAACACGCGCGACGTGCGCGTGGTCACCGTGAGCTACACCTTTTTCCGCTCGCTCAACGACGCCGAGCGCGCCGGGGCGCTCGCCTCGGCCGGGCCCCATGTCGGCGGGTTCACGCCCAACGCCGGCCCACCCCCACCCGGCGAACGGCGCCTGATCCGATGACGGCCCCGCCGCAATCGCCAGCACAAGGATAGCAGACGATGAGCGACCCGCACGCCCCCGCCGTCGAGCCCTCGGGCATCAAACAGCCCTACCACCTGGTCGACCCTTCGCCATGGCCGATCGTCGGCGCCTTCGCCGCCGGCCTGCTCGCCTTTGGCGCGGTCGAAATCATGCACGACGGCAGCACGCTGTTTCTGTGGCTCGGGCTTGCCGCCGTGCTCGCCACCATGGCGCTGTGGTGGCGCGACGTGGTGAAGGAGAGCCGAACCCCAGGTCTACACTCGCCCATCGTCCGCCTCGGGCTGCGCTACGGGATGATGCTCTTCATCGCCTCCGAGGTGATGTTCTTCGTCGCCTTCTTCTGGGCCTATTTCCACTTCGCTTTGTTCCCTGAGCACGTGTCCGGGGCGGAGAGGGCGATCTGGCCGCCGCAGGGCATCAAGACCTTCGACCCGTGGCATCTGCCCTTCCTAAACACGGTGATCCTGCTCCTCTCTGGCACCACGGTCACCTGGGCCCACCACGCCCTGCTGAAGGGCGACCGCAACGGGCTCATTTCCGGACTCGCGGTAACCATTGGGCTCGGGCTTCTGTTCACCGCCATCCAGGCCTACGAGTACTGGTCCGCTCCGTTCGGCTTCCGCGAGGGGGTCTATCCGTCGGTGTTCTTCCTCGCCACGGGGTTCCATGGCTTCCACGTCATCGTCGGCACGCTCTTCCTCACCGTCTGCTTGGGGCGCGCGATTGCCGGCCACTTCACGCCCGAACGCCACTTCGGCTTCGAGGCGGCGGCGTGGTACTGGCATTTCGTCGACGTGGTCTGGCTGTTCCTGTTCGTGTCCATCTATTGGTGGGGGGCAGGCGAGATCGCGCCGCATTGAGCGCGACGCATCTTCAGGTTTGGGCGGTGGGTTTCGGCCCCGCTCGGCTATGTCCTGGCAGGGGCGCGCCAACAGCCTGCGGCGGCCTCGGGCGAGGGCCAAACCGGCCGTCTCCGCAAGCGCTGTCGGGGCCTAGGCTCAGGGCTCACGGATTGAGGCAGAATGTGACGGTTGCGGGGGTGTGATGGCGGAGAGGAGGGGGTGTGCGCATCGGTCCTAGCGCATGGACACCTCGAATAATACCAAGTCTTTCTGAACGAGACTCACGAGAGGGATTCCCCGACGCGGGCGGGATCTGATTCAACGGGGCGAGCAATGGAGCCTCGCCATGGGTCAGCCGCTTCCCCTCCGCCCCGACTACG
>Ga0308417_1002726_pt1 | contig 11544 bp, 12 predicted proteins | sample HotsprSampleOS65_FD_203528 | JGI IMG/M metagenome (GOLD analysis project Ga0308417, IMG submission 203528) | Hot spring phototrophic mat microbial communities from Octopus Spring, Yellowstone National Park, Wyoming, United States - 20090730_OS65 ... | reverse complement strand
CCGCATCCGTCACATCGGGCGGGTTGGCGCAGCCTCCTCCGCCGATCCGCCGCTCGCCGCTGCCCCACCGTCCATGCCATCCCGCTGCCCCACGAACCGCCCGTTGACACAGCGACTCACTGACGATTCAAAAAGACTCAGCTTCTTCCCGGACGGACTCTAAGAGTCACCCGCACAGGGCAGTGGTCGGAGAGCCGATCGCGCGCCCCGCGGTCTGTCTCGCGATAGACCAGAACGCGCAGCGAACCCGGAACAAGCCAGTCCCTCGCCGGGCCCCCGAGCAGGATGTGATCGATGAAAGGGGTTCCGCCCCAGCACGGGCTCGACTGCCTGCCCGTCGCCTGCGTAAGTGACCCGGCCTGGACGAGCTGCCGCCACATGTCCTCGCGCGGGCCGAGCTCGCGGTTGAAGTCGCCGAGGATGGCGTAGGCCACTCCCTCGCGCTCGCGGTCGCGGATCCATCCCGCCAGCACCGGCACCTGCCGAGCAAGCTGGACGCAGTCGAAGCGCTGCGGATCGGCAAGGCGATCGCGCGCGCAGCCGGCCTTTAGATGAACGGAGAGCAGCCTGAGCGGGCCGCCATGGGTCTCTACCGTCACGTCAGCGCCACGTCTGAGCGAGTTGCGTGCCTCTGGCGCGAGATCGAGCGCAACGAGATCGGGGTTGGCGTGGAAGCGTAGGCTGCGGCGTATCGCGAAGCCGGGGCGCTGGATGTCCGCCTCTGCCGTGAGGTGGAAGGCATACTCGGTAGCGTCGAAGACCCGCGCAAGTGCGAGCGGCCCGTCGATCTCCTGCACGGCGACAACATCCGCTGCAAGCGCCGTGGCGTAGCGTCGGAGCAGCGCGAAATCGGCTTCCGAGCGGGGGCGCACATAAGACGGCAGGGCGGGGTGCCCGGCTGGCTTGGTGGTCAGCCAGGCGATGTTCCAGGTGGCGAGCACGAGGTCCGCGCCCCGTGCCGGGACGGCAAGGAGGAGGACGACGACGGCAGCGAGAGCAAATCGCATTCGGCATAGACTAGAGCGGCTGGAGGAGCCGTGGGAACCGCTCCTCGGGCCGGATGCGACCCTGTTCACGCCTCTCTTCGCGCAAACGCCCCGCGCGAAAGCCATGGGCGCTACGCTCGATGGCGCGAGCGGCCCGTCAGGAACCTCCGCAAGCGTCCCTGGCGCCCGCGCATGGGCGGGACCATTTTCGGCGAGCCGACGAACGTGACCGCCTTGCCGCTGGCGCCCGCGCATGTGCGGGACCATCTTAGGCGTGCCACGCGCTCAGGATCGGGGAAACACCATGCGACGGACCGCACTCCTCCTCTCCGCGCTTGCCTTCGGGCTACTCGTGCTCGCGCCTGCGGTTGCCGAGGCCCGCGGTGGGCGCGGCGCCAGCATGGGAAGCCGCGGCAGTCAGACCTACAGCGCCCCGCCTCCAACCCGGGTCGCGCCCGCCCCAGCGCGGCCGATCGAGCGCAGCATGAACGAGACAGCACCTTCACGCCCCGCGGCGGCACCGAACACCGCCCAGCCCGGCCCCGCAGGGGGCGTGGCGGCCCAGCGGCCCTTCATGACCGGGCTGATGGGCGGGCTGCTCGGCGCGGGGCTGATCGGGCTCCTGTTCGGCAGCGGGTTCCTCGGCGCAGGCGCGGCAGGGTTCCTCGGCATGCTGCTGCAGCTCGCCCTGCTCGGCGGCCTCGTCTGGCTCGCGCTTCGCCTGTTCCGCGGGGTCGCGCCGCAGCCTGCGGCAGCGGGTGCTGGCGCGCACGCGCGCACAGCTTCGCCGATCCCGGATATCGGCGCGAATCGGGCAGGCGGTGATGGCGGTGCCATCTTCGGTCCCGCCACGGGCGCGGCCACGGCGGGGCTCACGCCGATCGCGCTCGACAAGGCCGATTTCGACGCCTTCGAGCAGATGCTGAAGGACGTCCAGGCGGCGTGGTCCGAGGCTGACCTCAGGCGCCTGTCCGCCCTGCTCACGCCGGAGATGCTGCAGTACTTCTCCGAGAAGCTTGCCGAGGATGCAAGCCGTGGCGTGCGCAACCGCGTCACGGACGTTGTCCTCGAGGAGGGGGATCTGTCGGAGGCTTGGCGCGAGGCAGGCCGGGACTATGCCACGGTGGCGATGCGCTTCTCGGCGATCGATGTCGAGGAGCGGGTCTCCGACGGTGCCGTGGTCGGCGGCGACGCGGGCGAGCGCACGGTCGCTACCGAGTACTGGACCTTCGTGCGCGTACCGGGCGGGCGCTGGCTCCTCAGCGCCATCCAGCAGACGGGCTGAGCGCACGGCTGGCCTGTGCCAGCATCAGGAGCGCAAGCGCGCAGGCGACGAGACCAGCCGAGGCCGGCTCGCTGACGGGAACGACAATCAGCATGGACCCGCGGAACGAGACGGTCGCGTAATCGTCGACGCTCAGCCCCTCCCAGAAGTGCAGGGTGAACTCCGTCATCGGCCCGACCGTGCCGAAGAAACCACGATACGCGCCTCTGCCGAGCCAGCCTTCGTTCGGAGACTCGAAGGCCGCCTGGAAGAACGGGATCGCAGCCTCCCGATGGTAGAGTGCGTAGTAGCCGAACAAGTAGTCGAGATCGCCGCCTATTCCCCAGACTGGCTCTTCGAAGGCGAAGGTGACCGACCAAGCGCCGAGACAGGGCCAAAAGGCGCTGTGGCAGCCGAGTCTGGCCTCGAACATGCCAGGCGAGGCTGAGGCGCCGGTTCCCGCGCCGGGAAGGGACCAGCGCGGCAGGGTGCCGATGCCGCCGGTCTGGTTTGAGAACAGTGCGTCCGGCGTCGTTGCGACATTGCCGCCGCCATCGAAGACGGAGACGACGCGGAGCCGGATCGGCACCGGCATGAGCGCATGGCCGGGCCCGAAAGCGTCGCTCGCTGCGGTTACCGCCTGCTCCCAGGCCGACTGATCGATGAACGCCGCGCGTGCCGCAGGCTGCAGCGCTGCAAACACAAGCGCTGCGCCGAACAGCGCTCGGCCAATGCTTCCTCTCATCCTTACTTATCCCCCTCACAAAACGATGTTCCCCTTGCCAAAGAATGTACAATCGATGACGCAAAAACCAACAAGAATTGCGACAAATTTCGTAGTGTGCGTCATCTGATGACGGCTGTATGTTGAGAAAGGAGAACTATGGTCTGGGACAGTCAACCAGCGATTGTCCAGGGCGAATAATGCTCGCGTTTTGCAAGCCGTTCTATCCGCCACATCGCGTCGCGGCGGTAGGCGCGTAGGGCGTTCCTGGAAGCCGGCCCGTGCTGCGCCGTCAGATCAGCATGGCCTGAGCGGTGGTCGCGGAGTCGCCGGGCGCGGGCGCCTCGGCGCCGCAGCGGGCGAGGAAGTCGGCGATGGCGTCGAACTCGGCGGGCGGGCGGGTCGGGTCGGCCTCGTCGCCTCGGGGCACGTAGATCACCGTCTCGTAGCGCGCGCGCGTCATGAGCACGCGGTAGGTGTTGGCGACGTAATGCGCCTCCGCGCGCTCGCGCTGCCAGGCGGTGCCGGCGAAGCGGCGCGCCTCCCAGCCGTTCCGCCCGCGGATGAAATCCCCGCCCCAGGCGAGGCCGACGACGTCGAGCTCGAGCCCCTGGCAGGCATACTCGGTCGCACAGACCTCGAGCGCGTCGGAGCCGCGCACGTCGGGCCAGCGGCGCAGGAACCAGTGCGCGATGTCGTCTCCCTGCACCTCCGGCCCGAAGCCCTCGGCGCGCAGCCGCTTCGCGCCGGCGGAGCGCACGAGCCCCGCGCGCCGCCGCCCGCGCGCGAGACGCCTCAGCGCGGCACGCAGCGCGTCTGGCTCCCGCACCAGATGGAACGGCACGCCGCCCGTCGCCGCGGCGATCGCGCGCGCCCGCGCGGCGTCGCCGGCGATCACCGCCTCCACCCAGTCGGCGGCCGCGGCATCGCGCACGCTGCGCATCGACACGCCGAGGTGGAGGTCCGGGTCGCGCGCAAGCCACGCGGGATCGGTCCCGGGAACCAGCGCATCGGCCGCGACCGCGCGCCAGGAGCCGGACGCCGCGATGACGCGGTGCCACTCCGCGAGACCTGCCTCGCCGGTGTTGATCTCCTGCCCCGCGCCGATCAGCGCGACGATCACGGCCCAGCCGTCATGGCGGCCCATGATCTCGAGCGTGTGCGCGGGCTCGCTCATCGAGAGCCGCGAGCGCCGGTTCTGCGTTCCCTGGCGCGCCTTCGCCTCGTCCCAGGCGCGCTGCGCCTCGTCGAACACGATCAGTCGCTCGTGCGGGACCTCGTCCGGTACGAGCACGTAATGCTCGAGGAACCGGTGCACGTTCTGGATCGCCTGGCCGACACGCCGCGTCGCCTCGGCGCGCCGGCATTCGCCGCGCGCAACGGCATCCTCGGCGAGCGCGGCGCGCAGCACCGTCACGAGCGGTGCGTTGCCGGTGAGGAACGCCGCCCCCTCCTGGCGCGCCGGCCCGAACACGGCGTTGAGCCCGCACAGCGTCTTGCCCGCGCCGGGAATGCCGGTGACGAACACGACCACGCGCGCCCCGCCTGCCTTGGCGCCCTCGATCGCGCGCGCGATCGCCGCGGTGGTGCGCGTCAGGTTCGCCGCGTCCGCCCGCGCGGCGGCGATCTCCGCCACGCCGTTGCGCGCGTAGAGCATCGTCGCCGCCTCGACGATTCCGGGAACGGGGCGGTAGGGGGCGGCGAGCCACGCCGCGCCGTCGAGCGGCACGCGCGGCGCCGGCACGGACGCCTGAACCCGGCCGATCAGCGCGGCGAGCCCCGCCCCGCCGCAGGCGAGCGGCGGGACGACGCCGTGCCAGAGGAGCGGCGGCTGGCGCGGCGGCGCGGCCTCGCCATGCTCGGTCACCAGGACCGGAACGATCGGGTGGTCGCGCGAGCCGGCGTGGAAGTCGCGCAGGTCGAGCGCGTAGTCCTCGGCATCGGCCAGTGCTGCGGGGCTGTCGTCGCGCGTCTTGAACTCGACGACGAGAATGGCGCGGTCGGTCAGGACCACGGCGTCGATCCGCTTGCCGAGGCGGATCAGGTCGTACTCGAGCGCGATCGTCCACGCAGCGCCGCCGTTCGCCGACACCGCCTCGCGAAGCCGCGCGAGCGAGGCCCTCCAGGCGCCGACCTGCGCCTCCGTCGCGGCCAGCCCCTGTGCGGCCTGCTCCGCGGCGAGGCGGCCGACGAGGTCGGCGGGCTCGCGCGCGAGAAGCTCGGCGCCGGTGCAGGCGAGCCAGGCCCTCACGGCGCCCGCCCCCGTCCCGTCCATGTCGCGAGGCCGATGCTCGCGAGCATCACGAGAAGCCCAACCGCGTGCACGGCGGTGAACCGCTCGCCGAGCACGGCCACGCCGAGCACCGCAGCGGTCGCGGGCAGGAAGGCGGAGAACACGCCCGCGACATTCGCCGCCGCACGACGCATCCCGCCATACCAGAGCAGCAGGCACAAGACCGAGGCGGTGAGCGCGTGGAACAGAAGCAGCGCGGCGTTGGCGGCGTTGGCTGCCCCCGGCGCGAGCCAAGGCAGGGAGAGGGCGGCGAACGGCGCGAGCTGCGCGGCCGAGAAAAGCTGCATCCAGAACGCCGCCGTGATGACGCCGACGCGCCCAGCCGCCCGTTTCGCAAGCAGCACGTACACCGCCTCGCCGACGACGCCTGCGAAGACCAGCGCGTTGCCGAGGAGGCTTCCCTCGCCGCCCCAACCAGCCCGCACGGCATTGATCGCCGCCATGCCGAGTGCGGCGAGCGCGGCCGCCGCCCAGGCACGGGGCGAGAGCCGCTCGCCGAGCCAGAGAGCCGAGCCGATCGCCACCACAGCGGGGAGGGTCGCAAGCACGAGCCCGCCCTCGAGTGCCGTGGTCAGCCGAAGCCCCGCGAGCAGGCCAGCGTTGTAGAGCGCGGTGCCAAAGGCAGCCTGCCAGAAGAGGTTGCGCATGACTTCGCGCGGCGGCCTCGAACGCGGCTCGATCGCCCGCTTGAGCGGCCAGAGCACGAGACAGGCAAGCGCGCAGCGTAGGAAGGCGATCAGCGGGATCGGCAGGTCCTCGGCCAGGAGTTTCGCGACCGGCACATTGGCGCCGACGAGGCTCATCGAGGCCGCGAGCATCGCGTAGGCCCCGAGCATCGGCGGCTCAGTCCTCGCGGGCTTCCCGGAAGGGCGACGCCTCCGCCGCAATCTCCGCGATTTCGCGCTCGACCGCCGGCACCTCGTGGTCAAGGAACGCCGCGACCGCGCGGCGCAGCCCGGGGTGGGTAATCCAGTGCGCGCTGTAGGTCGGAACCGGCAGGTAGCCGCGGCTTATCTTGTGCGCGCCTTGCGCGCCGGCTTCGATGCGGGCGAGCTTGTGCGCGATCGCGAACTCGACCGCCCGGTAGTAGCAGAGCTCGAAGTGCAGGAAGGGCTGGTCGATCACGGCGCCCCAGTTGCGGCCGTAGAGCGTGTCGGTGCCAACGAGGTTGAGCGCGCCGGCGACCGGGCGGCCATCCTGTTCGGCCCACATCAGCACCACCTTGTCGCCAAGCCGCTCGCCGAGCAGCGGAAAGAAGCGTCTCGTGAGGTAGGCCCTGCCCCATTTGCGGTCGGTCGTCGCGCGGTAGAAGCGGAAGAACGCCTCCCAGTGCGCCTCGGTGATCTCCGCCCCGCGCAGGGTGCGGAGCACGAGGCCTTCGGCGGCGCGCGCCCGTTCCTTGCGGATCTGCTTGCGCTTGCGCGAGGCAAGCGCGGCGAGGAAGTCCTCGAACGTCGCGTAGCCCTCGTTCCGCCAGTGGAACTGCAGATTCATCCGGCCAAGCCAACCCTCGCGCTTGAGCTGGTGCCATTCCGCTTCCGTGCAGAACGTCGCGTGCGCGGAGGAGAAGCCGCGCTCCTCGCACAGCTGCGCGATCGCGCCCGCAAGCGCCGAGCGGATGGCGCCGGCGTCGGCCACGTCCGGGCGGACGAGCAGGCGCGGGCCGGGCACGGGGCTGAACGGCACGGCGATCTGGAGCTTCGGGTAGTAGCGCCCGCCCGCGCGCTCGAAGGCATCGGCCCAAGCCTGGTCGAACACGTATTCGCCGTAGCTGTGCGTCTTGGCGTAGAGCGGCGCGCAGGCGACGAGCCGGCCGGTGCCGTCGCGAAGCGCTGCGTGCATCGGCATCCATCCGGTGCGCTGGCCGGTCGAGCCGCTGTCCTCCACCGCCGAGAGGAAGGCGTGGCTGAGGAAGGGATTGGCATCGCCTGCGCACGCGTCCCACTCGGCCGCGCCGATCGCGGCGATCGCCTCATGCAGGGTGAGCGTCAGCGTCTCCGCCATGCTGCCGATTTGGCGCGCCCGACCCTTCCGCCAAGCCGTCAGTTGAGTTCGACGAGCGCCTCGACCTCCGTGGCGGCGTCGGCGGGCAGTGCGGGAACGCCGATCGTCGTGCGCGCATGCCTGCCGGCGTCGCCGAACACCGCCACGCAGAGCTCGGAGGCGCCATTCATCACGAGCGCGTGCTCGGTGAAGCCCGGAACACAGGCGATGAAGCCGCCAAGACGAAGCACCTGCTTAACCCGGTCGAGCTCGCCGCCGGCCGCCTCGCGGAGCTGCGCGAGCACGTTGATGAAGCAGAGGCGACAGCTCTCCTTGCCCTGCTCGACGGTCACCGACTCGCCAAGCTTGCCGGTGAAGGCGATCCTGCCGTCCTGGACCGGTAACTGCCCGGAGACGACGACGAGCCTGCCCGTGACGGCAAAGGGCACGTAGGTCGCGATCGGCTTCGCCGGCGGCGGCAGGGTGATGCCGAGCTCCTTCAGCTTCGCGTCGATCCGTCCGGCCATCGCCCGTGCTCCACACTGTTGTTGCGACCGGACGCTAGAGCAGCCACGGCCCGAGGGCTAGCTCGCGGCGGCGAGCTTCTGTGGGGCGGCGGAGCGCGAAGCGCGGCGGCGGGCGGCGCGGGCGGGCTCGCCGAGGCCGAGGGCGAGGAACGGGGCCAAAGCCTCTGCCATGGCAGAGCGCGCTTGCGCCGAGGCGCCTGGGGCGAGCGCGGCTCGGACGGAAGCGGAGAGATACGGCGCGTCCTCTGCCGAGCCGGTGCCAATCGCGTGACGCTCGAGCGCCTCCGCCCACGCGCCCTCAGGCAGGGCCGCTTCCGGGTCGGCCAGCGCAACGGCATGGGCGAGCGAGACGGCGCCGGGGAGGTGCCGCTCCAGCGCGACCGGGTCGATGCCCGATCCGGCCAGGGCGGCGAGCGCTTCGTCGGGCGCTCCGGCGAGGGTGCCGTGGCCGGCGATGGCGGCGATTGCTGCGCGCTCCTGCTCCGGGGAGAGGCCGAGCGCGGCGATCGCCCGCTGGGCGGGGCGGATCAGCGAGCGGGTGAGCCTCTGTGCCTCCCCCTCCTCGTGCCGGATGATCGCGGGGACGGGCTCCGCTCCAGCACTGTCCACCCCGAGCAGGCGTTCGACGAGGCCCGGGCCGGAGAGCGCGACAAGGCCAAGTTGCCTCAGCCCGTGCCGGCGCGCCGCGGCGAGCCCGCGGTCGAGCGCCGCCGCTGCCTCGGCTGCGAGCGTCGGCGGCGCGCCGGGAGGGATTCGGTCGAACGCCGCCTCGAGTGCGTCAAGCACGCGCGCGCGCCGCTCGATCCAGGCCGGGCACGGGGAGAGGCGGCGGGCGAGGGCTGCCGAGGCTTCGGCGGCGGTGCCGAGGATTAGGGCAAGGATCGCTGCCGCCATCGCCCGCCCCGCAGGCGCGGCATAGGGAAGGCCGGCGGCCATCAGCGCTCCGGCGAGGTTTGCCGGCACCACGGCGACCGGGCGCGTCGCGCCATGGGGCCCTGCGAGTTCGAGCGCCGTCATCGCCTGGCCGACGGCACGGGCAAGCGCTGCCGAGGCGATGTCCTGCGAGGCCTCCACAAAGGCAGCGAGGTCGAGAACCCACCGCGGCTCCGCCCCCCGCACACCCTGCCAGATCGGCGTGTCGGGGGCGCCGCGAGCGGTGGCGAGCTGGAGCCTGAGCGCGTCGAGCAGCCCCTCCGCCTCCTCAGGCCCCGGCAGAACGCCGCGGGCGAGTCCGGCGCGGCGCCAGGCGCGGAACATCGGCTCGACCGCATCGGCGAGCGTGCTGGCGCCGGGAGCGAGAGCAAGAAGGGCTTCTGCCCCGGCATGGCCGTAGGCGGCGGGCAACGACACGCTCCTCGGAAACAGGGTGCGCTGGGCGCCGTCCTCGGCTGCGTCCTCGACTGCCACCTCGTGGCACGTCCAGGCGAAGCCGGCCCAGAGCTCGGCATGGGGCAGGCCCTGCCGCGCGGATGCGCCGCTCAGCCGCGCCACTGTTGCCCTCCGTCGGTCACGCCCCGATCCTAGCGCGAGGCATCTCTCCCTGGAAGCACATCTTGGGGGCGCGCACCTCTCTACCCCCCAGATGCGGGGTAGGCGAGCGACTGGACGGGCCGGCATGGCGCGTGCGAAGGTCGCAGGTGGACTGAAGGGCGGACGGATGACGATCGGCACACGCCTGTTCACGAAGCTGCGCGGGCGCGAGGTTGGGCGCGACCGGTTCGGCAATGTCTACTATGAGGAACGCAGTCCGCGGCCGGGCATGCGCCGGCGACGCTGGGTGATCTATGCGCGGACGGCCGATGCATCCACGGTTCCACCGGAATGGCACGCCTGGCTCCACTACACGACGGATGCCCCGCTGCCCGAGGAGAAGCGCTATTGGTGGCAAAAGGAGCACCAGCCGAACCTCTCTGGCACACCGGCCGCCTACCATCCGCCCGGTCATGACCTCGAGGGCGGCCGCCGCCCCCGTGCGACCGGAGACTACGAGCCCTGGACGCCAGATGCCGATGCCGAGGCAGCGGAGGCAGGCGCGGCCAGGACTCGCTGAGGGGGCGCGCACGTGAACCGCAGGAGCATCGCCGAGATCATCGCGGGCGCCCTCGTGCTCTGCGTCGCCGCCGTGTTCCTTGCCTATGCGGTGACGCATTCCGGCCGCACCGTCACCCAGGGCTACACGGTGACGGCGAAATTCGACCGGATCGATGGCCTCGCTCCCGGCGCGGATGTGCGGCTCTCCGGCGTCAAGATCGGCTCCGTGGTCGACCAGAGGATCGACCCTGAGACCTATCTCGCGGTGGTGACGATGCGTGTCGACCCGCGCATCAAGCTGCCGGTCGACACCTCCGCCGAGATCACCTCTGAGGGGCTGCTCGGCGGCCGCTACATCGCGCTTGTGCCTGGCGGCTCCGACCGCATGATACGCGATGGTGGCTCGATCGAGGCGACGCAGGCCGCGATCAGCCTCGAGGCCCTGCTCGGCAGGTTCATCTTTTCCGTGACCGATCTTGTCTCGGCCATTCAGAAGCAGGGCGAGGCCCAAGGGGCTGTCCAGTCGCCGGGCCAACCCGCTGGCCAGTCCCCGAGCCAGAGCCGGCCGGGCGGTTGAGGCCGGTGGTGGCGGAAGGGAAGCAGGCGACTCGACTCTGGCTGCAGCCGGACGGCACCCCCGTGTCCTGCCGCGAGAAGCTCAAGGTTCTCGAGGAGAACTGGGAAGAGGCGGAGACGGTGCTGCGCGAGACCTTCGAGGATGCGGTTCTGATGGGCGTCGACCCCGAGGAGGTGCGGCGCATGCTGGCGGCGCTGGTGGAGAGCCTGCGCGGGCCAGGCGAGCGCTGAGCCGGAGGCGGGAGAGACGATGCAGCGCCTCGCCGTGCCGGTCTTGGTCGCGCTTGCAGCCCTGCCGGCTGCCGCGCAGCCTGGGCAGGGCTGGGTCATGGGCCGCACCGCCGAGCTGCAGGCGCTCGACAAGGTGACGGCGCGGATCGTCGTGCTCGAGGCGCTGGTCGGTCAGCCTGTGCGCTTCGGAACGCTCGTGATCCGCGTCGGCGCCTGCCACCGCCGCCCGCCGGACGATCCACCCGACGCCGCAGCCTGGCTCGAAGTGCGCGACACACGCCCAGGCGCGCCGGAAGTGCCCTTCCGCGGCTGGATGTTTGCAGCCTCCCCCGGTCTCAGCATGCTCGAGCATCCGGTCTACGACCTCCGCGTGCTCGCCTGCCGGTAGCCTCTCCTCCCTCTCGGCCGACTGAGCCGATCCTGGCGCGCAGCCGATGGAGCGGGCGACGATGGCGGTGCAGAGCGACGCCGAATGTCTTCGGCGTCGATTCGATCAGGTCTCTGCGCCCTGCGAGGCCAATCGAGCGCCGAGCCGTGCGCGAGCAGGAGGCCGGCGCGTCGCACCGGATTCGCCACTGAGCCGCTTGGCCGGGAACGAAGACGGCCCGTCCATGCCCAGGGTGCATGGCGCTCGCAGCGTCTCCTGCATGCCCAGCCGGGTTGCCCTTCCGCTAGAAGAAGCATGCCGGGCGCGCGGCTCGGGGCAGACGCAACCTGCCCTGCCGCTATAGTGTTCCCCTGTGCCCGGCGCGCCGGCTCGGTCGGCGGCGGGAACTCAGTGAAACGGAGAGGCCGGCCCGCGCTCCGGGCCGGGGCGTGAAGGGCATGGATGCGATCGCTGGCCTCAACATCGACCGTTTCCTCGACGGGCTGAAGTCGGGCGATGCGGCCTATATCGCAGGGCTGCACGACCGATGGTCGGAGGACCC
>Ga0308417_1002723_pt1 | contig 11548 bp, 12 predicted proteins | sample HotsprSampleOS65_FD_203528 | JGI IMG/M metagenome (GOLD analysis project Ga0308417, IMG submission 203528) | Hot spring phototrophic mat microbial communities from Octopus Spring, Yellowstone National Park, Wyoming, United States - 20090730_OS65 ... | reverse complement strand
TGCCGGCATCGCGGAGCACCCGGGGTCGTCGACGATGCTGGTCATCCCCTCCAGCGGCACCGGCGCTGCGAGCCCGCCAGCGCGGCAGCGCTGCTCGGCACACCTTCGCACCAGCGTCTCGACGGCGGGCAACGGGTCCCTGGCGCGTGCGAGCGGCCGGCCGGCAACCCACAGGACCCAGCCGTCACCGCGGTGGGAGACCGCGACATCGGCCGCGTGGCACGGCGCGGGCCAGGGCAGCTCCGCGTCGACGACCGCCCACCACTTGGCGGGTAGCTCCCGACGGTGTCGCGTGACGACCTCCTCGATCCCGGTCTGCACCCGCTTGCGATCGGTGAGAGCCGGGGCGTCCGACAGGTGGTCGAGGAGCGGGTTGACCACCACCGCGCGTGCCCGGTCGAGGGCCTCGTCGACCGTGGCGAGGCCGGCTGCGACGAGCTGGCCGGCAGCCGCCCGGACACGCTCGGGACGCAACCCCCGCAGCTGCACGTTCCCCCGGGAGGTGAGCTCGACCAGCCCGTTGCCCTCGTGCTCGGCGAGCGCCGCCAGGGTCTGCCACTGCCGGGCCGCGAGCGCACGACAGCCAACCGGGACGCGCACCACCCAGCCGTCGAGGGCTTCGAGTGGAGCGGTGACGCTCGGGCACCACCCTCGTACCGTGGGCGGAGTCGGGGTGCGGGTTCGCATGGCCGCGAGACCCTAGCACCCAGGTAGGGCATTGCACCCTACGTCGCGTACGGTACCGGTGATGCCGACGCCGAGCCACTCCTCTGACACCCTGCCGCCGCGGGTCGTGATCGCAGCGACCCACTCCGGAGCGGGCAAGACGACCGTGGCGACCGGGGTGCTGGCCGCGCTGCGACGTGCAGGTGCTCGGGTCGCCGGCGCGAAGGTCGGGCCGGACTACATCGACCCCGGCTACCACCGCCTCGCCACGGGGCGCCCGTCGCGCAACCTCGACCTGTGGATGTGCGGAGCGTCCGCGGTGCTCGCCGCCGCCGCCCGCTCCGGGGCGGGTGCCGACCTTCTCGTGGTCGAGGGGGTGATGGGCCTGTTCGACGGGGCGGCCGACGGCACGGCCTCGTCGACCGCGGACGTCGCCCGTGTCCTGGACGCGCCGGTCGTGCTGGTCGTCGACGCGGCGTCCACCGGCCAGTCGGTCGCCGCCACGGTCCACGGGTTCGCGACCTTCGATCCACGGGTGCGCCTCGCGGGGGTCATCCTCAACCGGGTCGGTAGCGACCGCCACGAGGAGCTGTTGCGGGCCGCCCTCGCTGGCGGCGGCGTGCCGGTGCTCGGCGCGCTGCGCCGTGACGACCGCCTGGCCTGGCGGGACCGGCACCTCGGTCTCGTCCCGGTGGTCGAGCAGCCGGCCGGACTCCACCGAGCCCTCGACATGCTGGCCGAGACGATCCGCACCCGGATCGACCTGGCTTCGCTGCAGGCCATCGCCGCCACCGCACCGCCGGTACGCCTGCATCTGACGGCAGCCTCCCCACCCGCCCCGTCGGTGCGGGTGGGGATCGCCTCGGGTGCGGCGTTCAGCTTCACCTATCCCGACAACCTCGACGCCCTCCGTCTCGCGGGAGCGGAGCTCGTGCCCTTCGACCCGTTGCAGGACCACCGCCTGCCGGCGGATCTCGGTGGCATCGTCGTGGGCGGCGGGTTCCCCGAGGTCTACGCCTCCGAGCTCGCCGCCAACGCTCCGCTGCTCGCGGACCTCACCGAACAAGTTCGTCGGGGGCTCGTGGTGTGGGCCGAGTGCGGTGGGCTCCTGTGGCTCAGCCGCTCCCTCGACCGACAGGCGATGGCCGGGGTCCTCGACGCGGAGGCGACCATGACCGAGCGGCTCACCCTCGGCTACCGCCAGGCCACGACCCGACGCGCCACCCCGCTCGGACCGGCAGGGACCTCCCTGCGAGGTCATGAGTTCCACTACAGCACCGTGCGACCTGCGGGGGACGCCCTGCGGTTCGACGGCCGCGGGGCCACCACGCTCGCAGGCTTCGGTGGTCCCCGGATGCTCGCGTCCTACCTGCACGTGCATCTCGCCGGCCACGAAGCGCTCGCGCGCCGGTTCGTCGACGCCTGCCGGGCCTCCCGGCAGCTCACCTCGGCAGGCCCACCTGCCTGACCATCGGTGCAGACCTGACGCCAACTCTGCCCTACCTGTGCCCTACCCGAGGTAGGGTCCGGTCGTGCACAAGTCGTCGATCTACCTCCCCGACGATCTCAAGGAGGCTCTCGCCGAGCGCGCCGCCGCCGCCGGACGCTCGGAGGCGGATCTCATCCGCCAGGCCATCACCCGGCTGCTGGCGGCCTCCGGTGACACCGGCGGTGCCCACGCGGACCCCACGCCCGCTCGCCCCGTACCGGTCGATCTCCCCCGCCCGACGCTGATCGGTGTCGGCGTCGGGCCGGGCGACCCCAACCTGGTGAGCGCCCAGGCCGTCGCCGTCCTCGACGCAGCCGACCGGGTGCTCGTGATCAGCACCGACCCGCGCTCGATCGGCCGGGCTGAGGCGGTGGTGCGCGCGGTCGCCCCGCTGGCCGAGATCCGTCGACACCCGTTCGACCTCAGCGCGACCGGTCGGACGTCGTCGATGCGGCAGCTCGTCGATGCCGTGCTAGCCGGAGTCGGCGTCGGCGAGGCGGTCGCGGTGGCCGTGCTCGGCGACCCGAGCCAGTGGACCGTCTTCCCCGAGCTCGCCGCCGCTGTCCGCGAACGACACCCGTCCCTGCCGATCACTGCGGTGCCCGGCATCACCGCCTGGCAGGCCGCCGCCGCGGCGGACGTGCTCGGGCTCGGGGCCGGTGCCGGCACGCTGGTCGTCACCGCCGATCCGGCGCGAGCCCGGCAGGCCATGCTCGACGGCGACGCCGTCGTGCTGCACAAGGCCACCACCGACGGCGGCACGATCCGGTCGCTCGTCGCCGAGGCGGGCTGCGAGCACGCGGTGGTCGCCGAGCTGACGGGGCTTCCCGGCGCCCGGAGCTTCCCCGCCACCGAGACCCCCGACGGTCCCCTCGCCTACCTGAGCGCCCTGATCGTTCCCGCCGCGACCACCTCCGATCCCCGGGCCGTCGCGGCCTCCCGATGATCTCTTTCGTGGGCGCCGGCCCGGGCGCGGCGGACCTGCTAACCCTGCGAGCCGCCGAGCGGCTGGCAGAGGCTGACGTCGTCATCTGGGCCGGCTCACTGGTCGCACCGGAGGTGCTCACCCTCTGCCGGGAGGAGGTCGTCCTCCACGACTCCAAGGACATGACCCTCGAGGAGGTCTGCGAGGTGTTCGCGGCGCACCCCGACGCGAGGATCGTGCGACTGCACTCGGGGGATCCCACCGTCTTCAGCGCCATCGGCGAGCAGATCGCCTGGTGCGTGGAGCACGGGCGGGAGTTCGAGATCGTCCCGGGGGTGTCCTCGTTCACCGCTGCGGCCGCCGCGGTGTGCTGCGAGCTCACCCTCCCGGGGGTCGCGCAGTCCGTCGTGCTCACCCGGCTGGCCTCGAACACCGCGGCGGGGGTACCAGCCCGTGAGACCATCCGAGCCTTCGCCGCGACGGGAGCGACGCTCGCGGTCTTCCTGTCCGTCTCCCTCGTCGAGCGACTCGCCGCCGAGCTGCTCGCCGAGGGCTCCGGGTTTGGGCCGGACACCCCTGTCGTCGTCGCCTACCAGGTGAGCCGGCCGGGCGAGCGCGTGGTACGCACCACCATCGCCGATCTCGCCCACACCGTGCGCACTGAGGGTCTGCGTGCGGCCACGCTGTTCCTGGTCGGTCCCGCGCTGGCCGGCGCGACCGACTCGGGCCGCGGGATGCGCAGCCACGTGTACGCGCCCGACCACGCCACCCGCTTCAGACCGGTCCGGTCACCCTCCACATCCCCACCACCTCGGGGTGCCAGATGAGCGCCCGTCTGAGCGTCGTGGGCATGGTCGGCGGCGAGGTCTTCGGTCATCGGGCACGGCAGGCGCTGGCGGATGCACAGGTGCTCGTGGGTGCACCGAGGCACCTGGCCCACGTGGTCCTGGGGGACCGCTGCCTCATCGAGCTGAGCGGGCCGCTCGACGCGGTCGTCAAGCGCATCGGGAGCGAGCTCGCGTCCGGTCGCCACGTGGGCGTGCTCGCCTCCGGTGACCCCGGCTTCTTCGGCATCACCCGGGTGCTGCGCCAGCGCTTCCGCGACGACGACCGGGTCCGCCTCGAGATCCATCCCGCTCCGTCGTCGGTGTCGCTTGCGTGGGCCGCAGCTGGCCAGCCCTGGGACGACGCCGACGTCGTCTCCGCGCACGGCCGCCCCCTCGACGCGGCGGTCGAACAAGCGCTCCGGAGTCCCAAGCTCGCCGTGCTCACCTCGCCGGAACACCCCCCGCAGCGTCTCGGACAGGCGCTGCTCGCGGCTGGCTGCCCCCCTCGCCGTGTGCTGGTGGCCAGCCGGCTCGGTGAGCCCGACGAGCACCTCGAGCGCACCGACCTGCACGGTCTGGCGGCGGGACGGTTCGATCCGCTGTCGGTCGTTCTGCTGGTCGCCGGCGCTGACGGCGCGACCGATGACCCCACGCGCCCGTCCGACGCGCCGGTGCTGTCGTGGGGCAGCGCCATAGACCGCTTCGAGCACCGCGCCGGCATGATCACCAAACCCGAGGTCCGTGCCGTCGTGCTGTCGAAGCTCGCGCTGGGCGGTGCGTCGGTCCTGTGGGACATCGGCGCGGGCAGCGGCTCGGTCGGCATCGAGGCGGCCACCATCCGTGCCGGTCTGGTCGTCCACGCGGTGGAGCGCGGCACCGACGACGTCGAGCGGATCCGGCGCAACGCCACAGCCTTCGGCGTCGCCGACCGGGTGTTCGTCCACCACGGCGACGCACCCGGGATCCTCGCGACGCTGCCCACCCCCGACCGGGTGTTCGTCGGTGGCGGCGGCCCGGCGGTGCTCGAGGCCACGTGGGAGCGGCTTCCCCGGGGGGCGGTGCTCGTGGCCACCTTCACCGTGCTCGAGCACGCCGTGCGGGCATCGGCCCTGCTCGGCGAGATGGTGCAGATCCACGTCGACCGGGCGGTACCCGCCGGCGGGGCCGGACTGCGCCTCGAACCCGCGAACCCGGTGTTCGTGTGCCGGGGGTACCGATGAGCTGGGGTTGCCGATGAGCCGGCAACGGGTCGTGGTCGGCGTCGGACTCTCCTCGGCCGCGACCTCCGACGAGGTGCGCCAGCTCGTCGTCGACGTGCTCGACCGTCACGGACTCCCCTTCCCCCCCACCGCGATCGCCACACGGGCCCGCTTCGTCGACGACCCACGCCTCGATCTCGGCTGTCGGGTGATCGGAGTCAATGACGACGAGCTGCTGGCGACCAGCGCGCCGGTGAGCCGGACCCTCGGCATCGCGGCTCGGGTGGCCGAGACGGCGGCGATGCTCGCCACCCGCCCGAGAGGACGCCTCCTCGGACCGAGCCAGCGCAGCGCGCACGCGACCGCCGCGGTCGCGGTCACCTATGCCGGGAGGCCCTCTCGGTGAGCGTCGCACTCGTCGGTGCCGGTCCAGGCGACCCGGAGCTGCTCACCCTGCGCGCCGCCCGCCTGCTCGCGCAGGCCGAGGTGGTGATCCACGACCGGTTGATCCCCCACGAGGTCCTCGACCTCGCGCCCCCTACAGCCCAGCGGATCGACGTCGGCAAGCGACCCGGCCACGCGCCGGTCCCGCAGACCGAGATCAACCGCCTGCTCGTCGAGCACGGTCGGGCCGGGCGCCGGGTCGTGCGACTCAAGGGCGGCGATCCGTTCGTCTTCGGTCGTGGTGGTGAGGAAGCAGCCGCCCTCGCCGCAGCCGGGGTGGCCTTCGAGGTGGTCCCGGGGGTCAGCTCAGCGACCGCGGCACCCGCTGTCGCGGGAATCCCGCTGACCCTGCGGAACCGGTCGCTCGCGTTCACGGTGGTGACCGGCCACGAGGACCCTGCCGGCGGGGTGGAGGTGGACTGGGAGGCCCATGCCGTCACCGATGCGACCCTCGTGGTGCTCATGGGCGTGGAGCGGATCGGTCGCATCGCTAAGCGTCTGATCCTCGGCGGTCGCCCCACGAGCACACCGGTGGCGGTGATCCACTCGGCGACCACACCTCACCAGCAGGTCGTCCGCTGCACGTTGGCGGAGGTCGACCAGCTCGAGCTGGCAGCCCCGTCAGCGATCGTGATCGGGGAGGTCGCCGGAACGGATCTGTCGAGGCACCCGCGCCCGTGAGCGAGTCCTCGACACCGCTGCCACCCCCGGGTCCCCACGGCGGTGACTCCTGGCAGGTCGCAGCCGCGCTCGGAGTCGACGCGGCGGAGCTGCTCGACCTCTCCGCAAGCACCAACCCCTTCGCACCCGACGCCGCCACTCTCCTGCGCCGCCTCCTCGACCGCCAGCCGGAGGTGATCACCCGCTATCCCGACGCCAGCGCGGCGACCGCCGCCCTGTCGGACGCGCTCGGGGAGGATCCCGACCGGGTGGTGCTCACCAATGGCGGTGCCGAGGCGATCGCGATGGTCGCCACCCTCGAGGGTGCCGGCGAGGTGCGCCCGCCTGAGTTCAGCCTCTACGAGCGTCACCTGCCGCGAGTCGAGCCGGGGGCACCGCGGTGGCGCTCCAACCCGTCCAACCCCCTCGGTCGGCTCGCCGGTGACGACGAGGAGGCCCGGGTGTGGGACGAGGCGTTCTACCCGCTCGCCACCGGCCACTGGAGCCGCGGCGACCAGGCGAGCTGGCGGCTCGGGTCGCTGACCAAGCTGTGGGCCTGCCCCGGGCTGCGGCTGGGCTACGTGATCGCTCCGACCCCGCTCGACGCGCGACGCCTGCGCGACCTCCAGCCGCGGTGGTCGGTCAACGCCTTGGCCGCCGCGGTGGTGCCACCGCTGCTGGCGTGCACCGACCTCATCGGGTGGTCGAGGTCGATCGCGTCCCTCCGCGCTGAGCTCACCCGCGAGCTGCGAGGGCTCGGCTTCACCATCGAGGAGACCGACGCCAACTGGGTCCTGGTGCGCCGACCCGGCCTCCGAGCCGATCTCATCCGGTGCTCGATCCTCGTCCGGGACTGCGCGTCGTTCGGCCTGACGGGGCTCGCCCGGGTCGCGCTGCCACCGCCTGGCGCGTTGGATCAGGTGCTCGAGGCGTTCGCCCGGGTCGGGCCGTGACCGCCCTGGCGGCAGCAGTCGGGGTCGGCCTCGACGAGCTGATCGGCGAGCCTCCGTATCCGCGGCATCCCGTCGCGCTCTTCGGCTCGACGATGGCACGGGTCGAACAGCTCACCTACGCCGACCAGCGCCTCGCGGGCGCCGTGCACCTGTCGATCGGCGTCGGTCTCGCGCTCGGCGCGGGAGGCATCGCGACCCGCCTGCTGGGACGAGGCGCCGCCACCGCAGCTGCGGTGGCGGTGTGTGCCGCCGGCCGGATGCTCGACACCGAGGCTCTCGCGGTACGTGATCTGCTGCGTGCCGGGCAGCTCCCCGAAGCGCGCGTGCGGGTGCGCTCGCTCGTCGGGCGCGACACCGGGCACCTCGGAACCGAGGAGCTGTGCCGGGCGGTGATCGAGTCCGTGGCCGAGAACCTCGTCGACGCGGTCGTCGCCCCGCTGTGGTGGGGTGCGCTCGCAGGACCGGCGGGCGCGCTCGGGCACCGGGCGGTGAACACCCTCGACGCGATGGTCGGCCACCGCAACGAGCGCTACCGTCGCTTCGGCTGGGCCACCGCGCGTGCCGACGACCTCGCCAACTACGTGCCGGCGCGCCTGGCCGCCCTGGCGGTGGCGGTCGTCAACCCGGGACGGCTCGGTCGGGTCCACCGGGTGGTCCGTCGCGACGCAGCCCGCCACCCCTCGCCCAACGGCGGGGTGGTCGAAGCCGCCTTCGCGGCGGCACTCGGGGTCACCCTCGGCGGCGCCAACCGCTACGGCGACACCGTGGAGCACCGGGGAACCCTCGGCGATGGCGGAGCGCCCTGCATCGACGACATCACGAGGGCCGTGCACCTGCGCCGCCGGGCGACCCTCGCCCTGGTGCTCACGGCCGCGACGCTCGGCGCGGCCTCGACCTACCGGCGTCGCAGCAGGTAGACGTCGAAGATCCAGCCGAGGTGTTCGCGCAGCGATGCACGCAACGACACGATCCGCTCCGCCACCTCGTCAACAGGACCGGCGACGAGGTGCTCGTGTGGCATCCCGAGGTACGCGCCCCACCAGATGTGCCAACCAGCCCCTCGCAGACCCGTGAAGCTGCACTCGCTGTCGAGGAAGACCACCACGTCGTCGACCCCAGCGGGCAGCCCCTCCCGCAGTCGCCGACCGGTGGTGATGAGCAGCGACCCCCCGACCTCGTGCAGCGGCACCGCGTGCCTCGCGGCGAGCAGCTGAAGGCTCGACACACCCGGTACGACCGCCACGTCGACCTCGACCCGCCCGCGGGAGCCGAGCTCGCTCAGCAGCCGCAGGGTGCTGTCGTAGAGCGACGGGTCCCCCCACACCAACAACGCGACCCGCTCACCGTCGGTGATCTCGTCGAGCAGGGCCTGCTCGAGGGCCTCGACCCGGCTGCCGTGCCAGTCACGCACCGCGTCGCGATACGACAAGCCCTCGTCACGGCGGCCGTCGTCGAGCTCGATCACCCGGCACGGTCGACCATCACGGGCGCGCTCGAGCACGTCACGGCGCAGGTCGGCCAGCTCACTGGCCCGGCCGCCCTTGTCGAAGACCACCACCGCATCGACGTCGCTGAGCACCGAGAGCGCCTCGAGCGTCACCATCGAGCCGTCACCGGGTCCGATCCCGACGACGACCACCGACCGCTGAACCGTCGATGACGATCCCCACGTCATCCCGCCCACCTCCGACACCGCAACCGGTCGGTCTGCTGCTGGGGTGGGTGGCAGCCATCGGGTCGCTCCACCGGCTCACCGATCCCGCTCCGGTCGAGATCCGAGGTCGTGCTCACTGCGGTACCTGGGGCTCCTCTCGTTCCACCGGCACGCTACCGCCCCGGGGGTGCCCGCCGTGTCGGAGGCCGCTGCGGCTGCACGACCCAGCCCGGCCGGGTCGGACGCTCCGGTCGCATCACACGCGCTCCGGTCGCATCACACGGTGAAGCCGGAGACTGGGTCACCGAACGAGCCGGTAGCCCCGCCGGTGGACGGTCTGGATCAGCCTGCCCGCCTCGGGGAGTCGCTGGCGGAGTCGACCGACGGTCACCTCGATCACGTGGGCGTCACCCGTAGGCGTATCCCAGATCTCGCGGAGCAGCTCTCCCTTGGAGACGACCCGGCCACCGGCCTCGACCAGCGCGACGAGCACGTCGCGCTCCCGATCCGTCAGCAGGACGCTCGATCCGTCGACGGTCGCCAACCGCCCCCTCAGCTCCAGGCTGACACCGGCGGCGGTGATCCGACAGGACCTGCCCTCGAAGACCCGAGCGAGCTCTCGCACCATGGAGCCGATCCGTGCCCGACGTGGCTCGATCACGTTCGAGAGCCCGGTCGATCTCGCCCGCTGGGCGCAGACCGGTCCGACGCAGGCGGCGGTCGTGGTCCTGGCGAATCGAGCGACCAGCTCGTCGGCGAGACCGAGCCGCCTGGCGATCGTCACCAGGTGGACGATCGCGGTCTGGGTGGTGAAGGTCACTGCGTCCACCCGTCCCTCCACGACCCCCTTGACGAGACGCTCGGCCGGTTCGAGGTCCTCAGGCAGGCTCCAGCGGTACACGGGCACCGCGAGAACCTCGGCGCCAGCACGACGGAGCTGGTCGAGCAGCTGAGCGTTCCCGGCTCCATCGAGCTGGACGGCGACGCGCATGCCCTTCACACCTCGTGCCAGCAGCGCGTCGCCCAGCTCAGCTGCGGTCAGGGGTGCGGCCCCGTGGACCTCGAGCCCATGAACCGCCCCGGGTTTGGTGGAGGCTCCGGCTATTGAGTCACGGCCAGTTCGGCTGTGACGCTTTGACGGTAGTAGGCGTCCTCGTGGGCTGCTGGGGTGGTGTAGCCGGGCCCCGGGGTGATCGTGCCGTGGAGCCGCCGGTGGTTGAACCAGTCGACGTAGGTCATCGTGGCGAACTCGACGTCCTCGATACCTGCCCACGGTCCCTGCCGGTAGATGAGCTCCCACTTGTAGAGCCCGTTGAACGACTCGGCGAGCGCGTTATCGAACGAGTCGCCCTTGGAGCCGACCGACGCGACGATCTCGTTCGCGTCGAGCCGGTCGGTGTAGCGGATGGACAGGTATTGACTGGGCTCAATCGCTGTGATGGATCAGCCCAGACAGGTCCGCGCCCGCGCGTTGGCGGTTCCAGATCGCCATCTCCAACGCGTCGATCGCCAGGTCCGAGCGCAAGGACTTCGACGCCTGCCACCCGAGGACCATCCGGGAGAACACGTCGACGATGAACGCCAGGTACACCCAGCCCGAGTGGGTCTTGACGTAGGTGATGTCCGCGACCCACAGCCGGTTCGGTGCCGGCGCCCGGAACCGCCGGTCCACGAGATCCGCTGGCCGCTCGAGAGTCTCGTCGCCCTCGGTGGTGCGCACCCAGGTGCGGCCCCGCCGGCAGCCTTCCAGGCCCATCTCTCGCATCAGCCGCTCAACCCGGCAGCGTCCGACCCGGATGCCGTCGGTGTTGTTGAGGTGGCCCCAGATCTTGTCGGCCCCATACACCTGCACGTTGGCGTCATAGACCCGCTGGATCTCCACCTTCAGCTCAGCGTCGCGCACCGCCCGCGCCGAGAGCGGCCGGCGCTTGGCTGCGTGGTAGGTCTGGGGAGCGATCCCGCACACGGCGCAGATCAGCTCGACTCCCCACACCAACCCGTCGGCAGTGCGACGATGCCGGTTGGCGTCGATGAACGCGATCACTTCTTGGACTGGCGGTCGAGCTCCGCCCCGAAGAACACCGACGCCGCCTTCAAGATCTCGTTCGCGCGGCGCAGCTCAGCGTTCTCCCGCTTCAGCCGCTTGATCTCGGCGGCCTCCTCGGTGGTCACCCCAGGCCGGGTGCCGCCATCGATCTCGGCGCGGCGGACCCACTTGCGCACCGTCTCGGGTGTCGGGCCCAGCTTCTCAGCGACCGAGCAGATCGCCTCCCACTGCGAGTCGTGCTCGTGCTGGTGCTCGAGCACCATCCGCACCGCCCGCTCACGCAGCTCGTTCGGATACTTCCCATGTCGTGGCATCGCTCCATCCCTCACTCAAAGAATGGAGCCTCCATGGATCCCGGGGCGGTTCACCAGGCCGATTCACGTGGGACCATCGAGCCGGATGGGTGCTGACCCGCCCAGGGCAGTGAGAGGCGCGTGGCGCTGATTGGTCCCACCTGCCCTCGGAGGGCCGGTAGGTCGGCGCACGGCGAATGTCCGACGCGCCCGGAGTATCGCCCGGACCAAGGCGGAGCGCCGGCCAGGTGCTCAAGCGGCCGGCCAACGTGGTCAGGCATCTGCCGTGAGATCGCCGATGGCGAGGTCGACCTCGGTGTCGTCGTACACGGCAACGATCCGAAGGCGCCCGCCGGTGGCCTCGATGAACCGAGCCAGCGTGGCGAGCCGG
>Ga0308417_1002721_pt1 | contig 11555 bp, 11 predicted proteins | sample HotsprSampleOS65_FD_203528 | JGI IMG/M metagenome (GOLD analysis project Ga0308417, IMG submission 203528) | Hot spring phototrophic mat microbial communities from Octopus Spring, Yellowstone National Park, Wyoming, United States - 20090730_OS65 ... | reverse complement strand
ATGCGTCCCAGCATCGGCTGGTATCGCGGCCCCAGCGCCAAACTCACGATGCACGGCTTCATGAGTATTCGTATCCGTACAGGTCCAGCCCCTCGAATCTCGCAGCCCCCCACTGCTGGCGCATCCGCATCATATCATCTTCTTGCCACGGCTTCTTGTCCACGTCGATCATGTGCCGCTCCCATCCCCACCACGTGAACGGTACATCAGCCAGCCGTAGTCCTGTCTCATCCACTGTGGGATCGTATCGCTGGTTGATCACTGCTGCACCCTGCTCCGGCCAGCGTACCATTTCCATCATCTTATACCACGCTTGCTTTGCCAGCAGCCTCCGCCACGAGGCGTGCTGAATGTGCATCAGACCTCCAGCCTCAACCGTCCAATCGCGTTGTCGAACGGGCCGGCTCTCGAATGGATGTCTGTGGTGGTGGTCATACCCATCCCTGCTCCTCCAGTGCAGCCAAGGAGAATCCGCGAAAGCCATCGAGCAATACATTGCCCCCCACCGTCCGTCTACGCGGTACTGGTCCAGCGACCTCCAGCATGTCACCCATGGTATCTGCAGACATTCCCCGGGCTCCAGCGACTCGATCAGCTTGCGCGTGCGCTCGACGACAGGCAGCGAGAGGAACTCATCCGAGTCCACGATGCCGAGGTGTGTCGCGCCCAGGTTGCGTGCGTAGTCCAGAGTCTTCTGCCGATGCACTGGCTCATGCCATACTGGGTCATCATCCACCAGCACGTGGACGCGACCTCCGGTCGCAGCGCGGACTTCAAGCGCTGCGTCCACACTGTTGTCGTGCGAGCAGTGGATCAGGACGACTACCTCATCACACCAGCGCAGCGCGCACTCGATGGCTGCCCCGAGACTCCAGTCTGCGTTTCGCGCAATCATCAGTCCAATGAGTCGCATTCCATTTTCTCACGCCAGTCGTTCAACACCAGCCTCGATGACAGCGAAATCTACCGGCGCTTCGACCGTGGCTCCAGGAAACCCTGCCGCCGACCTGCGCCTGAACAATGCTTCGTCCGAGTTCCACCGCGCCTGGGCCTTCTGCATGTACTGTGGTCGCGACCTCCCATACCGGCTCCAGTGGTGGTGGACGTGTATCAGATCCGGCCGCTGCCAGAGTAGTCCGTCGCGCATCGTCCAGTCATGCAACTCCTCATCCGCGAAGAAGTGGTAGTACTCAGGCCAGAAGACACCCAAGCCGCCGTAAGCGCGCTCGATGAACTCTCTACCAAGCCACGGGGAACCGCAGATACGCTCCGCGGCCCACCGCTCACCATCCCAGCCCCACCTGTCTCCAGTAGGCTGCATCACTCCCAGCGTACCACCGAAGTATTCCGTACACTCACCAGCGATCTTGGTGGGATCGCCGGGGTCGGGGTCGATATCGTCCCCTCCAGTGACAATCCACTCAGCCTCGGGGTCATTCGATATCACGACGCGGATCAGGTGGTTGGTCGCGCGCGGATACCCCGGCCACGTCTTGATCTTCACCAGGAGGTCCGCGTCCTTGCCAACGCACGCGTGCTCCTCGCGGTCGATCAGCGCAGCAAGCTTGTACCCACGTTCGCGCCAGCGCTTCGCGCACCTGCTGTACTGCAGCGGGTTCGCGGTCGGAATCGCATACCAGACATTCATCGCGATTTCCTCAGCCTTCTCGAAGCCTGCGTATGCACAATCACTGGATCATGGTCGCCACCGTAGTACATTGCACTGATATCATTCCCTTGCTGGGCCGTCCCCCACGCAGCGTCGATCCAACAGTACTCCGGCTCCAACAGTTGGGGACTCATACCCACTTCATCCAGCACGCGGCCCAGAAGCCTCTGATCCCACACAGCCGGATTCTCATCACACACCTGTACCCATCGATCCAGCACACGTGTCGTGCAGCGATCCCTCCTCCAGTACATCGTACCTGTCAGCAGTTCCGGACCCAGCCTGTGAACCCCCAGCGGCGTCTCCATGTGGTCCAGCGCGACCGGATCGCGCACCATGATCGCATCCGCGTCCAGCCACACGACGGGTCTGTGCGGGAATCGGTCGCATACCATCTCGCGTATGACGCGCGCCTTGAGCGCCGCGGTGGCCGCCCAGCCGGCCTGGTGAATCGGTATACTCCGTGCCACGCACGGCCGGCCCTGCGCAGACACAGACTGCATCAGCCGTAGGGCCAGTTCCTCATAGCCGTTTCCGACCGTGTACGCAGTCACGAAGATGGGTCTGTCGGAGTTGTCTGTGTGTGTCGTATCACACGCATACCGTGTTCGTCCATCCACCGACAGAGACTCATCCATGCTGGAACTTCCTGCTTCCACCGAGCAGCATCGCGAATGTATTCTCCCACATATCCGTCCGCGTCCGGAGCGTCCGTCCAGTCCGCGCCGTACACATCCAGCTGTTCCAAGCCAAGCCAGTGTGCGAGTACCAGCGCCGCCAGAGCCGACTTGTCTGGCCAGAGGTCATGGTCTACCTGTCGACCATCCCCTGCAGGAGGATATGCACGAAACAGCTGCTCGTAGAGTACTATCGTGTGCGTCGCGATGAAATCGGGTAGTTCCCTCGCAATCCTGATCACCGTGTTCCCGGTCGTCAGCACCGCCGGATGGTAGCTCAGTGGACATGCCAGAAAGGCCCTGATGTCTCCACTGACCCACCAGTCCACGCGACCCTGATCGCGAATGATCCACGGTGCTCGGTTCACACCGATGATGGGTCCGCCGGTCGGCCTCCAGCGGTAGATCGACGGACCCGGGCACAGCAGCACACCACGACTATACCACATACCTATCAAGCCCAGGCCGGATGTTTCCACCCGGCCGGAGCGTATCAAACCTCTTTATACACTCATCACGACGACGGCGCTGGGATAGAGGATCACCGGGCCACCGTTGTGCCCGCGGTGAACCTCAATGTTGGGAGGCACCTCGTCTAGGTGCTGCTTGACGAACTCATAGCTCCCCGGAGCCATGCCCGGGTTCAGTATGTTGCGCGCGACGTGATACTCAGCCACGTTCTCTCCATCCGCGCGCTTGCCTACCACCAAGACCACGTCGTCGGGGATGAACTTCGTGAACGTAACAGCGTCATTCAGATACCCGTCATCGTATATCTGGATGCGCGGAAGATCGTCCGCGAGGAACAGCTGCTGCAGGTCGGCCAGCGTGATCAGAGTGTTTCCACCACCGATCCGCTTCCCACCCAGGTCAGCGATGTTCTGGTTGCTCAACAGCTTGCGCGCGGTCACACTGTTCATGTATGCCGTCGCGTTGCTCCCGAAGCTCACGCCCTTGCCAATACCGCGCTCCCTCACGAGGCGGAAGTCCAGCAACGGCGTTGCAGCTCCGAGGTTGTCCCAGTCGTTGCAGCTAAACGTCTGCACGGGGAACGTATCACTCCACTGGATCTGGTTACCCTGGCCGTACACTGTGATCGTCCCCTGGATCAGCATGGTCCAGATCAGGTGTTCCTTCCGATCCAGCTCGCGCGTGATGAGCTGACGTTGCCGCGTCAGCACCTCACTGGTCACATCGACATTCACGTCGCCGGTGATGCTGCCAGCACCCTTGAGTAGGTACTCCTCACCGATGATCGACTGTTCTCCGTACACACCAGGTTCATACATGAACCGCTTGTATCCCACCTGCTTGATGCGCGGTGGAGCACCACCTGCACCACGCAACTGCTGCAGTCCACCCGAGTTGTCTTCCTGTTCCCATTCGATCAGGAACGAGTTGACATTGCGCTCGGGCGCAATCTGGAATCCGACGCGCGTCGCCTGCATCCGCGGCGCGACCTCACTGCCGATACGCCGAAGTTCGGCATTCGTTGGGAAAGTCACACTCATATGTACCTCCTACTGTACCGCACCATCTGGCTCAGAGAATATAGATGGTTCCGTCCGGCAGCGTGCGCGCCGGGAATCGCGTAATTGCCGTCGCGTCCAGCCCAGTCAGGTCTGACGCGCGGAACATTCCGCAGATCCAGTACTCTGCTGTCTGGTACGGACGGTTGATCGCGCTCTTCACGGTACTACTGTTGCTGTAGTATACGAAGCCGTTCGCATCCGTCATGATGTCGAAACGGCATATCCCTACCGGATAGTTCACACCATCCGACAGCGACGCGTTGTACGCTTCGAGCCGGCCCGTGCTCGTGCGCTTGGCCAGCACGGTACCCGCTGCAATGGTCTTGTTCGGCGAGAACCTCCCAGCCAGCGTGCGCGCCAGTTCTGGGTACAGGTTCGGGATGCACTCGTTACGCGTAACCTCTGCTAGCTTTTGTGGCATGTCTACCTCCTGGTATCACTACCTCTGTCACATTCGTATGTTCGCTCACGCCCTGGCCTTTTCGCGATCCTCCCTTGCGAGGATTTCGCGTCCAGCCGCGGTCTGCGAGAGCAGGAATCGTCTACGTTCGGGAGTCATCTCACCATCCTCACCCTTCTTTGCATCGGGCTCCTCGCGGCCTGGCCCAATCGGTACGGGCCGGTTGTCCTTAAGCGCTGCGAGCACCAGCTTGGAGATTCGGTGCTCGGTCCCAGTATGTGCCTTGCTGAGACACAGCGAGCGCTTCTCTGGTGTTCCCAGCAGCACGCGAGCCAGCGCGTCACGCGTCACTTTGTTGATCGCGCCGCTGGTGACCAACGCATCCAGGGCCGCCTCGTCCGCTTCCACGAACGCCTCCAGCGCTTCGCCCTCCGGCGGAGCGGGTGTAGCATGAAGCGACAGTTGCTTGATCGTGCTTTCGCTCTCCGCCAGTTTTCCCTTGGCCAACGCCAGCTCCTCCGTGAGCCTCTCGGTCTGTTGCTGTGCCGCGCTCAGCTGCTTCGTATACTCATCAGCCTGGGCCCTCGCGCCGGCCAACACTTTCAGCGTACGTTCCAGCAGATTCTCTGTCGTGGTATCATCACCCAACAGCTTCTTCAGTTCAGCCATCTGCTCATCAGTGATTGCGATCATCATCTTTGCCTCCACTCGGGTGGCCAGCCTGAGTATGTCACCATGGTTCCGCTGGCCACCCTCGGAAAACTGCAGCGGAACCGCCTCACCCTGACCGGGTATGACCGGCACGGGCGTAATCGCTGTATGTTCTATGACCTCACCGTAGTCCACACCATCGGACCCGATGTAATGCTCGTTGACTGCGATGGAACAGTAGTTCTTCAACGCAACATCGCGCGACTCTTCACCCAGATACTGATGTAGCTCCCAGTACCAGTCCCCCTCCTGACGTACATTCAGCACGTATCCCACCAGCGACTCAGCGTCCGTCCTGTGGTCGAGAACTATCGGATGCTCCACGCCGGCCGCCAAAAGTCTGCGGAACGCCTGCTCCCACTTGATGCGACGCTCTGGCGTAACCACCAGACTCCATTTCTCTGTCGGATGTTGGAACTCACCATCACAGACAACCGGCCTCCAGTAGTAGAACGCCTGCACACCGTTTCGCGTGGGTGGGTATGTGCCCAGCACCAGCGCATGCGTTGCCGCAGGCTGGTCGTCCGCGAACAGTCTCCAGGTTTTGCCGCGCCGCGCAGCCTTCTGCGACGACTTCCACTGTCGCATGCATACCGCCGCGCGCTGCTCGGACGTAGGGTACTCTTCCACCATCGTGTCATCACTCATACACCGTTCCATGAACGCTTCTCGTGTCTCTCCTGATTTTGGTTTCGGCAGCGGCATCTCTCACCTCGTGTCTATGTATCTTCCGGCAGCGTGAATACCACACAGCAGTGTGATCGTACCAGAGTACATACCACCTCGTGTCTATCTATCGTCCGGCAGTTTGAATACTGTTCCTGGATTCCACGCGAATCCGGAGTCCGGCTTGACCGCTGGCACCTTCGTGGCTGTGTCCGATCCGTATATCTCGAGCAGCAAGCACCTGCAGTTCCAGCCGTTCGGTGGTGTCCACACATTCCATATCGGATCGTTCTTCGGTCGCTTCACTCCATCCATGCGAGCGTGGTCCGGCCGTACTCTGTCATCCCCCGCGGTCGCGTACTCAAAGCCCCACAGAATCTCCTGTACCTCTGGGCTCTCCAGCTTGTTCCATCTGCCCGCGCTGTATGCGGCCTGCACCTGCGTCCGGTATATCGCTTCGAGTGTGTGGTCCGCACCTGGTACGTAGCCTGCCGACTTGAACGCATCCTGGATCATGCGCTTTCCGTCGCGCACGTGCGCGCAGGACCGCAGAGCCTCCAGCACAGCCTGCTCGAGTCTCCGTTCCAGCGATTGCTGTGCTCGCTCATATACTACCAGAGCCTGCGCAGAATACTTCTTCGCCAACAGCTCGAGCTGCTTCGGCCCGAGGTCCGACCTGGCCTTGGCCCAGTCCAGCGCACCTTCATACGCAGTGCTCGCGAACATCTTCAGCGAAGCCTTGCGTACTCCCTTCTTTCGCATCCACTCCCATGCGTTCAGCGCTGCGCGCCGCCGTCCGTACAGGTCGCTTAAGAGCATTGCGTCCGCGATGGTCTGCGCGATGGGCTGCATCGTGCGCGATACCACTCTGTGGATCAGCTGCGCAGGGTCCGACGCGCGCCGCAGCTCACCATTCTCCCACAGTCTCGTCACAGCCGCTCGCACCTGAAGCCCTACCCTGCCAGCCATCCTGCGCCCGGGTGCCTCCAGTCGCCCCAGCTCTGCGACCATGGTGCGGATCATATGCTCGCGGAAACTCACCTCTTTCTCCTGCGTCGCACCTGTCGACCGTCCAGTCGCAGTCCTTCATGCTCAGCCAACCATCGCTCCGCAGCACCAGGTGATCGGAACGGAGTCACATGCTGCGCGACACGTACCCAGAAACCATCCCTCCCAGCATAGTCAGCCACCTGATCCGGCCATACACACTTGATCGCGAAGCCTCTGGGTCGCACCGGCACAACTTCAAACGTGGGGACGTGGTTACGAGGAAGACGGGAGGGACGGGGCGGAGCCAACACGGCATGAGGTGGGCGACCATCTCTTCGCCGATCTTGCTGTCTCGACGCGCCCGTCCGCATCCACGTCCGTCCCTCTTGCTCCATCGTCATCATCCACCAGTCTGTTCACCAAGCGCCGCCATCGCCTCCGCGCTCGGCTTCATTTGCGGCACAACGGGCGGCTGCAGCAGTTCGGCCAGATCGATCACCTCCTGGGATTTGGGCACACCCACGTCGTCCATCACAGCGTCCCAGTCGATTGACATTGCGAGCGCTTCGCTCGTCGTGGGCGAGGTCAGCCCCTGCCGCACCAGCTCGCGCTTGAATGAAAGCGCTGGGTCACTCATCGGTGCCGGCCGGATTCTTACGCTGTCTCTCGCACTCGGTCCCCCAGTCCACTCCAGGATCGGATTCAGCACCTGCTCCTGCACAGCCTGTACTATCTCCCCATGTATGGAGTCTCCGTCTGCTGCCCCTGTCTCAGAGTGCGTCTCCGCTTCCGCCTTGGTGCCGAACCGGCCCTCCAGGCCGCTGCGCTCTGGCCGCAGCCACGCGCGGAACATCAGGCTGTCCTGGTACCGCCGCTCCTCGATGAATCCGCCGCTGAGGCCTGCGCCAGCGCTGGTGTCCACGAAGTTGATCACCCACTGACCCTTGCCGGCCAGCTCGGCCGCAGACCGCGGGTCGTCGACGGTCGCGTAGAGGTTCGGTATGTATACCGTTTTGCCTGCTGCGATTGCGTCCGCTATCCGCTTCGCGACCTCAGCGTTGTCGTGCTCCACACCTTGCGTATCCCGCGTGCGACCAATCGGGTAGTGAATCTGACACAGGATGCCGGCAGCCTTGGTGTGGTATAGGTTCGCTTTCCGCTGACACTCCATCCAGGCCTCATACGGAAGCCGTGCGCTCTCGTGCCTGGACTCCCCGTACAGCCCGCCGTTGGCCGAGTTGTGCGATATGTAGAACGCACTCATACCATCCAGCTCGATCCGCTCTCCTGTGCGTGGGTGCCGGTATACCAGTCCGATCACATTGCCAGCGTCATCGGTTCGGATCGTGGTATGTTCGTGGTCCAGAGCTTTGATGCGCGCAGGCTCAAGCCCATCCTCACCGATCTTCCATACCAGCTCAGCCGGTTGCCAGCCGTACTCGAGGGATCTGAGGCACAGCCTTACCAGCGTCGTCCTGTGTCTCTCCATGATTCGCTGGATGCGTTCCCCCATTTCAGTCGGCACATCGTCATTCCATACGTACGACCAGCCAGCACGAATCACCGGGCTGTAGACTATCGCACGGACCAACGCTAGGGTCGGGTGTCGGCTCATCTTCCGGTACAGCTCATACCTACTCGTGTCCGGTACCGGATATTCGCTGAAATACATCGACCCGGCTGCCGCTGCCGCAGCCGCGATCTGCATCGGAGTGCGTTCGGGCGGCAGTTTCGGCCGCGTCGTCACGCTCGCAGCCAGCCTTTTCAGCCATTTCCAAGCCATCATCCCACCGTCGCAAGAACGAAAGCAACCAACACAGCTGCAGCAACCAGAGCCATCCACTCTGCATACAGCCAGTCGGACTGTTGTCTATGTCGTCCCATACACTCCACACACTGCTGTCTGGGTTTGCACCGGGTACTCACGCGCTACGAAGTACCTCAGCCACGCCATCGCGTGCCCGCTTGACAGATCGCTTGGCCACAGTAGATCGCGAAAGTCCTGAATGAGTCGCCGGCACCGGCTGTTGATCGCAATGCCCACTTCCCCGGCCGCATTCTGCAACTTCGCACGCACCGCGTTCAGAGTATCCTTGATCGGTGGGTTCGCTCGCGGCACCTTCCACACGGCCTGTACTCCCGCAGCTTCCAGACCCTGCCGCACGAGCACCCAGTCCGACCGACCTGTCGTACTCGTTCTTGCGCTACCGCTCGCGTCCCCATACACACTCATGTTCGTCAACGACCATCCATTCGCACGGGACAACGACAGAAATCGCGCGACGGCCGCGGGCGTGGAACTGTCGGCCAGCGTCAGTTCATCGATCACTCTGATATGTCCTCTATGGTGCTGGATCACTCCACTGCACATGGGATTCACATTGAAGTCCAGCGACCAACAGATTGGAAGTGCAGGATCATATCGGGCAATGTCGTCCCTGACATGCAGCGCATAGTCAAACGTTGGGAATGCTAGACCTCCGGGCTTGACGAAGCGTCCTCCGAATTCCTGCTCGAAGAGTGCCGGGTCCATACGCCGCCGCGCCGACTCCACCTCCTCCTCGGCCAGAATGTCCCACGAGGGCCAGTGGTATACAGCCCACTCTGGGTCCTGCCCCTGGCGCGCCATATCATGCAGCGAGGCATACTCTGTCTGACCCGGGCTATCGTAGTCTGGAACTCCGATGAGCCACGCCCAACCGCGCCTGTCCGCAAGGGCCGGCCTGATGTGGTGTTCCCATGTTCCAGGCTTGCAGTTTGCGATTTCATCGACGATACCACCATCCCATGGTGTGCCCTCCATGCGCTCCGGCGCATCCAAGCCCAGAACCCACAGCTCTGCTCCCCACCATGTACGTATGAATAGGTCACTGTCGCGCGTCTCCTGCTTCCATTCCTTGGGTACCAGCGACTTCAGGTCATTCCAGAATATCCGCTTGGCCTGCGCGCGCGTCGGTGCCGCTGCGAACAGCCTCACGTCCGTCCATGGCTTTCGAGTCCTCAGTTCCAGTACCAGCTTCCGCTTCGCGAGTTCCGTCTTTCCGCTCCGACGGCCGGCTGGTACGATCTTGAACCTCCTCTGCTCGTGGAAGAGTCGGAACTGCTCCGGGTGGTACTTCAGCGGATACCAGCGCTTCGAGAGCCTTAGCCATAGCTTCGGGGTTGGCAGTGTACTCCGGTCTCTCTCGCCATCGTTGTGGGTCACGATTCTTCAGCCAGAATATGCATGCTGTCACGTCCGGAGGCACCCGCCTCAGCACCTTCTTCGTGCGCTTCACTTTGAGATATGATATCTGCTTGCCGCGCTTATCATCAGCCGGTTCCTGGATGATTTCCTTCTCTTCATACTCGTAGCCCGTGGCTCGCTTATACAGGCTGTCTGCGACGCGACTGTTGGCGATTTCGCGTTCCTTTATGGCCTCCGCAATTTCGGGGTACTTCTTCACCCATACATACAGCTGTGTAGTACCGATCCCGCACCGTTCGGCAATTTCGGGCATCGTCCTGCCCTCTTGTGCCGACCAGCGCACGATCTGAGGATGCCACCTCGGATCATAGCTTGGTTTGCGGCCTCGCTTCGCCACATCGTTTTCCTCCGCGACCCCCGTCCCCCTTAGGACGTAGTGTCATTCCCTCTTTGTGGTCCACGCGTACTGACGTTCTACAGCTCGTATGTGTCGTTCTAGGCTTACCTCGCGTGGCTTCCGTTTCCAAACCCTGCGACGTTCCATGGCCTGGTCCAGTGTCACACCAGCCAGCCTCAACCTCTCCTGGGCCCTCGCTATCATCCCGTTGACCGACCCCACCCACATCCCGAGCTGCTTCGCTATCTCCCGCTGAGTGAGCCCATCGAAGAGGTACATCGACAACACCCGTCGCTGTCGTCGCGTCAGTCGACGTATAGTCTCCATTTCAGTTCGTGCTCTCATCCATCCTATTATATGGAATATGTTCACATTTCGCTGTTTTTGACCGCGCCAGCGGGGGTAGAACGCGCCCGGCTGTGGTATGGTTCATGGTACTTGTGCGCGCCAGGCGTATCGCGTATAATGGAACGGTATAAAAGGTAGATACCGCTGTACGAGTGTGACAGCGTGTATCACCGGAGTATATCACGAAAGGTGAAACATGGTTGAGAACTTGGCGATCAGTGAGAAGTTGGCGATCAGTGCCGCCGAGGGCGCGCGGTTGCTTAGTGTCTCCCGGCCGATATTCGTGCGCTGGGCGAAGCACAACAACATCCATCCGATTCCTATTGGCCCGCGCGGACGGCGGTACTCCATGGCCGCGATCCGGCGGGCCCTTGAGGGGCAGCGCGTCAGGTATCGCGCATTCACAAACGATGGCACGGATGGCACGGTTTCCCCGCCCAAGGCGACGGCCGCGGCGGCCGCAGCGGCCGAGCCGGTGCTGGTGTGCATGGCCGACGTGAAGCCAGCACGAAGAGCATCGCCGAGGTAGTCCCCCGGTTCGGAAGGTCAGGAACTCAATACCCCCAGCATGCGCCCCAGTTCTAGGAACGTCTGGTCCTTTACCACGCCAAGCATCCGCCGCGCGTCACGGTATAACGTCCGTCCTTCCGCCGTGCTGACGATCACCGCGCGCGCAAAGCGCCGGCTCAGGCGGGCTGCTTGTGTCAGACAAAAGTCCTCGCCGCTGCCGCTGCGGGAAAGGCTTGCTAGCCGCTGAACTTCCGCGTCATACGCCTGCCGGAATCGCCGGCGGCCGAGCTGTCCCACGTCCATAAGCCGCCGAAGCACCACCAGCGTGCTCACCTTGAATTTCCTGGCCAAAAGATGCACGGATTGGAGCGCATCCCCGCCGGTTGGAAGCTGCTTCCGCAACTCGGCCACCGGCACCAGCAGTTCGGCTGCCACGCGATTGCACCATACCTCCACATTCTGCTGCGG
>Ga0308417_1002718_pt1 | contig 11563 bp, 12 predicted proteins | sample HotsprSampleOS65_FD_203528 | JGI IMG/M metagenome (GOLD analysis project Ga0308417, IMG submission 203528) | Hot spring phototrophic mat microbial communities from Octopus Spring, Yellowstone National Park, Wyoming, United States - 20090730_OS65 ... | reverse complement strand
TCGTAGTCGGGGCGGAGGGGAAGCGGCTGACCCATGGCGAGGCTCCATTGCTCGCCCCGTTGAATCAGATCCCGCCCGCGTCGGGGAATCCCTCTCGTGAGTCTCGTTCAGAAAGACTTGGTATTACTGAGGCGTCGCTTGCCGTCTCCGCCACACGCGACTGGAACAGTCGAACGCAGGCCTTCCTCGCTATCTGTGCAGCGGAGGCTGAGGCGGTTCGTCAGCCGCCTAGGGCGGGGGCGGGCGACGGCTGAGCCGCCTTCCCGTCGGGTCGGAAGCGAAGCAGGTCGATTCGGTAGAACGGAACCGTTTCGACGAGTGTATGGCTTGCCGCGAGTACGCGCGCGACCTCGGTTCGCGGCACGCGGTCGTGCCAGGGCGGCGAGACAAGCCAGACTTCGCGTCCCTGCGCGTCCGCCACTGCGCGACGTAGTTCGCGTTCGTCGCCGATCAGGATCGTACGCGACGCGAGTGCAGGCGCATAAAAGCGCAGCAGTTCCGGCACGCCTGAAGCAGCTGGCGCAAAGAGGTGATCGTCCTGCCCGAGGCGCGGCGCCAAGTGGGCGAGCAGTGCCCGCCAATCGGGTCGCTGCCAAACGGCATGGTGGCCGTAAAGGCCAACCAAGAAAATGGCTGCGAGACCGGCGCCGACAGCCGGCCGAACGCGACGCAGCACGGAACCGAACACCCCGTGCGCCAGAACGATCGCGAGCGGGATGAGCGTCCAGAGATGGACGCGCAGGATGAACACCGGCCGGAACAGAACACTTGCCGCCAGGGTCAGCAGGAACGGGAGGACCATCAGGCAGAAGAGGAAAGCGAGCGCCACCCTGTCTCGGCGGAACTCCCATACGCCGACGAGCAGCAGAAGAGCGATCGCGGCCGCGGCCGCGGCTCCTCCCACTAAGCCGAACAGCACCGATACCTTCTGCCCGAGCAGAGCCCCGACGACTTCAACGACAAGCGCGACGGACGGCCGCGGAAACCACCACCCGGTGTGCACGGCCGCATTTCCCACCAAGCGGAACGCCGCTGGCGCCCAAGCCAGGAGGCCGACAGCGAGCGCACCGCACCCCACGAGCAGGGCGCGCAGGGCAACGGCGGGAAAGCCCGCGAGCGCCCAGGCCGCCAGCATGAACAGGCCGCAGCACGGGACGAGCAAAGCCCCCATCATTTGCGTGAACAGCGCGAGCGTGACCCCCAAAGCGACCAAGAGAGCCCCGGCCGAAGCCCGGCGCCGGTCGGTCGGAAAACGCGCGTACTCGACCGCCCCGAACATCGCCACCGAAGCGGCAAGGACGAGCAGGGCGTACATCCGCCCCTCGCTGCTGTACTGGATGTGGATGGGGAACAGAGCGAACAGAAGCCCCGCCAGCAGGGCGCGACGGTCATCGCCGAAGCGCCGGCTGATCGCCACCACCAGCGGAATGGTTGCCACAGCGAACACGACGGAGAGCGAGCGAATGCTCCATTCCGAAGTGCCGAACACGGCGAGCCAGCCGACGAGCAGGGCGTAATAGAGGGGCGGGTGGATGTCGGCGAAGAGAAGCTTCAAGACGGGCGCGCCCGGTTCGGCGAACTTCAGCCCAAAGGCCTCGTCGATCCAAAGCGAGGTCGAGTCCAGCCCGTAGAGGCGGAGTGCCGCCGCGACCCCCATCAGGCCAGCCGTAGCGAGCCACGGGAAGCCAGCCGGCCCGGCCGACAGGGCCGCTGCAGGCACATCAGGCGGCGACACCACACGCATGCTCAGATCACCTCCCTCGGGCCCCACGCGAAGGCCATCCCGCCGACCGGTCGGCGCGCCAGGGTGAGGCGATCCAGGCCCGGGCGGCCACTGTGGAGCCGTCGCAGACCACGCCAACGGTGAGGAAACGGTATAGACGACCCTCGTACGCGTGCAGGCGGCCGAGAACGGCGGGCGGGACCTCGGCGACAACCCCGTGCACAGCGGAGGCTTCGTCACGCACCAAGGTGGGGAAGGGCGTGCCGCGAAGCGGCACCTTGCGCCAGCCGGGCAGAAGCGCGGGGCGGGCCTCGCGCACGAAACGGTCCTCTCCCGCCACGCGCCGGGCAACCTCCGGGTCCATCAGCGTGCCGTACAGGAACACCCGCACCGGGCTTCGCTCTCGTTCAGCCGATCCTCGACACGGGCGGGGCGTCGGCGACGCCGGTGGGGGACGTCGGGTCGGCCGTGCCGGCTCCCCCGCCCATGGTGGTGATCCTCACCATCATCGTCCTGAGATCGATACCCAAAACGCTTCCGCATCGCACAGGCGCGGTGACCGGGGTGCGCATCACTGTTTCGGTCATCTTCGCGCCGTTGCCCAACCCGCCCCCGGTCACGCGCAGCGCCGCCCCGTTCAGTGCCCGGCGTGCGCGCCGGAGAAGTCGGGGGCGGCGATGCCCGAGGCCGCGAGCTGCGCGGCGAGCGCCTCTTTCAGCCGCTCGAGCCCCGCCTCGCCCGAAGTCGATTCGGCGCGAGCCACCAGGACCGCCTGGGTGTTGGACGCGCGCAAGAGCCACCAGCCGTCTGGCGTGCGCACCCGCACGCCGTCGACATCGTCCACCTCGGCCCCCGACGCCTTCAGCCGCTCCGCCACTTCGCGCACCACAGCGAACTTGCGCTCCTCCTCGCAGTCGAAGCGGAGTTCGGGAGTGTTCACGACGCGCGGCAGCGCCTTGCGCATTTCAGACAGCTTCACCCCAGCCCTGGCGATGACGCCAAGAAGGCGCACCGCGGCGTAGAGCGCATCGTCGAAGCCGTACCAGCGGTCGGCGAAGAAGACGTGGCCAGACATCTCGCCCGCGAGCGGGGCACCCGTCTCCGCCATTTTCGCCTTGATCAGGCTATGGCCGGTCTTCCACATCAGCGGCCGTCCGCCCGCTTCGGCAATGGCATCGAACAGGACCTGCGAGGCCTTGACGTCGGAGATGACCGTGGCGCCAGGCCGCGCGGCGAGCACGTCTCGAGCGAGCACGAGCAGGATCTGGTCGCCGAACAGCACTTCGCCCTCGTCGTCCACGACGCCGATGCGGTCCGCGTCGCCGTCGAAGGCGATGCCGAGGTCGGCCCCTTGTTCGCGCACCCGCGCGATGAGATGTAGGAGGTTTCGAGGCACGGTCGGATCCGGATGGTGGTTGGGAAAGCGGCCGTCGATCTCGCCGAACAGGATCTCATGCCGGCCGGGCAGGCCTGAGACGAGGCGCTCCAGGACCTTGCCCGCAGCCCCATTGCCGTTGTCCCACACCACCGAGAGGCCACGCTCGCCTCCGTCCCAGTCCTGCAGGAGCCGCGCCACGTACTCGCTGGCGATGTCGACCTCCTCAACCATCCCGTCGCGTTCCGCCACCACATCGCCCGCCTCGGCAAGGCGGCCGAGCTCCTGGATCGCGGCGCCAAAAAAGGGCTTGTGGCCAAGCACCATCTTAAAGCCGTTGTAGTCCGGCGGGTTGTGGCTTCCCGTCACCTGGACCGCACCGTCCGTCTCGCGCGCGCGGTCGAGGTAGTAGAGCATCGGCGTCGGCCCCACGCCCATGCGCAGGACGTGCACGCCCGAGGCCGCGAGCCCACGCACCAGCGCCTCTTCGAGGCTCGGGCCGGAGAGGCGCCCGTCGCGTCCGACAGCCACCATCCGGCCGCCCTTGCGCGCGATGATCGACCCGAACACTCGACCGATGGCAAAGGCATCGGCCTCGCCAAGGGTGCGACCGACGACACCCCGGATGTCGTATTCTCGCAACGTGGTGGGATCGAAACGATGCCTGAACGTCATGATCTATCCCCTTTGTCCCGCCGCCTTCGGCCCTCTCGCGCCCCGGCTGTCACGGCCGGCCGATCGAATTGTAGGCGAACCCCGTCTCGCGCATCGCCTGCGGGTCGAAGATGTTGCGCAGATCGACCACAACCCGCCCGCGCATCGCGGCCGCGAGCCGCGCGGGCGGGATGGCGCGGAACTCGTTCCACTCGGTGAGGACGACGACGGCGTCGGCGCCTCTGGCGGCATCATACGCGTCGCGGCAATAGACCACCTCCTGCGGAAGAAGTGTCCGCGCCTGGTGCATGCCCTCCGGGTCGTAGGCGCGGATCAATGCCCCCGCTTCGATCAGCCTCGGCACGATGGCGAGTGACGGCGAGTCGCGCATGTCGTCCGTCTCCGGCTTGAAGGTGAGACCGAGCACCGCGATCACCTTGCCCTCGACAGAGCCGCCGCAGGCGCTGATCACGCGCTCGCTCATCGCCGCCTTGCGGGCATCATTCACCGCGACCACGGTCTCAACGATGCGCAGGGGGCTGCCCGCGTCCTGCGCTGTGCGCACAAGGGCGAGCGTGTCTTTCGGGAAACAAGACCCGCCGAAGCCAGGCCCGGGGTGCAGGAACTTGCGCCCGATCCGGCCGTCGAGCCCGATTCCCTTGGCCACGTCGTGCACGTCCGCCCCCACCTTTTCGCACAGATCGGCGATCTCGTTGATGAAGGTGATCTTGGCGGCGAGGAAGGCGTTGGCGGCGTACTTGATGAGCTCGGCCGTCTCCAGCCCGGTGAACACGATCGGCGTCTCGATCAGGTAGAGGGGGCGATACAGCCGCTTGAGGACGGCGCGGGCGCGTTCGCTTTCGGTGCCGATGACCACCCGGTCGGGGCGCATGAAGTCGCCGATCGCCGAGCCCTCGCGCAGGAACTCGGGGTTGGAGGCGACGGCGATCTCGAGGTCCGGGCGGAGTTCGGCGGCGAGGGCCGCCACCTTCCGCCCCGTGCCGACTGGTACCGTCGATTTCGTCACCAGAACGGTGGCGCCGCTGAGCGCGAGGCACACCTCGCGCACTGCGGTGAAGACGTAAGTGAGGTCGGCGTGCCCGTCGCCGCGACGTGACGGCGTGCCGACGGCGATGAACACCGCCTCCGCCTTGTCGACCGCCTCCGCCGTTTCCGTGGTGAACCGCAGTCTCCCGTCCTCGACGTTGGAGCGGACAAGGTCCTCGAGCCCCGGCTCGAAGATCGGAATCCGGCCCTCCCGCAGCGCGGCGATCTTGCGCTCGTCCTTGTCCGCGACGGTGACGTCGAAGCCGAATTCGGCAAAGCAGGCGCCCGAGACGAGGCCGACATAGCCTGCGCCGATCATCGCAATGTGCATAGCGTCTTTTCCCCCTCGGCCGGAGCGGCCGCTCAGACGTAGTGCTTGAGGAAGGCCCGCACCGTGGCGGCGAGATCGGGCCGCTTGAGGGCGAAGGCGATCTGCGCTTCCAGAAATCCCGCCTTGTCTCCGCAGTCGAACCGCCGCCCCACACAGCGCAGGCCGTGGAAGGGTTGGCGGCCGATCAGTCGCGCCATCGCGTCCGTGAGCTGAATTTCGCCGCCAGCCCCGCGTTCAAAGCGGGCGAGCTCGTCCATCACCTGCGGCAGGAGGATGTAGCGGCCGATCACCGAGAGCGTGGAGGGGGCGTCCTCCGGCCTGGGTTTTTCGACAAGGCCGGTAATCTCGACCACGCGGCCGTCGTCGCGGCCGACCTTGAGGATGCCGTAGCGCGAAGTCTGCGCGCGGGGAACCTCCTCGATCGCCACCACGTTTCCGCCGGTCTGTTCGTACACGTCAGAGAGCTGCTTCACCCAGGAGACATCGGCCAGGACCAGGTCGTCCGGGAGCAGGATGGCGAACGGGTCGTCGCCAACGAAGGTGCGGGCGCACCAGATCGCGTGGCCGAGCCCGAGCGGGACCTGCTGGCGCACGCTCATCACTGACCCGGGCGGCATCGAGGTGGTGGCGAGCAGGTCAAGCGCCTCCGTCTTCGACCGCTCGCGCAGCGTGGCTTCAAGTTCGTAGGCGACGTCGAAATGCTCGACGAGGGCGGTCTTACCGCGGCCGGTGATGAAGCAGAACTGCTCGATCCCGGCCGCCCGCGCCTCCTCGACGGCATACTGGATCAGCGGCTTGTCGACCACGGGGAGCATCTCCTTGGCCAGGGCCTTGGTCGCGGGAAGGAAACGCGTGCCGAGACCGGCGACAGGCAGGACAGCCTTCTTCAGCGGCTTGGGCAAACGAGGCACCTCGCGCGGACAGGACCTGGCGGGCGCGCCGGCAGTGATCGGCGCCCGCCTATGGTCGCCGTCACGATCGCCCGACCTCAGTCAAGAAATGGTTGGCGGGGGGGTTCCTGCCACAGCGTCATGGCCGCAGCAAAGGGGGGTCGGGCGGTGCCGGGTGAGGGATTCGAACCCCCGGCCTTCGGTTTACAAAACCGCTGCACTGCCGCTGTGCTAACCCGGCCCAGCCGGCTTCGCTTTAGCCGCTGCCGCGTCGGGGCGGCAAGCGGTGAGCGCGAGAGGCCGGGCTTGCGGCGCGTCTCGCCTCCCCGCCGCCTGGCGCAGGGGGCGTCGGCGAGCGCGGGGAGCGACCATCCGATCCCTCCCGCAACCGATCTCACCGCGGAGGGGGGAGACAGCGGGAGGGAACGTCTAGCGACCCGGACGGTGGGTTTTGCCCGCCCTTCCCGGAGGGGGTCGCTCGTGGTAGCCGGCCGGCCTTATGCGCCACTTTCTCGAGTTCGAACGCCCGATCGCCGAACTGGAAGGCAAGATCGAGGAACTCCGTCGGCTGCCCGAGGCAGCCGAGGTGGACATCGCGGAGGAGATCGCAACGCTGTCGCAGAAGGTCGAGAAGCTCCTCGCCGCCACCTACGCCAAGCTCACACCCTGGCAGAAAACCCTGGTTGCCCGCCACCCCGCGCGGCCACACGCCAAGCACTTCATCGCCCGCCTGGTCGAAGATTTCCTGCCGCTCGCCGGCGATCGCGCCTTTGCCGACGACCGCGCCGTCCTTGCTGGCCTCGGCCGCTTCCGTGGCCGGGCCGTGGCCCTGGTCGGCACCGAGAAGGGCGACGACACGGAAGGCAGGGTAGCGCACAACTTCGGCATGAGCCGGCCAGAGGGCTACCGCAAGGCGCGGCGCGTTCTGGAACTCGCGGCCCGCTTCGGCCTTCCCGTGCTCACCTTCGTCGACACGCCGGGCGCCTATCCCGGGATCGACGCCGAGGCACGCGGCCAGGCCGAAGCGATTGCGCGTTCGATCGAGGCCTGTCTCGAGGTTCCGGTGCCGATCGTCGCCACGATCATCGGCGAAGGGGGCTCTGGGGGTGCGATCGCGCTCGCCGCCGCCGACCGCGTTCTGATGCTCGAGCATGCCGTCTACTCGGTGATCAGCCCCGAAGGCTGCGCGTCGATCCTCTGGCGCGACTCGGCGCAGGCCGAAGCCGCCGCCGAGGCGATGAAGATGACGGCGGCCGACCTCAAGGCGCTCGGGCTGATCGACGCGATCGTGCCCGAGCCTCTTGGCGGGGCGCATCGCAACCCCGAGGCGGCGATCGACGCGGCCGGAGAGGCGATCGACGGCGCGCTCGCCGCTCTCTCCTCCATGGCAGGGCCCGCGCTGGTCCTCGCACGGGAGGAGAAGTTTCTGGCCATGGGGCGGCAGCCAGCAGTCGGCTGAGCGTGCGGAGCGCGCGCCTTCGCCTTGCTCTACGCCGTCCTTTGCCTCTACGCCGTCCTCTGCGCCGTCGGCCCGGGCGCAAGGGATCGGGCCGGAGCCGTCGCTAGCCCTTCGATCCGCCGGGCACGATGAGCGGGATTGTCGCCTCCGCGTCGTCGACCGCGACCGGCGTGCGGCCGATCAGGTCGCCGTCCGCCTGCACTGGCAGGTCTGCGGGGGACAGAAACAGAATCTGCAAGCTTCGGGCCGGACGCTGCGTGACCCCGCCGCAACGGGGCAGCAGGTTCAGCGGCAGCGCGAGTCCTGCCCGCATGGCGGCAAGCCGCCCGCGCTTTGCGAACAGGCAAGCGATGAACCCTGGTTGGTCTGCTCGCGCATGGGGCGCGAGCAGGAGCCGCCCGCCGTAATACCGACCTTTGGTCGCGATCACTTGTGCGGTGTCCGTCGCCTCACCATCCAGGCACAGGGCGAGGCTGGGAAAGGGCCAAGTCAGGACCTGCCGCGCTGTCTCCAGCACGTAGGCCCCTTTGCCGATCCGCCGCTTCAGCGCCCCGTTCAGAGCCGCGACCACGGCCGAATCTAGCCCCACCCCCAGCATTTGCAGCACGAGCCGTGAGGAGCCGTCGCCAAACCGCGCCCGAAGCGGATGAAGCGCGCGCCTCCGCCCGGAAGCGAGGGTCTCGGCGATCGCTGCCGGCGTGAAGGGGAGGCCCCATTCGTGCGCGATCACGTTCGCCGTGCCGAGTGGGATGACGCCGAGCGCGGCATCGCTTCCTGCAAGCCCGTTGGCCACTTCGGCGATGGTGCCGTCCCCGCCTGCTGCCACCACCAGCCGTTCTCCGGCCTGGGCGGCCTTGCGCGCCAAGGCTTCGGCGTGGCCGCGGCGATCGGTTTCCGCGATGGTGATCGCAACCCCTCTCGCGGCGAGGGCCTTCGCCACCACATCCACACGCGCATGACGCCGCGCCCCAGCGGCCGGGTTGACGATGATGAGCAGACGAGCGCATGCGCTCGCAGCGGACGGCTAAGTCTCAACATTAGCCAAGAAGGATGACGCTCCGATGACGATCGTGCGGACAATCGATTAAACGATGGCCTTCGCTCTTTTCATGAAATGTTCATGGCAACCGCAGGGCAAGACGCGTAGACGGCCTCAGGCGCACGACCGGCGAGGACCGACTCGAGCATGAACGCCCCCCTCCACATCCGCTCCTACCGTACCGTCTTCATTTCGGACCTTCACCTCGGCACCCGAGGCTGCCGGTCGGACTACCTTCTGGACTTCCTTCGCCGAACTCGCTGCGAACAGCTCTACCTCGTCGGCGACATCGTGGACGGTTGGCGTTTGCGCCGCTCCTGGTACTGGGACGAGACGCACGACGAGATCCTGCGCACCATTCTCGCCAAGGCGCGCGCGGGCACCCAGGTCACCTATGTTCCCGGCAACCACGACGAGTTGTTCCGCGCCTGGATGCCGATGGAGTTCGCCGGCATCAGGTTGAGAGGGTCGGCTGAGCACGTTACTGCCGATGGCAAGCGCCTTTTCGTGATACACGGCGACGAGTTCGACTCCGTCGTCCGCTACGCCAAGTTTCTTGCCCTCCTGGGCGATTGGGCCTACACGACAGCCTTGATCGTCAACCGTTGGTTCAATGCGGTGCGCCGCCGGCTCGGCTACCCTTACTGGTCGCTGTCGGCATGGCTCAAGCTGCAGGTCAAGGAAGCGGTCAAAGCGATCGACCGGTTCGAGACTGCGCTCGCGGCCGAGGCCCGGCGCAGAGGATGCGACGGCGTCGTCTGCGGCCATATCCACTATGCCGCGATCCGCGAGGTGGATGGGATCACCTACCTGAATGACGGGGACTGGGTTGAGAGCTGCACCGCAATCGTCGAGCATTTCGATGGCCGTATCGAACTCGTCGATTGGGCAGCCGCAAACCGGCTCTCGTTCTGGCAGGCTCCGAGTCGCGGGGCCCGCCGGACGCGCACGCCGGTTCCGCAGGACACAAGGCTGCCAGAAGCCGCCTGAACGCGGCGGCCTCGACCCAGACGGGCTGCCGTTTTTCCAACCAGCGGGGCCGGTGCGAATCCTGCTCGTATCCGATGCCTGGGCACCGCAAGTGAATGGGGTCGTGCGCACCCTGGCCACGGTGGCCGACGAGTTGCGCCGCATGGGCCACATCGTCGAGGTGATCGGGCCGGATCGCTTCCGCACCATCGCCGCGCCGACGGAACCCTCGGTGCGGCTCGCCCTGTTTCCTGGCCGACGGCTGCGCCGCCTGGTCGACGACTTCCGCCCCGAGGCCATCCACATCGCGACCGAGGGGCCTCTCGGCTTCGCCGCGCGCCGGCTTTGCCTCGCGCGCGGCTGGCCCTTCACCACCGCCTTCCACACCCGATTCCCGGACTATCTTCATGCCCGGCTCGGCGTCCCCCCGGGACTGACCTGGGCGATGATGCGTCGCTTTCACGCCCCTTCGGCTGCGGTCCTGGTCGCCACGCCCACGCTTGCGCGGGAACTCGTTGAGCGGGGCTTCCGCAACGTCGCCGCCTGGACGCGCGGGGTGGACCTGGCGCTGTTCCGGCCGCGGCAGGACCGTGCCGGGTTCGGCCTGCCCCGCCCGGTCTTTCTGTATGTCGGGCGGGTTGCGGTGGAGAAGAACATCGAGTCCTTTCTTGCGCTGGATCTGCCGGGGTCGAAGGTGGTGGTCGGGGACGGCCCGGCACGCAGCGCCCTCGAGCGAAGCTTTCCGCAGGCGCATTGGCTCGGTGCCAAGTTCGGGGAGGAGCTCGCCCGCGCCTATGCTGAGGCCGATGTGTTCGTCTTCCCCTCGCGCACCGATACATTCGGCCTTGTCTTGGTCGAAGCCCTCGCCTGCGGTACCCCCGTTGCTGCCTATCCCGTGCCGGGCCCGCTGGATGTGATCAACGGCGCACCGGTCGGTGTGCTGGACGAGGACCTGGGTCGGGCGGCGACAGCAGCGCTCGCGCTCGACCGCGACGCCTGTCGCGCCTATGCAGAGGGGTTCAGTTGGCGACGGTGCGCCGAGATCCTGCTCGAGCGTCTTGCGCCGATCGCCTCGGCCCGCGGCGGTTGACCACCAATCCGCTCACGCCAATCCTTTTCGGACGAGCAACAGACACAAAACAGCGAGCGCACGGCGGTGCTGTTTCCCGGCGCGGTCGAGCAGCGCCATCGCCTCCTCGGCCTTCTTGTACGCTGCCTCTGCGTCGGCCACGGTGAACCTCCGAGTGGGGTCATAGTCGGCGAGGTGCCTAAGGTCGCGGAGCTCGAGGAAGAGGTTGAGGAAGCGTTGTATCTCGTCGGGGAACAGACACCGAATACGGTTTTGGCGGGCTTTGTCGGTCAGGGCCCCATGCTCGAGCGACCGGTAGGCCTGCACCCACGCCCGTTCGAGCCGTCCCGGCGACGCATAGGCAAGACAGTCGGCGTTGGATTTCGCAAGCGCATGGAAAACCGCGTAATCGGCTGGGCTGATCGCTCGTCTTACATCGGTCTGCCGCGGGCGTCCTCTGTCGGTCGGAACAAGCCGTGGTGCGGTCTCAAGTAGACTTGTTCCGAGCGAACCCATCCCCAATCGTGTTGAGGACGATCATGATGTCTTAGGCTTCGTCTTAGTCTTTGGCCGCCGTGACAAACCTCTTGCATCGTCAGGATACCAGACATGGACCATAAGATCCCGACCGCGATTGCGGAGAGTGTGGCGAAGAGTAATGGGAAGCATGGCGATGTCCTTGGTCATTTTCGGCGTCTTGCCCTGCGCGAAATGGAGGTAGACGTTCAAGACCTCTTCGCTCGGTTCGCGCCAACTCGTATCCTGCTTGATGTGCACTTCGGGCGCAGCGTCCCCACCCCCGAAGAGGGCTTTCACGGAGCCCTCGACGATCTCTCGGGTCTCGGCATCCACTCCGCCACCACTCTCCTCAAACGGACCAGCCTTAGGGTTCGGACCCATAAAGTTCTTTGAGCGACGCGGGATGATGTGATTCGGAGTGGTTCCCTTGGCGGTGATGAAGGGAACCGGGATGAGCGATCTGTTCTGGCTGAGCGAGGCGCAGATGC
>Ga0308417_1002716_pt1 | contig 11566 bp, 9 predicted proteins | sample HotsprSampleOS65_FD_203528 | JGI IMG/M metagenome (GOLD analysis project Ga0308417, IMG submission 203528) | Hot spring phototrophic mat microbial communities from Octopus Spring, Yellowstone National Park, Wyoming, United States - 20090730_OS65 ... | reverse complement strand
GCATAGGGCCGACGACACACACACGCCGAAACTCGTTCCGTCTCGTTTTGGTAGCCGATATGTGTCGTTTCAGGCGCTGTTAGAACGCATCGAGAACGCTTTCGAAGAAGAATATGCCGGAACCGCTGCCCTGGCAGAAGCCACTACTCCGGCTGAACGGCTGCGTTTGTTGAATGAGACCGTCAACTACGTGCTGGCGGTAGAGTCTATACAACTGGAGACGGCTGATGAACGGGCCACTTTGGTGCAGGAAGCGTACAGCCGTCTGTTCGGTTATGGGCCGCTGGATGCCCTGCTGCGCGACGCTCGCGTAACAACGATCACACTTGACGGCCCAGACAAAGCCGCGGTGCGCTATGGCCACAGCGATTTGATCTCTGTCGGCCCGCTGTTCGACAGCACTGCAAACATGCGCCGTGTTTTGCGGCGAATGCTAGTTGACGCGGGGACGGATTTGTACGATGACCAGCCTGTGGTTGAGACCGGATTGGTCGCAGCAGGCCGGCGCATTTGTCTGAACCTGATTACGCCGCCGCTGACACCGTCTTACACAGCTGATATTCGCGTTCACCCGGAGGTGCCCCCTTCGTTGAGCGATCTGACAGCAGCGGGATTCCTCACACCAGAGGCCGAAACGCTGCTTGCGCGGCTGGTCAGGTCGTCGTATGGCTTTACAGTCGTAGGCGATACAGAATCCGGCAAGACCACGCTGCTAAACGCGCTGGCCTGGCTGCTGCCAGAGCCAGCGCGCACAGTTGCGGTGGAGCGAGCGGGCGAGATGGCGCTGCCAGAAGGTATAACTCGGCTGACAGCCCGCTGGCGAAACGGCTCAGAACCAGCGGTCACCTTTGGTGAGCAGATTGGCGCTGCGCTATCAAAGTCAGCTGCGTGCATTCTACTCGACGAGGTGCGCGCCGATGAGCCAGAGTCTGTTGCGCCTCTGCTGGCGCGATCCGATGTGCCGCGCCAAATCTGGTCATTTCGCGGGCCGTTTGACAGCAAACGCCTGCGCAGCGCGCTCAGCATGCTGGCGCGCCGCTCTGACATGAGTCAAAGCGAGGCGCAGGTTCAAGCGCTTTTCAGGCGGCTGCCATTTGTGATTGCTGTGTGGCGTTCTAAAGGCGTGGTCGGCCTTTACAGCGTGGGCGAGTGGCAGTTTACCCAGTCCCATGACTACCCCGACTATGTGCCGCTGCTGCAGATGCAGGACGGCGCGCTTGTGTCCACGGGAGCGCAGTCCGTTTTGTCGCTGGCATAATGGTGTCAATCAGCGTGCCTGAGTGAAGAGAAGCCACGCCCGAACCAAGGCGAGCGCCTCAGTGGCGGCACAGGCGGCGTGTTCGGGCGTGCCAACCCAAGCACAAGCGCGGTCGCCTTCACGCCAAATCTTGTAGTCTTGGCCTACGACAAGCCAGGTGGCGTCGTTCAAGTCTTCGTCCCAGCGCGGGCAGTTGTCGTCTCTCATGGCGGCTAGCCAAACGGCTTCGGCGGCAGCCGGTTCGTCCTGAAGGTCGGCGGCTGTAATTTCCTGCTGGAAGATGTGGCGGTCGTTGTTGTCGTACACGATATAGTCGTACTCCACACCGCGCGATCCTACCCATACCTTGCGCATGTGCCAGCCCAGGCGTTCTGCCACCAGACGGCGCAGCTCTGGGCTGGCCGGCATTTCGAGCGGTGTGAGTTCCATATTGGGGCACAGTCCTTTCTCCAGGCGTGACTAGGGGAAAATCCGGCGCGCTTTTGTTTCTAACTGGACATCAGCGCGGAAGCGGTACAGCCGGGCAGGGCGGCCGCCCGTAGCCCGATAGCTGTTGATCGGCTCGACAATACGCGCCTCACGGATTTTCTTGCGGAAGTTCGCTTTGTCCAGCTTCTGGTCGTTGAGAATGACCATGTAAGCATCCTGAAGCTCGCGCAGCGTGAACTCCTCTGGCATGAGTTCGAACGCCACCGCAGAATACTCGATCTTATAGCGCAGGCGGGTGAGGGCGTACTCTAGGATCGCAGCGTGATCCAGCACCAGCGGTGGAAGTCGGTACATGCTGTGCCACGTAGGGTTAGCAGAGCAGGCAGACTGCTTCTCTGGCATGAGACGGTCTGCGGCCACAAGCGCGAAATAAGCCACACAGACCACACGCTGGTTTGGATCGCGCTGCGGCGCGCCAAACGTGTAGAGCTGCTGCAGGTAGACCCCCTCAACACCAGTTTGATCGCGCAGATGACGTATTGCAGCGTTATCCAACGATTCTTCTACGCCAATTTGGCCGCCAGGGAGTGACCAACTGATTTCACCGGCGCTGCCAAGCCGCTGCACCAGGCACACCTGAAGGTCACGGCTGCGGAGCGTGAAGAGCACTACATTGACTACAACATCGGTCAGCCAGCACATGCTTTCGGCAACTGGCTGCTGATCGTTCATCGCCCGCCTGAGCGCTGTTTCTTATCGCTGAGCCGAAAGCACAACCTGCTGGAGCAGGTCATAGGGCACCGGCCCTCGGTTGAAGACCACTTCACCGGCGCGAATAAACTGAGGGGGGCTGTTCCCCACGCGCACCATCACGCTGGGTGTGCTCTGAATGCCGAGACTCTGGCCAAAACGCACGTCGGTTTGGTACTGAGCAGCGCTGCCGGCACAGCTCAGAAGCGCGCTGTAGTTCAGCCCCATCCGATCTGCCAGTGTGCGCGCAGTTGCATCATTGAAGCGCGCACGGCTGCCCAGCTCAAACAGAATGTCATGCGCTGGCCAGAACGCGCCGGCGCGCTGGTTGTCAGTGCATTCCGCGAGCTGAGCGGTATATGGGCCGTAAATCGGGTCTGCTGCGCTAATGAACATGCGATACTCGAGGCGTGCCCGACCGGTGGCAACATGTTCGCGGATGAGGCGTTTCATCGTGGCATTGTAGTCCTGGCAGTGCGGGCACGCGAAATCGGCGAATTCGATAATTGTTACCGGCGCATCAGGGCTGCCTAACACAAAACCGCCGTCAGAGAGGCGTTCAAACGGAATGCCGTCATATAAATCAACGACAGCGGTAGGTGCATTGTTGGTTGATACAACAATAGCAAGCAATGCCACAGCCACAGCTGCAACAACGATGCCGCCTACGACAAGGGGGTTGACAGCACGCCCTGCCGAATTCGACGGAGATGTCTGCGGTTTTGTTTGCTGTCTGGCTTCCATTATGCGTGAACCTGACATCGGATATAAATTATAGGCGGGTTAGAACTGTAACACACTGCGCTTGCAGTCAACTTAAAAATGCATGAGCATTTCACCTGCTGCGCAAAAACGGCAGCAGCCAGGGCACACGCCGACGGTAATCCACGTATTCCTGTCCGAACAGCGCCAGCAGCCGTTTTTCTTCCAGCCGAGAACCCACCAGCAGGTACGCTGTGGCGGCCAAGTTGAACATCAGCAGCGTATCCGTCATAACAGGCATGGGCCACATGACCAGCAGCGAGAATAGATAGAGCGGATGACGCACCAGCCCGTAGAGGCCAGACTGCTGCAGCGGCTCCGGCGGAAGCGGCAGCGCCGCACCCATCACATACGCGCGGAGCTGGCTCAAGCCAATGAAGCGACCTATGTCAACCTGCAGCAGCGCGATCAAAAAGCCACACACGCCAATCAATTGAACGGCTAGCGCAGCAGCGAGCAGTGTGCCTTCGCTGCGCCACAGCTCGCGCCCTGGCAGGACGACTAACAGCAGCGCTAACGGCGCGGCCGTCACGACTGCAATTGTGTTATAGACTAGACGGTATAGGCCGTGGTAAGCCCTTTCACCGAATTGGCGTCGGAAGGCGGCGCGAGCAGCGTTTCCGGCCAGTACGCTGTGAATTACCCCAAACGCAAGGACTGCTAGTAAGATAATGACCATGTTGCAACGCTCAGCCTCAGGAGAACGCGATGCGCGCTGTTGATATTATCGCAAAGAAACGCGATGGGCTTTCGCTGACGCGCGAAGAGATTGACTGGTTCGTCAATGCTTACACCAAAGGTGACATACCAGATTATCAGGCGGCGGCGCTGCTGATGGCCATCTGCATCCGGGGCATGACGCGCGAGGAAACTGTTCACCTTACGTTGGCGATGGCGCACTCCGGCGACGTGCTGAACTTGGCAGCGGCGCTGGGCGGCTACGCTGTGGACAAACACTCGTCAGGCGGCGTTGGCGACAAGACCACGCTGGTTGTGCTGCCCCTCGTGGCGGCGTGCGGCGTGCCGGTGGCCAAGATGAGCGGGCGGGGACTCGGCTATTCTGGAGGGACGCTGGACAAGCTGGAAGCAATCGCTGGTTTCAACGTGAACCTCAGCCGCGAGCAGTTCTTGCAGCTGGCGCGCGACACCGGCCTGGTGCTGGCTGGTCAGTCAGCTGATCTAGCCCCGGCAGACGGCAAACTCTACGCGCTGCGCGATGTAACCGCCACAGTGCCCAGTCTGCCGCTGATCGCCAGCAGCATCATGAGCAAGAAACTAGCCGCTGGGGCCAGCGGCATCGTGCTCGATGTTAAGGTTGGCGAGGGAGCGTTTATGGGTGATCTGGAGGGTGCGCGGCTGCTCGCCCAGACGATGGTGGACATCGGCGTGGACGCCGGGCGCGACGTGGTGGCGCTTATTTCTGACATGAATCAGCCTCTGGGGCACGCCGTTGGCAACAGCCTAGAGGTAAAAGAAGCGATTGAGACGCTGCGCGGCGGCGGCCCGCCTGATCTGCGCGAGCATTGTGTTGAGGTGGCAGCGCATATGCTCCGTTTGGCCGGACAGGGCCGGCGCTGGAGCGATCTAGAAGACGCCCGCATAGAGGCAAGCCAGCGGCTGGGCGCGGGCGAAGGGCTGGCAGCTTTTCGTCGGTTGGCAGCCGCTCAGGGGGGCGATTTGAGTATGGTAGACGACCCAGATCGTTTGCCTCGCGCCCGCATCGTCGAGGCCGTGACAGCTGATCAAAGCGGTTACGTCGCGCGCGTGTCTGCGCTGGGCATTGGACGGGCGGTGTTTCTGCTCGGCGCTGGGCGGGAGCGAAAGGACAGCCCGATTGACCTGGCAGTCGGCGTGACCGTTCGCGTTAAAGTGGGCGACGTGATTGAGCGCGGCGCTGCAGTAGCAGCAATTCACGCAAATGATGAGGCGAGGCTGAACGAATGCAGAGAGACAGTTGCGGCCTCGCTAGCGTACAGCTCGCAGCCTGTGCCGCCGCTGCCGCTATTCTACGACACGATCTACGGGCACTAGACGGCCTTGATCGTCGAATTGGTAGTAGTTGATTGGCGCGCTGCGCCACCAACCGTTTTCAAATGAGACAGTGCCATTCAAACCCTGATAGCGCACAGCGGCCAACCGGCGGGCCGCAGCAGCGCGGCCTGGTTCGGCCACAGCCAGCGCAGCGATGCGCACGGCGTCGTAGGTCAGCGATGCAAGCAAGCCAGGCATTGGAGCAAATGGACTGCTTGCCAGATAACGCGCTGTGAATTCAGGTGTGGGCAGGCTGCCGCTGGACACTATTACCACGGAATTCAAATCAGCGCGCAAACGGGGGAACTGCGCCAGCGCTAGAACGTCGCTGCCAACCAGCGGCGCCGGCAGGCGCGCCGCTGTAGTTACTTCTACCCGTCGTGGGGTGGTGAGCGTGTCTTCAAGCGCCGCTGGCACGAGTGCGAACACGTTGGGCGGCTGCGGTTGGGCATCCCAATGGCCAACCACGAGAACTGGCAGGTTGCCGTAGAAGCGCAGCGTATCGGGATCAGTGGCCGCATAGCCCAGCACAACCGCGGCTTGGACAGCGGGATCGAGCGCTAGCGCGCGGGCGCGGGCGCCTGCGCTGGCTGCTGAGCCGCCGTCGTCTACGGGCAGCAGCTCGAATGTGTGATCGTCAATGTCCTGCAGGGCCAGCTGAGCGGCGTAGAGGGCGTTGTAGCCGATCTCGCGGTAGCGGCCCTCGAAAGGGGCTAAAAGGGCGATGCGCGTCGGCGTGTTGGAGGGCGCTCTGGCGCATCCTGCAAGACTCAGCAGGGCGCAGATTGCGATAAACGACAGCCTAAGTGCAGGCATTGGCGAGGTGCTCGGCAAATGTGCGCGCGAAATTGTGGAACCCGCTGCCGTCGCACGCTGCGCGGAAGTAATAGTAGTCCGAGACCGCTGGAAAGACGACGGCGTGTATGGCAGAAAGGCCTGGGTTGGCGATGGGGCCAGGGGGCAGGCCAGCGCGCAAATAGGTGTTGTACTCGTGAACGGCGTTCGTATAGTCGGCTTGCGTGATCTGCGGCCACCACGAACCATCTTTGTAGCCGATGCCATACTGAACCGTAGGATCGGCATCCAGCTTCATGCCTATGCTGAGTCGGTTGCGGTAGACAGCGGCGATCTGTGGGTTTTCCTCTGCGTGGACGGACTCACGCTGGACGATAGACGCCAACGTCACAACGTTGTAGAGCGATAAACCTTGAGCGGCTGCCTCTGCTTTGAGCTGTGGATCAACGCGCTCTAGGAATGTCTCGATGAGGGTGTCGCGCAGGCCAGCCGGCGTGATGTCTGGTGGAAGCTGATACGTATCTGGAAACAGAAAACCTTCCAGGGATGCGCCAGGGGGGAAATCAACGTACTGCGCGAAAGCTGCGCTCACATCGGCGCCGGGCCTAACGACAGCCAAGAAATCCGCTCCTGTAAAGCTGAAAAGACCATTTCCGTCCACTGCGGCGGCAATTTCCTCCAAGCGCCAACCTTCCAGAATGCGAAATGGAATAAAGCTGCTGCGCGAGTCAGTGATCATCACCGCAATCTGCGGGATGGTTTGCACCTGGCTTAGAAAGTAAGTGCCGGCTTCGATCTCCACATCCAGCCTGGTCACGCGCACATAATCCACAAACAAGTCGGCGTCGGTAATCAGGCCCTGTTCAAAAAGCCGGCGCGCAACAGATCGCGGCGGCTCGCCTGACGCGACGGTAAAGCGTAGGGGGCGGGGGTCTGTGCCAGCGGCGCGGTTAAGGTCGTCTTGGCGTCCAGCGAGCCGCAACCGGATGAGTTCGGTCTGAACAAAATCCAGCGGACGACCGCCAGAGATGACGAACAGTGTACCCGAGCACAGGAACGCCAAAACAACGAAAGCCGCTCCAACTGCCAAGACAATCTTGATGATCCGGTTCAAGAGCATCACTCCGCAGTTGGGCCGCCAGCCTTTGCTGGCGGTTCCGCCAGCCCATCACGGACAGCGTCAATATAGCTCTGCAAAATAACGCGGGCTGCTAGATCGTCTACCGGCGCTCCTGGTTTGCGACGTTTGCTTTGGGCTAGATCGCGCGCATCGCTGGTAGAAAGCTGTTCGTCCCACAGAACAACAGGCAGCGCTGTGGCTTCAGCCAAGCGCTCCGCCCATCTGCGAACGGCGGCCGCTTGGTCATGCTGACCCGGCAGCGCCTCGTAGTTCGTCGGGACGCCAACAACGACAGCGACAACCTGGTGCTCAGCAGCGATCTGCTGAATGCGCTGAAAGTCCTCAGCGCGCGACCTGCGCTTGACAATGGCGAGTTCGCGCGCTACCAACCAGGAGGCGTCGCAAACAGCCAACCCCAGGCGCTTGAGGCCGTGGTCGATGCCCAAGAGACGGCCGCGCATCATACGCCGTCTGCCACTCGAACAGCGATGCGCACCGGCAGCAGCGGCATACGTCCCAGCCAAGGGGGCGCCAAGTCAATTATTGGGGGACGGTCTGGCGCCATGTCAACCTCGGTGTAAAGGAAGATCAGCGCCTCTTCGGGCGATCGGCCAGCCAGCCGCTCCTGGATCAAGGCTGTGTTGATTTGTGCGGTTACCTGTCCCCTGCCGACGATGCTGAACTGCACAGACCCGTCCTGAAATACCTGAGTCACTGGGCCGATTTCATAGGCTATGGTGTCCGGGCGCAGGTGACGGCCGCGCGGTATCTGGCGGGATAACTGCGCCAGCACCACTTGTTGGCCCAGGCGTTGGTTGACGGCTACTGCCTCCACCACAGCGCGCATTGTGAGCGTCAGACTGTCAGCAGCCTGACCAACTTCTGCGCTGTACGTTGTCCAATCGCTGCGCTCCTCGACAATGCGCACAGTCTCAAGTATCAGGGTCTGGGAGTCGTTCAGTCGGGGCAGCATTTCAAGATAGGCGCGCGATTGAAGCTGCTGGCGCACAATGGCCAGCAGACGTTCTTGATCCTGCGGGCTGACGGCTGGGACGGAGCGGCTTACGCCCCCATAAGTTGGTGTCAGGTTGCGCACTGTCAGCCCGCTGGCGAGATCGCCCACGATGGTGTTGATCAGGCCGGCGTCAACATTGCCGATTTCACCTGCGGATGCCTGAAGCGCTTCGATAGGCACTTCAACCTGCTGGCCTGACCCGGCTGGTACGCGAGCTGGCTCTATTGTGCGAAACAGAACCGGCGTTCCTGCGCTGGTGCTGACTGTTGTTCCAACTGGTATATCAACCCCGCCGCTCGTCTGGTTGACGAAGACAACTGTGCCCTGGGCCGGAATGGCCGCCAGCGCCTGCGTGCCAGTGGTCGGCAGGGTTCCTGTTTCGTCAACTGTAACTGTCAGGCGCGTAGCCGGCACAAGGCCAGCGTCAACATCAACGTCCGCAACAGCAGGACTGGCTGTGAGGACGGCTTCAGCCACGATTTGTTCCTCAGCAGGATAAACGATTACTACCGCGCTGGGCAGCGCGGCATAAGCAGCGGCCCCAATTGCAGCCAGCACGACCGCCAGCGCTGCGCCGCGCCGCAGGAGTCGCCAGCGCGAAGGCCCACTTTCGTTTTCACCGATTAACGCGCGCGCTTCTGCTGGCGCGATGTCGGCGCTGGATGGTAGATCGGGCGGCCGGCTGAAACGACCGGCGAACACCTTGGCGCGCCCCCGTTTCCAGCGCGCCCGCTCGCTGGCCCCAATCGTCTCGAATGCGCTGATGTTGAGTTCCTCAGCGTTCTTCATCACCTCAACATCGTGCGTAACCAAGGCAAGCCGTATGGCGCGCCGCATTGCTTCGCGCTGAATCAGCACCAAATCAAGCTTGCGTGTAAGGACGGTACCGTGTTCTGGCCAGATGAGCAGGACGCGCTTGCCGTGAATGAAAGACAGACGGTCGCGAACGGACAGCACGTCATCGCTGGGGTCAAGCTGGATGAACTCCGGTCGTTCGGGCATGGGCATGTGCGCTCAGGCCTGAATAGCCTCCCGAAGCAGGCGGCGAGCCGTATCCAGCGCCTCAGCTAGACGCGAAGGGTCTTTGCCACCTGCCAGTGCCAGGTTGGGCCGGCCGCCGCCCCCGCCGCCGACCACCCCGGCGATTGGCTTGATGAGACTGCCGGCGTTGAGGCCGCGCTTCGCCAGATCATCCGTGATTGTTACGAGTATCTGCGGCCGGCCGTCAACTACGCTGCCGAGAACCATCGCGCCGCTCTGAACCCGGCTGCGGAACCAATCCGCCATCTCACGCAGGCTGTCCGGCGTCACGCCATCCACGTGAGCGACAAGGGTGCTGGCGCCATTGATGGTTTCGACTCTGCTCAACAGCGCCTCAAAGCTGTGCCGCGCGATGTCGCGGCGCAGGCTTGCGATCTCCTTCCTGCTGGCGGCCAGTTCATCCTGGAGCAGGGCAACGCGACTCTCGGCTTCATCAGGGGTGGCGCCCAGCCGGGCAGCGATGTTGTGCAGCGCGCTCAGGTTGTGGTGAATATAGCGAAGCGCCCCGCGGCCCGTGAGCGCTTCGATGCGCCGAATGCCCGCGCTAACGCTGCCCTCGCTCACGATGAGCAGCAGGCCAATCTCGGCGGTCTCGCGCACATGGACACCGCCGCACAGCTCGTAGCTGTAGCGCGAGCCGTTTTCCGAGATCACAATAGTGCGCACGATCTCGCCGTACTTCTCACCAAACAGCGCCATCGCGCCTTCCTGACGGGCTTGTGCCAGCGGCTTTTCCTCTGCGCGCACAGGTAGATTCTTGAGAATGGCCTCGTTCACCTCGGCCTCAATTGCTGCCAGCTCATCGGGAGAGACCCGGCTGTCGTGCGCGAAGTCAAACCGCAGGCGATCTGGCGCAACCAGCGATCCGCGCTGCTGCACGTGGACACCCAGCCGGTTGCGCAGCGCAGCGTGCAGCAGATGTGTGCCAGTATGATTGCGAACGATATCGGCCCGCCGCGCTGCGTCCACTTCTGCCCGCGCTGCGTCGCCGACGCGCGGCGCGCCCTCGATCACCTCACCCACGTGAACAACGATCCCGCTTACTGGCCGGCGCATATCCTCAACTTCGATCAGCCAGCCAGGCCCGCTGATAAAGCCAGTGTCGCTGACCTGCCCGCCGGACTCAACGTAGAACGGTGTCTCAGCCAAGACCACCTCAACTCGTTCACCAGAGATTGCACTGTCGGTCTGCTGGCTGCCGCGGAACAGCGCCAGCACAGTAGTGTCAACTGCCGTCGGGCCGTAGGGGGCATAAACCACGCCGGATGGGCCGACTAAACCAGACTTCTTAAGGTTGTCCAGCAGAGCGCTGTACACCTCAGCAGAGGCAATCTCGCCCATAGCCTGGCCGCCGCCGCTGACCTCAGCGTGCCGCTCTTCTTCGGCCTGAAAACCGGCCATGTCAACTGTGAAGCCGCGTTCAGCAGCGATGTCACGTATAACCTCTTGCGGCAGGCCTAGGGTCGCCTTTAGGTAGAAGGCCGGTTTGCCGGGCAGCTGGTTCTTGCCTTCTGCTGCCAGCGCGTCGAGCATCTCGTCGAGTTCGGCCAAGCCGCGGTCCAGCGTGCGGCGGAAGCGCACTTCTTCCTGGGTGATTACCCGTTTAATCGCGTCCGCGCGCTCGATGAGTTCGGTGTAGTGAGCGCCCATGACGTCAAAAACAGCGTCGGCTACTTGGGCCAGGAATGGTTCGTGAAAGCCGATTTTGGCCCCGAAACGCGCGGCACGCCGGATAACCAGCCGGCAGACTGAGTCGCGCCCTTTAGCGCCGGGCAGCACACCGTCGGCTATGAGAAAAACAGCGGCGCGAATGTGATCGGCGATTACGCGATACGGCACGATGTTGGCGTCGCGCTCAGCGTCGCTGTGGCCTGTGAGGCGCTGGGTCGCGCCAATAATCGGCATGAACAGGTCTGTTTCGTAGTTGGCGCCGACACCCTGGATCACGCTTGCGATTCGTTCAAGGCCGAGACCGGTATCTACGCCAGGCGCAGGCAGGGGTATGTCATATTCTCCGGTGTGAGCTGGGTCCGGCTGCGTGCGGTTGAACTGCATGAACACGAGATTCCAAAATTCGAGGAAGCGCGAGTCTTCCGCTTGCAGCATAGGAACAATCGAGTCCACGCCTAATTCCGGCTTGTTATCCCAGTGGATTTCACTGGTTGGGCCGCAGGGACCGGTCTCTGCCATCTGCCAGAAGTTGGTCTTTGACCCCATGCGGGCCACACGCCGGGCGTCTACGCCAATGTCGTTCACCCAGACATCGTAAGCCTCATCGTCGTTGTGGAACACGGTGAAGACCAGCCGATCAGGGGGCAGGCCGTAGACCTCCGTGAGAAGGGTGTAGGCATAGTGGATGGCGTCG
>Ga0308417_1002710_pt1 | contig 11579 bp, 9 predicted proteins | sample HotsprSampleOS65_FD_203528 | JGI IMG/M metagenome (GOLD analysis project Ga0308417, IMG submission 203528) | Hot spring phototrophic mat microbial communities from Octopus Spring, Yellowstone National Park, Wyoming, United States - 20090730_OS65 ... | reverse complement strand
TAGCGACATGAAAGCCCTGCTTGAGCTTGGTGTCGATGGTCTTATCACGGATTACCCAGACAGCGCTTCCACCATTCATAAACACAAAAACTAATTCCATCACGCTCTATGCTTGTAATTGTTGATGACAACGTAGACCTCTTAGAGGCGCTCAAGCAGCTTTTTTCCATAACCCATGAGGTTAGCACATTTCCTGCTGGAAAACCTGCTTTGGAGTTTGTCAAGGAAAACATAGGCAAAGTCTCTGTTTGTATTCTCGATTACGCTATGCCCGAGATGAATGGCATTGAGTTAGCAAGAAAAATCAAAGCAGTAGATAAGGACATTTTCATTATCATGATGTCTGGCTTTGTGGATTTTGAGAAAGTTGAGCCCTTTCTCAAAGAGCGTCTGATTTATCAATTTTTCACCAAGCCTTTGAACATTCCCAGTTTGGTGAAGACTGCTGACGAGGCTTCTCGGCTGTATCAGAGGCGGCGCACGTTTTAGCGCTCATTCAAAGCGGACCTGTTCGGCAACCGCCAGACGCATGGCGTAGCGTGCAGGAATCCATCCTGACATCAGAGCCGTTGCGACCACCAGCAGCACTGCACTGAGAATCGCACCAATCGGCAAATGCACCTGAATGGTCCATCCAAATGACTGCAAGTTGATGACATAAATCAGAATTAACGCTAAGACCAGACCGCACACAATACCGAGCACAGACGCCAGTATGCCCATTAAAGTGGCTTCGATAAGCGTGATGTTTCGCACTTGTTCGGCGCTTGCGCCTACTGAGCGCAGGATACCAATTTCTCGGCGCCGCTCTAAAATGATAGCCATCAGCGAACTAATCACCCCCATGGCGGCAACTGCCATAGCTACAAACTGCAACACATAGGTAATGGCAAAGGTCTGGTCGAAGACTTCTAACACACGGCGGCGCAGCCCTAAGTTTGAATAGACCAAAATTGGGGCTCGGTCGGCAAAGGCTTCACGGATTTGCTCAACGATACGCTCCGCCTGCGATTTGTCATGCAGATAGACGCCGATGTTGTTGAGTTTGTTATCCTGCCAAAATTTTTCAAAATGCGCTCGATGCATAGCAATCAAGCCCCGGTCAGACGCATAGTCGTAATAGACACCGGCAATGCGATATTTGCGCGTTCCCGTCGGCGATATCAGCGTCAGTGAATCGCCTTCACGGTAGCCGAACTTGTTAGCAAAGACTTCTGTCACGACTACGGTTTGCTCATTTGCAATGACCTCACTTAAGATGTCTTTACTATTGCCTTTTCGGAAAAGCAGTTGTGTGCAGTTCTTAACGGTCTCAAAATTTGGGGCGCACAGCACAGTTTGTTTGCCTTCGAGTGTGATTGGACGCGCCGAGAATTCATCGACGGCTTTGGTTTCGGGTAAGGTACGCACGTAGTCGAGCACCTCTCGAGCAATCGGCACATTAGACCCAACGGCAAAGCGTTCAGCTGGGGCAATAAACACATCTGCTCTAAGCGTTTGCTCAATCCAGTATGCCACCGTTTGGCGAAAACTACCGACCATGACACTGATGCCAATCAGCATAGCCACTGCCACCATGAGGGCACTGATGGCTGTCGCCGTACGGTTGAGTGACTCGGCAAGGTTGTTCGCTGCCAGTTTGCCCTCAATGCCAAACAGACGCCTTGCCGCACGCTCAAAGAGGTTGCGCAAAAGCACCACAACTTCAGGCGAGAGCAACGCAAAACCCAAGATGGCACAGACCGCTGAAGCATAGCCAAAAATAGGCTTGCCATTCAGACTCGGCAGTTGCGCCAGTAGGATTCCCAGTATCAATAGCACCATGCTGCTTATCACAATGCGCCGCAGATTCAATGAAAACTTCTGCTCGAAGGCTTGTATATGAAAGGCTTCGCGCGGATGCACTTTATACACCTCAAGCGCCGGATAAAGCGCAGACACCACCGATGCCGCCACGCCAATCCCAAATGCCGAGACACACACCGTCCACTCGAGCTGCACATCTTTGACAGCGACGAAAATGTAAAGCGCCGTGATGGTGCTTGCCACACTTTGCAGTGTATAATGCGCAAGCATAATCCCCAGCACAATGCCCAATGCACTGCCTAACACGCCAATCAGCAAGGCTTCAAGTAGGAAGAGTGAGAAGACTTCGAGTGCGCCCAGTCCCAAGGCGCGCAAGATGCCAATTTCTCGTCGCCGCCGAATTGCATTGGTAGTAATCGTGTTGTAGATGAGAAACATAGCTACCAGCAAACTGATAAACGCCAGTGCCGCAAGGTTCATCTCGAAAGCAGAGAGCATTTTGGCGACTTGCTCACCTCGATTTTTTGCTGAAACCACTTCCACATCATCTGGTAAGACTTCAGAGAGATATTTCTTCAAGACTTGACTTTGCGAGTCATCGAGTATCAGGTCGATTTTATTCAGCTTGCCTTCCTTGCCAAATGCACGTTGGGCTTGTTCAATATCCATAACGGCAAAGGAGTTAGCGACTTCATTTGTTGGTCTATCTGTCTTGAACACACCGATAATTTTGACTTGCTTCATCAGGCCATCGGCAAACAGTTCGACGGTTTGACCTTTTTTGAGGTGATAGCGTTCGGCAAAGCGCTGCGAGATGATGATGGTGTTAGGCTCGAGTAAAAATCGTAGGAATGTTTCGCTATCGGCACCATCGAGGTCTTCATATGTGCGAAAACTTCGGTCAGAGAAAATGTCAATACCCAGCACAATCAGGGCTTCATCTGTGCCTTTAATGCGTGAGAGCTGTTCTGTGACAGGCGTTGCGGCTTTGAGTGCAGGCAGTCGTTCCTTTAGCTCCAAGACTTGCTTGAAGACACTCTGCGAAAAGAGCACCCCACTGCGAGATTGGATTTGAGCATTTGCTTTGCCATTGACATTGTCAATTGTTGCCTCGAAGGATTTGAATGCCGAATAATTTGACAAGCGAATTGCCAGAAAGACTGCTACGCCAATTGCCACACCAAACACCGAGAGCAGGAACTTGCCCCACTCTTGAGTTGCATGTCGAAAATTGACTTGTAAAAAAATTTTAACGAGTGCCATTTCCAAGAGAAGTGCTATATGTAAAGCTATGTTGGTCTAACAGCGCAGCAGATGGAGATGTTCCTATTTCAGAGATTCAGTTTTGCGTCGTGTGAGAGGATGCGGCAAATTAGGTTTTTCTTAGGATTTGCTTAGGATTCACTAAGAGCCGTGCCTTACATTTGTTTTTGAGAAGAGGGCGACTGTATGCGTGGTGCCTTGCCCCCAGAGGCACTGGCAAAGGAACCGGGGAAACAGCGCCCTCTTTTCTCATTTATGCACCTCCGTACTTTGCTAACAGCGAAGACTTTTCATCCTCTACCTAATACATGAAGCATGGTTGCACCAATATCCGCTGGGTTTTCCACAATGTGGATGCCGGCTTTTTTCATGGCAGCAAGTTTTTCTTCGGCTGTGCCTTTTCCGCCCGATACAATTGCGCCAGCATGCCCCATTCGTCTGCCCGGCGGAGCAGTGCGTCCGGCAATAAAACCGACAACTGGCTTTTTGTAATTTCTCTTGATGTAAGCAGCAGCTTCTTCTTCGGCACTGCCGCCAATTTCTCCAATCAGCACAAGGGCTTCTGTCTCTTTGTCCTTGGCAAACATTTTCACGGCATCAATGAAGCGCGTGCCGATGATGGGGTCACCGCCTATCCCAATGCAAGTCGATTGCCCCAGCCCTAATTTGCTAAGTTGTGCCACCGATTCGTAGGTCAGCGTGCCACTGCGAGAAATCACCCCGATATTGCCCTTCTTGAAGATGAAGCCGGGCATGATACCCACTTTGGCTTCTTCAGGCGTAATGACGCCCGGACAGTTTGGACCGATAAGAACCGCACCTTTTTCTTTGACAAACCAATAGGCTTTCATCATATCCGCTGTGGGGATTCCTTCGGTAATGCACACAATCACTTCTATGCCCGCTTCCGCAGCTTCCATAATGGCATCTGCAGCAAATGGTGCTGGAACATAAATAATCGAGGTATTGACCCGCTGCGCTACGACTGCTTCACGCACGGTGTTGTAGACAGGGACTTCACGAATGAACCTATCCTTCTCATTGCCAGCATAGTGTGTGCCACCTTTTCCCGGTGTGACGCCAGCGATGAGGTAGTCAATACCGAACTCTTTGCCGTATTCCAGCATCTGTGCGGCATGGAATGTTCCCTCGTTTCCAGTGATACCTTGCACCACCAAACGTGTTTCTCTGCTGACTAATACGCTCATGGTGTTTTTTTTCTTGAGTGATTGATTGCACAGCCCTTTCTATACGCTCTGTGTCTGCATTTCCAATGCATGAGCGACCTGAAAGAGCTTGGTTTCCTCAAATGCATTTGCTATGAATTGAATACCAATTGGCAAGCCTTGTGCAGTCGAGCCTGCTGGTATGCTTATGGCTGGCACACCTGCCAGGTTCATCGGTACTGTGTAGATGTCTGCCAAGTACATCTGAAGCGGGTCACTTAGCTTTTCGCCCAAGCGAAACGGCGGGAACGGCGACGTCGGTGAGACGATGACATCAACTTCCTTAAACGCTTTTTGATAATCCTCGCGAATCAGGCGGCGCACTTTTTGTGCTTTTTTGTAGTAGGCATCATAGTAGCCTGCCGAGAGCACATATGTGCCCAGCATAATTCGCCGCTTAACTTCTGTGCCAAAGCCTTCGCTGCGAGAGCGCACATACATTTCATTGAGGTCATTTACGTTTTCAGCACGATAACCATAACGAGCGCCATCGTAGCGTGCCAGATTTGATGAGGCTTCAGCTGTAGCTAAGATGTAGTAGGTTGCCAGTGCATATTCCGAGTGTGGCAGTGTTATCTCAATCAGCGTTGCGCCCCTATCTGTCAGCTCTTGCAGTTTTGTGCGGATGATGCGCTCGACTTCTTTATCTAACGCTTCTGTGAAAAACTCTTTTGGCACGCCAATTTTCAGCCCTTTGAGTTCCAGCATTTTTGCACTTGGCGCAAGTTCAGCAATACGGGCAATGGTATCGACAAATTTCATGTCTCGGCTATAATGTGGCACGGGTACATTTGCAGATGTGGCATCACGCAAGTCTTCGCCTGCAATTACTTCCAAGACTAATGCAGCATCTTCAACCGTCTTTGAGAGCACGCCAATTTGGTCGAACGATGAACCAAATGCCACCAAGCCGTAGCGTGATACTCTGCCGTAAGTTGGTTTCAATCCCACGATATTGCAGAACGACGCAGGCTGACGCACCGAACCACCAGTATCTGACCCTAATGCCGTAAGCGCACAATTTGCCGCCACTGCCGCTGCCGAACCGCCTGAACTGCCGCCGGGCACACGCTCATTATCCAACGGATTTTTCACTGCTCCAAAGTAGGAGTTTTCGTTGGAACTGCCCATGGCAAATTCATCCATGTTCGTTTTGCCAAGAAAAATGGCATCCTCGTTTAGCAAGCATTCAATCGCCGTTGCATTGAAGACACTGACATAGTTTGAGAGAATTTTGGATGCACAGGTCAGCGGCTCACCTGCAATAGCAATGTTATCCTTAATCGCCATAGGCATACCGAAGAGTTTTCCTACTGGCTCTCCTGCCGCCAATTTTTGGTCTAAGGCTTTTGCCCGTGCTATTGCAGTTTTTTCAAATACACGAATGAATGCATTAAGGTGTTTGGTGCGCTCAATTTGCTCGAGATACTGGCTGACCACGCTTTCGCATGTTACTGCTCTCGATAGCAATTGCTCGCGCAGCTGGCGATACGATGTGTAAAATTCTGGCACAACGAACGGTGTTGAGGTTTCTTTTAGGCAACTAAAAAATGAGCAGGTTTTAGCGCGTCGTCATTTCAAGCACTCCTCTAAACGAGATACCGCGCAGTGAAGAACTCACAACCGATTCCCGACTACTTTCGCAATGATAGAGCCTCAATGTTCTACTAAGATACACAATTAGCAAAGGTTTTCAATCATCTGGCTTAAGTGGTGTGTTTTCAAAGTGTTGGCCATACCACAGCGACAGCACCAAGAGCGTCCATAGTTGTGAGCCATATCCTCGTTTTCCACTGCGGTGTGCCTCGAAGAGATGCTTGACATACTTTTTGCTAAACAGATGCAGGTTCATCAGTCCTGAATTCAAAATCCATGATTCTGCTATTTGCGACAACTTCCCGTTTCGTAGCCATTCGCTCGATGGTGCAGCAAAGCCCTGCTTTCGACGGTAAATGATGTTGTTCGGAATAATGCCTTCCGCCGCTTTTTTCAGAATGTATTTCGGCACGCCATTTTTGATTTTGAGCTGCTCTGGAATCCGAAACACAAACTCAACCAAACGATGGTCAAGAAACGGCACACGCGCTTCAATCGAAACCGCCATGGACATTTTATCCACGCGCATCAGGAGCAGTTCGGCAAGTCTGCCTTTGAACTCTGCATAAATCATTTTGCGCAGATACTCTTCACCGCGCGCATCGGGCAAAAGTTTTTCCAAGTCGGCAAAAAACTGCTCTGCAATTCTCCCACTCGAGTGCACCTTACGCCGAAAGGAGTCCGTTAGCAAGGATTTCTTCATTTCTTCGGTAAAACTTACGGCGCCGCCGTAGAAAGGCACATCGTTTTCGCTGGCTCGGCGTGCATACTCTGTGGGCAGTGTGTCGCCTTTTACTTTCTTGACGGCTTGATACACCAAGTCCTTGAGTGCTTCTGGCAGCAGCGAATGGTAATAGTGGTAGTATCGCCACTCTCGCAAGTAGTGCGTATAGCCTGAAAATTCTTCGTCCGAGCCTTCGCCGACTTGCACCACAATCGTGCCTGACTCACGCGCCAATTTGCTCACAAAATACAGCGGCACGCACACAGGGTCAGCATTTGGCTCATCTTGATGCCAAACCATCTTCGGCAGAAAATCAATCGCATCTTGCTCCGTTAGGAGAATCTCATGATGATTGGTCTGAAACTCTTTGGCAATTTGGCGAGCGTATTCCAGTTCGTTGTATTTCTCCAAATCCTTGAAGCCGACCGTGAACGTCTCAACCGGGCGCGACATAAGCTCCGACATCAGTGCCACATTCATTGAGGAATCAATGCCGCCAGAGAGCAACACGCCAAACGGCACATCCGACATCATCCGCAGTCGGATAGAATCGCGCAGAAGCCGACGAATGTTCTCAATGCAAAACGACTCAATGTAAAATTTCTCTTGTGGAAACGATTCCGTCTCATGCGTCAGGTCCCAATACTTGACTTTCTGCATCTCGCCCTGCTTATCGATTCGCGCATAGTGTCCGGCTTCCAACTTGAAGATGCCTTTGAACATGGTTTCGCCGGGCGGCGTTGTCAGCAGCGAGAGATAGTCCGAAAGTCCCTGTAAATTCAGGGCTTTGGAGACGACTGGATGTTTGAACAAGGCTTTGATTTCAGACGCAAAGAAGAGCGCACCACGCTGGAATGTGTAATAGACGGGCTTGATGCCAATGCGGTCGCGGATTAAATACAATTCTTCTTTGCGTGAATCCCAAAGCGCAATGCCAAACATTCCGTAAAATTTCTTGACGCACTCAATCCCCCATTCTTGATAGGCGTAGAGAATGGTTTCCGTGTCGGAGCGACCTTGGTAGCGATAACCTTTTTGCTCAAGCTCTGCTCTTAGTTCTCTATGGTTGTAAATTTCACCGTTGAAGACAATCCAAATATCGCCGTCAGGATTTTTGGAGTTAAGTCGGTTGCTCATCGGTTGGTGCCCAGCAGGAGAGAGGTCAATGATTGCCAGTCGCCGGAAGCCGAAACCGATTTTTCGGTCAGGTGAAATGTAAATGCCCTCGTCATCTGGTCCGCGATGCGCAATCTCTGTGGTCATTGCTTTGAGTATTGGCTCTGAAATGAGCGAGGGAGAATTGCCATAATTAAAAATGCCGGTGATGCCACACATGTTTGTTAGGTCAGTTTTTTTCTATGACTTAATCCGTTCAAATTTTATGCGGCCTTGCCATGCTGTTTCAAACTCAATGCAGAGTTCAGCCTTTACATTTTTGACTTTCTGGTAATACCCTTTTGAGTATTGACTTTCTTTTAGCAAGATACGCGATGCGCCTTCGATGCTGATGCGTGTATTGCCAGCTACAATCGTATTGCCATTCAGCGATGGCGAAAGACTCGGATGAAAGTGCAGACGCGACATAGCCGAATGTTTTCCTTTTCCTGAAAGTCTATCCAAGATGTCAATTGTTGTTGTGCTTTTGTCGAAGCAAATGGTGCGCTGGTGTATCACGCCGTTGTTAGTTATTTCTGCAGTGATTTCATCACGGTGTTCATGGCTTATCCACTGAATCAATCTTGGCTGTGTGGTGTCAGCTACGATTGACCACAGGTTTCGGAACGGCACAAGTTCTCTCCCATCGATTTGAATGGTGTTATGTGCTTCAATGCTGCGAAACTGTTGCCGCTCGTTTTGAAACAGGGTGTAGTTAAATGTGCCAGAGTCGACGATGAGATGTTCTCCGTTGAAAAACAGTTCAAATGAGAGCGTGTCGTTGTGTCCGTGTCCGCCGTAGCCTTGCATGCCGATGTCGCCGAAATCAAAGAAGAGATGTGTGTCGCAATGGCGCAGCACGGCAAATCCGCCGTATTTGAAGAGCTCAGACAGTGCCTGACGATGTTCATCAAACTGGATTGTTTGTATTGGCATGCTGTGATGCAGCACGCTGCCGCTGTCGTCGTCGCCGATGTTGCACCGCTCGCCGTTGGGTTTTGTGGCGGCGGCAAGAAAATGTCTCATGGCGCGCAGTTTGCGATAAAACTCAGGCGAGAGTTCAATGCCGTTTGCTTCACAGACGAGGCGTGAGAGCTCGAACATCTCCAACACCAAACCGTGATACGAGACGGACTTTTCATAATCGACTCCGTCGTCGTAGACTTGCTCACGCATGGATTCTTCGACAATCGCTAAGCCTTTTCGCACATATTTTTTTTCGCCGAGAAACACGCCGAGCCACAGCAGCCCCATGCCGTTGGAAAGATAGTGATTGCCATTTTTCTTGCCGAACTCGATGTTCCAATAGATGTATGCGGCATGTTCGGAGAGGCTGCGCAGCATTGATTTTACAAGTGTCGGTGGTGCATCGTCTTTGAGCAAAGCAAGGGTCGTTATCCAATTGACAGCGCGAATCGATGCTTCCATCGGCACAACCCAATGCACGCCAAAGCCTAAGGGATTTTGTTCAATCCAACTCTCAACTTGCGTGATGAGTTCGCAAAGGTATTTTTCACTCCGGGTTTGCAAGAATGCCGCAGCAAGCACTGGCAACTGCTGAAAGCGTGAAATTTCCCACACGACTTTTACATCAGCTTTGGGCGCATTCAAAAAATTAAATGAGTGCGATGGTGCTTGCCTATCCCAAGTGTAGTTTGAAAGCGGGTCGAAGTGCCAATCTATTTTTTCAGGAAGCTGAATGCAGCGCCCAAACACGGTGAAGCTGTGTGAGAGGGCGTCGTCTGCATCCTTCAAATTTGACCACGGTTTTGGGGTGATGAAGGAAAAACTGCCGGTTGGTTTCGGCATGGGACGTTGGGTTATTGACTTACCGAACAGCTTCCACCACTTTTTGCGAAACAAATTGGCAAATAGTCTCACATAAACAGCGTTCATCATGGTTTCTACTTTGCTGTGGCGACGACGAGCATATTTGAAGAAAGCGATTTTAAGAATCCGCGCTTTCCCACCTCATCATCATAGTACACTTTCGCATTGAATCCGCATTGCGAGAGCAGAGATTTTAATTGACGAAAACTTTTGATGTTGATATGCACTTGGCTGTAATAAAGTTGGTCAATGCTGCGCTCCGTCCCGCGCCACCCTTTTGCACATCGCAGATACAATTTGAAAAGCATTTGCAAAAAATTTTTATCGGTGTCGTTGCACACAGCCAGTCCGTTGGGCGTGTGAATTAACAGTTCGCCTCTCGGAGCAAGTAATTGATGAATTTTTTTGAGCAACGGCACAAGTTCGGAATCGGCAAGGTGTTCGGACACATCACTGAGTAAAATGAAATGGTATTTGTCTTGACTTTGAAGGTCGGCGATGTCGGCGCAAATAAACCTGCAGGGCAAGTTGAAAGATGCCAGTTTTTGGTTTGCGTTGTCAATTGCGCGTTGCGAGAAGTCGATGCCGACGACTTCCTTTACATTTCTCGATGCCAGTGCAATTGCAAAGTCACCGTTTCCACAGCCAATGTCAAGAATGCGCGTCTCGGCTGAAATTTTTTTTAAGATGTACTCAAACGTGCTTTTGTGGTAAATGTTCAGCCGGAATTTTCCTTTTTCTTCCAAGTAAAGTTCATGGGTGTTGAGGGCGTTGATATACTGCTCGTCATAAAGCGCAGCAACGTCAGCGGACGTGAGCGTGTGGCGATAGCCGTTGAAAAAATTCGTGATCAACAGCGACGCTGCAGGTTGTCCGACGTGATTGACGATGTGTGAAATATGTTCTCGGGTGAGGTAGCGCATTGGCAAATAAAGTGTCAGAGTTTACGAGCGATAATGACCAAGTTCTCACCTTCAAGCGTCGCTGCGAGCGGCAACGATGCATCGGGCGTGTCCATATACTTGGGCATCTTTTGAACGTCGGCGGCAGCCTGCGCAATGAGTTTATTCAAACGCGATTTCGTTTCTCCGATTAACATCACACGATTCTTGAGCACCGACAGTGCGCCTCGAATGCCAAGGGTTTCATAAATTTTTTCTTTTAGCGAAGGCTCTACCATTTTTTTTCGCTCCTGATATGATTGAAACGCATTATTATAGCTGAACGCTGTGGAGACCGAGAAACCGTATTTTTCGAGCAAGCGTTGAAGGTTTTGCTGATTGAAAAAATAAATATGAAACGGAATAAATCCGCTCCATAATTCGCGATGTGTTTGAATGTGTTTCGCATTGCCGTTTGGCGTATCCAGAATCAGTGTTCCGCCAGTCTTCAAAAGCTGTGAGATTGCACGGACGAACTTATCGGGCGCAAGAACATGCTCAATGACGTCAAATGCAGCCACGACGTCGAATCTCTCTTTACACTGGTCGGCATAAGTCTCGACCGTTCCGTTGAAAACAGGAATATCAAACATTCTTTCGGCGAATGATGCCGCAAAAGCTGACAGCTCTACCCCTTGAACCGTCCAACCAAGTGCTTTAAGCAGGGCAAGATAATAGCCTTTTGCAGACCCAATCTCGACGATGCGGCGCGATACGGGCGTGTGCTCGATTAAGGCGATGCTGCGCAGGTATTGCGATTTTACATGAGCGATTGCCTGTTGAGCAGTCTGGCTGAAAAAATAATAATTCGCATCGTAGAGTTTTGGAAACTCTTGGTCGAGCAGTCTCGGCGAATTAAAAATCAGGTTGCATGACACGCACTGGCGCAGGTGAAATTTGCCAGGATAGCTAAATTGCTCGAAATCCAAATCGATGAGTGCGCGGCTTTCATGCCCGTTGCAAATCACGCAAGGTTGATTGACGGGAATTTTATTTGGGTTCAATTTCATTTAGTTTTTCAGATGAGGCGTTGTTTGC
>Ga0308417_1002707_pt1 | contig 11587 bp, 5 predicted proteins | sample HotsprSampleOS65_FD_203528 | JGI IMG/M metagenome (GOLD analysis project Ga0308417, IMG submission 203528) | Hot spring phototrophic mat microbial communities from Octopus Spring, Yellowstone National Park, Wyoming, United States - 20090730_OS65 ... | reverse complement strand
CAAGGAGTTCCTTTTGGATATGTGTCTAAAGTAGCCTTAGTAGATGTAGATTTAGAAGGAAATGTAGTAGAGGAAAGAGAAGCTTGGAAAGCAGTAGGCACCCGGGTAGAAGTAACCATTGTCACACCTAAACCTCTCAGATTATATGAAAATTACGATATAAAAATTAGAAATGAAAGTCTTTTGTCAGGAAGAGTCATTGCTATAAACCCAGGTTCTGAAGAATTAGAAGATCCTAAAACTAAACAAAAAAAGAAAAATTTAATCTTAGATTTTTCTAAATCAAATCTCAGTAAAAAACTCACAGGAAAAACAGGAGATGATCCCTTGGTATTATTTTCTGAACTTATCGCAGAAAATAGAGCCGATGTGAAAAAAATTTTTTCTAATATTGCCGATGTAACTGAAAAAATTAATTCAGGAAAAGGCACACTTGGAAAACTTATAAACAATGATGACATTCACGCTAACGTAAACACCACTTTAACCGATGCTCAAATAGTTCTAAGAGAACTTCGAGAAGGTCTAGAAGATACTAGAGAACAAGCTCCTGTGACAAGTTTTATTCGTGCAGCTTTAACAGCATTTTAAAACATAGGATTTGGACCTACTTCTAGTGGCTCAACAATAGGCTTAGTATAAGAAATAGCTTCTATCATCATAGTTTCAATATTTTTTTTCACTCGGCCTATAACTTCTTCTAAAACTTCCTTTTTGTTAGCTTTATACTGTTCATAGTATTCTCTAAGACCAAACACTGGAGCAAACTGCAAAATAGCTTTTCTAGGGCGAAAATGAGTTTTTCCAAAAACTAAGGTCTCATAACGCATAAGCCATTCTATCATCCGTTCTGCTGTAGGTCGGCTAAGTAAATAAATAGGGCGAATGACAATAAAAGTATAAGCTCTTTCCATATCTTTTTTGACTTGGTCTAAATTTTTAGGTTTTAAGTTTGGATGTTTAGGATTTGGAAAACCTAGCTCATAAGACTCCACAGTAGTAAAAAGTTCTTTCATTTTAGAAATGGCATCTAAATTGGAATCAAAAGAAATTCCTAAACCTTCTGCAGCTCTATTTAAAGCAGCATGCCTAGCTCTACCTACTCGAAACTCCATAGATTCAGAAGTAATTGGAAGATCATATTCTTTTTCTATGTTTTCTAATAAAATTCGCCCAACGTATAAGAATCTTCTTAAAAGATTTCTCTCCCCTGGTTGTATGCTTAAAGCTTTTTCTATTTTACTTAAGGATTCTTCAATATGTTTGAGAATTACTTCTTCAGGTTCAGTAAGTACATACTTTACAAAAGCCGTTACTACCTTTATGTCTGCGTCTGGTTCTATTTTAAGAGCATCTTCTAAAGCCCAAAATCCTATTTGAATTCCACCTGCCTGAAAAGGAAGTAAATTATCATTTTCATTGCTGTTCATACCCTCGGGATATATGGCAAGTTTACCTGATTTTTTAGCTAAAATACTTCGTGCAGTTTTTATAGCATCTCTATCTAGTCCACCAGCTAAAACAGAAAAGGCTCCTACTCTACGTATAATCTCTCCAACCAAACCATATCCCCATTCAAATACTACCCGTGAAGCCATAAAATAAAAACGGCTGCCCATACAGTTTGCTACATAGTAGGTGACAGGAGGTTCTATGGTAGTCGGATGATTGCTCATATACAAAACGCGTTCGTTTTGTAAATTCCTGAGCATAGCTTTATCAGAATCGGTAATTTCTACTCCTTCTAAGTTTAAAGTAGTCTTAGCAATGATAGGATAAGCAAAATCAAAAAACCAAAGTAAGGGATATTGGATTGCAGGAGAAATGAATGAATGATTCATACCACTTTTTTTTACAACAAAAAGATTTTTGAAAAGCAAAATTTCCAACTTTTTTTGATGAATTCTAGCTTTAGATTTGAGAAATGGTCAATATAGCTCATGAATTTGGATAAATTTTTAAAGGGACAAGGGCATCCACTTGTATGAAATTTCTTTTTACGTGGGGTCTGTTGTTCTTGAGTGTAGCTTTATTTTCACAAGATGAGTTAATTAAAAACCTCTATCCCGAATTTTCACCGCCTAAAGCTGAAACCTCAAATGAAACAATTTCACAAACACAAAAAAAACTTCTTCAAAAAGTTATTGACTCTCTTTCAGATAGAGAAGTAGATGAATATTTACTTCAATTAGGACTTTCTACAGAAGGCTCTGTATATGCAAAAAGAATTCGCTTAAAAGAAGCTTTAGTAAAAGACTCTACTAAAACTTCTACACCTACACCTACTAAAAAAGAAGACTCGCCTCCCTTTGTAATTGAAAATGCTAGTGAAGGAGAATTTCTTTCAATTGATAAAACTAAATCAGGAGTTTTAATTTTAAGAGGAAGAGTAAAAATCAAACTCAAAGAAGGAAGTTTAATTGCTGATAGTATCTCTATAGATTCTAAAAGAAATGAAGTTTACGCTGAAGGGGGAATTGTATATAAAAAAGGAGAAGTAGAAATTAAGGGAGGTAAATTTATTTATGACATAAATTTAGAAAGAGGTGTTGTTTACGATGCAAGTGCAAACATGTTTCCCATTTATTTTTTTGGAAAAAAAATGAAAAAAATTGATGAAAATAAATATCTTTTAGATGTAGGTTACTTTACTTCTTGTAATGCAGAAGTTCCTCACTATAGTTTTAAAGCTAAAAAAATTTTTATTTACGAAGATCAAAGTATCATAGCTACTAATCTTTGGTACAATGTAGGTGGGACAAAAATGTTTTACTTACCTTTGTATTATGGGACAAACTTAGGAACAGGTTGGGTAGTGCAAGCTGGAGTAAACCGTACTCAAGGTACTTTTTTACAATCTTCTTATCAATGGTCACAGCCACTTAGTGCCTTAAAGACTATTTCTCCTGTAGGTAGGAAAATAAAAATTGACTACTATGAAAAAACAGGTCCTCACTTAGGTTTTGAATTTTGGAAGGTAAGTCCTTGGTTAAATTATAATTTAGATACAGGAATTGCTGATTTTAGAAATTATACAGTTGCTTCTAGATATACAAATTTAAATCGCTTTCAGTTTGGAAATTTTAATGAAGTAGTTACTACTAATCAAGTAGACAGAGGGGACAAGTGTTTAGAATACAAAGGTCGTTGTATCACTACATACACTGATCTCATTCGTGCAAATGATCCTAGCTTTAATACAAGAATTGCTGATATAGGAATTAAGAGAGAAACTTGGTGGAAAGCTAATCTTATCGCAAACGCCAAATCCCAAAATCTTGCACTAGATGGAACACGTAACTTTTATCTTCGTTTTGAATACTACACCAATCCACGCTTTGAATATGAATTTGGATACAGATATGTACCTTCTAATACTTTACAATCCTTGTATACATTTCGAACCCAGAGAAATCCCTTTATTCGACAAAACTTAGTTTGGGATCTAGATTATACAGAAAACAGAGGGGATTTAAGTGTAAATTTAGCTGCAAGAAGAAATTGGACATATTATCTTTTAAACCCAGCAGATCGTTCTGCTTATTTTCCCGTTAGAGATGAACTTCCACGACTAAATATTCGTAACTCTACTCAAATTGCAAGTCTACCTTATTTTTTAGCTCCCTTGTATTGGGATTTAAACTTTAATTCTATGATTGTCAGACTCTACGGACCTCCTGTAAAAAAACCTCTAATAGGCTCTACTCCTTTAAGTCCTATAGATGATCCTTGGGGGCGTTATAGAGAAAATTTACTTAGACATGAATACTTTGCAAGACTTGAATCGGGATTACGAACAAACCTCAACTTTGGAAATTATTTTACATTTAGTCCGGGAATTTTTATAGGTGCAAACAAACAAGCAGTAGAAAGAGCTGATACTTCTAATGCGTCTTCAAACAGTGAGCTTTCTATTGAACGTTTTTATAAAAGAGAAAGTTATAGATATTTACGACAAAATCATAAACTTAGTTTTGGAATACCAGAACTTTTATTTTCTACTACCTATAGACGCACTGATGCCAGAAATAGAGAATTACCTGATCCAGTCTTAAAGGATGGAAGAGATGCTGTTCACGAATTAGAGTTTGCAGTAGAAAGTAATAGTTTTGAGGACTTTGAATTTTCTATTCGCACTATTCGAGATCTCAGACAATTTTCTGAAAACTATAATCCCCCCCCTACTGAAGCTCAAAGATGGTATTTTACTATTTTTCGGCTAGGAACATTTTTTGACTTTTACGAGAGAGGACTTAAGCAGAGAAGTACTTTGCTAGAAAGACAAAGAAGCTTTTTTTCTGGAATTTTTTTAAACAACGACTACGTACATCATACTGCCCAGTCTCGTCCACTCTATAATAATTTGACTATAGGTTATCAAATGGGGGGGTTTTCTCTTCCCTTTATAAGAAATATTCGTAGTTTAGAAATAGGAGCTAGTTGGTATCATGTATTTCACTCTAGTTTTATGGCAAACTATGGTTCTTATGCCCCTAGTTCTGCCGGGATAAATAGAAATTATTTAAATACTTCTCCTTTTTTAGATGCTTATAGATTTTATATTCAATCCAAGTTACAAATTACTAAGCTTTTAGCTTTAGATTTAGAACTAGACTCTAGAGTTACACAACCTTGGCGGTATACAAGTGAGGTTGGCGAAAGAGCTTTTTATAGAAATGGACAAGATCCTTTTAGTATAGCAAATTATACTTCTAGTTCTCTGTATCAACCAACTTCTTTTCCTACAGATATTATAAATAGCACAGGGATCTATGGTTCTAATGTACGGCAAAATTCAGCTTTTAATGTATATAGGTTTTTTATGATATGGAAATATAATTTACATGACTTTGAATATCAAATTGGATATAGCTCTGATTTACGTGCTATAGGGGGAGGACCTAGTTTTGATAGCCAAGTTACTTTTTATGATCAATCTATATTTTTTTCTGTTAACTTAATTAACATAAGTTTAGGACCTGAAGAAAGTGCAGGTGCCCAGACAAGAGCTAGAGTTTATAGATTTAGAAAACGCCCCTTAGATGCAGACCTAACTGCTCCCATTACTGGAGGACAATAATGCTTAAAGAAAAAAGTCAAACTTTTAAATTAATTTTTATCTTCATGGATTTTAGTATTGCTTTTTTAAGTTTTGGACTTGCTTTTGCTTTTCGATATTTTGTTCAAGATTCAGAAAAATTTTTACTAAACTTTATAGATATAAAAAGTTATTTCTTTTTAGGTGTACTTTTGTCGTTTACGCAAGTATTAGCTTTTTTAGGAGTAGATTTATATCATCCTCGACGTGGGCTTTCTTTTTTTGAAGAATTTTTTGCAATCTTTAGTGGAGTGATATTAAATTTAGGTCTTATTCTTTCTTTACTTTTCTTTTTTAGAGAAGTTAGTTTTTCACGACTTACAATAATATACTTTTTTATCATAAATTTATTTCTTACTTCTATTTCACACTACGTATTTAGATTTACACTTATGCAATTACGAAAGAGAGGGTATAATTTACGTAAAGTAATTATTTTGGGATCTGGAAAAAATGCTAAACGTATTGGAGACGTTATACAAAAACACTTAATCTATGGTTACCAAGTAGATGGTTACATACAGGCAGATGAAATCTTAGAAGAGCTAAAAGAAAAAATTATAGGACAAATTCATGAATTTGAAAAAATTGTTTTCAAACAAAAACCTGATTTAGTTATTTATGCCTTAGATAGTATTGAAAAAAATTTCCTAAAAGAAGTTATTGACCTTTGTGATTTTGAAGGAATTGAGGTTAAAATTGTACCCGACTTTACAGAATTTATAGCTGCACATGGAAGAGTTGAGGGAATTGAAGGAATTCCTATTATTACTATTCGAGATATTCCTGTAAGACATGGTTATAATTCTTTTTTAAAACGAAGTTTTGATTTAGTATTTTCTATTACCTTTATTATTTGTTTTTTACCTTTTTATATTTTTATAGCTATATTAGTAAAGCTATCTTCTAAGGGACCTATTTTTATTTTTCAAGAGAGAGTAGGACTAGATAATAAACGCTTTCAAATGATTAAATTTAGAACTATGTATGTTCAAGAAAAAATTGACTCTGATACTAAATGGACAATTAAAGATGATCCCCGTATTACTCCAATTGGAAAAATTTTACGTAAACTTTCTTTAGATGAAACACCTCAATTTTTTAACGTTTTGTTAGGGGACATGTCTGTAGTAGGTCCTAGACCTGAAAGACCTTTTTTTGTAGAGCAGTTTCGCAATCATCATCGTCGCTATATGAGAAGACATGCTGTAAAAGCTGGAATTACAGGCTGGGCACAAGTACAAGGACTTAGAGGAGACACATCTATTGAAGAAAGAATAGCAGCTGACATCTACTACATTGAAAACTGGAGTCTATGGTTTGATATAAAAATTATCCTCATGACTCCTTTTGTAGGTCTAGTTAATAAAAACGCTTACTAAAGCCAATTTCCACCTTTAGGAATATATTTTACAGGCATAGTAGGCTTTATATATTTTTTTGGAGAAGAAAAGACGTTATACACAATGATATGTCTTAGAGCTGCTACACCATCTTTCCAAGTAATTTTTTTTCCTTCCATATAATTTCTAGGATAGTAAGAAATTGGTAATTCCATAACTCTAGCCTTAAGTCTTGCAATCTTTGCTGTAACTTCTGGCTCAAATCCAAATCGGTTACTTGTTAAAACTATATTTTTAATGATTTCAGAGCGAAAAAATTTATAACAAGTTTCCATATCTGAAAGATAAAGTCCTGAAAGGAAATTACTAAATAAAGTAAGTAAGCGATTTACTAAATAGTGAAAGGTTCTATGTACTTGAGGATTTTCTTTTTTAAATCTTGAACCAAATACAATATCAGCTCTATCTTCTAAAAAGGGTTGTAAGAGCTTTGGAATTTCTCTCATATCATATTCAAAATCCGCATCTTGAATACCTATAATATCTCCACTAGCATTTTCAATTCCTGTACGAATGGCTGCTCCTTTACCTTGATTTATAGGCTTAGCAATAATTTTTACACTAGAAGAAAAAGAAAAGTTTTGTAAAATATGTAAAGAATTATCTTTAGATTTATCATCTATAAAAATAATTTCTTTATTGGTAGGAAGTACTAAAGAATCAATTTTCGTTAAAAATTCATTTAAATGCCCCTCTTCATTATAAATTGGGACAATTAGACTAGTAGTTAAAATATTTTTATTTTCAGTCATTTTTTTATTTATCCTTTTTTATATTACTATTGTAAATTTTTTTTCATATAGAGCTTGACGAAGTGTCAATAAAGCTTCCATAGCTATAGGTAACATGAGACTAGAAATAGCTGTAGCAATAATAATCCCGCCAATTACTACAGTTGCAAGTGGTCTTTGAACTTCTGCTCCAGCCATAGTAGATACAGCCATAGGTATAAACCCAATAGCTGCAATAGCTTCAGTAGTAATTCGAGGTCGTAGTGAGAGCAAAGCTGCTTTTACTACAGACTCGTGAATATTTGGATTTATACTAAGCTCATGTTTTAAGGTAGAAGCATACACTACACCGTTTAAAACTGCAATTCCAGCTACTGCAATAAATCCAACTCCTGCTGGTATACTAAAAGGAAGTCCTCTTAGAATTAAAGCAATAATCCCACCTGAAACAGCTAGTGGAACTACTAAAAAAACTCCAATTGCATAGTATACACTTCCAAAGGCAGCCATAAGCATCCCAAAAATAATAGTTAAAGCAATTGGTACAACTAGTAAAAGTCGATTTTTTGCACGATTAAAATTTTGAAATTGCCCTCCCCACTCTACCTCATATCCTTCGGGAAGTTTGTTTGTAATATGCTCTGTTTTAGCTTGTGCCTCATTTATATAACTGACCAAATCTCTTCCACGAATATTGATTTCTACAAACAATCTCCTCTTTAAACCTTCTCGAGTAATAGAAGCAGGTCCTTCAATTCTTTCTATTTCTGCTACAAGCCCTAGTGGAACTTCATAACCTGAGGAAGTCATAACAGGGATATTACTAATTTGATCTAAATCTGAGGCATCTACGTCTAATTGAACAACTAAATCAAATCTTTTAAGACCTTCAAAAACTTTTCCTAAGTGGTAACCAACTCGTAAAGTGCGAACAACATCTAAAATTTCACTTGTTTGAACTCCATAACGTGCCATTTTTTCACGATTTGCTCGAATTTCTAAAATAGGTAAGCCTAAAACTCTTTGTACTCTCAAGTCTCCCGTTCCAAAAATTTTTCCAATTACTTCAGCATACTGCTCACCTAATTTTTTGAGAGTAACTAAGTCGTCTCCATAAATTTTAATCACTACATCTGCTTTAGAACCTGCTAAAAGAGCATTGACACGATTTTCAATAGGCTGAGACATACTAATGTAAGTAGAAGGCACGGAAGTTAAGATTTTTTCCTTCATAATAGTCATAAGTTCTTCTCTGTCTTTCGCGTTTACCCACTCTTTACGAGGTTTGAGTTTTACATACATTTCTCCTTCATCTGTGCCAATAGGTTCTGCTGCTGACTCTCCTCTTCCTACTTTTGTAACTACCCCTGTAACTTCTGGGAAATTTTTTTCTATAATTCTTTCAATTTCAAAGTTTAAATCTCTAGAGTGATCTATAGAAGCAGAAGGAAGTCGCCTAACGTCAATATTGATTTCTCCTTCATCAATTCTAGGTATAAACTCAGCTCCTAAGGTAAAACCTAAAAGTAAAGAAATTACAATAAGTCCCGTTCCATAGAGAGTAACAGCTTTTTTATGTTCAAATCCCCAATCTAAAAACTTATGGAAATATTTTTCTAATACATCCCAATAGTGGCTATGGTGAAAATTTGGTTTTTGAAAAACTAAAGAAACAGCAGCTGGAAAAGTAGTTAAAGAAAACAAAAGTGCTGCACCTAAAGCTAATGCTACTGTAATAGCCATAGGTCGAAACATTTTTCCTTCTTGTCCTTCTAGTGCCATAAGTGGAAGATACACTAACATAATAATAGCAACAGCAAAGGCTGCTGCTCTACCTACTTTTTTACAATTTTCAACAATAATTTCTTGAGTAAGTTCTAAAGTTTCTTTTTCAGAAAGATCTGTAGTAAATAAATTTTTCTTTATAAAAAATCCTGCTAAGACAGCTTCTAGCATTACAATAGAGCCATCTACAAGTAGCCCAAAATCTAAAGCCCCTAAACTCATTAAATTTCCTACTACTCCTAAATGTCTCATAAAAATTACAGCTAGAAGCATAGAGATAGGAATAGCCATAGCAACTAAAGCTCCACCTTTAGCAGTACCTAAGGTTATTATGAGAGCAACAAAAACTAAAGTAGCTCCTTCTGCTAAATTAATAAATACAGTACTTAAAGCTCGGTTTATAAATTCTGATCTATCATAAAAAGGCTCAATTTTCATTCCAGTAGGAAGGTTTTTGCGTAGTTCTTCTATTCTTTCTTTTACAGCTTTTACAACTTCTCTAGAATTTTGTCCAATGAGCATCATCACAGTCCCACCTACTACTTCTACCTCATCTTTAGTAATGAGTCCAAAACGAAGTGCAGGACCTGTGCGAATTTTAGCCACTTGACCTAAAAGTAGTGGTGTTCCATCTTTATCTGTGCGAATAGCTGTATTTTGTAAGTCTTCTATAGATTTAAATTGACCTTCTCCGCGAATGACAAACTGCTCATTGTCTTTCATAATATAACCACCTCCTACATTAGCATTTGCTAATTTAAGAGCAACTAATATATTGGATAAGGTTAAATCATGAGAAGCTAGTCTTTTGGGATCAATTAAGATTTGATACTGCTTAACGTCTCCACCAATAGTATTTATATCAATCACACCTGGTACTGATTTAATTTTTCTACTAAGTTCCCAGTCCATATAAGTACGTAGTTCCATAGGAGTGTGTCTGTCAGAAGTTAATACAAATTCATAAATATCGCCTAACGCTGTAGAAACTGGAGAAAGCTCAGGCTTACCATAACCTTCTGGAATTTCTGCTTCTGCTTGCTTGACTCTTTCGTTGACAATTTGCCTTGCAAACCAAATATCTATGTGATCTTCAAAAACTACAGTCACACTACTTACCCCTGTCCTAGATATAGAACGAATTTCAGTAACGTTAGGCAAACCATTTAAAGCTAGCTCAATAGGATAGGTAATAAATTGTTCTACTTCAATAGGAGAAAGACCCGGTGAGGAAGTAACCACTGAAACTTGAACGTTAGTAACATCGGGAACAGCATCTACAGAAAGATGAATAGCATTATAAAAACCTAATATAGAAATAATTAAAGTGAAAATTAAAACTAAAGCTCTTTTTTTAATAGAAATTTCTATTAAAGACTCAATCATTTGAGATATTCACTTTTTAAAACAAAAGATCCTTTACTTACAATATTTAATTCAGGGTCTAAGTTCGATTTTACTTCAATGTCATCATCTATAATTGCCCCGGTTTCAATTTTTTTAGCTTCAAAACTTCCATCATTTAAAGCTACAAATATATATGAATTTCCTTCTATTTTATGAACTGCCTCTACAGGAAGTACCCAAATTTTTTTCATTTTTTCTTGAGAAATAAGCCCTTTTACTACTGCACTTACTGTCTGACCCGGCTTTAGTCTAAAGTCTCTATTATCTACCTCTAGGCGAATTTCAGCAGTATGCTTAATGGGATCTATTACCTCACCTACGTGGGCTACTTTAGCTTGAATAGGTTCGGATTTTTTTCCTAAAACATACACAGTAGCATCCGCACCTATTTCAACTGAATGTAAATCTTTTTCGTAAACATCTAAAAGAATCCAAAGCTTGGTTAAATTAGCTACTACAAATAGTTTTTCTTCTGTATTTACTGATTGACCTTGGACTGCTTTTCGTTCTGTTACTGTCCCAGCTAAAGGACTTCGAATAATCATCTGGCTACTGGTGAGTTTCCCTTCTTCTAATTGTTGAATTTCACTTTTATTTAACCCAAACACAACTAAAGCATTATAACTTGTATCTAGTTCTGTTTTAATGGTTTTGTATTCAACTTTTATTGCTTCAAATTCTCTTGCAGAAATAATTTTTTCATTAAACAACTCTAAACCTCTTTCGTATTGAACTTTTAAGGTCTCAAGTTTTGCCTTAGCTTTTAAATAATTTGCCTGCACATTTCCAAGTTCTACAGAAGAAATACTAGCTAAAGGAGCACCTTTTATAACCATATCTCCTTCTTTTACAAAAACTTGATTGATTCTTCCCGGCACCCTAGAACCTACTTCCGCCATTTTTTCTAAATCAAAAGAAACTTTTCCAGGTAAAATAATGTCCTCATAAAACCCAATTTCTCGAACCTTAGTAAAACTTAAGGGATATTTCTGTAATATGTCTTGGGAAATTCGAATTCGATTTGGATTTGCAGGTCCTACTTGTTTTGAGTTTTCTTCTGATTTTGAGTTACTTTTTATTTTTTTAAAAATAAAAATTCCACCTAATATAACTACAAGGAAAGCAAGTAACCAATAAAAATTTAACTGAGTAAAATATTTATT
>Ga0308417_1002705_pt1 | contig 11588 bp, 9 predicted proteins | sample HotsprSampleOS65_FD_203528 | JGI IMG/M metagenome (GOLD analysis project Ga0308417, IMG submission 203528) | Hot spring phototrophic mat microbial communities from Octopus Spring, Yellowstone National Park, Wyoming, United States - 20090730_OS65 ... | reverse complement strand
CTGTTCGCGCTGGCGGTGGTGTTGATGCTGGTTTTTCTGGTTTACGAGATCACCCGCACCGCCTGGCCAGCGCTGATCACCTATGGCCCCGGCTTCCTGATCGGATCGGATTGGAGCGTAGCGGAGGCAAGGTTCGGGATTTGGCCCCAGATCGCCGGTACACTGGTCAGTTCGCTGCTGGCTCTCGCAATGGGAACCCTGTTTGGAGTGACCGTGGCGATCGTGCTGAGTCAGTCGTTTCTGCCGCCCAAGCTGGAATGGTTACTGACCAACTTAGTGCAACTGCTTGCGGCGATTCCCTCGGTGGTGTTCGGGTTGTGGGGGCTGTTCGTGATCGTGCCGTTGGTGCGTCCCATCGCCAACAGTCTCAACGAGACGATGGGCTGGTTTCCTCTTTTCTCGACCCGCTTGAGCGGACCGGGGATGTTCCCCGCAGCGCTGGTGCTGGCGATCATGATCCTGCCCACCATCGCCTCGATTTCGCGCGACGCTCTGGCGTCGGTTCCACAGCGACTCAAAGAGGCCGCCTATGGCATCGGGGCGACCCGCTGGCAAGCCATCTTGCAAATCATCGTACCCACCGCCGCGCCGGGGATCTTCGGCGCGATTGTGTTGGGCTTCGGCCGCGCGGTGGGCGAAACGATGGCCGTGGCGATGCTGATCGGCAACGCCAACACGATCCAATGGTCGCTGTTCGCACCGGGCACCACCCTGGCGGCTCTCCTGGCCAACAAGTTCGCCGAAGCCGATCCAGTCGTGGAGATTCCTGCGTTGATGGCTGCGGCCTTAGTGCTACTCGTCATCACCCTGGTGATCAACGTGGTTGGGGTGCTGATCCTTCAACGGGCGTCGCGGTCGCTCAAGGGGATACATTGATGACGATAAGTTCTCAACCGTTCGGTCACGGCCTCGACCCCGGCACCGAACCCGCCCAGGGTACCCCCGGCCGAAAGTTAGGTGAATCGTCTCCGTCGGATCAGAACAAGCCGCCTCATCCCTTCCGACGCGACTTGACACAAGGTCGGTTTCTGATCGACTCTGGCCTGACCATCCTTGCCTTGACGTTGACCTTTCTGGCGTTGGTGCCCTTGGTCTCAGTCCTGGCGTTAGTGCTGGCGCGAGGGGGGTCAATGCTCAGCCTGGAGCTGTTCACCGATCTGCCGCCGGCGGCGGGAATGCCGGGCGGAGGGTTGGGCAATGCGCTGTTAGGCACCTTGATTTTGGTGACCATCGCCTCGGCGTTGGCGGTGCCGATTGGCTTGATGGCCGGAATCTATCTGGCCGAGGTTGCCAGTCCCGAGAGTTCGATTGCCACGGTCGTTTCGTTCGCCGCCAAGGTTCTGAGCGGTCTGCCCTCAATTCTGGCGGGTGTGTTCGCCTTCGCGGTGGTGGTGCTGACCACGGGGAGCTTCTCGGCCTGGGCCGGCGGCGTCGCCCTGGCGATCCTGATGATTCCGGTCATCACCCTCACCACTGCCGAAGCCCTCCGCGCGGTACCTCGCAAACTCCGCGAAGCGGCAGTGGGCATGGGGGCCACCCGCACCCAAACCATCCTCCAGGTGGTGCTGCCTACGGCTTCCTCGGGCATCTTCACCGGTATCATGCTGGCGGTGTCGCGGGCCGCGGGGGAAACCGCTCCCCTGCTCTTCACCGCGCTGTTTTTCGACTACTGGCCCGAAGCTCCGTTCACCACCCCGATTGCTTCGCTGGCCGTTCTTATTTACAATTTCTCCGGTGTGCCATATCCCAGCCAGATCGACATTGCCTGGGCCGCCTCGCTGATCCTGGTCGTCGCGGCGTTGATTGCCAACATCGCCGTCCGCGTCGTGGCCGCGCAGGCTCCCTCCACTCAAACGAGACGATAACCCCCTTGCCCCTGCCTCACCCTCGTCGCTCCAACTGGCTGCCGATCATGTCAGTTCTCACGTCACGATCACAGGGACTCTTCAACTATGTCCACCCCTCTTCAGGACGCCTTGGGAACCCCGGCGTCATCCCAGACCACCACCGCCCCCCTGATCAACTGCGCGATTGATCGGCTGTATTACGGTGACTTTTTGGCGGTGCGCGACTCTCATGTGCCAATCACCAAGGGTACGATCACGGCCTTCATTGGTCCTTCCGGCTGTGGCAAAAGCACGGTGTTGCGTTGCCTGAATCGCATGAACGACCTGATCCGCGGCTTCCGCCTCGAAGGTCAGGTGTTGTTGAACGGCCACGACATCTACGCCCCCGAAGTCGATCCGGTGGCGGTGCGCCGGACCATCGGCATGGTCTTCCAACAACCTAACCCCTTCGCCATGAGCATCGCCAAAAATGTCGGCTTTGGGCTACGGCTCAATCGATTCAAGGGGAATCATCAGGAACGCATCCGCGAATCTCTTGAAGCCGCCGCGCTCTGGGACGAGGTTAAAGATAAACTGCACTCCTCCGGCCTGTCGCTCTCCGGCGGTCAACAGCAACGCCTCTGCATCGCGCGGGCCATCGCCACCTGTCCAGAAATCCTCTTAATGGACGAGCCATGCTCGGCGCTGGATCCAATCGCCACCAAGAAGATCGAAGACCTCATGTTGGAACTCAAAAAGGATTACACCATCGTCATCGTCACCCACAATATGGATCAGGCGCGCCGCGTTGCCGACTACACCGCCTTTTTCTATGTCGATACGACTCAAGGCGGGCGCACCGGCCACTTGATCGAATACGGTCCCACCTACCAACTCTTCGAGAACCCCCTGCACGAAACCACCGCTCGCTATATCCGTGGCGAGTTCAGCTGAGGTCGGGTTGATGGCCGACGTTCCGCGGCGTGGCTGTCTAGCGCGGCACAATCGGCGTGACCCGCGTTCAGACCCTGTTCGAGCAGGTCATTTCCCGTCCCTAGGGAGAGTTGCTTCCCACCTAGGGAACGGGATGATGATGGGCGGGGGAGCTTCAAGGACGCCGGGGCTGAGTCGCGCCTTGATCGTCGATGGCCTCAAGAGCGATGTCGTCGATCCAGGCCTCGCCGATGTCGCCGCCGATGCGGAAGTCGAGTCCGATGGTGGTGGCGTCGTTTTGGGTGCGGAACACGGTCTCGACTCGGGTCCAGCGTCCGATCTCGGTCAAGGGGATCTCCACGCACCCCTCGGGGAGGATCCGCCAAGAGGAGGCGGGGCCGTCGCGATATTGTGACACCCGGGCCTTGACGCGGCCTTCCGATCCAATCGCCACCAAATAGGAAAACGAGAGCCGCATGGTGGTCCCGTAACGCACCTCTTGATCCTTGAATCGGTACGACTGATTCCCTGGCGCGTGGGCTTCCAGGTGGAGGCTATGCGGTGCTGAGACATATTGGGAGGGGTCGAGGCGATCGGCGGGGGGGCCGTCCTGGGGACCGTCGAGGCGATGGACCGGGGGGGGCACGGGGCGGTCGTCGTCTAGGTCGATTCGGTCGGCGAAGCTCAGTTCGCCTAGGCGGATCTGAATCGCGCGACGACCCAGAAGCGGCTCGTAGCGACCATACAAAAAGCGGTGATGACTCAAGAGCAACACCACCTCCACCGTCGCGCCGGGAAGCAGAGTCAACGAGGGGATCGGTCCCGCCGCTGCGGGGATGGTCTCTCCACCCAAGCCGCGGCGACCCGTTTCGTCGGGGGTCGCGGGAGCGATTCGCAGGGGGCCGGCGGGCGATTCCACGGCGGTGGGAGCTGCGAAGGGATCGGCAGTGGGGTCTTGGCTCAAACCGGGGGATTCGGCGGTCGCCTCGAAGCGGGAGCGTCTGGGGGGATTCACGATCAACTCGACCATGAGCCGTTCGCGGCTGCGACGGGCCTCCTCGGCAGTGGGGTCCAGGTCGCATTGCGCGACCAGCCCCTCGTCGCCCCGCGCGACGAGTCGCGATCGGCGGGGCTGTTCCAGTCCGGGCACGCGGGCGTTGGAGAGGTCGGACTCGACGATCACCACGACCTCGCCGGGTTCAACGGCGACCGGAGCCGCCGTCGCCACCTCCAAGCGGTAGTGAACCCGCCACCCCGAACCATCACGCAGCGCCTGGCGGTCACACACCCGAAGAGCCGTCGCGGAACCCAAGGTCGCAGGATTGGCGACCGAATCGTTGGACGGGTTGGAAGCCAAGGCGGCGGAGGGCGGTTCGTCGGCCCAACCGGTTGATTCCGAGGACAATACGACGAAGGCGGTCAAAACCAAACGACGGAACCACGAACTGCCATCGAGTCGGCCAACCGGCGGCGTTATCATCGTCAGCATGGCGTTCCCCTCCGAAAACAAGAGTTGAGTGGGGGAAGGAGGGATGATCGGCCGGCCACCGATACGAGGCGGGGAGAGGAAGACGGAAAGCCGGGCCGTCCTTGGATGGGAGAGACCAAACGGAAAAATCGGTCCCCTGAACGAGTTGAGACTTCCGACGGGACGATGGGACGCCTGAGCTGCGCCGGAAAGCCCTCCGAAACACACGCCCAAGCCAACCCATTTCGACCACTGCGAACCGAGAGGAAACCTCCTGTCCCTTCGGTCCGTGTTTCCGCGACTCTTGAATCACGATCTTCGGTTTCCCGAATAGTGACCCTCTACCAGTAGAATAGACTTCGATCAAGTCGGAGATGACGCGATTCAGGGTTTTCTCTGAGATTTGGACCTATTGGGACACCTGGGTGGAGCGTGAAAGGGGGGGGTGATCGGCAGGTGAGGGGGATCGGAAGCCGGTTTGGGTGGGGGAGTCACCCTCCCCTCCTCTTCCTTGCGTTTCTTTGATGGTTCCGTTTCGATGAAGACGGACTGGGGATAGAGGTTCCCTGCGTTCGTCCGTCGTGTCTCTGCGTTTAGGATTGTTTCAACCAACGTTTCAGCGTGGCGACGAGGACGGGGTGACGCAACGAGGTGCGTAACGCCCAGTTGGCCCGAAGGCCGCGACGCACGGCCGCGCGTTCGGCTGGGTCGAGTCGCCAACGTGGAGCGCGATCGGCGGGAACGGCGGCGACAATCCAACGGTCATCGGTCTCGAAACCCTGTTCGATCAACCAAGAGCCGCAAACCGCGCCCAGAATCCGCCGCTGGGCCGGCGTCGCCAGATCCCTCCAAGTGGGAGCAGACTCGCGGACGTGGTTCCAGTGCAACAGGGTTTCGCGGTCCCAAACCAAAGCGTTCGCTGGGTCGTCCAAATCGACCCCCTGGGCAGTGAGACGCTCCCGGAGTTGGCGAGTGCGTTCCAGATTGGCCTCTTTGGAAAACTCCTGCGCGATCGCCTGGCATGCTTCGGGTGTGACCCCCTCCAACCCTAGGAACCGCGCGATCTGACTGACCCCCTCAGCCGGGCGGGCCGTGAGGTCGTCGTAGCGCTGGATAAGGACGCCGGGTTGGTTTCTCCAAAAGCGGTCGTTGACCAAAATTTGATGCAAACGGCCCGCGTACAGAAAGGTCTCGAACGACTCCCGGCGCTTATGGAGCATCGAGAAGACCACCTCGCGTACATCCCGAAACGAATACAAGGCGCGGGCCTCGCCCCTTCGCAACACCCTGGCCAGGACCGGACTTTCCTCGTGACTCTTCAGCACCCGCCAACCCCGGATCGGTTCGCGGGTCGCGCGGGACAAGCGAGCGTACTCTGCTCCGGTGAGATAGCCCAACGGCTCGACTCCCCCCCGAGCGAACCGTCGCAACAGCGCTGTGGCCACCTCATATTGCCAGGTCGAGCAAGACCGATACATCCCGCCGCAAATCAGATCCATCACCGCCTCCCCGCCTATGTTTCCCGGCGTTTCGAGGGCGAACTCCTCGCGCTCCGACCTGCGTTCCCTACCACGTCCGCCTCGTTCCCGGAAGGCAATTCGTCCGCAAGCTCAAAACCGTCTTGACATCACCGACACCGTTCGTACAATCGCTGGAGTCGAGCCTGCCACGGTCACTCTTCGGCGTTCTCGTGATTGGCCCGACACCACGGGGCGTAGCGCAGTCTGGCTAGCGCGCTAGAATGGGGTTCTAGAGGTCGTGGGTTCAAATCCCGCCGCCCCGATGTACGTCGTCCCCAACCACCTGCTGGAGCAATTCGCCCGCGAGCTCATGCAGCTCTATCCCAACGCCAAACTGCTGGTCGCCGCCAAGGAAGATTTGGGCCGTGACCGCCGGAAGTTTCTCACGGCCAAGATCGCCAGCGGCGATTGGGACGGCATCATCGTGACGCATTCCAGCTTCGAGCGGATCGGCATGTCGCGGGATTACCAGGAGAAGTTCCTGACCGAGCAGATCGCCGAGTACGACCAGCTGCTCCGCGAGCACGCCGCCGACCGCGGCGCCAATCGCAACCTCATCAAGACCATCGAGAAGCAGAAGGCGGCCAGGTGCGAACGCCTCAAGGATCTGCTCGCCGAGGACAAGAAGGATGACGGGCTGGTGTTCGACGAACTCGGTGTCGATCACGTCTTCATCGACGAGGCGCATTACTTCAAGAACCTGGAGACGCCGACCAAGATGGAGCGCGTCGCCGGCATCCAGACCGGCGGCAGCGAGCGCGCCTTCGACGTGTACATGAAGGCCCGCTACCTGGACGAGCAGCACAAGTGCCACGGCGTCACCTTCGCCACCGGCACGCCGATTTCCAACACGATGGTCGAGATGTACACCATGCAGCGCTTCCTCGACCCGCATGGGCTGGAAGCTCGCGGCATCGAGCATTTCGACGCCTGGGCCGCCACCTTCGGCGAGGTCGTGGACACGATGGAGATTTCCCCCGACGGGGCCGGCCTGCGTCCGCGTAGCCGCTTCGCCCGCTCACCAACCTGCCGGAACTCCAGCAGATGTTCCGCGCCTTCTCCGATGTGCAGACGGCCGAGATGCTGAACCTGCCGCGCCCGAAGCTGAAAGGCGGCAAACCGATTGTCGTCGCCTGCCCGATGTCCGACGAGCAGCACGAGCTGCAACAGGAGCTGGTCGAACGCTACGAGCGGCTGCGGTCGCAGAAGGTCGATCCCCGCGTTGACAATGCGCTTGCCATCACCACCGATGGCAGGAAACTCGCGACCGACGCCCGGATGTTGTCGGCCACGGCTCCCGACTTCCCCGAATCGAAGGTCAACCGCCTTGTGGATAACGTTGTGGATATCTGGAAGGAAACCGCTGCCAGACGCGGCACGCAGATGATCTTTGCCGACATGGGCGTCAACCCGACCGCCTGGGGCTACTCGCCCTACCAGGAAATCATCCAAAAACTGATCGCTGCCGGCATTCCGGCAGGACAAATCGCCTGCATCGGCGATGCCGAGTCCGATGCCAAGAAACAGGCCCTCTTCGAGAAGGTCCGCCAGGGATCGGTGCGCGTGCTGATCGGCAGCACGCAAAAGATGGGCACCGGCACCAACGTCCAGAAACGCCTGGTCGCCTTGCACCATCTCGATGCGCCCTGGAAGCCAGCCGAGGTCGAGCAACGCGACGGCCGCATCCTGCGCCAGGGCAACGAGAACGAGGAAGTGGCGATCTACCGCTACGTCACCGAAGGCAGCTTCGATGCCTACATGTGGCAGGCGCTGGAGACCAAGGCCCGCTTCATCGGCCAGGTGATGACCGGCGACAACGCCGCCCGCCGTGCTGAGGACATCGGCGGCCAGGAACTCTCCTACGCCGAGGTGAAGGCAATTGCATCGGGCAACCCGGCCGTTCTCACGCTGGCCGAGGCCGACGCTGAATTGCAGCGCCTGACCCTGCTCAAAAAGAACCATCTCGACGAACAGTATGTCGCCCGCCGCAGCGTGCGTGACTTGCCAGAGCGGATCAACAGCCTGAAAGACCGGCTGGAGAAACTGACCACGGACGAGGCGACCGCAACGCAGCACGACCTTGACCCGATCACCATCGGCAAGCAGGCGATTGCCCGCGAGGATGTGGTCGCCGTGCTGGCCAGGAAGCTGGATTCGCTGCCGGTCGGTGTCCGGGACACCACCCGCGTGCCGATTGGCACCTATCGGGGCTTGCGTTTCGGGCTGGTCCTGCATCCCCAATTCCCGCCGGATGTGTACCTCTGGAAGGCGCGATCACCCGCCAGACAGGGCTGTCACGCGACCACCAGGGGCCGCGTGCCGTGCTCAACGCCCTGGAGCGCATCGCCACCGGCTATGGCTCCGAGTGCGTGCGTGTCCGGCAGGACCTGGCCATTGCCGAATCGCAGCTACGCGACTACCAGGCCCGGATGGGACAAGCATTCCGGCACGAGGCGTACCTGTGCGAACTGACCAGGCTGCGCGACCAGCTCAAGGCGAAGCTGTCGGCAGGGCACGACGCCGCCGAGGATCGCGGCCCGACCACATCCGAACTGGCCGAGCGCATCAAGGCCCTGAAAGCCGCGAACACCATCGAGGCCACGCCGCAGCGCGTCCAGCGGAAACAAGCCGCTGCCGAGGAGCCGATCACCGCCCGCATCCGCCGTCGGCAGGAGGCCCATCCCGCGCCCGGTCAAGCCGGCGAACATGACGCGATGGAGTCAGCGGGCGAAGAGCGCCAAGTGGCGGAGGAGAATTCACCCCGCAAGCCGGCAATGACGTTCCAGGAACGCATCATCCTGGAGCGGCAACGCAATGGCGAAGGCGAGGGCCAAAGCCCAGTCTGACCGCAGGCCACCACAGCGCGGGTGAAAATGCACCCGTCCCCGGGCATCATCCGGGGGCGGGACCAGCGGCCCCAGTTCCCGCCCCCAGTACCCCCACCCCCTTCCCTCTTTTCTGTTCCGGGTGACGGACAAAAAACCAGACCGCGAGTGCGATCCACCGTAAATTCTGGCCGCGCAACAACTACCGAGCTTGACAAGTCTATCAAGGTCGGATAGGGAAAGACCAGCGAGACAAGGAGACCGTGTATGCGCTACCAGCAGTCCCTGGCAATTCATGACCGCCTTGAGGCTGTTCTGCAGCTGATCGAGACGGGCGAGTATTCGACGCCGGCGCTCGCAAAGGAAATAGGCGTATCGGTCCCGACTATTTCCAGGATTGTCGCCGCCTTGCGGGAAAGAGGCCACGACATCCAGGCAGAACGAACCAGCAAGGGATGGCGGTATGTCCTCAAAGGGACCGCTTCCCCGAGAGGACAACATCGAAGCGAGAGGTTTTGACACCGTGAACAACTTCGCCGAAAAGGTCAGTTTCATCTGGAGCGTTGCCGACCTGCTGCGCGGGCCGTACAAGCCGCCGCAGTATGGCCGCGTTATCCTGCCGCTGACGGTGCTCCGCCGCCTTGACTGCGTGCTGGAGCCGACGAAGGAGAAGGTACTTGCAAAGGCTGCCGAACTGAAGGGGGGCAAGGTCTCCAACGCCGAGCCGATCCTGAACCGCGTCGCCAAGGCATCCTTCCACAACACGAGCAAACTCGATTTCAAGAAGCTCAAAGGCGAGCCGGACAAGATCGCCGCCAATCTGACGGCCTACATCAAGGGTTTCTCGTCGCGTGTCCGCGACATCTTCGAGAAATTCAACTTCGAGCCGGAGATCGCCCGGCTCGATGAGAATAACCGCCTGTACCTCGTGGTGTCGAAGTTCGCCGACATCGACCTGCACCCCGACCGCGTGTCCAACATCGAGATGGGGTACATCTTCGAGGAGCTGATCCGGCGCTTCAACGAAGCCGCGAACGAGACGGCGGGCGACCACTTCACGCCGCGCGAGGTCATCCGGCTGATGGTCAACCTGCTTTTCGCTCCTGACCGTGATGTGCTGGTCAAGAAAGGCATCGTCCGCACTCTCTTCGATCCCGCCTGCGGAACCGGCGGCATGCTCGCCGTCGCTGACGAATACCTCCACGAACTGAACCCTGACGCCAAACTGGAAGTCTTCGGCCAGGACCACAACCCCGAGTCTTATGCCGTCTGCGGCTCCGACATGCTCATCAAGGGGCACAACATCGACCATATCGTTTTCGGCAGCAGCTTCACCAAGGATGGTTTTACTCGCGAGCGGTTCGATTACCTGCTGGCCAATCCGCCCTTCGGCGTCGAATGGAAACCGGACCAGGACGCAATTGAGAAAGAGCACGAGACCCTCGGCTACGACGGCCGTTTCGGTGCCGGCCTGCCCCGCATCAACGATGGCTCGTTGCTGTTCCTCCAGCACATGATCTCGAAGATGAAGCCGGTCAAGGAAGGCGGCAGCCGGATCGGCATCGTCTTCAACGGCTCGCCCCTGTTCACGGGCGACGCCGGGAGCGGCGAAAGCGAAATCCGCCGCTGGATCATCGAGAACGACTGGCTCGAAGCCATCGTCGCTTTGCCCGACCAGCTTTTCTACAACACGGGCATCTTCACCTACGTCTGGATCGTCACCAACCGAAAGGCGAAGGAGCGGCGCGGCAAGGTGCAGCTCATCAACGGAGTGCATTTTTTCCGCAAGATGCGTAAGAGCCTGAACAATAAACGCAACGAAATCGCCCCCGAGCAGATCGACGACCTGACCCGTATCTATGGCAACTTCCGGGATGGCGAGACGTGGACCCCCGCCGCCGATGGGAACGGCGAACCGCTCGTCGTGAGCAAGGTGTTCGACAACGCCGACTTCGGCTTCCGGCAGATCACCGTCGAGCGCCCTTTGCGGCTGAACTTCCAGGCGTCGCCGGAGCGCATCGAACGTCTGCGCGAGATCACGACGTTTCAGAACCTGGCCAATTCGAAGAAGAAGGACAAGAAGCAAGCCGCCGCCGAGGAAGCAGCAGGCCGCGAGCAGCAAGAAGCGATCCTGGCCATTCTCCACATGATGGATGCGACGAAGCGGTACAAGGAACGGGAGGCGTTCCTCGCCGACCTGGAGGCCGCGTTCGACGCGGCGGAAGTGAAACTCACTGCGCCGATCCGAAAGGCAATCCTGACCGCCCTCTCCGAACGGGATGAGACGGCGGAAATTTGCCGGGATGACGACGGCAACCCGGAACCCGATCCAGAGCTGCGCGACTACGAGAACGTGCCCCTCAAGGAGAGTATCTACGAGTATTTCGAGCGCGAGGTGAAGCCGCACGTACCCGACGCCTGGATCAACGAGACGGTGCGCGACCACAAGGATGGGCAGGTCGGCAAGGTCGGCTACGAAATCCCGCTGACGCGGCACTTTTACAAATACACGCCGCCGCGCCCGCTGGAGGAGATCGAGGCCGAGATCGCCGACCTGGAAAAAGACATCGTGCGGATGCTCCGGGAGGTGGTGGGATGACCGCAACCGCCCTCCAAGAAATCGAAGTCGCCACGCCGCGCCGCAAGTGGTGCAGATACCCGAGGTATCGTGATACGGAAATCCCGTGGTTCGCGAAGGTTCCTGCCCATTGGGGTAGCAAGCGATTGAAGTATGCAGTTGCACTGATCAACAGCAAACAGGTCGCCAGCGAATCCGAACTTCCATATATCGGAATGGAAAACATCGAATCAGGAACAGGCAAATATCTGACCAACGGCGAATCCGAGCAAGCTGCGGACGGCCTGTCGAATAGCTTTCGCAGTGGCGATGTTCTGTTCGGAAAGTTGCGACCCTACCTCGCCAAGGCACATTGTGCCTGTTTTGATGGCTTGTGCTCGTCTGAGTTTCTAGTCTTGCGGCCACGCATGTTTTTGTCCCAGTACCTCTTGTACCTCA
>Ga0308417_1002704_pt1 | contig 11597 bp, 10 predicted proteins | sample HotsprSampleOS65_FD_203528 | JGI IMG/M metagenome (GOLD analysis project Ga0308417, IMG submission 203528) | Hot spring phototrophic mat microbial communities from Octopus Spring, Yellowstone National Park, Wyoming, United States - 20090730_OS65 ... | reverse complement strand
AGGGCGTGGGCGCGGACCCAGGCGTGCATGGCGATCCCTGCGGCCACGCCGGCGTTGAGTGAGCGCGTCGAGCCGAACTGGGTGATCGAGCACACCACGTCGCACGCCGCCCGCGCTGCATCGGAGAGTCCCGGTCCCTCCTGGCCGAACAGCAGCAGGCACCGGGCCGGCAGCCGGTACGACTCGATCGGCACGGATCCGGGGAGGATGTCGACTCCCACGATCGGCAGCCCGGCGTCGACCGCCCAGGCCACCAGCTCCTCGATGGTGGCGTGGTGACGGAGGTGCTGGTAGCGGTCCGTCACCATGGCACCGCGGCGGTTCCAGCGCCGACGCCCGACGATGTGCACCTCGGCGGCGAGGAACGCGTTGGCGGTGCGCACCACCGTGCCGATGTTGCGGTCGTGGTGCCAGTTCTCGATCCCCACGTGGAACGGGTGCCGTCGGCGGTCGAGGTCGGCGACGATGGCGTCGTTGCGCCAGTAGCGGTAGCGGTCGACGACGTTGCGGCGGTCGCCGTGGGCGAGCAGCTCCGGGTCGAGTCGGGGGTCGTCGGGCCAGGGCAGCGGGTGGGGGCCGACACCGACGTCCCCGCCATCGCCGTCATCGGTTGCAGCACCGGCCTCCCCGGGCGCGACCTCCCCTGCGCCCGGCTCGTCGCGGGGCTCATGGTCAACGGCTCGCTGATCGGGCACGCCACCGAGGGTGCGCACGACCCCGCACCCGGCGCAAGCGGGGGGCATTCTGAAGCCGTGCGGCCTGTCCGGACCCTCCTCGCCGTGCTCACCGCCACCATCGTCGTGGCAATCACCGGCTGTCGCGCCGAACCGGCGGCCACCGACGACGACTCCACCGACGGACCGGTCGTCACCTACCCCGCGGTCCCCTTCGGCCGGCTCGACGCCGAGCTGACAGCCAGGCTCGCCAACGACGGCCTCGACGGGGCGGTGCTGGTGGTGACCCAGGACGGCGCGCCGCTGCACCGGGCCGAGCTCGGATCGCTCACCACCGACTCGGTGGTGCCCGTCGGCGAGGTGGGCCGGTGGGTGACCACGGTGGTGACCCTCAGGCTCGTCGACGACGGACTGCTCGTCCTCGACGAGCCGGTGCGCCGGTGGCTGCCGTGGCTCGACGGCCCGGCGGGCGCGGCAACCCTGCGACACCTGCTGTCGCACACCTCCGGACTGCCGGCCTCGCTCACCTGCGCCCGACCGTCGGCACCCGGCGAGGCCACGGGTGCCGACGGGCCACCCGACCCCGAGGGAACGTCCCCGTCCCCGGGCTGCGACGCAGCCGTGGCCGGCGCCACCCTCGTGGGTCCGCCGGGGGAGGTGTTCCAGGTGAGCCCGGCGGGGTTCCACGTGGTGGCCCGGGTGATCGAGGCGGTCACGGGGCAGCGCTTCGCGCAGGTGGCGGCGGAGCGGGTGCTGCATCCTGCGGGGATGGCCGCCACCCGGTTCCTGCCGGGCGACCCCGAGCCGTTCGAGGGGTCGGATCTCGAGACCAGCGCTGCGGACCTCACCCGGTTCCTCGACGTGGTGCTGGCCGGCGGCGTAGCTCCCGGCGGACGGATCGTCAGCGCTCCGGCACTGGCCGAAGCGGAGCGGGACCAGACCACCCGCCTCGACACCCACACCGAGCCGTGGGTGGCCTGGACGGGGGTCCCGACCTTCGGCCTCGGGGTGTGGCGGGATCGCCTGCGCGGCGACGGCACCGCGGCGGTGGTCAGCGCACCCGGCCGTCTCGGTGCCTACCCGTGGATCGACCGGCCCCGCAACGCCCACGGGGTGCTGCTGGTCGTCGACGGCACCGACCCCGCGCATTCCGTCGGGGCGAGCGCCGCGCTCGTCGCGATGGTGGGTCCGGCGATCGACACCGAGGGCCGGCCCCTGCGCCGACCCGGCACCCCGGTGCCGGCCCAGGACTGACCGGCCGGGTCGGGGCCCGGCGGCGGCTCAGGCGCTCCAGCCGCCGCTGAACGAGAAGAACTGTCCGGTCTGGAACCGGCTGCGTCCGTCGAGCAGCACGGCGGTGAACTCGGCGAGCTCCTCGAGCGTGCCGAGCCGGCGCATCGGGACCTGGGCCTCGATCCGGCGGCGCCGCTCGGGGTCCGTGGCCCCGGTGGCCTCGAGGAAGGCGTCGAAGTCCATGTAGTTGGTCCCGATGGCGTTGACGCACACCCCGGAGGCGGCGTGCTCCAGGCCCACGGCCCGCACCAGGGCGTTGGCCCCCGCCCTCGTCGAGGCGTAGGCGGACAGCAACGGCTCGGGCCGGGCACCGGTGGCGCTCGTGAAGACGACCACCTGACCCCGACCGGCGTCGAGCATCGGGGGTAGCACGGCCTGCAGGGCGTACCAGGCCATGTCCAGGTTGACCCGCTTCATCAGGTCCCACTCGTCGGGCCCGGTCTCGAGGAACGGGCCGATGTGGATGAGGCCGGTCACGAAGCACGCGGCATCGATCCGGCCGAACCGCTCGAGTGCGGCCTGCACCAGGGTGCGGTTGCCCTCCTCGGTGGTGAGATCGCCCCGTGCGGTCTCGACCTCGGCGCCGGAGGCGGTCAGCTCGTCGACCAGCTCCGGGCGGGCACCGTGCAGGAGGAGCCGGTGGCCGGAGCGGGCCAGCAGCCGTGCGAGCGGCGGGCCGACGTAGTCACCGCACTGGGTGATCACAGCGACGGGGGCAGCGGCGTGGTCGGCCATGGATCCTCACTTCCAGCGCAACGGTTGACGGCACGGGTGGCGCTTCGTAGCGTGCCCGACGCCTGACGACGGCACCGGGAGCGCCGCATGCAGATCATCCTCCTCGGAACCGGCAACCCGATGCCAGATCCGGACCGGGCGGGACCGGCGACGCTCGTGCGGGTCGCCGGCAGGGACCTGCTCTTCGACGCCGGCCGGGGGGTGCTCATGCGCCTCGCCGCCGCCGGCTCCTCTCCCGTGGGTCTCGCAGGCGTGTGGCTCACCCACCTCCACAGCGACCACACGACCGACCTCAACGACGTCGTCACGATGCGCTGGGCGATGGGGATGGTGCCGCTGCCGCTGCCGGTCACCGGGCCGCCGGGGACGGCACGGTTCGTTGAGCGGACCCTGGCGATGCTCGCCGACGACATCGGCTACCGCCTCGCCCACCACGACGACCTGACCTGGGAGCCCGCCTGCCCGGTCACCGAGGTGAGTGACGGGGTCGTGTTCGACGACGGGGAGCTGCGCATCTCCGCCGCCCCCACCGACCACGCCCCCGTGCGTCCCACCGTCGGCTACCGGGTCGAGGCCGAGGGCCGGTCGGTGGTGATCGCCGGTGACACCGTGCCCTGCGTCGGCCTGGACCGGCTGTGCGCCGGGGCCGACGTGTACGTGCAGACCGTCGTCAACCGGGCGCTCATCGAGGCGATCCCGGTCCCCAGGCTGCAGGACGTGCTCGACTACCACTCGAGCGTCGAGGACGCCGCCGACACGGCCGCACGGGCCGGGGTGGGAACCCTCGTGCTCACCCACCTCGTGCCCGCGCCCGCTCCCGGCACCGAGCAGGCCTGGGTGACACAGGCCGCGGCGCGCTTCGCGGGCGAGATCGTGGTCGGGGCGGACCTCACCTCGATCACCGTCTGAGCCGACCCGACGTGCGACCCGCCACGATGGTGCACGTCCCCGGTCGAGGTCGGCCCGCTCGCTATGGTCGGCACCGTGAGCCCAGCGACGATCGTGCTCGGGGTGGTGGCCTTCGTGCTGGCGGTGGGGATGCTCGCCTTGGCCCGGACGCTGCGCGCCACCCGGACCCGAGCCGAGACGGCCGAGGCCGCCGTCGAGGCCGCCACCGAGGAGCTCGAGGCAACCAGGGCGAAGCTGACCGAGACCGAGATCGAAGCCGGGAAGGCCTCGACGCGCGCCGACGCGGAGGCGGCGCGCGCCGACCAGGCGGAGGCCGATGCCGCCGCCGAACGTGCCCGCGCCGAGCAGGCCGAGGAAGCCAACGCCCGGCTCACCGACGCCCTCCGCCAGGCCGAGCTCGAGGCCAGGGCAGCCCAGATCGACCCTGCCGCGCTCGGCGCGCTGGAGGCCGTGCGCATCTCCCGGGTGTGGCACGACGTGGCCGGACCCCACGAGCCGCCCCCCACCGGCGCCGCACGCGACGACGTGGAGGCCGCCGTGGGGGTCCTGGCCGAGGCCAGCCGGGAGGCATCGGGGGTCACCATCGACGTCGACTGGAAGCGGGACGCCCCCACGCCGGCGACGCTGGCGGTGCTGCTCGTGCGCCTCACCGAGGAGCTCATCGCCGCCGCCCGGGACGCCGATCGGGCCACGGTCGAGATCGCCGACGACGACGACGCTGTCACCGTCCGGCTCCGGACCGAGCCTCCGACCCCGCTGCCCGACGTGCTGGCGGCCGCGCTCGCGGGCACGGGCTGGGTCGTGTCCAGCGAACCCGGCGACGTGGTGCTGCGGGTCGGCGGCGCCCGCCGGGACGGCGACCGCACGAGCTGACCGCCAGGCTCCGCGGGCCGCTGCGTCGTGGGGGCCGGTGCTCAGCCGAGGCCCATGCGGTCGGGGGTGAGGGCGAACACCGCCCGCTCGTCGTGCACCGTCTCACCGACGTGCCGCCCGAGCAGCTCCATCTGTCGTCGCACCGGCTCCGCCCGCTGCGGGGGCACCACCCGCTCGAGGTCCTCGAAGGCGGCGACGAGACGGCGGGTGACCTGGGGCAGGTGACCACCGAAGTGGCGGATCTCGGTGAAGGCGAGGTCGACGAAGCGCTCCCACGTGGGGACCGGACGGACGAGCCGCACGACGTCGTCGTCGTCGACGTACACCCCGGCGGGCATCGCCCGTCCGGCGATCCGCGCCAACAGGTCGACGAGCCGGTCGATCACCTGGGTCGCGGTGGTCGGATCGTTGACGCCGGGGGACAGGGCCCGCACGGCGATGTCGACGAGCTGGCGGATCCCGTAGGCGGGGTCCTGGTAGAGCGTGCGCTCGGAGCCGAGCTCGAAGCAGCGCCGCACGGCCAACCACGTCGGCGGCTCACCGCCGTGCACCTCGACGAGCACGGTGTCGTAGGGCAGGAACTCACCGACGGCGTGCGGCACCCGGTAGCAGCTCCCGTGGCTGTGGGCCAGCCGGACCAGCTCGCGGGTGTCGATGCCGCCGATGACGCCGGTCCGGCCCTGCATGCGCACCTCGGCCGTCGGGGTGCCCAGTCGGGGAACCTCCACCGGTGGGAACGCCGCCGCCACCTCCTGTGCCTGCACGATCGCCCTGCGGGTCTCGGTAGCGATGGCCTCGATCACGTAGGTGACCCGCATGGCCTGCACGATGCGGTGCACGAAGACGATGAACACGAACAGGGTCGCGAACACGAGCAGGTAGGTGACCGCCACCGACGCCGCCGGGATGAACGGCTCGCCGGCGGCGGGGTCGCCGCTCTCGAACGCCGCCAGCGTGTTGAACGCGAACGCGAACGTGGCCAGGAAGATGCCCAGGGTCCACTTGGTGGCCGGACGGCGAACGAAGCTGCGCACCACCCGGGGCGAGTACTGGGTGCTCGCCAGCTGCAGCGCGACGAGGGTGATGGAGAACACGACGCCGACGAAGGTGAGCATCGCCACGCTCACCGTCGCCACCACCTGGCGGGCGTCCTCGAGGTCGGTGGTGAAGTAGGCATCCACCACGTCTCGCAGCCCACCCCGCCGGTCCGCCGCGATCGTGAGGTTCGACAGGACGATCGCCCCGAGGACACAGACCGACGGCACCAGCCACAGCGAGTTCTTGCGGAACTCGGTGAACCAGGCCGCCCGGATGCTGCGTCCCCGCAGCGGGGTGGTCCGGCGGGCCTCCACGGTCGACCACGCTACGAACCCGGGGTGCCCGGGGCGGGGATGCCCCCGGGCCGCCCCGCCCCCTCACGGCCCGGGCAGGGACCGGCCGCCCGCATCGTCCAGCAGGAATCGGGCCGCTCGGCGTCCGAGGTCGGGGCCCGACCCGGCGCACCGGTGGCGGAGCAGCACGTGGCCGTCGAGGGAGCCGAGCAGCGCATCGAGCTCGAGGGCACCGTCGGCACCGGCGCGGGCGTGGGCGGCGGCGGGCAGGTCGCAGTCACCGCCCAGCTCGGCCAGGAAGGCCCGCTCGGCGTCGACGGCCCACCGGGACGGTGGGTGCTCGATGTGCGCGAGGAGATCCCGCAGCCGGTCGTCGTCGGCGCGACATTCGACCGCCAGCGCACCCTGCCCCACCTGGGGCAGCATGACGGTCGGGTCGAGCACCTCCACCGGTCGGGATCCGAGGTCGATGCCGAGCCGTTCGAGGGCGGCGGCGGCGACCACCACCGCCCCGCCGGCGGGGACCCTGGACAGGCGGGTGGCGATGTTGCCCCGCAACCCGGCGAAGGTCAGGTCCGGCCGGCGCCAGGCCAGCTGCACCCGCCGCCGAGCCGAGCCCGTCGCAACGGTGGCCCCGGGGGCGAGCTCGTCGAGTCGGGCGCCGACGAGCACGTCCCGGGGGTCGGCCCGCGCCGGCACCGCCGCCAGCACGAGTCCCTCGTGCAGGACTGCCGGGAGGTCCTTGGCCGAGTGCACGGCGATGTCGGCCCGACCGTCGAGCACGGCGGCGCGCACCTCGGCCACGAACGCCCCCTTGCCGCCCATGGCCCAGATGGGCACCTCGAGCCGCCGGTCGGCGGTCGTCGTGATCGGCACCGCCTCGACGCCGACGCCGTGGGCGGCGAGCAGGGCAGCCACGTGGTCGGTCTGCCAGCGGGCCAGGGCACTGGCGCGGGTGGCGGCGCGCAGGTGCCGGACCGCCATCGTTCGCCGGCTACAGGTCGAACAGCTCGCGCAGTGCGTCGACCAGGCGCTCGCCCCGGGGGGTGCCGGCGGCGTCCTTCAGCGCCACGGTCGGATCGTGCAGCAGCTTCGCCACGATGCCCTTCGTCAGCGCCTCGACGGCCTCGAGCTGGCCGGGCGTGAGGCCGGCGAGACGGGGTGCCTGGCGCTCCAGCTCGGCCCGGCGGAGCAGGTCGGCCTTGTCATGGAGGGCACCGATGAGCGGAGCCACCTCACGGGCTGAGCTCACGGCCACGAACCGCTCGAGCTCGTCGGCCACGATGGCCCGCACCGCCGCCACCTCCCGGCGACGTCCGGCCAACCCGGTCTCGGCGAAGGACCGCAGGTCGTCCATGTCGAGCAGGGTCACGCCCGGCAGGTCCGCTGCCGACGGGTCGACGTCGCGGGGCACGGCCACGTCCACGATCAGCAACGGCCGTGCGGCCCGCTCGGCCACGGCCCTGGCGAGATCACCGTGTTCCAGCATGATCGAGTGGGCTCCGGTGCCCGTGAGCAGCACGTCCACCTCGGCCAGGGCGGAACCCAGCTCGGCGAGACGGATGGCCCGGCCGCCGAGCCGGTCGGCCACCTCGACGGCACGCTCCCAGGTGCGGTTGGCGATCAGGATCTCGGCGGCTCCCGCGCCGGTCAGCGCCCGGACCATCCCCTCGCCCATCTCCCCGGCGCCGAGCACGAGGATCCTGGTCCCGTCGAGGGTGCCGAGACGCTCCACGGCCATGGCCACCGCCGCGGTGGAGACCGACACCACGTTGCGGGCGATCCCGGTCTCGGTGCGAGCCCGCTTGCCCACCTCGACGGCGTGGCGGAACAGGAGGTTGAGCGACGAACCGGCCGCACCCTCCTGCTTGGCGCGCTCCCAGGCGTGGCGGACCTGGCCCAGGATCTCGGCCTCGCCCACCACCGCGGAGTCGAGTCCGGCGGCGACCTCGAACAGGTGGGCGACGGCGTCGTCGTCGTAGAGGACGTAGAGGTGGTCGGCGAACACCTCCGGGGGGAGGAACGTCGTCTCCGACAGCGACGTGCGCACGTCGGCGATCGCTCCGTGGAACCGCTCGGCCACGACGTAGATCTCGGTGCGGTTGCACGTCGACAGCGCCACCGCCTCGCGAACGTGCTGCCGGGAGGTGAGGTCGTGGAGCACCTTGGGCAGGTGCGCGTCGTCGATGGTCATGCGCTCGAGCAGCTCGAGCGGGACCGTCCGGTGGTTCAGTCCGATGACGACGACAGACACGCCTGCAGGCGCTCCTTGGCTTCGGCCACGCGGCCCTCGCGGACCAGGTCCAGCATTCCCGAGTCCAGCGCCGATTGCCAATCACGACCCTCGGTGGAACGGCCCTGGGCCGCCAGCTCGGCGCGGGCCTCGGCGAGCAGCTCGATGAGGGTGACGTACTCGGGACCGAACTCCTGGCTGTAGCGGCGCCGCAGCCACGTGGACAGCGCCGGGCTGTGACCGCCGGTCGAGAAGGTGACGAGCAGCGGTCCGCGGCGGATCCGCGAGGGCAGGGTGAACGAGCAGTTCGCGGGATCGTCCGCGCTGTTCACCAGGACGCCGTGGGCCTCACCGTCGAGGTACACCGCACGGTTGACGGCGGGGTCGTCGGTGGCGGCGATGGCCAGCCGGTACCCGGCCACGTCCCCGGCCCGGTAGGCCCGCTCCTCCCACCGCAGCGCCGCACCCGGCGGCGGGGCGAGTGAGCGCACCTCCTCGCCGACCACCGGGGCCACCACGTCCACCTCCGCCAGGCACTCGAGCAGGCCGGCGACCTTCTGGGCCGCCACCCGACCGCCCCCCACGACCAGGCAGCGTCGGCCGGCGAGCACCAGGTTCACCGGGTAGAGGGGCACGTCGACAGGCATCAGGCCGAGTCCGCCGCGCCGACCTGCTGCCGGTAGAAGGACAGGATCTGCAGCTCGAGGGCGAGGTCGACCTTGCGCAGCAGCGCCCCTGCGGGCACCGACAGCACCGTGGGGGCGAAGTTGAGGATCGAGGTGATGCCGGCGGCGACCAGCCGGTCGGCGACCGCCTGGGCCACCGAGGCCGGTGTGGCGATGATCCCGATGGCGATGCCGTGCTCGCGCACCAGCCCGGGCAGGTCGTCGAGGTGGTGGATCTCGAGGTCGCCGACCCGCTGGCCCACCTTGGCGGGATCAGCATCGACGAGGGCGACCACCGGGAAGCCCCGCTCCCCGAACCCGCCGTAGTTGGCCAGCGCAGCCCCCAGGTTGCCCACCCCGACGATGACGACCGGCCAGTCGTGGGTGAGGCCGAGCTCGCGGCTGACCTGGTAGAGCAGGTACTCGACGTCGTAGCCGACCCCGCGGGTGCCGTAGCTGCCCAGGTAGCTCAGGTCCTTGCGGACCTTGGCGGCGTTCACCCCCGCCAGCTCGGCCAGCCGCTCCGAGCTGACGGTGGCGGTCTGGCTACCCGAGAGCTCCACCAGGCTGCGCAGGTACACCGGCAGCCTGGCCACCGTCGCCTCAGGGATCCGCCGCCCCCTCCTGGGGCGCTCCTGGCCGCTCCCCCGCTCGGGGGGAGCGTGACCACGCACCATGGCGGCCGAGCGTAGTGGCCTCGTGCACGCGTTCACAAAGCCGCCCGATGCGCGTAGCGTGGTCGCAGATGAGCCTCCACTCGGCCATGGCCGCCGCCGCCACCCTGGTCTCGTTGGCGTTCGCGCTGTCGACCCTCGACCGCTGGCTCACCGGCCACAAGCGCCACGAGGCCGTCTGGACCGTGTCGCTGACCATGTTCTCGGTGGCATCGGCCGGGCTGTGGGCCGGAGCCAGCCTCGGCTGGGGGGAGTGGAGCTTCAAGGTCTTCTACCTCTTCGGCGCCATCCTCAACGTGCCCTACCTCGCGCTCGGCACCGTGTACCTGCTGTTCGGGGTGCGGACCGGCGACCGGTGGGCGGCTGTCGTGAGCCTCCTGGGTGCCTTCGTCGCCGGGGTCGTGGTGGCGGCACCGCTGCTCGCCCCCGTCGGGGCCGACGCGCTCCCCCGCGGTGCCGAGGTGTTCGGTCCGGGTCCCCGGATCGCCGCCGCCGTGGGCTCCGGGGTGGCCGCCCTGGTGATCTTCCTCGGGGCGGCGGTGAGCGCCGTCCGCCTGGTGCGCGCCCGGCGTCAGGGCGCCCGGCCCGGGACTGCCCGGGGCCTGTCCCCGGGGCGGCTGGCGGCCGCCAACGTGCTGATCGCGGCCGGCACGCTCGTGCTCAGCGCCGGGGGGCTGCTCAACTCCGTGCTCGACGAGATGGATGCCTTCGCGGTGTCACTCGTGATGGGGATCACCGTGATCTTCGCCGGCTTCCTGCTCACCGAAACCGGGCGCCGCAACCCCGCCATCCGGGCGTGGTACCCGCCCCCGAGCGTGGCCCGACAGCTCGAGCGCGCCGCCTGAGCCGGGCTCAGCGCAGGGCGCGGCGAAGGACCTTGCCGCTGAGGTTCTGCGGCAGCGCGTCCACGAACATCACCTTCGTCGGGCACTTGTAGCGGGCGAGGCGCTGTGCGCACCACGCGATCAGCTCGTCCTCGTCGACCGAGTGGCCGGGCTCGACCACCACGTAGGCCTTCACCGCCTCCCCCGAGTAGGGGTGCGGCACGCCGACGACCGCGCACGCCGCCACCGCCGGGTGGTCGATGAGCACCTCCTCGACCTCGGCCGGGTAGACGTTGAACCCCGACACGATGATCAGGTCCTTGGCCCGGTCCACGAGGTACAGGTAGCCGTGCTCATCGGTCACGGCGATGTCGCCGGTGCGCAACCACCCGTCGGGGGTGAGCGCGGCGGCGGTGGCCGCCGGATCCCGCCAGTACCCCGGGAACACGTTCGGCCCTCGGACCCAGATCTCGCCGCTGTCGCCGGCGAGGACATCGGAGCCGTCCACGTCGACGAGGCGGACCTCCACCCTCGGCAGCGGGGAGCCGACCGAGCCCCGGGGGGCGTCGGTGCCGGTGGCCGAGGCCACCACCGGTGAGGTCTCGGTGAGTCCGTAGCCTTCGTCGAGGTGCACGCCGAAGCGGTCCTCGACCAGCTGGGCGGTCTCCACCGGCAGCTTGGCCGCACCCGACACCGCGATGCGCACACTGCGGAAGGCCTCCGGATCGGCCCCGGGCAGCGCCGCCCACGCCGCCCACATGGTGGGCGGACCCGAGACGACGGTGATGCCGTGCTCCACGATCGACTCCAGTGCCGAGGCGGGATCGAACCGCTCCACCAGCACCACCGTGGCCCCGACCGCCAGGCTCAGGTCGAGCACGACGTTGAGGCCGAAGATGTGGAACAGCGGGAGCACCCCGAGCACCACGTCGTCGGCGTGCTGGCGGCGGGCCTCGACAGCCTGGATCTGGTCGAGGTTGGCGAGCAGGTTGCCGTGCGTGAGCATCGCGGCGCGGGGGGCACCGGCGGTCCCGCTCGTGAACATGAGCACCGCCAGGTCATCGGGGGAGCGATCCACCACCGGCGCGGGCGGCGAGGCGAGCAGCTCGTCGAGCACACACGCCCCGTCGAGCTCGACGCCGGCCGGCGCGACGACGCAGGTCAACTCGGGGAGCTTGGATCGGTCGAGCCCGCCCACGGCGTGCGCCGCCGACGGTGCCACCACCAGCGCCCGAGCGCCGGTCGTGCCCAGCTGGTACTCGAGCTCGGGTGGCGGTGCGGACGGGTTGAGGGGGACGGCCACCGCACCGGCGCCGAGCACCGCCAGGTAGGAGGCCACGAAGTACCAGTTGTTGCCGCAGGCGATCGCCACCCGGTCCCCCGGTG
>Ga0308417_1002701_pt1 | contig 11617 bp, 13 predicted proteins | sample HotsprSampleOS65_FD_203528 | JGI IMG/M metagenome (GOLD analysis project Ga0308417, IMG submission 203528) | Hot spring phototrophic mat microbial communities from Octopus Spring, Yellowstone National Park, Wyoming, United States - 20090730_OS65 ... | reverse complement strand
TCGGTAGAGGTTCAATTCAGTTATACTACCTCTATCTTACTAGATACACTCTCAGGCGGAATACAGTGTTGAATTTCACACTAGTAAAAAGTCTAAAATTGTACTTCAAAAAAAAACACAAAATTAAAAATGAAGTATACATCATCAAGTTTCAATTTTGATAACTTCACCAATTTAATAGGATATATTTTTATATCTAAAAAATACTCTATTATGATAATACAGTTATTAAGAAATAATTTATTTTTTGCATAAACATAAAAAATAATACCCAATCAATATAAAAATTTAAAATAGTCACCAAAAACATTAAGGATAAACCAATAACTAAAAACATAAAAAAAGAAGGATTTATAACAATGAACTATAATAACAATAATATAATTTGTTATTCACAAAGGTTATTAACTTTAAATGATGCAATTTTACCTACTGTATTAGATATCAAAACTCTAATGTTCTATGAAAAGAATGATTCAACATATTATTATGAATCTACACCTCTAATGTTAGTTTTTTCTTTAAGAGATAAAACATTAAAAAGTAGTCTAAAATATGAATTTAGTCATAATGAAATCTTAAAATTAGAATTTCTACTTAAAAAAATAACGAATCAAATAAAAACAGCTATAACAGAAAGAAATTTTTCTAATATACTTAGCACCAATATCCCAATATTTTTTAGTAAAAACAATAATATCAAAAGTCTTTCAATAGTTGTAACAACTAAAAATTCAGCAACTGAAAATATTAAAACACAAGATATACAATTTAAGTTAACTATTATAAACATAAATGCTTCTCCTGTTTCTACAAGAGATATTAATATATCTTTTATGGATATGATGTCTATTATAAACATTTGTGAACAATATAAGAATAACTATATTTCTTTAGTTTTTAATAGTGCTAAAATATTATTTGATCTTAGTTATAACAATCAAAATAAAAACAATAATGGATTGGTAGAAACTAATTTAAATACCAATAATTCTAAACAAAGAATATCAGAATTTAAAAACAATCTTGATGTGACAAATAATGATACACCAATAACAGAAAATAATAATAACGAAAATGACGTTATTTCAATTGCTAATATATTAAGTAACAATAAAGAACAAACAATAGAAAAAGAGGAAAAAAATATCTCTAATAATGAAAACAACAATTTTGACGATTTTTCTAGTGTAGGTTCTGATATTGCTTTAGGTTATGACTCTATTAAGAAAAATATAACTAATATCGAATCTACAAAAGTAGATAAGGATATAATAGTTAATAGTAAATTAGAAAACAATAAATTAGCGAATAATGAATTGGTAAAGAACAAATTGGAAAATAATGAATTAGTAAATAGTAAATTAGAAAACAGTAAATTGGTAAACAACAAATTGGTAAATAATGAATTAGATGATAATACTATTACATTTAATACCAAAATAATAACAACTAAAAATTTGCCATTAATTACAAATATCCTCAATAATAAATTTGAAAATCTACAAAAATTTGCTTATGGTATTTTATCTGTAAATGATAAAAGTGAGGATATTTATTTTACACCAATTAGTTATTTATTAGCTAATATATTTGGAACAGATGCTTTTTCTATTAATGAAGCATATAAATTGGATTATGGTACTGTTCTATTATTTAGAAAAAGCATAAAGGAATTTGTTAGAACAGGCAAGATTAGTAAATATCCATTATTTAAATTTGAATTTAACAATCAAATTTTTAAAGATTCAATTAAAAGGGAGAACTACATAAATTTGTGCTCTGAGATAGTCTATTTGTATGTAATTTTCTCCAAATTAAGAAAAATATTAGAATCTAAGATTAGTTATTCAAAAGAGAGATATCAAAGTCTATATGTAAAAACTGTTGTTATTCAAAGATTTACTAGATTGTTGATACCATTTGTATTTGATTGTATAGATAAATTTGGTAGCAAAGAATTAGTTTCTGGTATCATTAGTGTTTCTCAAGAATGTTCTAGAAATGGATTTTCTACAGATATTTCGACGGAATATAAAAATATAATAGTTAATAATTTATTAGATTTTCAAAATATAGAACAAATTATTCATGAGTTAATTAATAACAAAAATAGTGTGATAATTTTGGATTATAATAGTATAGACTCTGTTTTAACAGAGAATGGATTTTTAAGTTGTGGACATATAAATAACATAGAAGATGTTAAAAGCTTTATACTCAAAAATTTACAGACTACGTATAGTTCGGAAAAGAAGATAATAGATAGCAGATTAGAATTATTCTTAAATTGCATCAGTAAATTTGTTGACGAAAATCTTTATAGCATATTAGAAAATAGATGTACTAAATTTGAAGACATTAAAAAAGAACTAATTAGATTATATGAAAGCGATAAGAATATAGAGTTTCCTGAAATGTTATTGAAGATATTAAGAGTAATGGAGTTAAACAACAGTAACAACTCTCAAATTTTAAACAAAAAAACTGAAATAATTAATAAAGCTAAAGAATTAAATGAAGATATACTGGTAACAAAATCACGAATACTAAATCAGAAAGATTTTGAGACCAGCAGGAAAGCTTTGGAGGATGATAACAATGACATTGTCAACATACAATCCGTACTTGATAAATACTTATAAAATGGGTAATAACAATAAAAAGCGAAAGGAGTTAACTATGATGAACTGCGATAACAACAATTTTTCAGAAGATAATAATGTATCAGACATTAGTCTTTTACTTCAACAAAATGATGAGAAAAAGAAACAATCAATTAGAAAAAATCTTATAATAGAAATTACGCCTAATTTTAACAGAGGTATTATACAAACTTTACATGTTTCGGGTGAACCTATGCAGGTTGGTATAATGTATGATAGAAAGTCAGCTTTGGTGCAATTTCAAATAGATAATGAATCTCAGAAGATTAAAGATAAAACCGTTCAAGTATTTATGTTTAGAAATTTTGATTCATGTTTATTTGCAAAATTGTTTCTTGATTTAAAATCTGAAATTACAGATAACAAAGATATGAAGAATATGTTTAACTCTTTAAAACCTTTATATTCCAGATATTTAATACCATTTATTAATGAGAAATATGATTTTCAAGCTAGTTCTGATGTTTCTACCAATTATTTAAGGTTAACTGGTTGGAAAATAATGGATGTTGATAATGAATTATTATTTTTGTTAATACAAAGAGTTTTTTATTCAGATACTACTAGATTATTAGTAGGTCGTTCTTATGGTTTGCAATTATGTAGCGAAAGAGGTTTACAATGCTTAAATAGATATAATGAAGATTTGGAAAAACAAAAGCATTATGTTCACAATAAAATATAAAATTAGGAAAAGAAAATGAAAGAGGTTAGAGTTTTTCATCATTATTTTATTAATAAGTGTATAAGTTCATTAATACGAGGTTTTGCTGATTATTTCTCTACTGAATTTTTTGATAGAACAAAAGAAATTGTAATATCTACGTATAATAAAGCTGTTCAATATTATAAACAAAAACAAGAAGGTGATTTAATTAAAACTAATGTTAAATACCCATTTTTATCATTAGATCCTTCAATGGATTTTGAACCGGATCCACAATCTGGTCGTTTTTTGTGGGAATATCCTTCATATGTTACAGATTATGGTATTAGGATGTTTTATCCTAAAATTTATGAAGATCCTTATGTTTTAATATCAGTTATATTAAATAGATATAAAGGTCGTTTTGATTTAACAGCTTGGTGTTCTTCTATTTATGAACTTATGGATTTTAGAACTTTGACTTTCCAATTATTTGGTGGACAAGAGAGATATATCATACCAAAAAACATAGGTGGTTATTTAATATTACCAAATGAAGTTGTTTCATATACATATGAAAATCCATATAAAGCAATATCATATACTTTAGATTGGAATAATTACAGTAATTGTGAAGTTTTATTAATTAAAAATATTAATCAACAAAGGATGGTATTTCCTTTTTCGTTAAGACCTTATATAAAGCTAGTAGGATTAGCAAGTAATAATGATTCATATGGTGGACCTGAAAATGATTTATCAGAATATAAGTTGACTTTATCATGCGAATGGGAATGTTCTTTACCTACACATTTATTATTATATGCAACCAAAGAACCAGATATAACACAAAGATATAATCCTTTATTTACAGATGATGCTGCAAGGATATTTTTGGATTTAGATTTATGTTATGATTATTATAAATTAGGAGGTAAAGATTTTTCATATAATGTATCTACCAGAAAAATATTTTATGATTTGGGCACATCTAAAGAGGACAATTCTAAATGGAAAGAAACTGAAGAAGAAATGATTTTTTATAAAGCTTTCAGCTATGTGATAACAGAGGAAGATGATACTAATATACATTCTGATTCTCCTATAAATTTTGTTGTACAATTAGATCAAACTGTTGAAGATCCGTTTACTTTAGTAATTATTAGTAAATATGGAGAAATGAAAAGAGATCATCATTGGAAAGTAGATGCAGAAGACAAGAGTAAAATTATTTTTATTTCATTCAATTTAGATTCATTAAAAAAAGATGATGTGCTCTGGTTTGTTTTCTATAAAGCAGTTGAGTAGAATTACAAATTAAACATAAACAATTTTTTGAAACATTAAAGAAAGTTATAAATCATTTATAAATTAATCGATTTACATAAACAAAGCAACAAACAAAAAACAAAAAGAAAGGAATATTTTATGAAGGAATACAAAGATGAATATGATGATAAAATAAGGGAAGAAGAAGAGAACATGGTTTGGGTTGAAAGATATAGACCTAAATCATTGGATGAGATGGTTTTAGATGCTAATTATAAAGAAACTTTTACATCTTGGATAGAAAAAGAACAAATACCAAATGTTTTATTAGTAGGTAAACCTGGTTCTGGAAAGACGACTTTAGCTAAAATTATAGTTGATCAAATTATTAAATCACCCAGCGATTTATTATTTTTAAATGGTAGTGCTAAAAGGGGTATAGATATTGTTAGAGATCAAATAGAAGATTTTTTAAGAACATCTAGTTTTTCTAGTTCTATTAAAATTGTATTCATAGATGAATTTGATTATATGACATTAGATGCTCAAGCTGCTCTTAGAAGCATAATAGAACAATATACTTTGTATGGTAGATTTTTATTAACTGCCAATTTTGAGTCGAAAATAATTGATGCTTTAATATCTAGATTACAAGTTTTTAGATTTAAAACTTTACCTAAAGAATATATATTAGATTATTGCAAAAAAATATTAGCATCTGAAAAAGTTGAATATAATGAAAAAAATTTAGTTAAATTGATTAATGCTCATCATCCAGATGTTAGGAAAATAGTTGGCATATTACAATCTAGAAGTACTACAGGTACTTTAAAAATGGAAGAAGAAGATTTTGAAAGTAAAGAAAATTTAATTAGATCTTATTTAAACGATATTATAGTGGCTGTCAGAGAGTCTAATAATACTGTTATAGTTAACTCTGTAAATAATTTACAAAAAATATTGTTGTCTGAAACAGGTTTAGATTTTTCATTATTATATGAGAAGATAGGTTTTGATTTAACTTTACCTTTACCTGTTAGAATATTTGCAAGTCAGTATTATGATAAACATTTAAATTGTGCTTCACCTGTTATGAATTTTATGTCTTTGATAGCAAAGATTATTCTCTTTTTAACAGATGAAGCTAAACTTAGGAATGCTAAATGATATATAAAGATTTTTTTCTGAATTTTTTAAAAGAAAAAAATATTTTGTTGAAGATTACATCTTTAAATAAGGAGATAATGACTTATTGTCCATTTTGTGAAGGTATAACAGGTAAAAATCACGGACATCTTTATATATCTACATTGAGACCTTTTTTTTATTGTCATAGATGTGGTGAAAAGGGCATATTGGTAAAACTGTTAAAACAATTTGATACAGATTTTAGTTTGAAAGATATTATTAAAAGTGAATATCAAGATGTATTAAAAGATTTAAATTCAGAATATACAGGCGATTTTAAAAAGTATAGTTCAACTATTGCAAATAATGTTAATAATGAAACATTAATAAAAGAGTATCTTTATGAATCTAATATTATAAAAGATGAAAGATCTAAAGATAAATTGGATTATTTAGTTTATAGAACAGGTATGAATGAAGATTCTATATTAAAATTGCCAGGTTTAATATTAAATTTAAATGATAGTTTAAAAAAAGCTTTATGCTTTAGATATAGTCAAAATACAGTTGATTTATTAGATAAACATTATGTTGGTTTTTTAACTAAAAATGGTGGTAAATGTGTTTTTAGATATTGTGGTAATGCAGATGATAAATTTATTAAAAGATATTATTCTCTAAAACTTATTGATTTATCTTTTAATGATTTTTATTTAGTTTCTAATAATACTTTGAAATCTACAGATGTATCTACTTTTGTTATGGCAGAAGGTGTATTTGATATTATTTGTTCATATAATAAATTAGATGTTTTTTCTAATATTTTTGATAGGTTTTCTATTTATGCAGTTTCTTGGTGTTCTGTTTTGGGTAAGACTTTCTATTTTTCAATTGTTCCTATTTTATGTTTAATGAATAGATGTTCATTATGTAATATTTGTATATTATCAGATTCTGATGTAGATATAAAGTATTATTACAAGTTTTTTAATTATCCATTTATAAATCGTTTGTTTGTTTTGTATTGTAAAAACAATAAAGACTTTGGAAATAATAATATAAGTATTGAGGATATTGATATTTTTTGTTTAGATAGAAATACAGAAAAGAAAGGAAATTGGTATGAAAAGAAAAAACGTTGAATATCAAAAAAGATCTGCTTTATTGAGAAAATCTTTTATTGAATGTAGAATATCAGATTCTTTAAAATTTGAAAGTAATAGAAGTATGCTAGATATATATACAGAAGCGGAGAAGAAGAATTTATTACAAGTATATGATAATAGATCATTATATTTTTGTTATAAAACAGATTATAATAATGAAAAAGCTATTGTTATATTTTTTGTTATAGATGTAAGTGAAAAAACATCTACAGATATTCCAGAATATGTAATAAGTATAATAGATACAATAGAAAGTATGTTTTTTGTTAAAGTTAAACATTATAAAAGAGAATTTTCAGAAAAGAAGAAAAAATTTGTTGAGTTATTGCAAGTTGTTTGTTCGGAACAATTAATAGAAGATCAAAATAAAACAAGACAATATATATCTTTTTAATTTTTACATATACATAATACTATTACAAATTTACATATAATATACTGTTTTTTTGTTGTATATTTTTATATTAGTTTTATAATTATAAATATATTATGTTTTAGGACATATATTATGAATTACTATTTAGAAATAGTTTTGCTATGGTTTGAGGTTAATGAACAAACTTCTAAAATAAAACTTAGTTTTAATTTAAGAAATATTAAGTTTATTTTTTTATATAAATTTTGAAAGATATTTTATATGGAGTAGTATATATATGGAAGAAAACAAACAAGGTATAATTGATAAACTTTCAAATATGTATGATAAAAAATTGGATAATATAGAAGATACTGTAGAAAATATTGCAGATAAATTATGGGTGGAGATTGATAAAATTAAAAATGAATTAAATGAAATTAAATTATCGCAATTACAAAATAAGAATGAGGAAGATAAAAGATTATCGGAATGCAGGGAACAATCATATAAGCATTGGGCTTCAAAATTGGAGGAGCTTAGTAAATTTCAATTAGATAGCTGTAAAGAGATAACTAAAGAAATAAATGATTTGGAAAAAGAGGTCTATTTATTTAAGAGAGTATTTAGTATAATAGGTGCAATATTGGTATTTGCTGTACCTATTATTGTCAATATAATTATAAAGATAATTTGGAAATAGAAAAATACAAAAAAGAAATGAAGGAGTGTTTTAATATGTTTGAACAAAAAGATAGTATAATAGTAGAATCATTAGATACTGTAGAAAAAACGAATGGTTCGAGAAAAACTTCTTTAAGAATAATAGATTTTGAGGAGTTTAGGCAGATAGGTATGCATATGTTTCAGACAACAAAACATATGTTAGAAATGATACCAGCTGTTATATTATATTTTAGCTCAACTGGTGATTTAATAGAAACGAATAATTCGGATCTTAAAAATTGCATAGGTGAAGCAAAAGATAAAGATATTATTGGATTTGATTTACAAAAAGTAAGAGAAACAATTTTAACAGCAGAGTTGAACAATTCTTATTTTCAAGGTGAATATTTAATATGTATTTCAAAACAATATAGAAAAGTAAATGGTATTGATTTACTTAGTTGTGTTATGATATTAGATTTAAATGAAATAAAATCATTTCTTGATAGTTAAAGGATAGTAATTTATGTTAGATCAAACATTAAAAAATAGAATAGTTGTAAAAATAGTTAATACATTTATAAGCTTAAAATTTTGGTCTTTGGTTATTATAACTTTTGTATCAACTTTTTTGTTATATAGTGATAAATTAAGTGGTTCAGAATGGACAACACTTATAATTACTATGTATTCTATGATATTAGGTATAAGAGAATTTTTCAAAGGTAAAGTTTCAACTAATGATGTATTAAAGTATGATAATAATAATTGTAAAAACGAAGAGGTTGAAATAAAAAAATGATCAAAATTATTTTGACTGCAATATTTTCTATAATAGCAACATTATCTGCAATTATTTTTGGTAGTAGAAAACAAAAAAACGAAAGTATTTCAAAAGATATAATGAATGACATATTGAATAAAAAAAAGAAAGATATTGATGAATTAAACAAAAAAGAAAAACAAATAGAAGATAATATAAATAATACAATAGACAAGTCCATAAAAGAAGCAGGAAAAATAAATGAAGGTAAAAAAGATATTAGAAAAATAACAGAAGACATAATTAAGAATTGGAAATAAAAAAGGAGAACAGAATGTATGTATAACAGAATCTTTATAGAAATAGCACTCGTTTTTGTTTTTCTTTTTTGTTTTACATCATGTTCTACTTTAAGTAATTCAAAAATAGATACAGACGGTAATCAATATGCAAACTCTTTTATTAAAGATATGGAAAAGCCGAAATTATATAAATTAGATTTAGATAAACTCAAAGATTTAGAAACAGAACCACTCAATTTTATTTATTTGGTTTTAAATAATGATGGTACTTTAAGAGTTGCCCAGGATAATGAAGAACCAGATTATGTTGCGTTAGATTCTGATGAACTTAAAAAAATACAAAAACTTTTATTAGAAAAAAATACTTATAAATCAATTGCTAGTGAACAAGTTGAGTTAGTTAATATTGAAAGAGAAAAAATCAGTAATATGATAGATTTATTGAAAATGCAAGAACAATTATTAAATTATGAAATTAAGTTAAGAAAGGAAGCTGAAAACATTTTAGAGAAAGAAAGGAAAAGAGCTTTTATAGATAGATTAATAGATAGAACAACATTAATTTTAGTTGTTTTTGGTGGTGTAGCTATAGCAGCTTTATAAATTCAGTTATAACAATTCAACATTTATAGAACATTTTTACAATGAAAGGTTTTTTTATGAGTGTATTATTAGAATCATTGTGTCCTTTTTTTACTATATCAATAGATGAGTTAAAGAAATATGAAAAGATTCATATTTATATTGATTTAAAAAACTCTTTTAAAGCTTTATACATAGAAAACGTTTATCAAGAATTAGTGGAACAAACATATTCTCAAAATAATTTTATTAGCAGTTTAATATTTCAATCTATTTTACTCTATGTTTCTAAATGGAAAGAATTAATTAGATCTTTAGATAATATAAAAGAGTGGAAAATTTTTATTGCTAATGATTATGGTGAATCTATTTATCATAATAACATATCTAAATCATATAAAGTTTCAAGATGTTTAAGTACATCTTTATTAGATATGAGATTATCAAATATTGAGGAGCAGACAGATGTAGTGGAATCTGTTAAAAATAAAGTAAAAGAAAATGTTCTTAAGTTAAAGACTAAATTATTAACAGATGAAAATACTAAAAGAATCTCTAAATTACAAGAAAAATTTAGACCTATCAGAAACAATAATTTTAATATGGCTGAACGTTTTTTAAATAGATATGTAAAAAACGTATATTTTATAACTCTAAAAAACATAGAAAGTGATTTTGTACCCTATTATTTAATAACTAGAAAGTTTAAAGATGATGACAAAATTCTTCATATTATCTGCTCTAATGATCATGATATGTATCAAGCATTATTATATGACAATATAATACAGATATTTTCAAGTAGTAAAGGTGTAGTAACATTAGATAAAAAAACTGTTATTCCTTACTACTTATATCACTCATTTGGTTTTTTAGATAATGTTAAAAGGGAATTATGTTCTAAAATAACAATTAAAGATTTACCTATATTAATGAGTTTATCAGGAGATATGGGAGATGACATAGTAGGTTTAGATGGAGTAGGTCCTGTTACAGCAGCTAAAATGTTATTAGATAGAAGAGTCACTAGTAGTGTTATAGGAGATATAGATGAACTAAAAAATAGAGTTAACAATGGTGGTATGTTTTTAAAAACCGAAACATTTATCATACCAGATAATTCTATATGGAATCGTATTTTGAAGAAGTATAAATCTATTTCTGATGTGAATAAAATTCTAACTTCATCATATAGATTGATTTCTTTTGAACAATTATGTTTATGGTTAGAGAAAAATGATTCTTTATTCAAAAAAGAGTCTCTTGATATTTTAGATTATGAAAACTATGAAAATAAAAAAACACCAATAACATCAGAAGCAGCAGAAGAAGTATTAAAGAGTTTACATGATTTTGTATTACCTAAGGAAAATTTGAAATTACTAATGGAATAAGTTGATTTGACGAAATAGATTATTTGGACAAAAGATAGTATTTTCACTAAAGTTATAAAAGAAGTTATATTTCAATATATGAATGGAGAACATAAAATGTTAACATGGAACAATGTAATAAAATATATTAAACAACGATTATCATTTCCTACAGGTTTCTTTGAATTAAAAGATGAAGAACTTATAGAGTATTTAACGGAAAATGCATTAACAGAGTTTTCTAACTACTTTCCAAATGTAAATAGAGTAGTAATAAATACAAGAGATCCTAATGTTAAACACCCTTCATTAAAAAACTGTTATTTAATAAGAGATCCGGATAATCTAGATATTTTTGATATTAAAGAATGCTATTTTCCTATGAATGAGTTAGCATATACAGGTCATCCTTTAATACCGCCTTCTTCTTTAGAAGGTATGAAAAACTGGAGTATAGGTGTTTTTACCTCACGCTTTTTAGCACCATTTTCGTTACTTTCCAGAACATATAAATTTATAACACCTAACATAATAGAACTATCAGGAGAAACAACGCCTGATTACTTTGTGGTAGAATATGAGAGAATGCAACCACCTGATTTAAGTGGTATACCTTTAATATATCAGCAAGAATTTAAAGATTTTTGTTTAGCTCATGCTAAGATTTTATTAGGTGAACGAAGATCATTATATGATAATGG
>Ga0308417_1002697_pt1 | contig 11636 bp, 10 predicted proteins | sample HotsprSampleOS65_FD_203528 | JGI IMG/M metagenome (GOLD analysis project Ga0308417, IMG submission 203528) | Hot spring phototrophic mat microbial communities from Octopus Spring, Yellowstone National Park, Wyoming, United States - 20090730_OS65 ... | reverse complement strand
CGTGTTCGCCGCGCAGATGATTAATTTTCCAGTGGCGGGCGGCACGTCCGGCCACCTGATCGGCGGCGCGCTGGTCGCCATTCTGCTTGGCCCGTGGGCGGCCGTGCTCGTGCTGGCCAGTGTGCTGGCGGTGCAGGGCCTGCTGTTTCAGGACGGCGGGCTGCTGGCGCTGGGGTTCAACGCCTTCAACATGGGCGTGATCGCGGCGTTCGTTGGCTACGCGATCTACGGCTGGGCGCGCCGCCTGCTGGGCGACACGCCGGCCAGCCGCTTTGCCGGCGCAGCGCTGGGCGCCTGGCTGAGCGTGATGGCTGCCGCTGCGGCAACCGCTCTACAGCTTGCTGTGTCGGGCACAGTCGCGTTTGAGATCGTTGTTCCGGCCATGCTGGCCGTCCACGCGCTGATCGGCATCGGCGAGGCGCTCATTACAGTGGGTGCGCTGGCGTTCATTCGTGTGGCGCGGCCTGATCTGATCGGCGCGGAAAGCGGGCAGGCGGCGGCCGCTGGCTCTGGTTGGGTAGCCGCCGGGTTGGTGATCGCGCTGGCGGTGGCGCTGGCCTCGCCGCTGGCCGACCCCAACCCCGACGGCCTGGAGCGCGTCGCTGAGGATCACGGGTTTATCGAGGCGGCGCAGGACGCGCCTTTCACCATTATTCCTGACTACGCCGTTCCCGGCATCGAGAACGAAGCGCTGGCTACGATGGCTGCCGGCGTCATCGGCGTGATCATAATGGCCGCGCTGGGCTTCGGGCTGGCGCGGCTGATCCGACGGCGCGCGCCCGAATCGGCCGCGTCATGACAGCGCGCGCAGTCTGAATGCGTTTCCGCGAGCGCTACATCGCAGCAGATTCGCCGCTGCATAGGCTGGATGCGCGGGTCAAGCTGGTGGTCGTGCTGGCGCTGATTGTCATTGTTGCGCTGACGCCAGAGCGGGCCTGGCCAGCCTACCCCCTGTATTGGGCGCTGCTGGCTGCGCTGGCGGCAGTGGGCCGCATCGGAGCGCTGCGGCTGGCGCGGGCCGCAGCGCTGGCGCTGCCGTTTGCGCTGGCTGCGCTGACGCTGGTTTTCACCACGCCGGGCGCGTCAGTTGTGCAGGTCGCTGGGCTGACGGCAACCGACGCCGGCTTAGCGCGTTTTGCCGCGATAGCGCTCAAGAGCTGGTTGGCGGCGCAGGCGGCGCTGCTGCTGGCGCTGTCCACGCCGTTTGCTGACATGCTGTGGGCGCTGGAGAGCCTGCGCGTGCCGGCGGCGCTGGTGCACATCGTCGGCTTTATGTACCGCTACCTGTACACGCTGACGGACGAGGCCGCGCGCCTGCTGCAGGCGCGGACAGCGCGCAGCGCGGCAGCGCTGGGCCGCCGGGCCGGTGGTCATCTGCTGTGGCGGGCGCAGGCAGCCGGCGGCATGGTGGGCAGCCTGTTCCTGCGCAGCTACGAACGCAGCGAGCGCATCTACGCGGCGATGCAGGCGCGCGGCTACACCGGCCAGCCGGCGCGGCTGGACGCCCCTCCGCTGCGCCGCGCCGCTGTTCTGGCAGGGATAGGGATTGTGGCGGCAGCGGGAACGGTGCTGCTGCTGGCGCTGCTGTGGTGGAGCGGATGAAATGAGCGCCGCCGTCGAAGTTGAACACCTGTCATATGCTTATGCGGACGGGCGAACAGCGCTCGACGACGTGTCGCTGCGCCTGGAGCCGGGGGAACGCGCCGCGCTGGTGGGGCCGAACGGCAGCGGCAAATCCACGCTGCTGCTCAACTTGATCGGCGTGCTGCGGGCGCAGCGCGGCACGGTGCGCGTTGGCGGGCTGCCGCTGGCTGACGACACGGTGGGGCGGATCCGCGCCTTGGCCGGTTTAGTGTTCCAGAACCCGGACGACCAGCTTTTCTCGCCGTTTGTGCGACAGGACGTAGCCTTCGGGCCGCTGCACATGGGGCTGGCGCGTGAGGATGTCGAGGCGCGGGTGGCGCGGGCGCTGGCCGCTGTGGGCATGAGCGACTACGCCGACCGCGTCAGCTATCACCTGAGCATCGGCGAGAAGAAGCGGGTCGCGCTGGCGACCATTCTGAGCATGGAGCCGCAGATTCTGCTGCTCGACGAGCCATCTGCCGGGCTGGACCCGCGCGCTCGCCGCGAGCTGATCAGCCTGCTGGCCGGCTTCAATGGGCGCACGCTGTTTGTCAGCACACACGACATGCGCCTGGCGCGCGACCTGTGCCAGCGCGTGATCGTGCTGGACGGCGGGCGCGTCGCCGCCGACGGCGCGGCAGACGCGGTTCTTTACGACGCCGCGCTGATGGAACGTCACGGCCTGGAGATGCCGTAGGGGGTTAAGACACGTTCTGCTGCAGCATGCGTTGTGTGCCATCAATGACGCGCAGCCGCACCGGACGCAGCCGTTTTAGCAGGCTGAAGAACGGCACGGGCACAATCTCCTGATTGGCGGCGCGCTGTGTTGAGCGGTGGATGCGCCCGCTTGTCGCCAGTTCGCGCCCGGCCTGCTCGTAGGCGGCCAGCACTCGCGCTACACGTGGATGTGCCCCCATCTGGTTGTGCGACCGAGCATACTCAAGCAGGGGCGTCGCGTTGCGCACCAGCGTGCCCACCTGAGGCGCGTCCATGAAGCGGCTGTAGGTGTGGAAGTAGCTGACGACACTGCGCGGCGTTTCTGCTTCCACGTTCGAGCAGCATGTGAGCAGCACGAACGGCTTGGACACAATCGCCGGGTTAACGTGATGGTGGATCAGCCCGCTGGCGTTGAGGTGCATGTCGCTTACGTCCATAGTGCTGTAGAGTCGGTCGAGCAGCGTTTTCATCAGCCCGGACATGGTCATCATGTAAACCGGCGTGGCGAAGACGATGACATCGGCCGCGGCCATCTGCGCAAGCACTGCCGCCATATCGTCTTTGTCTTCATAGATGCAGCGCAGGTGAGCCTCGTCGCTTTGGCAGCGCAGACAAGCCAAGCAGCGGTTGAGTTTCAACCGCGCCAGCACGACCATGTTACAAACTGCCCCAGCTTCTGACGCGCCGCGCAGCAGGGTTTCGAGGAGAAAATGTGTTGTGCCCCGATCGCCCCTGTGACTGGCATTGATTGCGGTGATTTGCATGGAGGAGTCTCCGCATGTCGTAACGCATGTATCTATCTTACTGCTAGTGTTGGGCATGCGGTGCGCTCAATCGAACAGCACTGAGCCGCGCATCTCCATGGGCAGCGACATCAGGTAGAGGGCGAACAGCAGCAGCCCGGCCAGCAGCAGCGCCCAGGGCAGCAGCCCGCGCAAGGCGCGCCGGCGGTAGAGGCGCAGAGCAGCGCGCTGCGCCAAGCTCATGCTCCAGACAAAGCCGCCCAGCAGCGCGACGGCCTGCACAACGGCGATCAGGCTGTCTTCCACGCCTGCGCCAAAGCGCGCCCAGTCGCCCGGCTGGCCCAGGAACTCCTGCGCGGCTGGAATGAGCGCCAGCGGCGCGATCAGAAAATGGAAGCTGTAGTGGGCAAACCAGATGCCGAAGCCCAGCGGCGCGAAGGCAGGCGCAAACGCCGCTGTCGTGTGCCGCAGCGACACGCGCCGTTCCGTGCCAGTAAGCGCCTGCGCCAGCCAGGCGGCGGCCAGCGTCAGCGCGGCCGGCAGCAGCAGCCCGCCAACAGCGAAGATCACCAGCAGCACGACAAAGTCGGAGCGCGTGCCGAGCGCAGCGGCCAGCGCCCGCTGGAGTTCGTACACCGGCGGCACCATGCCGAAAGCGTTGAGCGCGCCCAGGAAAGCGAGCCAGATGACCAACAGCGACACGTCCCAGCGCGCCGGCCAGGCCCCAGCCAGGCCCAGCTCGCGGCCCGGCGCGCGGGCCAGCAGGCCAATGTTGTCATGTGGGCAGGCCCGAACGCAGTCCAAGCAGTAGACGCAGTCGAGGTTGGATTTCAGCTGCGGCGGGTAGAGTTCCGTGCCGCAGCCCAAGGCACCGCCTGGCCCGCGCTCAACCTGCCGCGGCTCGAACCCGCCGCCCGCGACGGGGATGCGATCCACGCGGATCGCCGGCTGCGCCGCCCAGCTACCGTTGATGCACTCCCTGCCTTGGCAGGCGGCGCACACCGCTGTATCGCGCACGGCGATCTGCGTAGGCGACACCGTCGAGTAAACGAAGTTGAACGTCCCCAGCGGACACACGTATTTACAGAAAGCCGACTCGGTAAAAACAGCTTCCAGCGCAAACGACGCGGCAAAGTAGGCGGCGATCACCCAGGCGGTGAGCGCTGGGCTGGCCCACAGGTCGAGCCATTCGTAGATGAAAAACAGCGCGATCAGGCTGGCAGTCGCCAGCCACTTATTGCGCAGCGCCCGCGGAAAGCGCCGCCCGCGCACGCTCAAGCGGCGCGCCAGCGTGCGCGGCAGCGTGAACGGACAGGCCATGCAGAACAGGTTGCCGGCCAGCAGCAGCGCGAGCACGATCAGGCCGCGATAATGCACCCAGGGCGCGATCGTCGCCAGGTTGCGCGAGGCAATCTGTGGGCCGGTGAAGCCGTCCACGATCAGCAGCAGGGCGATAAGCGCCAGCGGCAGCTGCAGCGCAAGCCGCCCCCAGCGCCAGCGCAGCAGCGCGCCGAGCAGCGGCAGGCGCAGGACGTCGAATGCGCCGGGCGGGCGATACAGGTTCATGCTGGGTTTAGCTGCCAACGCGATAATCGAAGCGCTGCGCCGCCGTCGTCCCGTCCGGCAGCGTCACGGTGATGTCCACGATCCAGTCGCCGCCCATTGTCCACTCGAATGGGACTTCACAGCGACCGGCGTCGTCGCAGTCAGCCTCGGCCAACACCGGCACCATGCCAGGGTGTGTCATGTCGCCGCGCACGCTGATCTGCGCGCCGCTGACAGGAGCGCCCTCCGAGTCTGCAAGCGTGACGATAAGCTTTGCTTCGCCGGTTACCGGCGGCGAAGGTTCGACGGTGACGACAATGCTGACGGCTGGGTTTTCAGCGCTGGTTGGCAGCGCCTGCTGCTGGCGGCAGCCAGACACAGTCAGAGCGATCAACACAACGGCAGTCAGCGCTCGTCGTCCCAACATGCAGGGGTGCATCGGCGTTCACCTTGGTTGTCAGCAACATTCCATGCGGCCTCATTATAACGCATTTCACAAGGCTGTTGATGAGGATTTCGCTGCCGGTGAACAAAAAAGCAGCGCCGGGGTGAACAGGGCGGCCCGGCGCTGCTGCGTGGCGCGTGAGAGCGCCAGGGCGCTCAGCGGCGCACGTCGAGGGCGATCTCGTGCAGCGACATGGCGTACTTGCTGCCCTCTGGGTTGGCAACCCATTTGGTGTTCCAGCCGCCGCCGGGCAGGTTGGTGAAGTTGGCGGAGTACAGCAGCCAGCCGGTCGTGCCGTCGGCGCTGATGAACTTCGACGGCAAGTTGACGAAATACGCCTGCTCGCCGAATTTCTCCATGAACGTCACGAGCTTCCAGGGGCCGGTCATGTGATCCGACTCCAGCGCATAGGTGTTGAACGTGCTGATCGTGCTGCCGCCGTCGGTGCAGAACATCAGGTATTTCTTCAGCGGCGCGACGTAGGTCATGGTAGCGTGGCCGACACGCCCTTCCCATTCGATCAGCGGTTTGATCTGGCCGAAGTCGCTGGTCCACTGCGGCCGGCCGGCGGCATCGTGGCCGGCGAAGAACTCGTACTTGGACGGGTCGTTCATGTTCTCCGGCGCAGGCGTAACACGGATCAGGTAGGCCTGGTCGCCGCGAATCCAGGCGACTTCGGCGTCGGGGCGTGTCGCGCCGTGGCCGACGAGATAAGCCTTGCCGTCTGGCGAGTGCTGGAGGTTTTGGCCGAAATCCACGAAGTGCGGCGCGCCGATCTTGACCTTGCTGCCGCCCTTGCCGCTCTCGCCGAAGATCGGCTTGTCAGGCGAATGGGGGCACTCCTGCCATGTCTTGCCGTAGTCATAAGAGGTGCGGAAGCCGATGAACGGCCCCAGAATGTCCCAGTTGAGGCCGCGGTCGGTTTCGTCCAGGGAGTACGTGCCGTAGTACCAGACGCCGTTATAGACCAGGCTGCCGCACGGGTAGCGCCCGCCATAGGGATGAGCCATGGCGTAGTGAACGCCTAGGTTCTCAACGGTCAGGTTGAGCGGGTCGTCGCCGACGATGCGGGCGCTGCCCGTCCCAGATTTGCCGCCGCGCTCGCGGTTGACAGCGTTGCGGCTGTCTGACGAGCAGTCCATGCGCTGCACGTCGAAGCCCTGCGGCGGCAGTTCGTCGGCGAAGTAGCCGTCCGTCCAGGGCGAGTAGAGATTGTCATCGGACGCCCACGACGGATACCAGGTGTCGGCATGGGTGTGGTTGCGGTAGCGCCCGGTAAAAGCCAATCCGCGAATCGCCTCGGACGGCTCGAACGGGCAATCGGGCGGGGGGGTAGAGGGCCAGTTGGTGTATGTCATGTCGTCCGTCTCCTCACAGGCTCACGCTGACCGTCACGACGCCGTCTGCGCCTCGGCTCCAGGCTGAGCGCTCCAGCGGCTGGCCGTTGACGGTGACGCGGCGCACTGCGCCCGTTCCTGGCAGCGGCAGCAGGCGCAAGCCGATCTGCTTCTTAGCGCCTTCGACTTCAACGGCCAGCGTCCCGCCGCTAAGCGCCGCGCTTATTTTGGTTGAACCGTCGGTGTCACGCAGGTCAAAAGCGGCTTGATCCAGCAGGTAGGCGTCGAACACCACCGGGTCGAAGGGCGCCTCGCTGGTGTGGCTCGCGGGTGTAGTCGTCGGTATGAGCGAGTCGGCCCTGACATACAGCGGCAGCACATCCAGCGGAGCCTGGACGATGCGCGTCTGCGGGCCGGTGATGATCTCGCGCGTCCACCAGTCTACCCAGCGACCAGCGGGGAAGTAGATGGGGCGGCGGCCCTCGCTGTTGTAGACTGGCGCTACCAGCAGCTCCGCGCCGAACATGTACTGCAGGTCGAGCGTGTAGGCGCAGGGGTCGTCCGGGAAGGCCAGCGCCATCGGGCGCATCAGCGGCAGGCCGGTTTCGTGGGCCAGCGCAGCGTAAGTGTAGATGTAGGGCAGCAGGCGGTAGCGCAGGCGGGTGTACTCGCGGAAGATGCGTTCAGCCTCCTCGCCGTAGTCCCAGGGCAGGCGGGTAGTCATGCCGTGCGCGCGCGACAGCGGCGAGAACAGGCCGAACTGCGCCCAGCGCACGTACAGCTCAGGCGTTGGCTGGCGGTGGAAACCGCCGATGTCGTGGCTCCAGAAGGCGTGGCCGCACACGGCCATGCTCAGGCCGCCGCGCAGCGTAGAGGCCAGACCTTGATAGGTGCAGTTGGGATCGCCGCCCCACTGGGCTGCGTGGCGCTGGCCGCCGGCGTAAGTCGAGCGGCCCCACACCAGCCCGCTGTGGCCGGCAACTTCGGCAGTCAGCTCGGCCACCAGGTCGTTGTAGAGCAGCGGGTAGAGGTTGTGCAGCTCAACGCCGGTCATGCCGTTGTAAGCCACTGTTTCCGGCGGGACTCCCTCGCCGAAGTCGGTCTTGTACACGTCAGCGCCGATCTCCAGATGCGGGCGCAGCAGGCTCTTGAACCACTCGGCGGCGGCGGGGTTGGTCACGTCAATGATGCCAACCGGCGGGTGGAAACCGCCCCACAACGAGCCGATCCAGGCCTGGCCGTCGGCCGTCTTGAGCAGGTAGCCCTTGTCCACCGCTTCCTGCAGCAGCGGGCTTTCAACGCCGATGTACGAGTTGATCCACAGGCACACTTTAAAGCCGGCCTCGTGCACCTGGCGGATGAGGCCAGCGGGATCGGGAAACATCTCGGTGTCCCATTGGTTGTCTGACCAGCGGCCGAACTTCTGCCAGTAGCAGTCTAGGTGCAGCACGTCGGCGGGGATGTCGTGGGCGCGCAGCTCGCGGGCGCGGGCGAGCACCTCGTCGGCGCTGTCGCGTTTGAAGCCGGAGGACATCCACAGGCCGAAGGCCCACTTGGGCGGCAGGATGGGGTGGCTGACCAGGTCGGCATAGCGCGAGATGATCGCGTTCGGGTCCGGGCCGGCGATCACGTAGTAATCGAGCAGCGAGTCCGGCACGATCAGGCTGAACACTGAGTGGTTGCTGTAGGCCATGTCGAAGCGCACCGGGCAGTGGCTGTCGACGAACAGGCCGTAGCCGCGCGTGCTGACGAAGAACGGCACGTTCTTGTAAGCGCGTTCGCTGTGCGCGCCGTAGGCGTCGTAATGCCACATCTCGATGACCTGGCCGCGCTTGTCGAAGTCGGTGAACTTCTCGCCGAAGCCGTAGAAATGCTCATCTGGTTCGACGGTAAAGCTGTCGTGGTAGGCGACGCGCTGGCCGTTCACCTCGCTGAAGCCGAACGGCAGCGTAATGAGCCGGTCGGTCACGTCGGTGTCGGCGCTGTTCTGGGCCAGCAGCATCTGGCCATCCGGGCCGTAGAAGCGCAGGTTGAACGGGTCGAGGTCAACTTCGACGCGCACCTCCGGCGAGGCGAGCGTGACCCGGCCGCTGGTTTGTTCGACTGCCACAGCGGCAGCCCGGTCGGACAGGTCGCGGGCCAGCCGCACCCGGCGTCCTTCGTCGCCGGCGATGGTCACGCGCACGATGCCTGGCGCGTAAACAGCGACGCTGGCCGTCAGCGCGCGGCCGCTGCTGGTCGTGCCGCTCAGCGTGACGCCGCGCGCGTCGGCAGCGGCCACCGCTGCGCGAACGACATACTCCGGGCCGCCGGCGTCGTCCGGCTGGCGCACGGGGTACAAATCCGGCAGGGTGGCCGGGAAACTCACATAGGGGTGGAGCGGTGCTCGATAAGGCATTTTCAACTATCCTTTGTTTTGATTACGGCCAGCAGGTCATAGACTGCTGGATCACCGTTCATAGCCAAAGTCGCGAATGAAACTGTACGGGTAGATGTACTCCAGCGCGCTGACGGCGTTCAGCCGGCTCAGCTCGTCGTCAGTCAGCGCTAGGCCGACACAACCCAGGTTATCCTCAAGCTGGGCCAGCGTGCGCGCGCCAATGATGGGGGCGGTCACGCCGGGCTGCGCGCTCACCCAGGCCAGCGCCACCTGCGACGGGGTTCTGCCGCGCGCCTAGGCGATCTCGATGACTGTCTCCAGCGTTCGCCAGCTCCGCTCGGTAGCGGCCTGGTTCTGCATATGCTCGGGCCAGTGCGTCTCGGCGCTGGTGATGCGGCCGTCTTCTGGCATGGCGTCGCGGCGGTACTTGCCGGTCAGGAAGCCGCCCGCCAGCGGACTCCAGGGAATGACGGCCAGCCCTTCCTCGCGGCACAGCGGCAGCAGTTCAAGCTCGAGATAGCGGTCCACCAGATTGTAGCGCGGCTGCAAACAGGCAAAACGCGCCAGGCCGCGCGCGTCGCTGATGGCCAGCGCTTTCATCAACTGCCAGCCGGTGAAGTTCGACACGCCGATGCTGCGCACCTTGCCGGCCTGCACCAGTGTGTCGAGCGCGCCCAGCGTCTCCTCCAGCGCGGTGTAAGGGTCCCAGCAGTGCACTTGGTACAGGTCAATATAGTCGGTTTGCAGGCGGCGCAGGCTGGCTTCGCAGCCTTCGACAATGTGCTTGCGCGATAGACCGATGTCGTTCGCCCCCGGTCCCATCCGGAAGCGCACTTTGGTGGCCAACACGACGTCGTGCCGCCGGTCTTTGACAGCCGCGCCTACGATCTCTTCCGACCGGCCGGCGCTGTAAACGTCGGCAGTGTCTATGAAATTGCCGCCCGCCTCCAGAAAGCGGTGGATGATCTGAGTCGAGGTTTCGGCGTCGGTCTCGCGCCCGAAGGTCATCGCCCCCAGGCACAGCTCCGACACGCGCATACCCGTGCGGCCCAGCAGCTTGAGCTGCATGTCCTTCTCCTTCACTTCTTAATCATGAAACCGCCATCCACAAACAGCGCCTCTCCGGTTATGAACGACGCCGCATCTGATGCTAGAAAGAGCGTAGCCTGGGCCACTTCTTCCGGCCGCGCCATGCGGCCCAGGGCATGTGACGCGGCAGCGGCCTGGCGGGCGGCTGCTGGATCGGGCGCGCGGTTGATGGCGCTGTCGCTGAACGGGGTATCCACCCAGCCGGGGCACAGCGCGTTGACCCGAATGCCATCTGCCGCCAACTCCAGCGCTAGGGCGCGCGTCAGGCTGAGGACCGCGCCTTTCGACGTGTGGTAAGCGGCGTAGCCGTCAGCGCCGATGAACGCCGACACCGACGACAGACTAATGACCACGCCGCCGCCGGCCCGCCGCAGGCGCGGCACACTGTGCTTGATCGTCAGGAAGCAGCCGCGCACGTTGACCGCCATCAGCCGATCCCAGTCGGCGGCAGCGAGCGTTTCTACACGCCCTGGGGCGTTGACTGCCGCTGCGTTGATCACGATGTGCAGGCCGCCGAATTGGTCGGCAGCCGCGGCCACTGCCGCGGCGACCTGCGCTTCGTCGGCCACGTCGGCCGGCGTGAACAGCGCCGGCGCGCCCGCCCGCTGGAGAGCCGCCGCCACATCTGGCCCGGCTGTGCCCGGCAGATCGAGCAGGGCCACCGCCGCACCCTCGGCCGCGAACAGCCGGGCGACTGCGGCCCCAATGCCGCCGGCCGCGCCGGTGATGAGCGCAGTCCTGCCGCTCAGCACAGCCACGCTACCTATACCTTGGCCCGTTGAAGCGGTGGCCGATAAGCGCCACGATAATCACCAGGCCGTTGAAGAACTGGGTAAAGTAACCGGTCAGCCCGGCCCCGATGATGCCAGTTTCGATAAACTGGATGATGAACACGCCGATCGAACTGCCGACCACCGTGCCGATGCCGCCCCAGGTGGGAGTGCCGCCCACAAACACCGCTGCCAGCGACGGCAGCAGCAGGCCATCGCCGGTGGTGGGCCACCACGTCTGGTTGACCAACACCGAGAGCACGCCGGCCAGCGCAGCGCCGATTCCCACAAAGATGAACGCGCCGATTTTGACCCGCTTGACGTTGATGCCCATTTCGGTGGCGCTGTCGGGGTTGTCGCCCACAAGCTGGACGTGCACGCCGAAACGATGCCGGTTGAACAGCACCCAACCCAGCAGCACGAACAGCAGCCCCCAGATCATGTGCACCGGGAAGTTGGTGATAAAGGGAAAGTTCTCGATGCGCCCGGCGAACACGTGCCACAGCGGCTCTTGGCGAATCTGGGGGAACTGGATACCGATGCCCTCTGTGCCGATGTTGATGATGCCGCGCAGCAGGAAATTCATGCCAAGCGTGGCGACCAACGACGAAAGGCCGACATAGGTCACCAGCCCGCCAACGACTGCGCCGACTAAGATGCCGACGAACAGCGCTGGTATGACCGCTGCGAACGAATTCCAGCCAGATTGCAGCGCTACCGCAAACGCCCACGAACTGATGCCGACGGTTGCTGGGAAAGACAAGTCAATTTCGCCGCTGGCGACAACGAACACCAGGGGCACGACGATGAACAGTGTGATCGGCAGGTTGAGGAAGATCGCGCGGTAGGTGATCGGGTTGGTGAACACGCGCGGGTTGGCGAGGGTGAATATCACCAGCAGGATAATAAATACGGCCAGCGCGCTGAGCGCCCGGCGGTTGCGCCGCACAAATGCTCGCAGGGCCGCGCGGTTAGGTTGTTTGATAA
>Ga0308417_1002694_pt1 | contig 11641 bp, 8 predicted proteins | sample HotsprSampleOS65_FD_203528 | JGI IMG/M metagenome (GOLD analysis project Ga0308417, IMG submission 203528) | Hot spring phototrophic mat microbial communities from Octopus Spring, Yellowstone National Park, Wyoming, United States - 20090730_OS65 ... | reverse complement strand
CGACCCGGCCGAGTGTCTGTCGCCGGGGCAAAGCGAAGAGATCGACCGCGTCTATCGCGCCTATCCGCACCTCAACGACGACGCATTCGTGGCCGAGCGCCGCGACCGCTGGTTGCGCTGAGCGCGCGATTGCGCGTGTTGCGCCGACGATGCTATTTGCCGGCGCGATGAGTGTCCCGCGCGTAATCTGCGTGGATGGCTCTGGCTTCAGCGAAGTGGGTCAGTGCGCGGTCGATGTCGCCTTGCAACAGCGCCCGGCTGCCGGGATTGAAGTGCGCCCACATTTTGCCGACGATATCGCCGCCGGCTTGCTCGCGCTGCAACACGACAAACAACGCCTCCACTTCGGCGCGCTGCCGTTCGGCTGCCAGCATGGCCGCGCTGAGATGTGGCATGCGATCTGCTGCCGCCGGGAGTGGCGGAAACTGCGCGTGTGGCTCGGCCTGGTACCAGTACGCCACGCTGGTGTAGTCGTTCTCGAAGTTGTTGTCGTGGCCGTGCTCGATACTCCAGATCAAGGATTGGTTGAACCGGATCGGGTCGGACAGATACCAGCGGTACATGGCGCTCTTGCCGGCGAAGTCGCGGCTTTCAACCAGATGGAAGCCGGTGTAGGGGCCGTGATAGGCGTCGGTGGGGCATGCGCCGCCGCCGAAGATCTCCTCGCTGCCGGTGCCGTGACAGGCGGGCGGCCATTGTTCGCCGGGCCGGCCGTCGATGAACACCATGTCGTCGCCCTCGCCGTACCACCCGCCGCCGAGATTGTCGACTTGCAGGTGCAGGCCGACCATGTGCCCGCGCCCCTGCGCCTCCAGTGCGACGTAGTTGTCCAGCCCGTCCAGATTCACGCCGTGGTAGTCGGTGACGTTGATCTGTGTCGTGCCGGCCTTCGCGGTGGTGAATCGCTCGCGCCGCCACTGTGCGTGGAAACGCCCGAAGTCTGCCGGCGTGTCACCTCGGGCTGCGTCCGCTCGGACTGCGTCCGCTCGGACTGCGTCCGCTCGGACTGCGTCCGTGTGGACATTGTCCGAGTGCATCTCCAGGTCGAGGTGGTACCAGAAATTGACCGACGCTTCGCTCAGCCCCGGCAGTGGTTCATATTCCAGTTCGATGCGCGCATGCCGGCTGAACGGCATGGGCAAGTACAGGTTCAGGCCCCAGGTGTTCACCTCGCAGTGGCCGGGGTTCACGACGGCCATCAGCGAGCGCACCGGCTGCGGCATGCAATGCGGCACGCAGAAGAGGTCGCCGATCGGGACTTCGACGCTGGGTGTCTCCTCGCCATCCCACCAGGCGCGAATGATGAACTGCCGGAAGATGAACCGGCTGGCGTTGATGGTGGTCCAGTAGAAGTGATTGATCTGGCCCGCGCCCTCCTCATCCAACAAGACCACAGATGAGCCGGGTTGGAGGATCAGGTAATCCTGATTGCGCCCGCTGCGGTCCCACGAAGACCATCTTTTGGTGCGCGCGTTCGGGTTGATTCGGGCAAGCTGGTTGTACATGGTTTCTCGCGGTGGGTTATTCGCCGGTGTCGAGCTGGCGCTCGATCCAATCGAACGCAGCCAGGGCTTCGTCGGTCTGTCCCGCGAACAGGGCGCGGCAGCCGGCGCCCAGCTTCAGGAACGTGTTCAGGAAGACCTCGAAGGGTGGGGGCGGCTGCCTGCTTTGCGATTCATTCATGCGGCGCAGGGCGCGCGCGCGAGCTGCGTCGGCTTCGCGCACAGCCGGCGGGAAGCGAGGCAGGCGTCCTTCGATGTCCGGCAGGTCGGGAAACGGCGCGTGGGGTTCGATCTGGTACCAGTACGCCACGCTGGTGTAGTCGTTGGCAAAGTTGTTGTCGTGGCCGTGTTCGATCGTCCAGGTGATCTCGCGCTCGAAACGGATCGGGTCGGTGAGGTACCAGCGATACATGGCGCTCTTGCCGGCGTAGTCGGGGTTCTCGACCATGTGGAAGCCGGTGTAGGGGCCGTGGTAGGGGAAGTTGGGGCCGGCGCCGCCGCCGAAGATTTCTTCGCTGCCGGTGCCGTGATAGGTTGGCGGCCATTGCTCGCCCGGCTTGCCATCGACGAACACCATGTCGTCGCCCTCGCCATACCATCCGCCGCCCAGATTGTCGACTTGCAAGTGCAGTCCGACCATCTGCCCGCGCCCTTCGGCGTGCAGCGCCACATAGTTGTCGGCGCCGCCCAGATTGGCGCCGTTCCATCCCGGCGCGTTCAGATCGACGCCGGCTTTGGGTATGGTTGGATTTTCGCGCCGCCACTGGGCGTGGAAACGCGCTGTGTCCGGCGCCAGCGGCGCGTCGTAGTGCTCCATGTCGATGTGATACCAGAACGCCATGGGATCGTCGGGCATGCCGGGGATGGTGTCGTAAGTCAATTCGATGCGCGCCGAGGTGGCGAATGGCATGGGCAGGTACAGGTTGTGTCCCCAACTGACCACCCGTGAATCGCCGGGATTGATCACGGCCGCCAGGGACTGTGCCGGGACCGGCGTGCTGTGCGGCACGGCAAACAGATCTCCCAGCGGCGCCTCGACACTGGGGGTCGATTCGCCATCCCACCAGGCGCGCAGCGCCAACTGGCGATACTGGTAGCGGCTGCCGTTGATGGTGGTCCAGTACATGTGATTGATCCGTCCCGGCCCCGCCTCGTCGAGCAGGGTCACCGTCTGGCCGGGTTTCAGGATCAAATAGTCCTGGTTGCGTCCGGTTTGATCCCACGACGAGCGGCGGAAGGTGCGCACGCCGGGGGTGACGCGAGAGGGGTCGGCAAAGAACATGGCTTGTCTCCTCCAGATGAAAGTGATGGCCCGGCCGACGAAGCGATCCGGGCCGGCGTTGTCACGCTTTGATGCCGGTCAGGGTGATGCCCTGAATGAAGGTGCGCTGCGCGAAGAAGAAGAGCGCGATGATCGGCAGCGTCGTCACGGTGGATGCCGCCATCATGTAGTCATAGCGGCTGCCGTGCTCGAACTGAAACTGTCGCAGCCCGATCGACACGGTGAACTGGTCGATTGACGTGAGGTAGATCAGCGGCCCGAGGAAGTCGTTCCATGTGCCCAGAAAGGTGAACAGGCTGATGGTGGCCAGAACCGGCCTGGCCAGCGGCAGGATGATCTGCCAGTAGATGCGCAATTCTGAGCAGCCGTCCATGCGCGCGGCCTCGGACAACTCCTGGGGGATGGTCATGAAGAACTGCCGGCACAGAAAGATGTTGAATGCGCCGCCGCCCAGGAACATGGGCAGGATCAGCGGCCCGAAGCCGCGCAGGGGCGTCTCGATGCCGATCAGGCCGATGTTGCGCCAGACCAGATACAACGGAATCATCGTCACAGCAAACGGCAGCATGAGCGTGCTCAACACCACGGCAAACACTTTGTCCCGACCCGGCCAGTCGATGCGGCTGAAGCCGTAGGCAGTGAACGAGCTGGTCAGAACAGTGCCCACCACGCACGGGATGGAGATGTAGAGCGTGTTGGCAATGTATGACCCAAAGGGAAACAGCGTCAACGCTTCGCCAAAGTTCTGCCACTGCGGCGGATCGGGTATCCACACCGGGGGCCACACGAACAATTGTGGCTGCGGCTTGAGCGCCGAGGTCACCATCCAGAACAAGGGCACGAGGAAAACGACACTCAGGAAAACGAGGGTTCCGTACAGCAGCGCCCGGCCGGCGTAGTGCGGGACGCCGTGACGCCGGTGCGACGCCGGCAGCCGGGAGTGTGGAGCAGTTGCCAGGAGCCGGCCCATCACACGCCTCCATAGTGCACCCATTGCCGTGACGAGCGCAACACGATGAGTGTGGACACAAAGGTGATGAGGAACAGCAACCAGGCCATCGCCGAGGCGTATCCCATGCGGAAGAAGCGGAAGGCGTTCAGGTACAGATACAGGCTGTAGAAAAGCAGCGAGTTGGCCGGCCCGGCCTCGCTGCCCATACCCAGCGCCCCGCCTCCGATGGAGCCGAGGATGAATGCCTGCGCGAACACTTGAAATGCCCCGATCAATCCCAGCACCAGTTGGAAGAAGATCTGCGGGGTGAGCAGGGGCAGAGTGATCCGGCTGACCTGCTGCCAGGTGTTTGCGCCGTCGATCATCGCGGCTTCGTAGAGTGACTGGGGAATATCCTGCAACCCGGCCAGATAAATGACCACCGATCCCCCTACGCTCCACAGGCTCATGATGATCAGCGCCGGCTTCGTCCAGGCCGGGTCCGACAGCCAGGCCACTTTTGGCAGCCCTATCGCTTGCAGGCCCAGGTTGATCAATCCGCTGCGCGACGAGAACAACCACACCCATAGCACGGCGGATGCCACAACTGGCACGATGCTGGGGACGAAGAAAATGCCCCGGAACACCGCCAGTCCCTTGACCCTGGCATTCAGGAGCAGCGCCAGCGTGACCGACACCAGGATGCCCAGCGGCACTGAGAAAGCGGCGTAGAAGAGTGTGTTGTAGATGGCTGTAAACGCAAGATTGTCTTGCGTCAAAAAGACGGTGTAGTTCTGCGCGCCGACCCACACCGGCGGCCGCAGCACATCGTAGTCGGTGAAGCTGTAGTACAGAGACGCGCCCATCGGGTACAGTGTGAGGATGATGAAACCGGCGAGCCAGGGCGATATGAAGATCAACCCCCACTTCAGCTTCTGGCGCTGAGCACGACTCATTTCGTTCCTTGTCAGCCCCTTCTCCCGCAGACACGGGAGAAGGGGAACATGGCTGGATTGAGGGTGCGATATGCCGGGGCGCCGGCTATCGCGTCAGGAACCGGTCGACTTCCGCCTGCGCCAGCCGGCTGGCTTCCTTCATGGCCTCTTCGGGTGTGCGCTTGCCGCGCAATGCCTCATCAACCATCGGGTTGAAGGCTGTGAAGAATGCGTGGCTGACCGTGGGGATGAGCGGGATCGGCCAGCAGTTTGGCAGATCCTCGATGAAGGGTTGCAGCGGCTTGACCGACTTGAACCATTCGTTCGCGGCGTTGTCTTCGGGGAAGATGGAGAAGCCGATTCCTTGTGTCCCTTCGTAGTTCTGGGCATCCCGACCGCAGTAGAAGCGCAGAAACTCCCAGGCGAGATCGCGATGTTTGGCGCCCTTCGGAATCACCAGCCACGAGCCGCCCAGCCACGAACCAGGGCGCCCGCCTTCGGGCACCGGCGCTTTTGCCGTGCGGTAGTTGATGGCGGGGTAGTTGTCCTGCATGATGCCGATTTGCCATGGGCCGGTGTAATACATCGCCACGCGGCCCGACCCGAACGGGTCCACGCCGCCCTGCAAGCTGTCGTTGAACTCCAGAATCTTTTCATAGCCGCCCAGTTTTCGGGCGTATTCCACCTGCCACTCCAGCGCCCGGATGCTGGCCGGCTCGTCGAAGGTGACGCGACGGTTCTGCGCGTCCCACATCTGCGCGCCGAACGCTTCGGCCCAGGTGCCCCAGATGCCGGCTATGTTCATCCACGGCGAGAAGCCCAGGATGTCGATGTTGCCCTGGCTGTCGGTCTTCTGCACTTTCAGGGCGTACTCCTCCAGCTCGTTCAGGTTGGTGGGCGGTGTGTCGGGGTCGAGGCCGGCCTGCCAGAACAGATCTGCGTTGATGTACAGGCCGCCGTTGTTGACCACCTTGTGCACGCCATACACCTGCCCCTCGTACTCCATCGCCTGCCACACGCCGGGGTAGATGCTGTCCTGTGCGAACGGATGATTGCCCAGATCGAGATACGGCTGCAATGGCTCCAACGCGCCGCGATACACGTAGTCGGCCGGCGGGTCGGTCAACAGCAGGTCGGGAGGCGTGCCCGAGGCCACGGCCGTCAAGACTTTCTCCTTGGTGCCGGCGCCCGGCAGGTAACTGACGCGGATATTCGGATTCGCTGCGTTCCAGGCGTCAACCTGCACCTGTTTCAGGTCCTGGTTGTTCCAGATCAGACGCCCATACCAGTCCCAGAAAGCCAGGTCCACGGGCGGCTCTGGCTGCGGAGTTACCGTTGGCGCTTTGACCTGCATCGCCGGCGGCTTTGGGGCCGGCGTCGCCGTCACGACCACCTCGACCACCTTGGTCACCTCAACCTCGGTCGTGACCTGAACCTCCTTGGTCACTTCGACCTCCACCTGAACGGGGGCCGCCGCAGGTTGCTGTGTTGCCTGGGCGCAGGCTGCCAATACGCCAGACAACGCGCCAAAACCTACTGTCTTGAGGAACACTCGTCGATTTGGCAAAGACTTGTTCGACATATCAGTCTCCTTAACCTTAACCTTAACCTTATCCCTGTGATACATTGCCTGTTCAGGCCGGACGCCAAACGGTTGCGCGCTCGCGGGGCGAGGATGGATCGATTCTGGCGCGCAAAATCATTGTAGGGATCGGGCTATACTCCGTCTACGAGTTTCGGCCACACTTGTGACACGCCTATGACACCGACATCAGGCGAGATGAATGAGACCGCCGGCCCGGAGGTCCCGCCTCCTGAGTTCATCGAGCAGGTGCACGGGGCGCTGGAGCGATTGCATGATTTTCCATTTTTGCAGAGCCACCCGCTGGCGGCGCTATGGATGCGCGAAGACGCCCGCCCCGACGAACTGGCCGGCCAGCGTCTGCGGCGCAAGCTGATTGATGCCATCGAATCGCTCAACCCCGGGCGTGAGTTTGGGTTTTTGTCGCCCCAGGCCCGGCTGTACAACCTCCTCCACATGCGCTACGTCGATGGCATGACCGTTCAGAAAGCGTCTGCCGAACTGGGCATTTCGATGCGTCAGGCGCACCGCGATCTGCGGCGCGGCGAAGAGAGCGTCGCCATGGTGCTGTGGGCGCGCGGTCCCCGGCATCGTTTCGCGCAACAGAGAGTGGCCCCGCCGGCCCCGGCCGAAGTATTCCAGACGCATCCCCGCGCCACCGACCTGCGCGGGCTGGTGATGCGCGCCATCGAGTCTGTCAGTGCGCTCGCCCTTCAGCGCGGTGTCACGCTCGAACCCCATTTGCCGGCGTCGTCGGCGAGCGTGTGGGCTGACCCCGACGCGGCTTTGCAGGTCTTCATCAGTTTGCTGAGCAGCGCCATCGGCCAGGCCGCTCCCGGCTTGATGCGTGTGGCGATCCACACGAGTGACGAGCGCGCCCGCCTCGACCTGAGTTTTGCGCCGTCTGTCACCGCTGCCGCCGGCGCGGACGCGCTGGATCCGGTTGTCGGCGATCTGGCGCGCCAGATGGATTGGATCATCGACATGACTGAGCGCGAGGACGGCCTGCGCGCTATCGCGGCGCGAATGCCGGCCCACAAACCCCCGGTGCTCATCATCGATGACAACCAGGGACTGGTCGAACTGATCGAGCGTTACCTGACCGGCCAGCCCTGCCGCGTGGTGGCGGCGCACAGCGGCCCGGAAGGGTTGCAGGTTGCCGAAGAGATGACGCCGTCCGCCATCATTCTTGATGTCATGATGCCCGAAGTGGACGGCTGGCAGGTGCTGCAAGCGCTGCGCCGCAATCCGCGCACCGCCAGGACCCCGGTGATCATTTGCAGCGTGTTCAACAACCCGGCGCTGGCAGCGTCGCTGGGGGCGACGCGCTATCTGCTAAAGCCCGTTCGCCGCGACGACGTGTTGAGCGTGCTTTCTGACCTTGGCATTGTGTGACTGCGCCGGCACGCACATCGCGTCGAGCACGCCTTGCAGGCATTGCAGCACTTCGAATGGCTGCAATCCGGTGTCTCGCGTCACCGTCAACCGGCCAGCGTGGTGACGCAGCGCATCTTCCGCATAGCTGGTTACCGTCAGCAGGATCACCGGCGCCCCGGCCACCTGTGGCATCTGTCGCATGCGCGAAAGCATTTCGAATCCGTCCATGACCGGCATCGCCAGGTCAGTCAGGATCAGATCGGGCCGGCGCTCGGCCATCGCCTGCAATGCCTGCTGGCCGTCGTAGGCGCGCCGCACCTCGGTGGCAACACCCGAGGCCGCCAACATGCGCTCCACCAGTTCGCCGAACCCCCGATCGTCGTCGACGATGAGCACATCGCCCGTCTTCTCCAGCTTCCTCACCTCGCGCATCAACTGCTGCATGGTGACCGGCTTGGTCAGGCACGCGGCCACTGACAGATCCGAAGCGATCCACGCCTGGCTGGGCAGCGAACACTCGATCACCGGCACGCCGTGAATGTCGCGCGGCGCATGATCGCCGCGACCGAGGCCATCCGGCGGGACGTTGCGGATGACCAGGCGGGCGTTCTTCTGCGCGATGTGTTCCGCCAGATTGTCCTCGTTGGCTACTGTCGCGAAATCGTAGCCGTTCACATGCCGGCCGATAAGCGTCGCTACGGCCGGATCGGGATCGACGACCAGGACGCAGGGAAGATCTTTCAGCGCCGGCCCTTTCAGGGGATTGACCAGTTGCGGGCGCGCGATGGGCGGCAGCGCGCCCGGAATCGGCAGGGCTACGTAAAAGGTCGATCCCTTGCCCACCTCGCTCTCCACCCAGATGCGCCCGTCGTGCGCTTCGACAAACTGCCGGCAAATGGCCAGGCCCAGGCCGGCGCCCTCATGGCTCCGGCGCAGCGATCCATCCACCTGATAGAACTCCTCGAAGACGCGCGACAACTGATCGGGCGGGATGCCGGCGCCGGTGTCGCTGACGCTGATCACGACTTCGTCGCCGGCGCGCGCCGCCCCGACCGAGATCGTCCCGCGCTGTGTGAAACGTTGCGCGTTCGAGAGCAGGTTGAGCGCCACCTGGCGAATTCGCGTCGGGTCGATGTCGAGCGCCGGCAAGCCCGGCTCGATGGACAGTGTGAGCGCGATCGGCCGGCCGCGCAACAACGCCGAAGCAACGTCGGCTGCGCCGCGCAACAATGGCTCAATGGCCGTCAGTTCCTTGTTCAGGGTGAAGTGTGCCATCTCGAATCGGGACAGATCGAGAATGTCGTCGATCATCTCCAGCAAATGCACGCTGCTGTGGTGAATCTGGTAGATGTCCCGGCGCAGCGTGGCCGGCCACTGCACATCGCCGTAGACCTCGGGCGAGAAGTACATCATCTCGCTGAAGCCCAGGATCAGGTTCAACGGCGTGCGCAGTTCGTGGCTGATGTTGGCGGCGAATTGCTCCTTCATGCGGCGCGCTTCCTCGGCGTGCGCCTTTGCGATCTCCAGCTCCTGGTTCGATCGTTCGACCTGGTATGTGGCGAGCTCGAGCGATTTCAGGGTGCGCTTCAACTCGGCCTGGTTGTTCTGCGCTTCTTCCAGCAGCTCGTCGGCGCGACGCTGCATGGTGCGCGCCCATTGCAGGGCGGTGAACAGCGTATTGGTGACCAGCCAGGACAGCCCTGCTCCCAACAACAAAGCGATCAGGATGGCCGGCGCCGCGTAATCGCGCGACGGCTCAGTCTGGTTCAGGTAGACAACCAGCGCGCCGGCTGCTCCTGCTGCCAGCCAGCCGCTGCTCCGGATCAGGAGAGCATTGGCGAATGTGATCAGAATGCCCACAAATGGCAGCCACGGCGCGTCGATCAGCACGATGGCGGCCAGCAGCAAAGCGGTCGTGCTCCAGACCAGCGTGTGCCGGGCCAGGCGAGTCCGCTCAACGTTCAACCGCCAGGCTATAGCGCCGACGCTGGCCAGCGCCAGCGCCAACCCAAACACCGTTGTGTTCAACGGTCTCACGGGCAGCACCGCCCATGCCATCAGTCCGCCGGCGATCAACAGGACGAACGCCAGGCTTCCGGCAAGTTGCTGGCGCAGGTCTTCCAGGTTGGCGCGACTGCTGTCGTCGATCAGGTGCGGTCGCCAGATGGATTGCAGCATGTGTGTCACCCCGTTTCTACTCGTTCGCCTATGGTAGCTTGAATTGTGCGCTTGTCGCTGCCGGCAACATACTGCGCGGTCTGCCCGCGCGCCCCGGCTGGATGCGCGCCGCAGTGACACTGGAGTGACCTGTTGGTGACACATCGCGCGCGGCTGGTTGACTTTGCCGGGAGCCGTGCCTATTCTGGATCGTAGTAGCTGCTCGCTCTCCCGCTGGTTCAGGGTGCCCAATCGCAACCAGTGGGAGGGCAGGCTGAGCAGCCAGGGATCGCATACCAGCAAGGCAGGAGGCGCTCGATGGCAACCGTGGTGAGTTTGGGCATTCACATCCTCGATGTGCTGGGCCGGCCGGTCACGCATATTCCGCCGGGGCAGAATCTCGCGTTGCTCGATGAGATTCGCATCACAGTGGCCGGAACCGCCGCCGGCACGAGCGTCGATCTGGCCAAGCTCGGCGCGCGCGTTCTGACCATGGGCGCTGTCGGGCAGGATGAGATTGGTTCCATCGTCATCGACACGATGCGGCGCTATGGCATCGACACCTCGAACCTGGCGCGCAAGGCCGGCGCGCAAACCTCGGCCACCATGCTGCCCATCCGGCCCAATGGCGAGCGCCCGGCGCTGCACGTCGTCGGCGCGAACGCCGAGCTGTGCTTCGAAGATGTGAACCTCGATGCGATTGCCGGCGCGCGGTTCCTGCACTACGGTGGCGCGCCGCTCATGCCAAAACTCGATGGCGAGCCGGCCAGCCGCGTGCTGCAGTTTGCCAAATCGCGCGGTCTCATCACCACGTTTGATATGCTGGGCATCGAGCGGCCCAATCTGCTCAGCCTGATCGAACCTTGTCTGCCGTATATCGACTACTTCATGCCCAACATCGACGAAGCCCGTATGGTGTGCGGGCTGCGGGATCGCAGGGACATCATCCAGTTCTTCCTCGACCGGGGCGCCGGGGCCGTCATTCTCAAGATGGGGGCCGAAGGGAGCTGCATCGGCGCGCGCGATGGCGAGATACGCATCCCGGCTTACCAGATCGATCTGGTCGACACCACGGGCTGCGGCGATGGCTATTGCGCCGGCTTCATCGTTGGCTTGTCGATGGGCTGGCCGGTGGAAGAGGCCGCCCGACTGGGGGCTGCCGCCGGCAGTCTGGTCGCCACCGGCCTTGGCTCCGATGCCGGCATTGTCAATCTGGAGCAGACCATCGCGTTCATGCGCGCTGCGCCCACGCTGCCTATGACGGAATGACAGCCTGACAACCGGCTGGGGTTGTATATCATCGGGGAGATCGCCTGACGCCTGACTTCGGGCGATCGTCTCAGGCAACCGCCGCGCTGCGGCAGCACCGAGGTATACACCCATGCATGTTCTCAGTCATGTCGAGGCCGGCGGACCGTCGCCGGGGCTTATCTGGCGCGAGCAGGCGCAACAACGGGCCAGAGACCTGCTCGATGCAGGCCGCGATCGCGTCGCGCGCGCGACCGGCCGCACCTGGCCGGCTCTCAAAGCCGAGTGGCGCGCTTTCGTGAGTGCCCGCTGCGCCGGCTTGCGCGACTTTGCCGGCCAGCCCATTCATCCCCGCTGCGTCAGCGAGTTTGCCGGCGACGGCTTTCGCGCGCAGAACATCGTCTTCGAGTCGATGCCTGGCTGGCAGGTTGGGTTGAATCTTTTTCTGCCACCGGGCGACGGGCCATTCATTCCTGTGATCTGCCCGTGCGGCCACGGCGCCAAGTGGTTGCCCGAACACCAGACTGCGCCGCAGGCGCTCGCCCGGCGCGGGTTTGCCGCCGCATTGTTCGACATGCCCATGTTCGGCGAGAAGACTCGCCACAACGATCACTTCATCCAGGGCAG
>Ga0308417_1002691_pt1 | contig 11650 bp, 10 predicted proteins | sample HotsprSampleOS65_FD_203528 | JGI IMG/M metagenome (GOLD analysis project Ga0308417, IMG submission 203528) | Hot spring phototrophic mat microbial communities from Octopus Spring, Yellowstone National Park, Wyoming, United States - 20090730_OS65 ... | reverse complement strand
TGCTCGGTATTTCTGCCAGTGTGCTAGGGGGGGTCTATGGACAGTGGGGCAGAGAGGGACTGAATATCCTAGTGGGAGCGATCGCCATTGCCATGGGTCTGCAACTGTTACAAGTCTGGTCCATGCCCTGGGTAGGCATTGACAGCGCTTGGGTAGAACGTCTGCCTTTGGCTTGGCGTGCCTTGGGAGTGGGGATTACCTTTGGGTTAGCGGCTTCCCCATGCAGTACCCCTGTTCTGCTTACCCTATTGGCTTGGGTGTCTGCCAGTGGCAAATTAGTGCTAGGGGGAATCACCCTGTTTGCCTACGCCTTTGGTTCGTCAGTGCCACTCCTGCTGGCGGGAATTTTTACAGGTCTAGTCAAGCAATTTCTGGCGTGGCGCCGCTGGTCCCAGTATTTGACATGGCTTAGCGGTGCTGTATTGCTGGGTTTTGGGGTAGTGGTAATTTTAGGGCAAATCCAGAAGCATATTCCCCGCTAGTGGCAAAGGGTTCATCTCTGCTTGGTTCAACTCCTGACCCTTGGGGTAGGCGGGAGAAGTAGGAATGAGGGCAACCGTGTCATCCCAAGGGGAGCTAAAGGGATCGCTGACCAAAGGACAGGGAGACCAGCTTCCCTGCACAGGCACCCGCAATTTGGTGCAGTTCCCGCCGCGGCGACCCTCTGGCACATAGTGTTGGCAAAAACGACAGGAATTTATATTGAGCATACTAACTGACAACTGATCCCCAGCTAAAAAAAGAGTTTTTTAATGCCACAATTATCCACTGTGATTTTTTGGGGATCACGCCAGCAAAAGCTTTACTGAGCTAATTCCTGAGGATTCTAAAGGCAAACTTAACTTAAGAATCTTTTCAGAAAAGGGGTAGGTCTTAATCAGTTTTTATAGGGCGGTGGGGCAGGAATACTCCCCTTGGGTTAACAGCTCTCACCTACAGAGAAAATTACTCTGTAGTATTGATGCAGAAGTACTAGTTACCTGAGATGGCGCAGACTATTGCTGAAATCAACGCCAAAATTCTAGCAGGCAAAGTCAAAGTCTTGACTGCTAGGGAATTGAAACAGAAAGTTGCGGCAGAGGGTATTGCCAAGGTTGCCCAAGAAGTAGATGTGATTACCACTGGTACTTTTGAGGTGGTGGAATCGGCAGGGGCGGTGATCAATCTGGGACACACTGATCCCCCTATGCGCCTACGCTCTTGCTGGCTGGGGGGAGTGATGGCGTACTGTGGGCTGGGGGCAGTGGACCTGTACATAGGTGCTACCCAAGATGCGGAGCAGGGGGAGGAACGGGGCGGCGGTCATGTAATTGCCGATTTGATTGCTGGCAAGGCGGTCAGTCTCAGAGCGATCGCCCACCCCAATGACTGTTATCCTCGCACTAACTATGAGACAACGATTACCAAGGACAGTATCAACCAGTTCTATCTCTTCAATCCTCGCAGTTTGTACCAGAACTTCATTGTGGGTGTAAACAGCGGGGAGGACATTCTCTACACCTATCTGGGACCTTTGCAACCGCGCTTGGGGAATGCGGTCTATGCCAACCCAGGGGCGATTGCTCCGCTGTGGAATGATCCTGACCTCAGGGTGCTGGGCATTGGCTCGCGGCTGTGGCTGGGGGGTGGGATTGGCTACATTGCTTGGGAGGGGACACAGCACTTCCCTCTGCAGAAAAGGCTTGCCAATGGCACTCCCATTGGCCCTGGAGCTACCCTAGCCCTGATTGGCGATGCCAAAACCATGGACAGCCGTTGGGTGCGGGGCTGTTACTTGCGGAACTATGGGCCTGCCCTGATGTTGGGGGTGGGGGTGCCCATTCCTGTTCTTGACGAGACGGTCATTCTCAAAGCGGCGGTGCAGGATCAGGATATAGTCGCCCCAGTGGTAGATTTTTCCATTCCCCGTCGGGTGCGTCCCACTTTTGGCACAGTGAGCTATGCCCAACTCAAGTCTGGGAAAATTACCATTGCGGGCAAGGAAGTGCGCACTGCTCCCTTGGCAAGTATCTACCTATCGGAACAAATAGCCAAGCTACTGCGGGACAGTATTCAGGCAGGCAAGTTTACCCTGACGGAGGCGGTGGCTCCTCTACCTGGCGATCGCAATTTTTTGGCGCAAGATAGCGCAAAATAATCGTCGACCCTTTCCCATGCTGGCATGAGTTTAGTGGTGCAAAAATTTGGTGGCTCTTCCGTTGCCACCCCAGAGCGCATTCTGGCGGTGCGCGATCGCATCTTGGCAACCCGCCGTCAAGGGCATCAAGTGGTAGTGGTAGTTTCTGCCATGGGCAAGACCACCGACCAGCTTCTGCAACTTGCGCAGGAGGTGAGTGCCCAGCGCCTTCACAGCGCTTCGGAGCGGGAACTAGACTTGTTGCTTGCCTCTGGGGAACAGGTAACTATTGCCCTACTGGCGATCGCCCTACAGGTCGCAGGACAACCAGCGATCGCTCTGACGGGAGCCCAGGCAAGAATTTACACTGAGCCGCACCACCAGCGGGCACGCATTTTGCACATTGACACTAGTGTTATTGAGACATACTTAGAGCAAGGGCAGGTGGTGGTCATTGCTGGGTTTCAGGGGGTGATGGCCGACCAGCCTACGGAAGTCACCACCATCGGACGGGGTGGCTCTGATACCTCGGCAGTGGCGATCGCCGCCGCCCTCAAAGCTGACCTGTGTGAAATCTACACCGATGTAGCAGGGATTTTTACTGCCGATCCCCACCTTGTGCCTTCGGCAGTGATGATCCCAGCTATTGCCTGCGATGAGATGCTAGAACTGGCAAGTATGGGCGCCAAGGTATTACACCCCCGCGCCGTGGAGATTGCCCGCAATTTTGGCATTAAGTTGGCAGTGCGCTCCAGTTGGACCGATCAGGCAGGGACGGTAGTTCTGTCTCCCACCTATAGCCAAGGGACATTGCACAGCATTGAGATCAATCGCTTTGTGGAAGGGATCACCCTGGAGACTGACTGCGCCCAGATTGCTCTTCTCCAAGTCCCTGACTGTCCTGGGATTGCCGCTCAGCTATTTGAAGCGTTGGCAGAGGCAGGGATTGATGTCAACCTGATTGTGCAGGCGGTGCAAGAACCAGCGGGGGTCAATGACATTGCCTTTACCACTGGGCGCGCCGCGGCGGCCCTGGCCCAGACTATCACGGCAAACTTGGGCCTAGGAGCGGTGGTGGCAGATTGGGACATTGTGATCGTAAGCATTGTAGGGGCGGGGATCATGGGCAGACCCAGTGTTGCCGCCCAGATGTTCACCACCTTGGCAGAGGCGGGGATCAATATTCTCATGATCTCCACTTCGGAAATCAAAGTGAGTTGCACTATCAAAGCCAGTGCCAAAGAACAGGCGATCGCCGCTTTGCAGGCTAGTTTCGGTGTGCCCGTTTTACCCAGCTCTCCCCCCAACAGCCAGGAATGGCACTCCCCCGTGCGAGGCGTCGCCCTAGATCAAAATCGCGCTCGCATTGCCGTAAGACACATCCCTGACCGCCCAGGGATTGCCGCCATGCTACTCCAGCCCCTAGCCCAGCAGGGAATTGGCGTCGATGGCATTGTCCAGTCCTACGCCCAAAAGCCAGAAAATCAGATTGCCTTCACCGTGCACAGTAGTGATCGCTATCGAGCAGAGCAAATTCTAACCCAAGTGGTTCAGCAATTAGGATGCGGCACCGTCTCCAGCGATGACGGCATAGCCAGAGTAAGTATCGTAGGGGTGGGCATGATACACCACCCTGGGGTAGCGGCACGGATGTTTCGCGCCATCGCCCAGGCGGGGATCAATATTGAGATGATCTCCACCTCAGAAATCAAAGTGAGTTGCATAGTCAGACAGGAGCGGGCAGTGGAAGCCCTGCAAGTAGTACACCAAGCATTCATCACCCCCTAAATGCTCGCCCCCTCTGTTCTCCCCGAGCAAGCCATAGTTGCCCTCAAGCAAGTGCACAAAATTTACCCCAACGGGGCGATCGCTCTAGCGGGAGTAAACCTGACCGTAGCCAAAGGCACATTTCTCTTGATCACAGGGCGGTCTGGCTCAGGCAAGTCTACCTTGCTCAAACTGCTCTACGGGGCAGAACAGCCCACGGCAGGGCAGGTGTGGGTAGCAGGAGTATGCGTACCCCAAACTCAGGGCAGGGCGCTAGCCCTATTGCGGCGCAAAATTGGCATCGTTTTTCAAGACTACAAACTGATCCCCAACCGCACAGTCAAAGAAAATGTGGCAGTGCTACTGATGGCGCAGGGGCTTGCTCCCACCGCAATTGACAAACAGGTACTCCCCGCCCTGCACATGGTAGGCATGGCACACAAACAAGACTGCTTTCCCCACCAGTTGTCAGGAGGTGAACAGCAGAGAGTGGCCATCGCCCGTGCCATTGTCAACCGCCCTCCCCTGCTCCTCGCAGACGAACCCACAGGTAACCTCGACAGCGCCAACTCCCTACAGGTACTGCGCATTCTACAGAAATTGCACGATTTGGGGGTAACCGTAGTGATGACCAGCCACGACCGCTTGGTAATCGACCACTTCGGGCGGACTCCCAACCATGCTATAGTGCACCTAAACAACGGCTGTTTGCAATGACCACCTACAGCACCACTACCATCAAATTGGGCTACCTCCTGCGGGAAACTTGGCTGGGGCTGAGACGGAGCGGCTGGATGAACGGGGCGGCAGTCAGCACCATTGCCCTACTGCTGAGTCTGTTTGGGTTGGGACTGCTGGCATCGTGGCAGATGGACTATCTGCTAGTGGATTTGGGCAATCAGCTAGAAATCTCAGTGTATTTGCAAGAGCAGGCAAACCCCGCAGAAATGCAGGCCACACTGGCAGGGCTAGCAGGGGTAGTGCACACCACCTTCATTCCCAAAGAGCAGGCATGGCAAGCTCTCCTGCAAGACATGGGAGAAAGTGACATTGACCAAGTGACCGCTCTGCTGGGGGCAAACCCCTTGGCAGACGAGATCAGGCTGAGGGTAGCTCCAAATGCACAGGTACAGGCGATCGCCAATCACATCAAAACCCTAGCAGGTGTGGAAGCAGTGTGGTACACCAGCGCCATTGCTGAGGGGATCAGGCAGTTACGGCTGGTTGTTAGTCTAGCTAGCTCAGCAGTGGTAGGCATCTGTATTTTCATAGCTGTCGCCGTCATCCACACCACCCTGCGCTTGATCATTCTCTTCCGCAAAACTGAGATCGAAGTTTTACAGTTGGTAGGAGCCACCCCCCAGTGGATTATCCTGCCCTTTCTCCTGCAAGGCACAGTTTACGGCACTCTGGGATCAGCCATCGCCTATATCCTGCTAATCGTAGCTCTGCGTTCTCTGGCCCTGGGAATGGATAGCCAGCCCGAACTGCTACGCACCCTGCTAGGCACTCTCTGGCAGGATGGGAGATGCTACACCCTACTACCTGTCCTACTACTCTGCTTTGGCAATGGCATAGGCTTGGGCAGTAGTTGGTTGGCGGTGCGCCGCCTGATCAGGTGATTCTCCCAGACAGGCAAATTATTCCCAATCCAGCCAGAAACCACTACAATTTTGAAGCAGAGAGGTTCCCACTGCCCTATCACTGCCCACTAGTCATGTCCAAGTTTCCCTATCTCACTGGTGCAGAAATTCGCCAAAAATTTCTCCAGTTCTATCAACAGCGGGGACATCAACTGTTACCCAGTGCCTCCCTAGTGCCAGAAGACCCCACGGTGCTGCTTACCATTGCAGGGATGTTGCCCTTCAAACCCATCTTTCTGGGACAAAAGCCAGCCCCCTTCCCTCGCGTTACCACTGTCCAAAAATGTATTCGCACCAACGACATTGAAAATGTAGGGCGCACCGCTCGCCACCACACCTTCTTTGAGATGTTGGGCAACTTCTCCTTTGGGGATTACTTCAAAAGGGAAGCGATTACTTGGGGATGGGAATTGGTAACCACCGTCTATCAACTGCCCCCAGACCAACTAGTAGTCAGTGTATTTCACGAAGATGAAACCGCCTTTGCCATCTGGCGAGATGAGATTGGCATTCCCCCCCACCGCATTCAGCGCATGGGAGAAGATAACTTCTGGGCATCGGGAGCCACAGGTCCCTGTGGCCCCTGTTCCGAGATTTACTTTGACTTCCATCCTGAGCGGGGAGATCAAACCATTGATTTACAAGATGACTCCCGCTTTTTGGAGATTTACAATCTCGTATTCATGGAACTAAACCGTCTCAGCGATGGTTCTCTTGTGCCGCTAGCCAAACAGAACATAGATACGGGCATGGGTTTGGAACGGCTGGCGCAGGTATTGCAGAGAGTGCCCAACAACTACGAAACTGACCTGATAATGCCCATTATCGACGCAGTTTCAGCGATCGCCCCTGTGCCCTATCGCCAATGCGATCCCCAACAGCAGACCTCCTTCAAAGTCATTGCCGATCACCTGCGCGCCGTAGTACACATGATTGCCGATGGCATTACCCCCAGCAATGTTGGCAGAGGCTACATTCTGCGCCGTCTCATCCGTCGGGTAGTGCGCCATGGCAAATTGGTGGGCATCACCCAAGAATTTATCAATCAAGCGGCGGAAATTGCCATTCAACTCAGCGAATCTGTCTATCCTGAAGTGCGCCAGCAAGCGCCCTGTATCAAACAGGAATTGGCGAAAGAAGAAGAACGCTTCCGTCACACCCTAGAGCGTGGGGAGAAACTGCTGATGGAAGTGCTAGCCAAACCCGAAACCCAGCAGAAAAAGCAAATTTCAGGAACTGATGCCTTTGTGCTCTACGACACCTATGGCTTTCCTCTAGAACTCACCCAAGAAATTGCGCAAGAGCACAACTGCACTGTAGATCGGGCAGGCTTTGACCAAGCCATGGCAGAGCAACAGGAGCGTTCTAAACTAGCACGCCCTGAGATTGATTTACTGGCAAAGAATGAGTGGACTGATTTGGCAAAGGAAATTGGCGCTACGGAATTTGTGGGCTACCACCAGCTCAGCGGCGCAGGGATTGTCAAAGCTCTGCTGGTGGATCAGCGCCGTGTACCTATGGCAGAAGCGGGGCAGAAGGTGCTAGTCATCCTAGATCAAACTCCCTTCTATGCCGAAGGCGGGGGGCAGGTAGCAGATCGGGGAGTGCTATCCAACGGTTCTCTGCTAATTCAGGTAACCGATGTACAAAAAGAAGCAGATTTACACCTCCATTTCGGTTGGATAGAATCGGGGGTAATCCGCGTAGGCGATATTGTCAATGCCCGAGTGGTGGTGCCTCAGCGCCGCCGTATTCAAGCCCACCATTCTTCCACTCACTTGCTCCAAGCGGCTCTGCAAAAGATTGTCGACCCCAAAATCACACAGGCGGGTTCTCTGGTTACAGCAGAAAGACTGCGGTTTGACTTCCATTTGTCCCGTCCTGTCACTCCTGAGGAGATAGCGCAGGTAGAACAGCAGGTCAACACCTGGATTGCGGAAGCGCACCAAGCCCATGTATCTATCATGCCCTTGGAACAGGCGAAAGCCAAAGGAGCGATCGCCATGTTTGGGGAAAAATACGGCGCCATGGTGCGAGTCGTTGACTTTCCCACCGTGTCTATGGAACTCTGCGGCGGAACCCATGTACACAACACTTCCGAAATCGGTCTATTCAAAATTGTGGCTGAGACAGGAATAGCCTCGGGAGTGAGAAGAATTGAAGCGGTAGCAGGACAAGCAGTTCTGGACTATCTGGCAGTGAGGGATGCCTTGACTAAAGAACTGAGCGATCGCTTCAAAGCCAAACCCGAAGAAATCCTAGACCGCATTACTGCTCTGCAAAATGAACTCAAAAATACCCAGAAGCAATTAGAAGCCCTGCAAAGGCAAATGGCTCTCCAGCAGGCGGATCACCTGCTTAAGCACAGCGAAACCATAGGGCAATGGCGTATCCTAGTAGCAGAACTGCCCAACACCGACCCCGAAGCCCTGAAAACTGCTGGGGAAAAGCTCAGTAGCAAACTGGGGATCAACAGCGCCGTAGTACTGGGTACAGTGCCTTCAGCAGGCAAAGTCAGTCTAATAGCCATCTTCAGCCCAGAGGTTATCCAAACAGGTCTGCAAGCGGGGCAATTCATCGGTGAGATTGCCAAAATCTGTGGCGGTGGTGGCGGCGGTCGCCCCAACATTGCCCAAGCGGGGGGCAAGTATCCAGAGAAACTGGCAGAGGCACTGGCTGTAGCCAAAGCCAAACTGCAAGCCGCATTGACCAACTAATGCTTGGCAATATTGGCATTTGTGGCGCCCATCGCACAGGCAAGTCCACCCTAGCTGAAAAACTAGCCCGCACCCTAGGTATTCCTTTCGTGCAGACTACCACCAGTCAAGTATTTGCCGAAGCAGGGCTAGACCCGTCTCAGCCCATGGATTTTGGCACGCGCTTGCTGATTCAGCAGAAGGTTCTAGCCGCAGGGGAAGCAGTGTGGTCAAGCAGTAATCAACCTTTCGTGAGCGATCGCACTCCCATTGACATGATGGCATACACTCTAGCAGACATTCAAGGCACAACTGTTGTGGACTTCTCTCAGCTCAGTGCCTATCTTCAGCAATGTTTTGCCACTACCAATCGCTTTTTTCGCCATCTCTTCGTAGTACAACCTGGAATTCCCCTAGTCCATGCCCAAGGGAAAGCCGCCCTCAACCCCGCCTACATTGAACACATCAACACCCTAGTAATTGGGCTGTGTCAAGACAGCCGTCTCTCCTGTACGGTGCAACTGCTCCCCCGTTCTGCAGTGGACTTATCAGAGAGATTAGCCCTGATTCAGCAGACAATTAGTTCCATTCTGACTGGTGATTCGCCGTAGGAACAAGTTGTCATCCGAAATCGGGCAAACCCTGAGTGATCGCCTCCGTCAGTTTGTGATAGAAGTGTGCCATCAGACTAGCTTCGTCCCACTCTCTGAAAGATTGTTGCGCAATAAAATTCAGACATGTTAGAAGCCGTCTTTCCCAGTTATCCCGATTCTCTGTGCCCCAAGCTCGATACAGTTCTTCTTCCTGTAATCCCAATAGCTGGTGCACAATGGCATTTCTAGTTTTGGAAACTTCATTGGTCAACAAGTCCTTAATCTCAGGGCACTGCTCCTTATACTCCTGACGCAGACTTCTAAAAAATTTGCAGAGAACCGCAAAATCTAGTAAATAATGCTCCTCTTCAGATTGACGAATTTTCTCCTCCAGCTTGGCTATGTCATTATCTGGCTTGCCATTTTGCTTGTATTTTGCATTGGCAAAGAACTTATCTCTCTCATTGAAAATGGATTTTTTTAGGAGAATTTTCCCCCCTTCTGCAACAACATGTTCTCCAAAAATCTGCTTACCCCAAGAGGCTAAAATTCCTTCAAATGCTCGGAAGCTGTGGAAGAAAGCCTCCACCACATTTCCCTGCCTGCACCTTACGATAGACAGATAGGCTTCCTCGTAGGCGGGGAAATACCACTGCCTACTGTAACTTCTCTGTTCTTCAGTCAACCAAGCATCAATCCCTGTTTTGAATTCCTCTAACTTGCTTCTCTGCCACAACTTCCCTGCCATCAGGTACGACTCAATAGCGTCTTTTTGGCTAAAGTAGTCAGCGACACTGCGGAACAGTTCCCAAGCTCCATCAAAATTGGAATTTGCCACTTGAGAACGAAACACCTTCAGTTCAAATTCCCGCCGCAGTCCTGAAACATCTGTGGCAAACACCCTACTTTGCCCTTCCCGCATTTCATGGGGGTTTCTCACCTGCCATACGGTGCTCTCAGGAGCATAACCTGCCGCCTGTAGAATGCTGAACGAGGACTTCATCGCTGGAGTACCTGAAGAAGCATTGAACTCCAAGCGATCGCCCTCTGCCAAAATCTGCCTTGCTTGCTCTAGTCCACGCCGTGCTTCCTGCGCCGCCTCAAGCAAATCCGTAGGGTCTTGGGAAAGTACCTCACTGGTGGGAATGAGTTCCACTGGCACTTGAGACAGGGCGGGTTGAGATGCCAGCCAGTTCTTGGTTTCCTGAGCTTTTACGGCAGTGCCTGTGGTGTAGAGCAGAAGCACCCTTTTAATCACATTCCCCTGAGCAATCAGATGGCGCAATAGGGTTACAACAGAACCTTCCTCTTCTGTCGCCTGGGAAACTGGGTCTTGGTTGCCTACAAAAGAGAGAACAACACTTGCCATAGTCAACTCCTAATTTTTTCCATCCACCACTGTCCTAGCTTAGCATGGTCAAGTTCTTGGCTTTTGCGTAGAGCTTCTGCGATCGCATCCATTCCCAAACCTTGCAATACCACCGATTCTTTCACCCTACGACTGCCAAGATTTTGATCCATAACAAAAGCAAACATTTCCAGAGAAGAGGTATCTACCACCCAATACTCACGCACCTGCATCTCTTCGTACAGCAAGCGCTTCATGCCCAAATCATCAGCCAAAGAGGAATCAGCTATTTCAATCACCAAATCTGGAGGAGAGTATTGGCTCAAGTCAGCGATCTCCCTGCCAATAGGCGCTCTAGCGAGAGAATCCCCAAAATAAAAAGAGCTATCAGGCTGACATTCCCGTAAATTTGGTTTCCGATAGCTAGCATTGGTCAGCCCCCTAAATGGAATCCCATGTACGATGCAATATAACTCGACCAATAGAGAAATAATCAGATTAACTGTGGCATGATTTGCTCCTACACCCATAACAAATTGATATGCTCCTCTGAAATAATAGGCTTTGGCTTTTTGGTAGGTGGGTTGCTGAGAAAGCTCAATGAAAGTCTGCCAAGAACCTGCTTGCCAAGTTTTTTGTGGTTCTTCAGCCTGATTACTTGGTAAAGTTTTTTCTGTAGCGATCGTCATTTCTTACCTCCTTGCAATGGGAAAATTTTTTTGGCTCCTTGCTTGACAAGTTCATCCACAAACTGCTTGCGTGGGTCTGCGGTAGCACCAAACACAGTTACTACTTGGTAGTTTCTATCTCCTACATTAGCAATCCAAACTGGTGAAGGTATACCTGTTGAACCACACAAAAAACGATCATAATTCCCATTGTGTTTGAATTGATTACTGTGTAAAACCGCCAGTGCATGAGATTTATTACCGTCAGATTGTCCCTGAAAAACGAGAATTACACAGTGCCTGTCAGCAACCTCTCGCCATTTCTCCCGAGTTGGCTGATCAGTATCTGGTTGTCGGAAGTTAGGTGAAGTTCTTGCTATTTGTCTTAAGGATTGATAAAATCCAAGCAATCTTGTTTGGAATAAAGTGGCAAACTCACTTGGTTTACTAGGAACCTGCCAAAAAGTCTCCTCGCTACAGGGAGTAAAATCACAGCCACGGATGCTTGGACTTCCTCGACGCTCGTAATACGGACGGCGTGCTCCCTGCCCAACTCCTCCTAGTCTAAACATGAGCCAACATAGTTCTTTGCAGAGAGATTTGAAGAAGTTTTCATTTTCATCTTTGCAAAACCACGACCTAGACTTTCTTGACCGCCAATTTGAATAGTATTTAATTCGGCTAGTAAGTCTCTAAAGAGCTGATTGGGGTTACTGTCTGGGGAGTTAACCTGCTGATTATTTGTACTATTTGCCTGCGAGGTTACGCCCCACGGAAAATACATCAAAGTATCTGGCGGAATTGCTTCCTCATAGCGAA
>Ga0308417_1002687_pt1 | contig 11658 bp, 9 predicted proteins | sample HotsprSampleOS65_FD_203528 | JGI IMG/M metagenome (GOLD analysis project Ga0308417, IMG submission 203528) | Hot spring phototrophic mat microbial communities from Octopus Spring, Yellowstone National Park, Wyoming, United States - 20090730_OS65 ... | reverse complement strand
GAGTTGCTCGAGCTGGTGGCCGACATGAGCGACGACGAGCTGGCCAATCTGCCCCGTGGCGGCCATGACCCGGTGAAGGTGTACAACGCCTACAAGCGCGCCTTCGAGCACCGGGGCTCGCCGACCGTGATCCTCGCCAAGACGGTGAAAGGCTACGGGCTCGGCGAAGCGGCCGAAGGACGCAACACCACCCACCAGCAGAAGAAGCTCAACGAGAACGAGCTGCTGAAGCTGCGCGAGCGCTTCCGCATCCCCATCCCCGAGTCCACCGTGCACACGGTCTCGTTTTACCGCCCGCCGGAAGACTCCCCTGAAATGCAGTACCTGCGGCAAAGGCGCGAAGCGCTTGGCGGCTACCTGCCCGCGCGCGTGGTCCGGCCTGTGCGGCTCGATGTGCCGGGGCTGGAATTTTTCCAGGAGTCGCTGAAGGGCAGCGGCGGGCGTCCGGTGTCGACGACCATGGCGTTTGTCGCCATTCTCAAACAGTTGCTCAAGCATCCCGAGGTGGGCCGCCGCATCGTGCCGATCATTCCCGACGAGGCGCGCACGTTCGGCATGGAGAGCCTGTTCCGCCAGATCTCGATATATGCCCCCGGCGGGCAGTTGTACAAGCCGGTGGACAGCGAGCAGTTTCTCTATTACAAGGAAGCGCGCGACGGGCAGATCCTCGAAGAGGGCATCACGGAAGCCGGCTCGATGGCCAGCTTCACCGCGGCGGGGACTTCGCACGTCAATTATGGCGTGCCGATGGTTCCGTTCTACACCTACTATTCGATGTTCGGCTTTCAGCGCGTGGGCGACATGGTGTGGGCGTTCGGCGATTCGCGCGGGCGCGGCTTCCTGATGGGCGCCACCGCCGGGCGCACGACGCTGAACGGCGAAGGCCTGCAGCACGAGGACGGCCACAGCCATGTGCTGTTCGGCACCGTGCCCAACTGCGTCACCTACGATCCCGCCTACGCCTACGAGCTCGCGGTGATCATCCAGGACGGGCTGCGGCGCATGTACGGCGAGGACGAAGACGTCTTCTACTACATCACCATTTGCAACGAGAACTACGCGCAGCCGCCGGTACCCGAGGGCGAGGGCGTCGTCGAGGGCATTCTGCGGGGCATCTACCGGGTCAGCGCCTCCGCCAACGGCCCGGCGCGCGTGCAGTTGTGGGGCAGCGGCACGATTCTCAACGAAGCGCTGCGCGCGCAGAAGCTGCTTTGGGAGAAGTTCCAGATTCCCGCCGACGTCTGGAGCGTGACCAGCTACAACCAGCTCCGCGCGGAAGCTCTGGAGACGGAGCGCTGGAACCGGCTGCACCCGGCCGCTGCGCCCCGCAAGCCGTTCATCCAGCAGGTGATGGAGACTACGGAGGGGCCCATTGTGGCCGCCTCCGACTACATGAAGGTGCTGGCCGACCAGCTCTCGCCGTGGCTGAGCGGGCGGCTGGTTTCGCTCGGCACGGATGGCTTCGGGCGCAGCGACTCGCGCCCCTACCTGCGGCGCTTCTTCGAGGTGGATGCCGAATCGATCGCCGCGGCGGCGGTGGAACGGCTGGCCCGCTGGGGCGAGCTGAGCCCGCAGGACGCGCAGCGGGCGGTCATCGACCTCGGTCTCGATCCCGAGAAGCCGTACGCGGTCAAGCGCTGACAGCCAGCCGCGGCCGCCGGTTTGTCAGAGGGCAGGCGCAGCCTGTATACTGGGTGGAAGGGATCCTCCGTTTCCCCGCTCCCAAAGGAATCATTCTGGAGAAAGCCATGTCGAAGTATTGCCCTGTCACCGGAAAGAAGCCCGCCAGCGGCAACAGGGTTTCTCACGCCAACAACCGCGCCAAGCGCGTGTTCGAGCCGAACCTGCACACCAAGCGGCTCTGGTCGCCGCAATTGAAGCGTTTCGTCCGCCTCCGCCTCAGCGCCCGCGCCCTGCGCATCATCGACAAGAAGGGCATCGACGCGGTGCTGGCGGAGCTGAAGCAGAAGGGCGTCAAGTTCTAGGAGGGTTGTCATGCCGCGCATCACTGTCAAGCTGGTTTCCACGGCGGGCACGGGGCACTTCTACACGACCACGAAGAACCCCAAGGCGAAGACCGAGAAGATGGTCCTGAAAAAGTACGATCCGAAGATCCGCAAGCACGTCGAGTACAAAGAAGCCAAGATCTGATTCGGTCAACCGGTTCCCGTTCTGATGCGGCCGCCCGTTGTGAGGGCGGCCTTTCTGTTTCCGGACGGTCCGCGCACGGCACTCATGCGGCGGCGGGGTTGATTCCGCCGCGCCATGGCCTATAGTGAAACCATGAACCGGCGAACTTTTGTGGCCGCCACCGCGGCCACTTCCCTTTCGGCTTCTTCCTCCCCGCTGCCGCGGCGCGCTTACAGGGACGGCGTCGAGCTGTCCATTATCGGCTTCGGCGGCATTGTGGTGATGGGTTACGAACAAAAGGAGGCAAACCGCATCGTCGGCTCCGCCTGGGACCGCGGCGTTAATTATTACGACGTGGCGCCCTCTTACGGGGACGGCGAGGCGGAGATCAGGCTCGGACCGGCTTTGCAGCCCTACCGCAAGAACGCGTTCCTGGCCTGCAAGACCACGCGGCGCGACGCCGCCGGGGCGCAGCAGGAGTTCGAGCAATCCCTGCGGCGGCTGCGCACGGACTACTTCGACTTGTACCAGTTCCATGCCGTCTCCTCGATGGAAGACGTGGAAACAATCCTGGCGCCGGGCGGCGCGGCGGAGTTCTTCCAGCGCATGAAGAAAGAGGGGAAGGCGCGCTTCCTCGGCTTCTCCGCCCACCATGCCGAAGCGGCGCTGGCGTTGATGGAAAGGTTCCCTGTCGATTCCATCCTGTTTCCCGTGAACTTCGTCTGCTGGTACGAAGGCCAGTTCGGCCCGCAGATGCTCGAGAGGGCGAAGGAGAAAAAGATCGCCCGTCTGGCGCTGAAAGGGATGGCGCACACGACGTGGCCGAAGAGTCTGCCGCGCGAGCGCCGCCGGTATTCCAAGTGCTGGTATGAGCCGCTGGACGAGCCCGAGAAAGCCCGCCTGGCGCTGGGCTGGACGCTCTCCCAGGAGATCACCGCGGCGATTCCTCCGGGCGAGAAAAGCCTGTTTGATCTCGCCCTCGACATAGGCGCTTCCTTCAACCCCTTGCGCCGCGCCCAGCTGGATCAGGTCGCCCTGCTCGCCAAAGGCAAGGAACCGATTTTCCGCGCCTGAATCCGGAGGAAGACCCGGGGCTGCCGGGCGCGGCGCGCATGGGGCTTGAAGGGGCGGTATCGCGTCTGCGCCCGCGGTTCAGGCTTCTTTCAGCGCATTGATGATGTCGTTGACCGCCTTCTGGCCGTCGGAGAAAAACATCAGCGTGTTGTCTGCGGCGAAAAGAGGGTTGGGGATGCCCGCGAAGCCGGGGCTCAGGCTGCGCTTGATGACTACGACGGTGCGCGACTTGTCGACGTCGAGGATCGGCATGCCGGCGATGGGCGACTGGGGATCCGTGCGCGCCAGCGGGTTCACCACGTCGTTAGCGCCGATGATGATGGAGACGTCCGTTTGCGGGAAGAGCGGGTTGGCCTGGTCCATTTCGAGCAGCGCCTCATAGGGCACGTCGGCTTCCGCCAGCAGCACATTCATGTGGCCCGGCATGCGCCCGGCCACCGGGTGGATGGCGAAGAAGACCTCCGCGCCGCGCCCTTCGAGCATTTGTGCCAGGTTCCGCACCGCGTGCTGCGCCTGGCTCACCGCCATGCCGTAGCCCGGAACGATGGCCACGCGCTGCGCGTTCTCCAGCAGCATGGCGATCTCCTCGGGCGATGCGGCTTTCACCTTGCCCTTGTAAATGTCGTCCCCCTTGGAGACCACCTGGGCGCCGAAGCCGCCGAAGAGCACGTTGGCCAGCGAGCGGTTCATCGCCTTGCACATGATCTGCGTGAGGATGATGCCTGAAGCGCCCACGAGCGAACCGGCGATGATGAGCATGTTGTTCTGGAGCACGAAACCCGTGGCGCAGGCGGCCAGGCCCGAATACGAGTTCAGCAGCGAGATGACCACGGGCATGTCCGCGCCGCCGATGCCGATGGTGGCGAGAATGCCGAGGATGCAGGAAGCGGCGAGCAGCAGCCAGTACCAAAGGAGCTGCTCGGGCTGGACCACCACGAAGACGCACAGGGCGATGTTGGCCAGCAGGAACAGCGCATTGACGGCATGGCGTCCGGGAAATACCACGGCCGCGCCTGTAATCAGCTCCTGCAGCTTGCCGAACGCGACCAGGCTTCCGAGAAAGGTCACGCCGCCGATCAGCCCGGACAACGCCGTCGCGATGGTGAGCTGCAGATCGAGCGCGCCGCCCATGTGGATCGTCTCCGCCAGGGCCGCGCCGGCCACCAGCGCCGAGGCCGCGCCGCCGAATCCGTTCAGCAGCGCCACCATCTGCGGCATGGCCGTCATCTGGATCTTCAGCGCCAGCACGGCGCCGATGCCGGAGCCGGCGACAAGCCCGGCCAGGATGATCTCGTAACTGATGATGCGCCTGTCCAGCACCGTGACCAGCACGGCGATGAACATGCCAAGCGCGCCCAGAAGATTGCCGCGCACGGCCGTGCGCGGGTGCGACATGCCCTTCAGCGCGAAGATGAACAGCGCGGAGGCCAGCAGGTAGGCGAAATTGATGACGGCGGCAGGCATGGGCTACTTCCGTTTGAACATTCCAAGCATGCGGTGCGTGACCAGGAAACCGCCCACCACGTTGATGGTGGCGAAGACGACGGCGAGAAAGCCCAGCACCGTGGTCAGCGTGGTGTGCTGCGTGCCGGCGGAGAGCACGGCGCCCACCAGCGTGATGCCGCTGATGGCGTTCGAGCCCGACATCAGCGGCGTGTGCAGAGTCGGCGGCACCTTGGTGATGACCTCGAAGCCGACGAAGATGGCAAGCACGAAGATGGTGAGAGTGGTGGCGAGCAGTTCCATCAGGCTTCTCCCAGCAGTTCTTTCACGCGGGCATGAACCACGCGGCCCTGATGCGCGACGAGGGTCTCCCGCAGAATCTCGTCCTCGCCGGAGAAATCGATCGAGCCCTTGCCGGCGATGTGCAGCAGGAAGTTGGCGATGTTGCGGGCGTACATCTGGCTGGCGTGATAGGGGGCGCCGGACGGCAGGTTAAGCAGCCCCACCAGCGTGACGCCATGGCGCTCCACCACCTCGCCGGCGACGGTGATCTCGCAGTTGCCGCCGCGCTCGATGGCGAGGTCGACGATCACCGAGCCCGGCGCCATGCCCTGCACCATGTCCTCGGTGACCAGCACAGGCGCCTTCTTGCCGGGCACGGCGGCGGTGGTGATGACCACGTCGTTCTCCGTCACCACGCGCTTCATCAGCTCTCGCTGCCTCTGGTAGAAGGTCTCGTCCATGGCCCTGGCATAGCCGCCCTTGTCCTCGGCTTCTCCCGCCTCGAGCGGCAGCTCGACGAACTTCGCCCCGAGGCTCAGCACCTGCTCCTTGACCGCCGGGCGCACGTCGTAGGCGCTGACCACGGCGCCCAGCCGGCGCGCCGTGGCGATGGCCTGCAAGCCGGCCACGCCCACGCCCACCACGAACACCTTGGCCGGCGCGATGGTCCCGGCGGCGGTCATCAGCATCGGAAACAGCCGGGGCAGGTAATGGGCGGCGAGGATCACCGCCTTGTAGCCAGCCACCGTGGCCATCGAGGACAGCGCGTCCATGCTTTGCGCGCGCGTGATGCGCGGCATCAGTTCCATGGCGAACGCCGAGACGCCCGCCGCGGCGAACTCGCGCGCCCGCTGCGGTTCCGAGAGCGGATCGAAAAACCCGATCACCGTCTGCCCCGCGCGCAGCCCCGCGGCATCGGCGCGGACGCGCACGATGACGTCCGCCTCCCGGATCACTTCCTCGCGCGCGGGCACGACCTTCGCGCCTTTCCCCGCGAATTCCGCATCGGTGAACCCGGCCGCCGCGCCCGCGCCCGCTTCCACCATGACCTCGAAGCCTTTGGAAGCGAGCTGCGCCGCGGCCTGCGGAACCAGCGCCACGCGGCGCTCGCCAGCGGTGGTCTCTTTCAGGACGCCGACAATCATGGGCAATTCCTCGTCAACTTCAGACATCAAGCTTACCGCGGACTCCTCCCGCGCCGCGCTTCCTGCCGGCGGCTCAGCCTCGCCGGCTGGCCGCAGGGATCCGGCGAATGGTGTCGTTGAGCTCGGCGATGCTTTCGTGGCCGATGGTGAAGCAGTCGATCACGTCATGGCCCAGCGCGTATTGCAGGCACTCGTCGGCGCGCCGCCGCAGCGCGCCGGCGCCCAGAATCTTCATGCCGATGATGCCTTTGCCCGCGGCCTTCATCTGCCGGAGCACCGGCAGCACCTCGGCGGGGGAGGCGTCCATTTGCACGCCCGTGGGGTTGAACCGAGCCAGGTCCACTTCCACCCAAGGGCTGGCCGCCGCCGCGCGCAGCGCAGCCATCGTGTGGCAGCTTACGCCTTTGGTGCGCACGATGCCCTTGGCCTGCAGCTCGGAGATGTACTCCATCGCGCCGCGCTTGCGCTGCGGCCAGCCGCCGTCCATCATGCAGTGCAGTAGCAGGATGTCGATGTAATCCGTGCCCAGCTCGCGGCGGAAGCGGTCGATGTCGGAGCGCATCTCCTTCTCCGTGGAGGCGTGGGTTTTGGTCAGGATCACCACCTTGTCCCGCGGCACGCGCTTCAGCGCCTCTTTGACATGCGGATGGGTGCCGTACTGATCGGCTGAATCCCACAAGAAGACGCCCTGATCGTAAGCGGCGCGGAACATGTCCGCCAGCCCGCCCAGCCCCAGCTTGCGCGTCTGGTTGGACGCGCCGCCCACGCCGTTGGTGCCGGAGCCCGCGGCCAGGCGGCTGACGCGGATCCTCTTCGGGCCGAGTTCGATCACATCGGCGGCGCTTTTCTCTTTTGCGGAGGCGAACAGTGAATGAGGAAAGGAGCCGAAAACCGCCAGCCCCGCTCCCGTCTGCAAAACGGTGCGTCGATTCATGGCGTGCATCCCTGTCGCTACTGAAGCTATCACAGCCGGGCCTTTACTTGCCCGCCGCGCCCAGCTCCCGCAACAAGGCGTCCGCTCGGTCCACGTTCTCCAGCAGCCACAGGAAGAAGCGGATGTCGACGTTGACGTTGCGCGCAATGGCGGGATTGTAGCCGAAATCGTTGGCGACGTTTTCCCACACGCGGTCGAAGTTGAGCCCCACGAGCTCGCCCCTCCCGTTCACCGTCGGGCTGCCGGAGTTGCCGCCGGTGGTGTCGGCGTCGGAGAGGAAGTTCAGCGGGACCTGCGCCGGATCGGTTTTCGAGGCCGCATCCAGCAGAGCCTTCGGCAGCGCGAAGGGCTCTTCGCCGGTGTGCTTCTCCAGCATTCCTGCCAGCGTCGTCTGCGGCAGGTACTCGACCGCCTCGCGCGGAACATAGCCTTTGACGTGGGCGAAAGAGACGCGCAGCGTGCCGTTGGCGTCGGGCGCCACGGGCTTGCCGGCATGCGCCATCACCGCTTTGCGCCACGCCGGGCGCAGGCGGCTGACGGCGCCTTCATGCTCGCGCTGCGCGCGGTCGAAGGCGCGCAGCTCGGGTTCGAGCGCGAACGCCAGGTCCAGGATCGGATCGCGGCGGGCGCGGAGCTGTTCGAGCGTCTCGTCGAACATCTTCATCCGCTCGGCCAGATCCGTCACGCGAGTGCCCGCGTACAGCCGCGCCACGTCTTCGTCGAGCGAAGCGGAGCGGAAGCGCGCATCCACGGCCTGGATCCGCATTCCTTGAGGCAGCGAGAGCGCGTGCCGCAGCCAGTTCTTCAGCAGCGCTTCGTCGGCGGGGCGGTAGAAGCTCTTCTGCTCGCGCTCCAGGCGCGCCTTCAATTGCGGCCACTGCCGCTGCATGAATTCAGCCTCGCGCTCGATGTCCGGCTTGACCCGCTCGGCGGCGAGCCGCACCAGCTGCGCGGCGTGGCGCAGCGCCACAGGGCCGTTGGGAACCGATTGCAGGAGGAAATCCCGCAGCGCCGCGGCGCGCCTCCGTTCGGCCCGCTCGTCCAGTTCCCGCCGGGCTTCGACGGCAGCCTTCCACTCCGGCCTCTGCGCGGCCCAGGCCAGGACTTCTTTCTCTTCCTCCTGCCGCTTTTCGATGATCCCGCCCCGCGCCAGCCCGGCCAGTTGCCCTTGGGCGTTTTTCACCACGTTGTGCAGGCTCTTCAGCGTGCCGGCCACGGCGATCGAGCCTTCGCGCGAATCCCGCGTGCTTTCCTCGAGCGCGCGGATCCACTCCCCGTAAATCCGCGCACGCAGGGCGAACCAGCCATCGCGCTGCAAGGCCATCTCCGCTGCGGTCAGCGAGCGCACCGTGCGCCCCGGATAGCCGAGCACCATGACGAAGTCCCCCGGCTTCACGCCGGCGCGCGAGATCGGGAACCAGAACTCCGGCCGGTACGGCTTGCCGTCCTTGTAGGCGCGGGCGACGGCGAAGTCGCCCGTGTGGCGGGGCCACATCCAGTTGTCAATCTCGCCGCCGTATTCGCCGATGGCCCGGGGCGGCGCGTAGACGAGCCGCACATCGTCCAGCTCGAGGCTCTCGACAAGAATGTACTCCACACCGCCGTCGAAGACCGCCACGCGGCAGCGCGCGCCCGGCTGCTTTTCGCATTCCGCCACCAGCTCTTTCTGTTTTTTCTCGATCGCCTCCCAGCGCGCATAATCGGAGGCGCCTTGCGGGACCGCCGCCAGCACGGCTTTCGTCACATCGGTGAACCTGCGCGGCACGGCGACGCGAGTCGTGCGGCCGCGGAGCTCCTCGGCGTGCGTCCGCGCCAGGAAACCGTCCGTCATCAGGTCCCGCTGCGGCGTGCTGTGCTCCTGCAAGACGCCGAACAGGCAATGGTGGTTGGTGAGGATCAGCCCTGTCTCGGAGACGAAGCCCGCCGAGCAGCCACTGATGTTGACAGCCGCCGACAGCAGCCCTGCGCCGCCACCCGGGTCCCACAGCTTCTGCGGCGGCGCCTCGAGGCCGAGCTGCTTCAGCCACGCGGGGTCGAGTTCCAGCACCTGCCGCGGCGTCCACTTGCCTTCGACGCCCGGCAGGCGCGGCAGCAGAGCGAGCGAGAGCGCCAGAACAAGAAAGGATCGTCGCCACATGCTTTGAGCACCTCGATACCCGGCTACACACCGGCGTGTTTACAGCATATAGTGAAGGCACCCCGGAAGGAGGGATCGGGAGACATGACGACTGCGATGCGCGCCTGCGCCGAAGAAATCCGCCAGTGCTGGATCCGCTGCGATGCCGCGCTGGCAGAGGGGGACGCGGACGCGGCCAATGATTCGTTCAGCCGCGTGTTCGAGATTGTCGACGGCTTTCCTGTCGAGGACGAAGATGTCCCGGCGCTGGCGTTTCTTTGCATTCTCACATGGGTGAAGGTTGCCCTGGCGCTGGAAGCCGCCGGACAGAACGAACCGGCGCTGGAGGCGCAGGCGCACATCTTCGAATTGCTGGACACCTACCGGCTGCTTGAGGAGGAAGAGAGGGCGCAGCCCCGCCCGGGCGTGCCGGAATTCGCCGGTCTCGAAACGCCGGAATCGACCGAGTTGCTGGGGCGCCTGTATCTGTTGTGCAGCCGCTACGGGCGCGAGGACACGCTCTATTGGGGCCGCTGCTTCATGGAGTTTGACCGGAAGTTGCAGGGCGGCGGGGCGGTGAACTGACTGCTGCGGCTTCGCCCGGGGATGCCATAGCCCTGCGCCCGGCTTCCAGCAGCGCGAGGATGCGGTCGACGTCGTAGACGCTGCCGGCCCAGGACCCGCCGCCGGCCTCCTGCAGAGCGGCCCAGAGGCGCGTGTCCTCAGGCAGCAGAGGATCGGGCTTGAGTTCCGGGTGCGGCGTTCTGGACTCCAGATCGACGCCGACGACGTTGACAGAGCCTTCCAGCCGGTTGCGGTCAATCAGGATCTCGATCATGTCCCCGTCGCGCAGCCTGCCGATGGGGCCGCCGGCCAGCGCTTCCGGAGAGACATGGCCGATGCAGGCGCCTGTCGAGACGCCGCTGAAGCGCGCGTCCGTGATCAGCGCCACATGCTTGCCGAAGGGCAGGTATTTCAGCGCGGAAGTGAGCTGGTAAGTCTCCTCCATGCCGGAACCCATGGGGCCGCGGCCGGCCAGCACGACGATATCGCCCTCGCGGATGCGCCCTTCCTTGATCGCGGCGATGGCCGCAGGCTCCGAGGTGAACACGCGCGCCGGCCCGCGCTTGCGGTAGACGCCGTCGGCGTCCACCACCGACGGGTCGATGGCCGTGGCTTTCACCACGCTGCCTTCCGGCGCAAGGTTGCCGGTGGGGAAACAGACCGTGGAGGTGATGCCGCGGCCGCGCGCGTCGTCCGGGCTCATGATGACGTCGTCCGGATCCACGCCGTCGGCTTCCCGCAGGCGGCGGCGGAGCGCCGCGCGGCGCTCGCTCTGCTCCCACCAATCCAGGTTCTCATCCAGAGTCCGGCCCGTGACGGTGAGCGCGCGCGTGTGCAGCAGCCCGGCGCGCCGCAGGTGCAGCATGACCTCCGGGACCCCGCCCGCCAGAAAGACCTGGACGGTGGCGAAATTGCGCGGCCCGTTGGGAAGCGCATCCACCAGCCGCGGCACGCTGCGGTTGATGCGCGACCAGTCTTCCACGGAAGGGCGCTTCAATCCGGCATGGAAGGCCACCGCCGCCAGGTGAATGATGAGGTTCATCGAGCCGCCGCAGGCGGCGTGCAGGATCATGGCGTTTTCCAGCGCTTCCGGCGTGAGAATGCGCGCCATGTCGATGCCCGCGGCGCGCAGATGCAGCGCGGCGCGCGCCGAGCGGCGCGCCATGTCGAGCCAGACAGCATGGCCGGAAGGCGAAAGGGCCGAGTGCGGCAGCGCCATTCCAAGGGCTTCCGCCACCACCTGCGACGTGGCCGCCGTGCCCATGAACTGGCAGCCGCCCCCGGGCGAGGCGCAGGCGCGGCAGCCCATCTCCTGCGCGTATTCCAGGGTGATTTCGCCGTGCGCGAAGCGCGCGCCGATGGATTGGACCACGGCCGTGTCCTCCCCCTGCTCCGGCAGCAGCGTCACGCCGCCCGGCACGAGCACGCAGGCAAGGTGATGCTGCGCGGCCAGCGCCATCATCATGGCGGGCAGCCCTTTGTCGCAGGTGGCCACGCCGATGACCGCGGCGCGGTTCGGCAGGGAACGGATCAGGCGGCGGAACACCGTGGCGGCGTCGTTGCGGTAGGGCAGGGAATCGAACATGCCCGGCGTGCCCTGCGAGCGCCCGTCGCAAGGGTCGGAACAATAGGCCGCAAACGGAATGGCGCCCAATTGTTTCAGCTCGCGCGCGGCGGCTTCCACCTGCAGGCTGACCTCCCAGTGGCCGGTGTGGTAGCCGAGCGCGACCGGCGAGCCGTCGGGCGAGCGCAGCCCGCCGTGCGTGGACAGGATGAGCACCTCTTCCGCGTTCATGCGCGCCGGCTCCCAGCCCATGGCGGCGTTCATCGTCCATCCGTACAGGTCGCCGGAGGGCCGCTCCCGCAACATCTCGGGCGTGTAGGGGAGGCGGCCCTGCGGGCCGGGCGCGCGCGAGGGGACGTCGAACAGCGAGGCGTCGCCGGAGTCGAACAGGGAAGCGGGGTCGGGC
>Ga0308417_1002684_pt1 | contig 11665 bp, 11 predicted proteins | sample HotsprSampleOS65_FD_203528 | JGI IMG/M metagenome (GOLD analysis project Ga0308417, IMG submission 203528) | Hot spring phototrophic mat microbial communities from Octopus Spring, Yellowstone National Park, Wyoming, United States - 20090730_OS65 ... | reverse complement strand
TAATATTCCGCAGGGATTCGGTGTGGGTAGTTCGGGTGCGCTCACAGCAGCCCTATACGAGCGCTATGTGTATGACAAAATAATTCGCAACGGATATCCAAGTAATGACGAAATTGTACAACTAAAAAAAATTTTTGCAGAAATGGAGTCTCATTTTCATGGCTCCAGTTCGGGTGTGGATCCGCTGATTTGTTATTTAGGACTGCCATTGCTTATCCGAAGTAAATTGTGCATTGAAGCAGTACAATTGCCGTGCCCTACTACAAATAGCGGAGGTATTTTTCTGCTCAATACAGGCAGGCCACGTAAAACAGAGCCGCTGGTAAATCTTTTTCTTGAAAAAATGCAAAATCAGGAGTTTGCCGCGCTTTGCAAAAACGAGTTAATTCCCCATAACGAGAATTGTATTCGTTACTTTCTGGCGGGAGAAACCGATAATCTATTCTGTGAACTTGCCAAACTGTCTGCTTTTCAATTGCAGCATCTTAACCAGATGATTCCGCCTTTGTTTCGCCAAATCTGGCAATATGGGCTAGATTCAGGCTTGTATTATCTCAAATTATGTGGCGCGGGTGGGGGAGGTTTTATTCTTGGATTTACCAAAGACTTCAGCATTGCGCGCAGTCATCTGGAAGACTACCAATCGCGTATTGCCTATCGTTTGTAAAATAAATTTGACAAAAAACCATGAAAAAAATATTGCTCTCTTGGTTACTTATTCCGTTAATAACTATGCAAGACAATCCCGCCTATTTGTTGTACGACCGCAATGGCAATTCTGCACGGTACAGCGACCTGCTAGCTGCTGCCCAAAAAGCCGATGTTGTATTTTTCGGAGAGAGCCACAACAATCCTATTTGCCATTGGCTACAACTGCGCCTGACTAAAGATTTACACAAGGTGTTAGGCAATAGGCTTGTACTAGCGGCCGAAATGTTTGAAGTAGACGACCAGTTGGTGCTAAACGAGTATCTCGGTGGGCTAATCAAAGAAAGTAATTTTGAAAAGGAAGCCAAAATTTGGAATAACTATTCAACCGACTACAAGCCGCTAGTGAATTTTGCTAAACAAAACGGTCTGGCTTTTGTAGCAAGCAATATCCCGCGCCGCTATGCTTCTATGGTTGCTGCGCAAGGGTTGGGCAGCCTTGAAAAATTAGATGCTGAGGCTAAAAAAATGCTACCACCATTGCCCATCCCTTTGGATAGAGAGTTGCCCGGCTATAAAAACATGATAGCTATGATGGGCGTACACGGAAGCACCACAAGTGATAATATGGTAGCTGCACAGGCTTCCAAAGATGCAACAATGGGCTATCACATAGCCCGCGCATGGGGAAAAGGCAAAGTAATTATACACTTTAACGGCTCTTATCATTCGGACAATTTCGAGGGTATTATCTGGTATCTAAACTACTACAAACCCGGTTTGAACGTGCTAACTATTAGCGTTTCGGAACAGGACGACATCAGTTCATTGTCCAAAGAGGCAGTGAATAAAGCCAATTTTATTGTCGCCATTCCGACGGATATGACTAAGACTTATTAACGAGGCTATTCCTTGTCTTGTAGGGACATGAGTTGTAATGTGCAGCAGCATACAAACGACTAAGACTTATTTACGGCTGTGCCTTTGCCCAGTAACGGCGGTAGGCATCCATGAGCGCCTCATAGAGTAGTTCGCCCTGAAAAGAATAGCCTTTGGGTGTCAAATGAAGTCGGTCAGCAGTAGCTAATTGGCTGCGCAGCCATTGGTCAACCGAACGAAGACCGCCCATAATAGTGTAAAAATCCCAGATAGCTACACCGCTTTCCATTGCTACCTGAAACAAAAGTTCTCGCACCTTGTTATTGTTTAAATTGAGATAGCGGCGAGCGCGATACGCATCGCCGGGTGTAGTGAGCAGCACAGAAGCTCGTGGATAGGAGCGCCTGACCATATTGAGCAAAAATCGCATATTGTTCAGAAAAGTCTCTTCGTCAAATTTAACTACGTGCGCATCGTTTGTACCCAGTGAAAGGATGACCAAGTCGGGCTTGAGTACGCGCAAATGCCTGTCAAAATCTTCGCATCGAAAATAAGTAGGTACTTCTGCACCGTTTACGCCTACGCTGCTGTAAACAACGCCTGAATGGTCATTTTCCAATGAAAACCCTTGCAGTACAAACTGGGTTTGTGCAGGGTCGGAGCGGATAAGTCTGATGGTAATTTCTTCTTGTGGCTTGCTAAACTCAAACTCTACAAAGCCTTCGCGGCTCATGTAGCTGGAAACCAGTTCTGAAGGATTAGCCACTACTGTTACATTAAAGGAGGTTTTATCAAAAACAGGGTAAAATATTTTAACACGTGTAATATCATAAAAAGTAGCGTTGTTTTCACGGTTGGGGTTGATGGTCAGAGTGGCGTTAGGGTCTTTAGCGATAGCTACTACACCTGCCAGTCCCCATTTGGCATAGGCATCTCGTTTGACACTGCGGACACCTTCCCACTTGCCCTGATAACTGACCGAATAGTTTTGGGGATTATTGGTACCTGCTGCAGTATATGGGAAAACGAACCCGCGCCCACCGTTGCCAAAATTACTAGTGAGTTGCAGTAAATCGCGTACTCGCCCTGAAAAGAAGTCTGCCTGAATGTGCGAATCGCCAATATGAACAATATGTACTTTTCGCTTAATTCCTGATTCTAACTGCTTGACGGCTAAAAAGAAATTTCTTAGTCCTTCGCCGTTAGGGTTGGGTTGATGAATAATGTTTTGTGCATAATTGATGAAGCGATAAGGCTGTGCATACAACGCTCGCACAGGTGACAGCAAAATGCCTAAGACAATTGTCAAATACTCGTATATCAGGTTTTTATTGTGCAATTTGATTTCTGATTTTGTAGTTTTCATAGGCTTTCATGAGGGCATTGTAGAGCATTTCGCCTACCAGACGTGCGCCTCTTGGAGTAAAGTGTGTATAATCTTTGCCTGCTAGCGGAGGATTGTTTTTTACCCAACTGACCATCGCACCTTCTCCACCCATTGCCTCATATAAATCCCAGAAAGCACATCCTGCCTTAAAAGCGGCCGCCCGCTGCGCATCGCGTATTTTGGGTACATTCGGATAAGAGGCATACCCCGTACCGCTGCGTCTTGCCATGTCTGAAAGACCGACTACCAGAATATCCGCCTGTGGTGCAACTGACTTTAAAAACTGCAATTGTTTGTAGAGCATATGCTCATAAAACGTGTAGTCGCGGAGTATATTGGGGACAACGTTTACGCCAAATTGTAAAATAATGAGTTTTACGTTGAGTAGTTCATACTGTCGGCGAAGCCACTCAACGTTCATTTTAGTAAACTCTATGCCCGAACTGCCTCGCATTGCTACATTGTCTAAGGCAACGCCCTGGTTGCAATCTAAGGCAATGCCAAAAAACTCGCTGCCCTCTGCGCTTTCCAGACTGACCGAAAGTTTTTTAAAGCGCCCTGAGATAGCCTGTTCTACTACTGCAACTTTGCGTTCTTGCTGGAGAGCAAGGTGTAGGGACGTGTCTTGAGGCAAGCCATTAATGGTGATATGTGCAGCTACTTTGGCAAAAGGAGAAGTATAAATGAATTTGATATTCTCAATTTGTGTAGCATTAACAAAATCATTGCTGAAACGGGTTTCCCGAAAACGGGAGGTTGCCCGCCATGCCGCTTGAAGAGGCGCCAAGGAGTCTTTCGGCACAGGAGGGCTAAACCGATACGCTGCCCCAAGCACCCCGTAGCGCCCTGTTTTGTTAGTTTTGTGATGATTGTAGATGGCATATTTAGACCAGTTATCCGATGCTTCGGTAGCGATAGTAGAACGGGATGATTGCAACTCCAACAAAGGAACAATGCCCACGCCACAGCCGCCAAACTTGCGTTGCAAGCGCATGCGAATATAATCACTGATGCGGTCGCCTTCTATTTGCGAATCCCCATAGTGGATAATGCGCACTAATGAGGGCTTTTGTGACAGGCTGGCCAGGGCAGAGAATATGCGGTCTAAGCTGGTAGGGTTTAGGCTATCAGCAAATTGGATAGGATACTTGGGATTGATAACAGGTTCGGGGCGCTCTCCGGCTCGTCCGGTAGGTGTACCTGCACTCGGCTGCATTAAACTGTCGGGATTTGCCCTACTCGGTAAGGCTGTCTTTTGGGCTTTTTCTAAGCTATCTAACTGACGCGCCATCGCATGGAGGTCTGCCATTTGCTCCTGATTAGCAACCTTAGCCGTATCAGTGTCCATAAAGTCATTGAAAGTAAAGACTTTAAGCGTGAAATCTTCACTCAGTGGAATTTCGCCAGGCGATAAAACCATCAGGATAATAACGGCACAAGCAACATAAAACAATAGCAGAATTGTACGGAAAGGGGTTACCATTCACTCAAAAAGGCTATAACATCTGCAAGTTAAGCGAAAATTACATTGCGCCTGTCTTCTTTGAGGCTTCTGACAACCTTTATCTTTATTTTTGTTTCCGTATGGAAACTTTTTTTATTGAATCGCTTGGAACATCTACGTTCTATTACCAGTGGGTGATATTGCCACTGTTGGTTTTTTTGGCGCGTATAGGCGATGTATCGCTTGCTACTATGCGTATTATGTTGCTAATGAGTGGGCGTCGGCAAATTGCACCACTGCTTGGCTTTCTGGAAGCGCTTATCTGGATTTTAGCCATTGGGCAAATTATCCGTTCGGTGAACAGCCCTTTGGCGTACATTGCCTATGCGGCAGGTTTTGGTATGGGGACTTATGTGGGTATGTGGATTGAAGGCAGGCTGGCGCTTGGCAAAGTGATTGTGCGTGTTATCACCCGCCGCGATGCCACCGAACTAATCAAAGCACTGATGCAATCGCGTTTTGGGTTCACTAATATTGTCGCTGAGGGTAAAAGAGGCAATGTAAACGTTATTTTCTCGGTAATTCAGCGCAAAGATTTGCCCGAATTGGTACAGTTGATAGAGTCATATAATCCCAATGCGTTTTATACCATTGAGAACGTGCGATATGCTAGCAACGGCGGGCTGATGATGGTAGAAAATGATAGTAACAAAGCCATGGCGCCACTTAGCTCCCTGAAAAAATAATGTAAATTTGCATTACTTAACCTTGTCTAATCTGTGAAAGAAGAATATCACCGCTGGTATTCGCCCCGCATCGGACGCGATTTTGAGATGCTCACTTTTGGGCATTCGGGCTATCCCATGATTATTTACCCAACTTCTATGGGGAGATACTACCAAAACAAAGATTTTGGACTTATTCACTCTATAGAATGGTTTATCAACACAGGCAGAATCAAAGTTTACTGCCCCGATAGCATTGATAACGATAGTTTTTACAATAAAGGCATACATCCGGCACATAAAATTGCAAATCATGTTATTTATGACGATTTGATTCTCCATGAGGTCGTTTATCGCGCGATGTATGAAACAGGACGTAGCACAGTTTGTATGGCTGGTTGCAGTTTTGGCGGCTACCACGCACTAAATTTCTCATTCCGTCATCCCGATAAAGTGCGCTACATGTTTAGCTTGGGTGGTGCTTTTGATATCCGCTCATTTATGTGGGGATATTACGATGATAATGTTTATTTCAACAATCCAGTGGACTATATGCCCAACCTTGGTCCGGGATGGTATTTAGACAATATTCGCAATATGGGTATAGTACTTGGAACGGGCGAACACGATATTTGCAAAGAAGATAATATCCGCATGTCGCAAATACTGCACAGCAAGAATATTCCACACTGGTTAGACATTCGTCCGGGTGCAAATCATGACTGGCCAGCTTGGAACAGGGTACTACCAGAATACGTTTCGCAAATGAATGTCTGATTGAATTTTGATGAAAATTTTTATCCAAGCTACGGAACAATTACACGACGGCCGATGCTTGCATAGTACCAGCCCATTTGCTTCATAGTGTCAAGGTTGTATAGGTTACGACCATCGAAAATTACTTTAGATGACATGGCTGCTGCCATTCTTTCAAAATCGGGCGTGCGAAATTCGCTCCATTCGGTAATAATAGCCAATGCATCAGCGCCTTGCAGTGCCTCGTAAGGATTTGCTGCGTAGTTAATTCTATTGCCTAATACTTTCTTTGCATTTTCCATTGCTTCAGGGTCAAAAGCGGTGATAAGAGCATCTTTTTCCAACAAATCTTCTATGATATATAGCGCGGGTGCTTCGCGGACATCGTCGGTATTAGGTTTGAAGGCAAGCCCCCACACAGCAATTTTTTTGCCGCGAATTTCATCGCCGTAAAAGCCCTTGATTTTTTCAGATAGTATATGGCGTTGCTGACGATTAACAGACATCACAGCATCAATTATGCGGAAGTTATAGGCATGTTGGCGTGCAGTCAGGCTAAGCGCTTGTACGTCTTTGGGGAAGCAGCTGCCTCCATAACCTACGCCCGGAAACAGAAAGCGCAGTCCGATGCGCTTATCGCTGCCCATACCTTTGCGCACATTATCGACATCAGCGCCTACAAGTTCGCACAAATTCGCAATTTCGTTCATAAAACTGATGCGCATTGCTAGGTACGAATTGGCTGCGTATTTGGTCATCTCGGCGGAGCGCTCATCCATGAAGATGATTGGGTTGCCTTGCCGAACGTAAGGTTCATATAAACGCTGCATGATTTCACGGGCACGTTGCGAGGAGGTACCTATAACTACACGATCTGGTTTGAGAAAGTCTTCCACAGCTACTCCTTCGCGCAAAAATTCAGGATTAGACACCACATCAAATGGTACTTTCGCATAGGCAGCAATGACTGCACGTACTTTTTCAGCAGTGCCTACAGGTACGGTGCTTTTATTAACGATTATTTTATATTCATCAATCATTTTACCCAATTGGTCAGCAACTCCTAAAACATAGGACAGGTCGGCTGAACCGTCTTCTCCCGGAGGAGTCGGCAGCGCCAAAAAAATAATTTGTGCCTGTTTAACCGCAGATGCCAAGTCGGTAGTAAACGCAAGTCGCCGTTGGCGGGTATTGCGTTCAAAGAGTAATTCCAGTCCTGGCTCATAAATAGGCAGTTCGCCATTGAGCAGTTTATTAATTTTATCAACGTTATTGTCCACACAAACAACATGATTACCTGTTTCTGCAAAACAAGTACCTGAAACAAGCCCGACATAGCCTGTTCCGATAACTGCAATTTTCATAGTTGATAATAATGATTTGTCAGATTAGCAAGCAATTTTGTTTACTCTATTTTGATGTCTGCCTCCTTCGAAGGGAGTATTTAGAAAGGTGTCTATTATGCTGATAGCCTCTTCTACTGCTACAAAACGCGCGGGAAGGCTAATGATATTTGCATCGTTGTGTTGGCGGGCAAGCGCTGCAATTTCCTTAGTCCAGCAAAGTGCCGCGCGAACGCCCTGATGTTTGTTGGCTGTGATAGCAACACCGTTGCCACTGCCGCATATTAAAATGCCAAGGTCTGCTACTCCTGTTTCTACTGCTTCGGCAACAGGATGCGCAAAGTCCGGATAGTCAACCGATTGTTCGGAATAAGTCCCTTTGTCAACAACCTCGTAACCAAGCGATTTGAGATGATTAATGATAATTTTTTTGTAATAGAAGCCTGCATGGTCTGCGCCTATGGCGATTTTTTGTACTTTCATTCTTTTTTTAGTCTAATGAAATCTGTATGTTAGAAAAAGCTTGATACAATCGCTGCTTTTCTTCAGGTGAAAACTGATTTTTGCCCAATTCAATCAACTTCAGCGATTTAACCTGCGACATACAGTCCGGAATTGAGCTTAACTCGTTGTTCATCAGGTCTATAGCCAACAGGTTGCTGAGTTGGCAGATTTCAGCGGGCAGTTGCGAAAGTTTATTTCCCCACAATATTAATACTCGTAATTGTTGCAAGTTAGCTACTTGGGCAGGTAAACTTGAAATTTTATTAGAATTGAGGTCTAAACCTTCCAATTGTTGCAGCTCAAAAAGCTCAACTGGCAGTCTGCTGATGTCATTTTTCCATAGTACAAGCTCGGTAAGTTGAGTCAGTTGCCCAATTTCACGTGGCAGCGTTGTTATTTTGTTAGAACTCAGGCTTAATTGTCGCAATGATTTCAGGTTGCCTATTGAGGCAGGTATAATGCGCAGCAAGTTGTGCGACATATCAAGACTTTGCAAAGAGGGCAGTTGAGACAATATTTCAGGAATAGTTGTAAAGTAATTATGCGATAAGTCGAGACTTTCTAACTGTTTGAGTTGGGAAAAGTCCATTGGCAGACTTTCCAGAGAATTTAACGATAAATTCAGGTAACGAATTTGCACAGCTTTGGAAAAACCCAGCGGAATAGCTTTCAACTGATTGTTTTGAACATTGATATGTGTAAGTTTAGGCAAAGCTTTAAGGTTTCTAGGCAGTGTTTTCAACTGATTTTCCGATAGGTCAATTTCTTCAAGCGCTATTTCCGTTTCGGTTTGCGGCATTGTCCAGTTGATGAGTTCATTGCCGCTAAGAATGAGTTTTTTTAGCGAACCCAACGAATAAATCTGTCTGGGAAACTGTATGTAGCGATTATCAGACAGGTCTAAAGTATGTAAGTTGATTAATAAAGAGATAGTTTCGGGCAGCGTCTCAAGCCTATTACTCTGTAGCTCAAGCACTTTTAGGTTGCGGAGCATACCTATTTCGCGTGGCAGCATTATCAGGTTACTTTTTTGTATCCTTACAAATTGCAGATTGCGTAATTTACCAAAATAAGCAGGCAATGTTCGCAAATTATAGTTTTCAATAACCAACTCTTGCAGGTTAATCAGTTGTGTAATGGCTTCGGGCAAGGTTTGTACCGTATCCGATGTGCTTTCATCCCAAAAGTCGTCCTGTGTGCGGGTAAGATGCAGGCGGATGACCTTTTGTGGATTTTTGAATGCTGTTTCCAGTGAGGTAACAGGCTTTATTTTTGCCAGCGTTGCCGAGTCAAGCAGCCGAGTAGCTTTGGTTTGTTGCTGCGGTTGGGAAGTAACAGGCTTATTTTGCCCCCATGCCGGCACGAAACTGCAAAATGCAATCATTAAAGTACTTGCTAAGCGCAATGTTGCAGAAAATAAAGGAGACATGAGGAACAGCGAGTTTAGTTATGCAACCATTCAGTGTAACGCTATTTCCGAAATTAAATTTTAGGGGTGTTCTCTAAAAACTTATTTTAACTAATTTTGCGCCAAAAATAAGCATTATGGCATTAGCATCCGATCTCTCGCTAGGTTCTTTTATCAGGTATAATAATGATATTTGTCAAATCATTGAGTGGCAACACCGCACACCCGGCAACCTTCGTGCTTTCTATCAGGCTACTATGCGCAATATTCGCACCGGAGGTAAAGCTGAGGCTCGCTTTCGCCCAGATGAATCCGTTGAGTTGGTTCGCGTAGAAAACCGCGAACTGCAATATCTCTACCGCGAAGGCGATAATTTGGTATGTATGGACAATGAAACATATGACCAGCCTTATATTAATGCTGCCTTGTTTGGTGAAAGTGTGGACTTGCTCAAAGAAGGAACCATTGTTACTGTAAGTTTTGACGGAGATACACCCGTGTTCGGACAGTTGCCGCATACAGTAGTTTTAGAAATTACCTACACCGAACCGGGCATTAAAGGTGATACAGCTACAAAAACTTTGAAACCTGCAACCCTTGAAACAGGCGCTCAAATCAAAGTTCCTTTGTTTTGTGATATTGGCGAGAAAATCAAAATTGATACCCGCACTCGCGAATATATCGAACGCGTAAAAGAATAATGACCACAAAAAATAAATGCCGCAGAACATTTCTGTGGCATTTTGTTTTATATAAACAATAATTATTAACAATTCATACAATGGCTCTGGCGCTACATTCTCAAGCCCCCGATTTTTCTCTTCCTTCCACATCGGGAAAAAATTTTGTACTTTCCTGCGATATGGCAGATAAACCTTGTATTATTTATTTCTATCCGAAAGACTTTACTGGTGTTTGCACAGCAGAGGCTTGCAGTTTTCGCGACCATTTCGAGGCTTTTCGCAATCTGAATGTTGCCGTCATTGGTATCAGCCGCGATAGTATAGCCACACACCGGCAGTTTATCAAGCAATACAAATTGCCTTTTGATTTGCTTTCCGACAGCAAAGGCAAAGTAACCAAACTATACCGCGCCGAAATTCCGTTTATCGGAATGCCTAAACGAGTTACTTATCTGTTGGATGCCACACACAAGATAATAGGCGTACACGAAGCCTTGTTTGAAAGCGGCGAACATATACGCTCTATGCTCAAAATATTGCATGGTAAGGCATAACGGGTAACATCAAACATGATGACCCTATTTTGGCAATCTGCTGTTAATTATTTCTACAACAGCCCTATTGAATTATTGGGCGCTGTTCTGACAGTAATATGCGTGTGGCTCAATACGCACCAAAATATTTGGGGTTGGCCAGTTGGCATTTTAAGTATCATTTGCTATATATGGGTTTTTTACGAAGTATATCTATTGGGCGATTTTCTGCTCAATATATACTTTCTTGTCCTTAGCATATATGGCTGGTATAACTGGCTGTATGGCAAGGGAAAAGCGGTAAAATTGCCGGTTACTTCGCTGTCTTTACAACAATTACTAGCATATGTTATTGTTGGTTCAACTGCAGCATTTATCTTTGGAAAAATTTTGGCAAGTTATACACCTGCTTCATTGCCTTATTGGGATGCAACTACTACTTCGTTTAGTATGCTGGCGCAATGGCTATTGGCAAGAAAGAAAATTGAGAATTGGCTTTTTTGGATTTTTGTAAACGTTTTATATATCGGAATTTATTTTGTAAAAAACCTGTTTGCTACCAGTATAGTATATGTCATTTTACTTGTATTGGCAGCAAAAGGCTATCAACAGTGGAAATCACAACTTATTAATACTTAACATCATTTGTTTTCTCATGCAGCAGTTATCTCATGTCTCAGAAGGATTGGCCAATTTAGGACTCAAGCCAAGTAAAATTTTTTACAACTTGCCCGTTGGCGAGTTAGTCGAACTTGCGCTTTTTAGAGGCGAAGGGCAACTAACCGATAACGGTGCTTTGATGTATGATACCGGTAAGTTTACAGGTCGCGCGCCCAAAGACCGCTTTATTGTAAAAGATGCTATCACAGCTAACAAAGTATGGTGGGGCGACGTGAATCTTCCATTTGAAGCAGATAGATTTGATGCACTATTGGCTGCTATGGTGAAGTGGGCAGAAGGTAAAGAGTTGTTTGTACGTGATGCTTTTGCAGGAGCTGATAAAAAATACCGGCTTCGTATTCGCGTGATTAGTCAGCAGGCTTCGCATAATTTGTTTTGCTATAATATGTTCATCCGTCCTTCGCAAGAAGATTTGCAAGGATTTACACCAGATTTTACAGTACTGGCACTACCCGAATTTCAGGCAGACCCTACCGTGTTTGGCACGCGCAACCCCAACTTTGTTATTATCAATTTCTCTAAGCAAATGGTTATCATTGGAGGAACAGGCTACACTGGTGAAACCAAAAAGAGCATTTTCAGTATTTTGAACTTCCTTTTGCCGGTTAATCACGGTGTTTTGCCAATGCACTGCGGCGCCAATATGGGCAAAGATGGCGATGTTGCCGTATTTT
>Ga0308417_1002683_pt1 | contig 11665 bp, 11 predicted proteins | sample HotsprSampleOS65_FD_203528 | JGI IMG/M metagenome (GOLD analysis project Ga0308417, IMG submission 203528) | Hot spring phototrophic mat microbial communities from Octopus Spring, Yellowstone National Park, Wyoming, United States - 20090730_OS65 ... | reverse complement strand
AGCTGTTCAGATCACACCATTGTGCCAGGAGGCCTTCGCTCGCGCTAGCGCCATAAAGCGCGCTGTGACAATGACTTACGAACAATCTTAAGTTGATGGCATTGTGCGAGACGCCCGTGCTACGTTGTGCGCCGGCGTGATTCCGGGCCGCAGGCCGCATAAACTGCCACGCGCCCGGCAACAGCGGTGAGGCGGCGGTGCCGGTGGTGCCGGCGGTGCTGGTTGACGATGCTGGCCGACGCCCTTAGACTCCGCTCGTCGATCCGACGTCCTGTATTGTCCATGCTAACCGCGCCATCGCGCCCCGGAGGATATATGTTGCGGGCTCTGCTTGAGCGATTCGCCTCTCACGAACCGGCCGAAACACCAGCGCTGCTTGAAAGCCTCGAGGATCGGCGGCTGCTCTCAGCCGATGTACTGTCGGTGTATCCGGCGGTGGGCACGGCGGCCGAGACCCTCGTCGCTCCGGCCGCCGTAGCCAACGCGGCCGTCATCAACGTGGTCGGGCGGTATACCGGCACGTTCAAGGTCAAGGGCATTCCCCAGGCGATACCGGCCGAGCTGAACATCAAGAAGCAGAGCGCCAAGGGGGTTATCACCGGCACGATTTCTTCGCCGGGCATCGGCATCACCAACTTTGCCGCCAAGGGCAATATTGACAAGAACGGCAACTTCACGATCAGCTTCGACAAGAACGGCATCAAGGGAACGATCAAGGGCAAGGTGGCCAAGAACGGCAACCTAAGCGGCACATTCACGGCCGACGCCCCGCCCGCCAAGGCCGCCGGAACGTTCGCGTTCACGAAGGTGAAGAAATAGTCATCGGGATTGGCACGGCGAGAACCGTGAAGATCAGGGTTCAGGGTTCAGGGTTCAGTGTGGCCGGCGGCCAGGAGCAGCGCGCCGACGGGCACGCTGTCTTCGCCCAGCGCCGCCTGGCGCACGGGCGGCGCGCCCAGGGCGGCCATCGTCCATCGCGGCAGACGCTCCTCCACGGCCTGGCGCAACGGCGCGCCGATCAGCGAGAGGCCGCCGCCCAGGATGATCACCTCGGGATGGAACAGGTGCGTCACGTGCGACAGCGCGAAGGCCAGGTCGTCGGCCAGTTCGTCGAGGATCCGCCGCGCGACGGGATCGCCCTCCGCCAGCGCCGCGCGCAGATGCTGCGCCTCGCCGCCGCGCTGATCGCCGATGAGCCGGCGCAGTGCGCTGCCAGTGCCGGCCAGCTCGCGGATGCGCGCATCCACAGCCCACCCAGAACAATGCTGCTCGACGATCGTTCCGGATCTGTCCAGGCGCACATGGCCGATCTCGGCCTCGCCCGGCGGCGCGCCGTGATAGATGCGCTTGCCGGTGATCAGTCCACCTCCCACGCCGCTGCCGAGGGTGACGTAGAACACTGGATCGGCGCCGCGCCCCGCCCCGGCCAAGGCTTCGCCCAGCGCCGCCACGTTGGCGTCGTTGTCCACGGCCACGGGCCGGCCGCTCACCCGCCGTGCCCAGTCCATCAGCGCGAAGCCATCCCAGCCGCCGATCTGGTGCGAGCGGGCGATGGTGCCGGTGCGCCAGTCGATCGGGCCGCCGAAACCGATGCCGACGGCCACGCAATCGCCATGGCTCAGTAGCTGGCGCATGCCCGCCTCAAGCTGCCGGCGGATGCCTTCGGCGCCGGCCGCCCGCTCCACGCCGGCGCGCCAGCGGCGCTCGATGCGGCCGGCGGCGTCTCCCACGACGGCCTGGAGCTTGGTGCCGCCGATCTCGATGCCGAGGAAGCGCTGTGAGTCGCTGCTGGCCATGGTTGTCAATCCATCCCGCGAACGCGCACCTGGCCGGCTTCTACGCCTTCCCCCAGGCTGATCGGGTCCTTGGTGGCCGGCGCCCCGGCCAAATCCAGATGCAGATTGCGCGTCCCGTTGCCGCGGATTTCAAACCACGTGGGCACGTGCGGCGGGATCGTCAGATCCCGCATAACCGCATTGCGCACGTTGTCCAGGCGGATCAGCATCCTGGCGTGGTGCTCGGGATCGCCCTCCAGTCCGCTGATCCGCAGCGTATCGACATCATCGCAGACCAGCAGGGGGCGCTGGTCGGGCTTCTGGTACGTGACGGTGACGTCGCGCATGGTGATACGGTTGGCGTGGCGGATGTAGAAGCCGTACGCCGGCAGCGGGCCGTTCCACATGTGGGGATCGGGATAAGCATCCTGCATCTCGGGGATCGGCCGGTCCACCCACTCGACGCCGCGCCCGCCCTCTACCTCGATGCGGATATTGTTGAGCGTGACGTTCTCGACGGGATAACCGGGGATGCCGGTGATGGTGGAGGCCGCGTTGGCCCGATACGCCACCACGTTTTCGATGGAGATGTCCGAGACCGGTCCCGGCGGCGATGAGCGCCTGCCCTCGTCGTTGAGGTTCTGGCGCCGGATGAAGATGGGAGATCGCACGCCGTCCATCACGATGTTGGAGACCGTCACGCCGCGGATCAGGCCGACGCCGCTGGTCTCGATGTGGATGCCGGCGATGGGCCCGAGGAAGCCGCGGTCGTGGTCCTCGATGCCCACGACGGTCTGAAGCGCCTCCCTGGCCAGCGGGTCGTCGGGGCGGGCGGCCAGGATCACGGAGTTGCTGAAGACGATGTTGCGGTAGCCCTCCCAGGCCTGATTGCCCAGCTTGAAGGCGTTGCAGGTGGTCACGAGGATGCAGTTGGTGATGGTGACGTTCTCGCAGATGCGGCTCTGGTTGTTGATCTGGCTGTTCTTGAGGCACATGGCATCGTCGCTGGTGATGATGTCGCAGTCGGCGACGATGACGTTTCTACAGCCGTCGATGTCGATGCCGTCGAGGTTGGGCCCGTGGAGGGGATTGCGGATGCGCACGCCGCGGACGTAGACATCGTCGCAGATGAACAGGTGCAGCGTCCATGCCTGGGAGTTCCTGAGCAGGACGTCCTCGACGCGGACGTTGCGGCAGTTGAAGAAACGCACCAGCGTGCCGGAGGTCCGGCCCACGCGCCGGTACGCATGATGCGGCACCCACATGTACGGCAGCCGCGCTTCGATGTGCCGCTCCAGCGCCGGCTTGCGAGTCCAGAACGCCTGGCCCTGGCCGTCGATGGTGCCGGGGCCAGCGATGCCGACGTTCTCGACGTTGTCGGCCGCGATGACGTTCCTGCGCGCGTAGTCGGCGATGTTGGTGCTGCCCAGGAGCGTGGCGCCGCGCTCCAGATAGAGCGTGACATTGCTCCTGAGGCGCACGGTGCCGACGAGATACGTTCCCGGCGGGACGTACACGCGCCCGCCGCCGCGCTGGTTGCACGCATCAACGGCCGTCTGGATGGCGTTGGTGGCGAGGGTTTTGCCGTCGGCGACGGCGCCGTAGCTGAGCACGTTGAAGTCGGCGGCGTTCTGGGCATTGAGCAGTGTGGCCGACATCAGGAGTGCTCCGGCGAGACAGACAACCGGCGCGGTCGACAGTCGGTGATGCATGGGCAACTTCCTTCCTTGCCGGTGGCCTGCGACGTATCAAGACGGCAGGCCAGCGTACCAATGAACAGCGGCGGTGCGGACATATCACTGCTACCGCCGGTGGGCGTGCGGGTTGATTTGCCGCGTGCCCACGCCGCGGCGGGCGCGATCGGCGGCCCGCTGCGGCCGACGGCAGCGAAGCGGACCCGACGGAGGGCATCATGGCGGTGCTGTGCCGCGGGGCGATAAGCCGCGGAATGGCGCCTCAGAACGGCTCGCTCTGGGTGGCCAGGTTCTCGAAGCGCGTGGACTTGGAGTCGAAATAGAGCTTCACCGTCCCCGTGGGCCCGTTGCGCTGCTTGGCGATGATGAGTTCGGCCACGTTGTCGGGCTGGAAGTCTGGCTCGGACATGCGGTAGTAGTCCTCGCGGTGCAGCAGCAGGACCACGTCGGCGTCCTGCTCGATGGACCCCGACTCGCGCAGGTCGCTCATGCGCGGGCGATGGCCGTCGCGGCCCTCGGCCTGGCGGTTGAGCTGCGAGAGGGCGATGACCGGCACGTTCAGCTCGCGGGCGACGGCCTTGATGCCGCGGGAGATTTCGCTGATCTGCTGCTGTCGGTTCTCCGGGCCGGGGTTGTCCATGAGCTGCATGTAGTCGATCATGATGCAGCGGATGTCGTGCTGGAGCTTCAGGCGCCGGGCCTTGGCGCGCAGCTCCAGGATGGTCAGGCCCGGCGAATCGTCCACCCAGATGGGGGCCTTGGCGAGCTGGCCGACGACGTTGGCCAGGTGCTGATACTCGTGCGACTGGAGCATTCCCCGGCGGAGTTTGTGCGAATCAATCTTGCCGCGCGAGCAGAGCATGCGCTGGGCGAGCTGCTGCTTGCTCATCTCCAGCGAGAACACGGCGCAGGGAAGCTGCTGGTTGGTGGCGATGTTCTCGATGCAGTTCATGGCCAGGGCGGTCTTTCCCATCGACGGTCTGGCCGCGATGATGATCATCTCGCCGTTCTGGAGCCCGTTGAGCATGTCGTCCAGATCAAAGTAGCCGGTTTCCAGCCCGCGCTGGCCGCGGTTTTCGATCATCTCGAAGACTTCGTGGAGGACGGTCTCCAGCGGCACCAGGGCGCCGCCCACCTTCTTCTGGGCGATGTCGAAGATGCGTTTTTCGGCCTTGTCGACCACCAGGTCGGCCGTTTCCTGCGGCGCATACGCGTCGCGGAGGATGTCGTTGCTGGCAGCGATGAGCTGTCGCAACAGCGACTTCTCGCGCACGATCTGGGCGTAGTGCACGCCGTGTGCCGCCGACGGCACGCTGTTGAGAATCTGGGCCAGGTAGGGCACGCCGCCAATCTCCTCCAGGAGCTGTCGGCGGGCCAGTTCCTCGCGGACGATGACGGCGTCGATGGGCTTGTTCTGCTCGTAGAGACTGACCAGCACGTCGAAGATGATCTGATGGTCGGCCTGGAAGAACGACTCACCGCTGACAATCTGCACGACCTGCCCGATGACCTCCTTTTCCAGCATCATGGAAGCCAGCAGGCACATCTCGGCTTCGATGGAGTGGGGTGGAAGGCGGTCGAACTGGCCCCCGGAAAGGGCCTCGGCGATCTGGCTCATTGGAAGACTCCTTCTTCCAAGTTGACGGCGCGATCCGGCCTGACCGGAGCGCGCCACCACGGCGCGCGCCCGCCATTCTATCTGCACTCTGGCGGGCGCGCCATCAGCGTGGACCGGAGGGCTCAGCTTGTCAACACCCTTTGCACAGCGATCCACCTGCCGCCGGCCGCTGCGCCGGTTCCTGCCGGGCGAGCGTCGATGATGACGGTGAGGCGAACATCGGCGATGATATGGATGTGCAAGACCGGGAATGACGTTTCCCGGGCGCGCGGTTGAGGTGCGCCATGAGCAGCTCCATTGGCCCAGGTCCGTCGCTTCAGGACGCGGAACGCGGCGGGTGTTTTTCGTCGCTGCTGTTTGCCATGCTGCTGCTGGCGGGGGGCGTGGTCTTCTGGGAGTTCTTTCTGGAGCCGTGGCGAGACGTGCTGGACGCCCTGCGCTGGGATGTGACACCGTGTCAGATTCAGGAGAGCGCCGTCGAACCGGTGCGGCGCGGGCCGGCAACGCCCCGCGGCCCCGCAGAGGGCGCCCGCGGCGGTCGGCCGACGCCTGTGGCACCCAGCGCTGCCGAAGGCGACACGCACCGGGCCGTCGTCCGCTACCGCTACACATACGACGGCATCAGCCGCGTCTCGCAGCGCATCTGGTTTATCCGCTCCGACACCGGCTCGTATGCCGAGATGAAGCAGATCGTCGACCGTTACCCGCAGGGATCGACGGCCGAGTGCTTCGTCAATCCGCGGGCGCCGCACTACGCGGTGCTGGAGCGCGAGTTTCGCCCGGTGCTGCTGCTGGCGGTGTTTCCGCTGTCGATCGGAGTGCTGGGTCTGGCGGGGCTGCTGTCCAATGTCCTGAGGCTGCTGGGGCCGCCGCCGTTGCAGCGGCTTGCGGCGGTGGCCTCGGCGCGGATACGGCCGTCGCGGCGGATCCGTATCGCCGCCGATGGGACGGTGACGTGCCGCGCCCCCAGCGGTGCCGCCCGCGCCGTGGCGGTGCTGGTGCTGGCGCTGCTCTTCAACGCGCTGGTTTCGTTCCTGGTCAGCGAAGTGGTGGACACCTGGTCGGACGGCGTGCCGGGGTGTTACGGATGGCTGCTGAGCGTATCGAGCGTTCCCTTCGTGCTGGCGGGTGTGGGGCTGCTGAGCGGGGCCGTGTACATGACCCTTCGGGTCTTCAACCCGCGCCCCACGCTGGTGCTCTCGAGTTGCTCGCTGCCGCTGGGCGGGTCGATGAGGCTGGGCTGGCGGTTCTCGCGAGGCATCGCCCCGATCGCGCGGCTGCGGCTCGTGCTGGAAGGGCGCCAGGAGGCGACGTATGCAAGAGGAGGGCGGGTGCTGACCGACAGCGAGACCTTCCGCACCATCCGCCTGGTCGACACCAGCGATCCGCGCCGCGCGGCGCAGGGCCAGGTGGAGCTGCGCATGCCCGACGACACCGTGCCCACGCTGCACGGGCAGCGCAACGCGATTGTGTGGGTGCTGCGGCTGTGTGCCCAGGTGCCGCGCTGGCCGAGCATCGAGCACGAGCTGGAAATCCTGGTGGCGCCCGCATCGCCCGCATCGCCGGCCGGTGCCGAGCGGACCGCCCAGTCCGTGGAGGCAGGATGAGTCAGTTGCGCATCGCGATGGCGGCGGATCGGGAGGCCTTTGTGCCGGGTGAGCGGGTGTGCGGCGAGCTGTCGTGGGAGCTGCATCCGCCGCCTCGGGTCGTGGAGCTGTCGCTGCGGTGGCGGATGCAGGGCAAGGGCGCCGTCGACCAGCAGGTGCTGGAGACGATCAGCATTGTCGATCCGCCGCCAAGCGGGCGCCGGGCCTTTGCGCTGCAACTGCCGCAGTCGCCGTACAGCTTCAACGGGCGCCTGGTCAGTCTGCAGTGGGAGCTTCACGCGATGGCGCGCCCGTCGGGCGTTGAGGCGCAGCGACGGATCGTGGTTTCGCCGTCACGGCGCCCGATCGAGCTGGAGACGCAGGACGAGCCGGCGGAGCCGGTATAATACTGCCGAGGACGAATCCCCATGATCAAGACGTTTCCGGCGTTCGACGAAATCCGCGATCTGATCCTGCTGGCCCGGCGCGAGGATCTGGGCCAGGGCGATGTCACCAGCCGGCTGCTGGTGGATGAATCGGCGATGGGCGCCGGCACGCTGGTGCAGAGAGATGTGGGGGTGGTGTGCGGGCTGCCCATCGTGGAGATGATCTGCCGGTGCTACGACGAGCGGCTGCGCGTCGAGCAGATTCCCGGCTTTCATCTGGACGTGATCGAGGGGCGCTACAGCGACACCCGGGCCACGCCGCTGCTGCGCATCCGCGGTCCGCTGCGGGCGCTGCTTGCGGCGGAACGCGTCATACTCAACTTCCTGCAACACCTCTCGGGCGTGGCCACGCTCACACATCGCTTCGTGCGGCGCGTGGAGGGCACGGGGGCGGCCATTTACGACACGCGCAAGACGCTGCCGGGCCTGCGGGTGCTTGAGAAATACGCGGTGCGGTGCGGCGGGGGGGTCAACCACCGCCAGGGGCTGCACGACGCCGTGCTGGTAAAGGACAACCACATCGCCGCCATACCGCTTCGGGAGCTGGCCGGGCGGCTGTCGCGCATCGTCGCCGCCAGTCGCGCCGAGGATGCGGCCCGGCCCATCGAGGTGGAGGTCGACAATCTCCAGCAGTTCCAGGAGGTGCTGAAGGTGGATGGCATCGACGTGGTGCTGCTGGACAACATGGACTGTCCCACCATGGAGGAGGCGGTGCGGCTGCGGCGACGCGCCGGCCGCGGGGGCAGGCCCCTGCTGGAAGCTTCCGGCGGCATCACGCTGGAGACGGTGCGTTCCGTGGCCATGACCGGAGTCGATCGCATCGCGGTGGGCGCCATCACACACTCGGCTCCGGCCTTGGATATTGGAATGGACGTGGGGTGACCGGCCGACCGCCTCGTGTCCCATAAGCCACAGTCCCGCCTGTCGATTTGCCTCGGCATCAAATGAATCGTACATCGTGCCTTGAATGCCGTCGGGGCGTTGGAATGGGCGCCCCGAAGGCCATGAGTTTCCGCGACAAGGGCTAAGCCGCCGAGAGGCGGCGCCGGTGCCGCCAATCCGGGACCCGGCTCGCCGTCGCCCGCGGGGCCGCGAGGAGAAGCGGCCGTGGCGACGGTGATGCGCAAAGCGTCCGGTCCATCGCACGGAACCAGCGGATGGATCGAGGGCGTCGCCGAACGGAACCACCGGCGTGCCGGGCGGGCCAACCGCCCACTTCCAGGGCGCCGTCGGGGCTGTTCCTGTCTTGTCCGCGGTCATGGGGCTGGCGCCGGGGCGAGCGGGCGTGCCATGTGGCCGGGTCCGCCGCCGCGGGAGCCAGCCGGTGTTTAAGTTGCCTCCCCCCGTCGCCGATGAGGGGGAGGGGCCGTAGCACCGAGGCGCTGCGGCCCTGTGCCGGCAGAAGGTCGGCACAGCACCGGGCGGCGGCGCGGCAGCAAGGGCTGGCGGGCGCCAATTGGCGAGCCAGAGGCCGGGGCCGGCGCCGCCGCCGGGCAACGGGTTCAGTCAGTCTCGTCCGGCAGGCGTCCGGACGCGCTGCCAACGGCGAAAGGAGGGCAGTGAATGGCATCGGCCGGCCAGATACTCGTGCCGGCGGATGCGGACAACGACATCGGACGGCGCCGCAGGGCGCCTTGACGGGCTTGGCCACGGGTCCGTGGTCCGATTCGAGCCGACAGTTGCCCGACGGACGTGCAGAAGTGGCAGAGTGATTAGTGATTGTTGAGGACAAGAGCGGCGCTGATCGGTCCGGGTCGGACCGGCCGCCGGCAGGACAGAGAACACAAACTTCTTGGAGGTCTTTCAGATGCGTACGCACAAGAGTGGCTTTACGCTGGTCGAAATCCTGATCGTCGTGATCATCCTGGGCATTCTGGCCGCGATCGTGATCCCGCAGTTCACGAACGCCAGCCAGGACGCTCGCCGCAGCAGCCTGGTCAGCCAGCTTCAGACGCTGCGCAGCCAGATCGAGCTGTGGAAGCTCCAGCATGGCGATGCGCTGCCGAATCTGGTCGGCGGCGTGGATGGCGCTAACCCCGACACCTCGAACTGGAATCCGCTGACCACGGTCACGCAGTTCAACGGCGTCAACTTCGGGCCCTATATGCAGGCTCCTCCGCGCAACCCGCTGAACAACCTCGGCGCGGTTGTGGATGGCAATGGAACCGGCCCTGCGTCGGCCGCCTGCGGGTTCATCTATGACTACAACGGTGGCGCCGGCACGGGCCGGATCTGGGGCACCGATGTGGACGGCCGGACGGTGTTCGTCGAGTAATGCACCACCGATCACCGGCGGCGGACCCGTCATCCGCTCACGCTCGCCGGTATGGCCCGCGATTCCTCACGGAACGCGAGTCATGCCGGCGAGGCCGGTTTGCAGGCATCGCGGCCGCGAGGGCCCGGCGGAGCCGACGTTAAACCGTCCGCCGGCCGGCCGCACAATCAGGTGTGTTTCATGAGCAGCCGGTCAGACATAGCGTGGCGGCCTGGCGTGGGGGGTCTGGGTGGGCGCCGTGCGTTCAGTCTGATCGAGCTGCTGATCGTGATCGCCATCCTGGGGATCATCGGGGCTTTGGTGGTGCCCAATCTGTCGGACGCCTCCGCGATGGCCCGGGCCAACACGCTGAAGGATGAATTGCGGTACCTGCGCACGCAGCTTGCGGTGTTCAAGGCCCAGCACCGCGACACGCCACCGGGTTATCCTGGCGGCGACATGAGCCAGCCGCCTTCGGAAGCAGTCTTCCTGGAGCAGATGACCAGGGCTACCGACGAATACTGCCGAATCGGAGCGCCGTCCAGACAGTATTGTTTCGGGCCGTACCTGTCCCGGATGCCTGCGAATCCACTGAACGGGCTGAGGACGATCCATATTGTCCCCAACGGGGCGCCGATGCCGCCGCCGGGCATGCCCGACAACAGCACCGGCTGGATCTACAAGCCTCAGACCCTGGAAATCCTGGCCAACTCGCCGGGTGTGGATGTCGATGGCATACGCTACATCGACTATTGATGGTGGCGATGCGGGAGGCACGTCGTGTTCAATCGCGAATCTCAGATTTCAAATCTCCAATCCGAAATCTCCGATCTCAGATCTGAAATCCCAAATCGAAAATCAAAAATCGAAAATCGAAAATCAAAAACCCCCCCGGGCTTCACCCTCGTCGAAGGGCTGATTGCCGCCACCGTGCTGGCCGTGGCTGTCGTCGGCATCATGGGTCCGGTGTCGGCGTCGTTTCAGCAGCGCCGCTTCGCCCAGGAAACGCTTCAAGCGACGGCGCTGCTGCGGCAGCTCATGGAGGAAGTCATCTCCAGGCCTTTTGTCGATCCCACCGACGGGAGTGTGAATCCCGGGCCCGAGCCGGATGAGACCGCTCGGCCTGCGTTCGACAACATCGACGACTACCACGGATACAGCGACGCCAGCGACGCCCTGCGGCTGCTGGACGGCCAAACCCTGGCTCTGTCAGGCGGTCGCTTTCAGCGGCAAGTGAGCGTGACCTATCGTGCTGCGCCGGGCTCGACTGTCAGTGCGCCCGGCGATTTCGCGCTTGTCACGGTCACCGTTACAACCCCAGGCGGACATACGGTGACGGCGCAGCGTCTGGCGTGCCGCTACCGGAAGGGAGGCTGAGCATGTCGCCCAACAACGATCGCCGTAGCCGGCGGGCGTTCACCCTGGTCGAGCTGATGATCGGGATGGTGGTGCTGGCCATGGTTGCGCTGGCACTGGTGGGAGTGTGTCATGGCGTGTGCGACGGCTGGCGGGCCGGTGTGGATGCCCAGGATGACGTCACAGCGCCGCGCAAGGCGGTGCGCCAGCTTCAGCGTCTGCTGCGGCAGGCCAAGCAGGTCACGCTGGCTCTGCCCGATGGCCGGGCGATCGACGGCAGCGGGCTGGAATCGGCAGCGCCTGCGGCGGGGGCAGCGCTGTTCCTGCGCCAGCGCGAAGCCGCCGCGACGGGTGTCGCTCAGCTCCACGAGATCGCCCTGATCGAGCACGACCGCGCAAGCGGTCGGCTGGTGATCTACCGGGTGCCGCCCAGCGCTGCCAACGCGTCCACTGAGATCCGCAGGCGCGACATCGACGACTCGGGCGATGTGGCGGCATTCAAACAGTTGGCCAGCGTGCAGGCGACGACCATCGCGACGGATGTGACGCAGGTGAGGTTCCGGCCGCACGTGGCGGGCGGGGGCGCCGGTCCTTCGGCGGTGGAGATCGTGCTGAGCATGCAGGTCAACGGAAGCACGTTCACGGAATACGCGACGGCGACACTGCGAGCGCCGGCCATGGAGCCACTGAAGCCATGAGATCCACGAGTTCTTCGACTCCGCTGGTCCCGGACGAGGCGTGTTTGGCACGGGCGAGGACGCCCAATGCCATCAACTTAAGATTGTTCGTAAGTCATTGTCACAGCGCGGTTTATGGCGCTAGCGCGAGCGAAGGCCTCCTGGCACAATGGTGTGATCTGAACAGCTTGCAACAGGAGGCCACGGATGGTCAGTATTCGTACGGCGTTGGATGCGCTTAAGAGTCAACTGCAAACCT
>Ga0308417_1002682_pt1 | contig 11665 bp, 15 predicted proteins | sample HotsprSampleOS65_FD_203528 | JGI IMG/M metagenome (GOLD analysis project Ga0308417, IMG submission 203528) | Hot spring phototrophic mat microbial communities from Octopus Spring, Yellowstone National Park, Wyoming, United States - 20090730_OS65 ... | reverse complement strand
TCGACTGGGCCGAGGAACAATTGGGGCCGCTGAAGCGGGATGTCACCGCTGCGATCCCGACGACGCCGATCTTGTGTCACCCCGACGCGATGACGCAAGGTGGCCAGCCGGTGGAAGCGAAAACCAGCGGAATCACCGGTAGGCTCTACGGCGACTGGGGAGAGCCAGGAACCGATGAGATTCCGGATTACTATGTGATTCAGTGCCTAGTGCAACTAGAGGCCTGCAAGGCCGATGTCTGCCACGTCCCTGCTCTGCTCGGCGGACGCGGGTTCGTGCTTTATCGGGTTCCTGCTTCCTCATCGCTTCAGCAGCACATCGTGGAACACTGCTGCCAGTGGTGGCGGAAGCACGTCGAGGCCGACACGCCGCCGCCGCTGGAGAGATTGCCCGAACTGGAAGTGCTGAAGCGTGTGCGTCGCGTGCCTGAGAAGGTGGTCCGCTTTGAGGACGCTCAAGTTGTCGAGCGATGGCTCGAAGCCAAGGAACGTCTGAGAGCCGCCACAATTGAAGCTGAAGAGGCCCAGGCTGCTGTCCTCTACGCACTCGGCGACGCGGTGGCTGCCGAACTTCCAGACGGACGGCTTCTCACCTATTTCGAGCAGCGACGGAAAGGCTATTACGTGAAGGAATCAACATTCCGAGTCCTCAGGCTGATAAAGAAAGGGAACGACAATGCATGACACAGACGGCGCTTTGACCCTGGCAGAGCGGCTGCCGCCGGACTTGATGCTGTTGAAGCTTGAGAACGAATCAATCATGGCCGTGGCCCGCACGCAGCCGCGTGATCCGGCAAAGATTGTTGCCCAGCTTCAGCAATTGATTGATGCGTATCCGGCGGCGGCAGACGACGCGATCTACACCAAGCCGGTCGGAACTGTCATCGAGGTGACGTGCTTCTGCGGAGCACGGTACGAAGTATCGCAGGTGGACAGAGAAACGACCTGTCCGCATTGTGAAGCACCGGCAATCGGGAAAGGCAAGCAGACCCCTACGAGGCGTGTGAAGAAGTTTGCGGAAGGTTTGTCGATCCGGGCAGCGGAATCCATCCGATCGATTTACGGATACACGCGGCTCGCGACAACTGCCGAGATGCTGCCCGATGGCCGCGTCAAGCTGACGGGGGTGCTGGTCGATTACGCCGCGGGGAATGTGACAAGTGATGAGCGAATCGTATCCCCGCACTACCGCAGCCGCAGCGGAGTAATGCGGACGATCCCTGAAGACCGCTTTCTCAACGTGATCGTGAAGGCCGAGAAGGCGAAGCTGAAGAGGGACGTCATCCTCGACAGCGTTCCAGGGATCGTCAAAGCGTTGTTCCGCGATGCCTGCGAAAAGAAGTTGCGGGAACTGGTCGCACCGGAAGTAGTCGAGCAGAAGATTTTACCGGCGTTTGCTGAGTTCGGACTAACTGCGGAACAGCTTGAGAAGGTGATCGGCAGGCCGCGGGCACTGGGCTGGCGTGAAGAAGACCGGCTCACATTGCGGAAGATACTGACGGCCCTCAAGAACGGCGAAACCACAGTGCAGGAACTTCTTGATGACATCGATGAATCCCGTAGGGAACCAGGCAGCGGTGTCACGGCTGTGGAGAAGCGGCTTGAGGACGTCCTCGGGGAAATCAAAGACGCCGCGGTAAAGGCGGTGACTCCGCAGGCGGATGAAGGGAACGCACATGGGTAACGAGACAGGGAACAAGGAAGCTGTGATGCAGGTCGAGGTGTGCCTAACAGGGAAGTGCGGGCAGTGTTACCGGTGCTGGTGTATGGAGCTCGTGAGGAAAAATCGCGAGTTGAAACGGCGCGTCCGCGATTGTTGCGCCGAGCGGGAGCCACTTGCTGACAGCCTCGACCGGATAGGTCGAAGGACAGTTGACCTTGTGAACGTTCTGTTTGACCTGGCCACGGAAATCCGCGGGGCCGCCAGTATGATGGCGGCTGGAACTCGCATCGCAAGGCAAGACAAAGAGGAGATCCGACGATGAGCACGGAAAATAAACAAGACAAAACGCAGTCTCTTGAATTGGGCGGCAAGTATCTGAGTAAAAATGACTACGACTTGCTAGTGCGGATGCTGCCGGATTGTTCCTGTGCCAAGTGCAAACACTGGAAATCACTTGGCTGGCCAGAATGGCCTGAAAGAGTGTATTTCCTGGATAAAGATCGCTTTTGTTGCTCCTCGACGCTCTGGACGCTTTACAGTCAGGTGGACTGGGACGGTGAATGCAGACGCTTTCCTCCGATAGTCGTGCCACCTGAAGAACTAAGGGAACTAAACGTATGGGGTTGGCCCATCACCAGTTGCCGAGACTGTTGCGGTGAGTTTTCATCGCAAGGTCAGCCCACACGATAGGCGGCTGCCGGGTTCGAGTAAGGAGCTCACCAATGAACTACCGCAAACTATGCAAACGATTGATTACCGCATTGCGGCTGGAGCGGGAAGACCGCAAAGAACAAGTGGCGAAGCTGCACGCAGAGATGCGGGACCTCCGCGAGGAGTTTAGTCAAGAACGTCATTGGCGGCGTCAGCAAGAGAAAGACCGCGAAGCCAGGCTGGATGTCCTCGTGCAAAAACTCATCGCTGCCCACCGGCGCGGCCACCACCACGAGGTCGAAAGGCTCGCTGACCAGTTGAGTGAATGCGTGAGCGTATAGCGGGATGGCTGGAGATTGGATTCCAATATCGCTTGATCTGCCGCGGAAGCGTGAGGTCTTCGTGATCGCCTCGCGCCTGAAATGGTCGCGCTACGAGGTTGTGGGGCGGTTGGTCGAGTTCTGGGCCTGGGTCAGCGCCGAATCGGCGGACGGCAGGATCGACGGCCTGAGCATGGACGATCTGGCCAGCGTCCATGGCTTTGACCGGCGTTTTCTGTGCGTGCTGTTAGATGTCGGATGGCTGATCCAGGACAGTGCTGGGCTGGCTATCCCAAACTTCGACCGCTGGCTATGCCACAGTGCGAAGAGGCGATTGCAAGCCGCCGAGCGTCAGCGTCGGGCACGGGCGCGCGACCCTTGTCACGCAAATGTCACAAAAATGTCACGCTGCGAGCGTGACAAAAGCGTGACCACAGAAGAGAACAGTACAGAACAGTACAGTACAGAAGACCAGATTGAGTCTTCTACTGGAATGCATGGCTCTGTACAGATAGAAAATCAAGACGAGCCCCCCCTTGAATCCCCCCCGCAAAAGCGCGGGGGGAAAATCGACTGGGCGGCCGTGGTTTTTCCTTCTGGTTGCGACACGCCTGACGTGCGTTCGGCAATCACAGAGTGGCTTGAGTATCGCCGTAAGATCGGCAAGCCCTACCGAGTCCCAGAAAAGCAGATCACCTTGCTTTTGGCTCGCTACGGGAACTCGATCGTCGAGGCGATCAGTCACTCGATTGCCCAGGGCTATCAAGGGTGTTTTCCACCGTCACAGAAAGGAGGTGAACGTCGTGACACGAGATATGCCGCCGGGCCAGGTCAGCGGCACCCGGCCGATAGAGACCAGTGGTGATGGGCTTAGCGACGCCATTGCGGCTGTACTTGCGAGGCTGCCTGATGTCAGCACGTTGCCAGACGCAAGCCCGCCGCCGGAGCCGAGCGACTACGATCGTTTTGTGCGACGCCTTGGCCCACGACTTCGCGACGCGACGCTTGAGAACTTTGAGGCCCGCGACGCGACTGCCGAGGCCGGCCTGGTCGAGCTCCGCAAGTATGCCGAAAACTTGGCTGCCAACGTGAAGGCTGGACGCGGCATACTGCTGCTCGGGCCGTCCGGCACGGGAAAGGATCACCTGCTTGTGTCGCTTGGCAAGCTGGCCGCCAAATTGAACTTTCCCGTTCAGAGAATCAGTGGCCCTGACCTTTTCGCCAGCATGCGTGACGCTCTGGCAGTCGGAGAAGAGCGACAACGGATTGAGCTTCTCCAGCTTGTTCCTGTGCTGATCCTGAGCGATCCGTTGCCGCCTGTCGGGCAGCTAACCCCTTACCAGGCTACTGTGCTTTACGAGATCGTCGATTATCGGTGGCAGCACAGCAAGCCGACCTGGTGTTCCTTGAATGTGACGAACAAACAGGAGGCCGATGATCGACTTGGGTCGCCGATCGTCGATCGCCTTCAGGCCGACGCTGTGGTCATTCGGTGCTGCTGGCCGAGTTGGCGGCGGCCAGCCATTGTGGTGTGAAGGTCAAAACGAGTTGTGCTTGAGAAAAGGAGGAACCAAATGCGATGGCGTGATGATCCAAACCTGGAAAGCGTCTTGCGTGAGTTGAAACTGTCCCATGAGATTTGCAGCGTTCCGATCGCAGAGATCGACTTCCGTCAAACAGAAGAGAACCTCGGAAGGATCGGACGCGGTGTGAACAGGGAGCTTGTCGAGGACTACTGCTTAGCGATGCGGGTCAACGGCGACGTGTTCCCACGTCCGGCGGTGGTACGCTTCAGGAAGAAGCTGGTACTGGCTGCGGGAATGCATAGGACGCTGGCGGCGAAAGAAGCCGGGGCCACGGAAATCGAGTGCTACTTCGTCGAGGTCGAACGCGAGGAAGACCTGCTGCTGCTGAGCGTGATGTCCAACGCCAAAGAGGGATCGCGTGTATCACGTGATGACCGCGTTGAACTGGCGGTCAGTCTGGTAGAGGGAGGTGCACACATCTGCGATGTGTGCCGCCGCTTGCGTCTTCCGCGTGAGTCTGTGCGGCACAGGGTGTGCGCGAATCGGACGCAAAAGCGGCTTCAAGAACTAGGGCTTGGGAACCACCACTTCTCTTCTTCGACCCTTGAAGTGCTTGGGCGCCTCAAAAACGACAAGGCACTGGCTGCTGCCGCTGAAGCAGCACATAAGCATCCCATTTCGGTCAAAGCCCTTGAGAACATCATCAAGCCAGCCTTGGCAAAACGAACTGAGGCCCAGCAGATAGCTGCAATCGAAGAGGAAGTAGTGCGATGGCTCAGGGAAAATGATCGCGACGTGGACGGACAGCCGCGTCCGATACGGCTGGCAAAGAGAACAAAGTTTTTGAGAACCTTGCACGCCCTGCAAAGGCTGTTGACCGACGACATCAAGAGTCTGAAGGACTTGGGAATCGAAAGGGGAACCGATGGCTACCAGCAGATTGTGCGGGATTGGAATGAGACGAAACAAAGATGTGACGCGCTGCTCTCTGCGAAAGCTCGTGCTTGATTTCCTTCTGTCGCATGGGCCAGCGACGACCCAAGAAGTCGCGGCGGCTCTGGCCGGACGTACCTGGCCAGAAAAAGCAATTCGCAAGTATCGCCACGAACTTTCCAAGGGGAAGGCGAAAAAGGTGCCGACGACCGCGGACGCCGTTCTGTGGGGACATCGCCGCATGGTAGGCATTGCGCTAGCCAGCCTCCATTATGTCGGCCTGGTCGAACGACTCAGGGAAGAGCGACGTGCGAAGTGGGTCGCAATCCCGCGAGCAAAGAACCTCACAAAGAAGGCAGCGAGGCGGAGGAACAACTGTGACCGTGATTAGCTTTTACGTTCCCGGCATCCCTGCTCCCGCTGGCAGCACGCGCGCAATCCCCTTCCGCCGCCGCGATGGACGGCTCGGCGTGTCCGTGATGCCCGCGTCCACTCGATTACGCGATTGGCAGGCGACCGTGCGGATCGCGGCAAGGCAAGCCGCAGGCGATCGACGGCTGATGACTGGGCCGCTGCGGGTCGGGCTTCTATTCACCTTGCCGCGTCCAAAGTCGCACTACGGAAAACGTGGCCTGCGGCCAGCGGCCCCGCCTTATCCCGCCGGACACCCTGACCTCGACAAGCTGACGCGAGCAGTGCTAGATGCGTTGACCGGGGTCATCTTCGGCGACGACGCCCAGGTCGTCTCGCTGGCCGCCGAGAAAGTCTATGGGGAGGCGGGACAGTGCATGGTGATCGTGATGCGACACAAGTAAGACGGCCTGCCGCTCGTTGCCGCGGCTGCGGCAGGTACTTCCGCCAAGGCAGACGGAAACGGCTGTTCTGCTCTAACAAGTGCTACCTTGCTTCTGTGCAGAGAAGGCGGCTCCGCAAAGCGGTCTGTGTGGTGTGTGGGAGGACTTTCAGTACGACCAAGAGAAAGGAGCGGGCCTTCTGCAAAAATTGCGGCCGCGCCTTGCTGATCGAACGAATGGCGTTTGCTGAAAGCTACAAGGCAAAAATCCCATCGGAACCAACTTCCCACCTTCCAGGATCGTATGAGAAAATCGAGGTGATGCGGTCCCGTGTGGAGCGCGGGGAATCGCCTTTTCACCCCGACGATCGCTTGGAGCCTTCATGCGAAGAAAGCACGGAAGGTACTCTGTAGGCGCTATATGTCCACGCTGTGGCGGCGTGCTCCGCGTCCTCAAAACTCACTCCCGCACCGGACTTCTCATCCTTCGCTACCGCAAATGTCTTGCCTGCGGGTGGCAAGGCAAGACGGTCGAGCGAATCTCTGACCGGTAGGCGGGGATACCGCTGTCCACCACGTCCTTTCGCTTATCCTCTCTTGTGCCTCACAATGAGCTAGGGCGTGCGAATCAGAGACAAATCCGCGCCCAGGTCAGGGGAGGATAATCATGGACATCTTGAAAGAGCTTCGTGACATCCGCAAAGCGATTAAGGATGCACGGCAGGACGGACGGATCACCTTCGTCGAGGGCCTGCTGATCGGGAAAGAGGTGCTCGACGTTCTGATGATCGTGCTGCCGCTGCTGCTGAGCGATGTGGGCCGTGGCCAAGCCGCTCTGCAAGCCCTGCTGGCCGACCTGCCGCCGGAGTACGCGGAGCAGCTACGGCAGATTCTCGGGAGCGAGGCGTGATCAGCACTGCACTGTTTCGCCCGCGAGGAGTGAGGAGGGGAAGCGATGCAGGCGCTGCTTGTTCTGCTGTTGTGCTTTGCTGGCCCACGGCAGCCTGCAATTGAAATCGATGGGCCGCAGACGCTGGCTGTCGCTGAGTACGGCGACTACGCGGTTCGCGGGCTGAGCCTTGAGCAGGCGAAGACGGCCTACGTGGATGTGTGGCCTGAGGCCGGCACAACGGTTCGACCGGTGCTTACCTGGAGCGGCGAACCACTGCTGTTGTTTCGGGCTCGCACGCCCGGGCAATATCGCCTTCTGATCGTCGTTCCGGTTTCTGCTGACCGTCTGATCGTCGCAAAGACGGTGATCCAGGTCGGCACGCCGCAGCCTGAGCCGAAGCCAGAGCCCAAGCCCGAGCCGAAGCCGCCGCAGCCGGAACCGCAGCCGCAGCAGAAGTGGCAGATCGCGGTAGTGCTCGAAACAGGCCAGCTTGACAACCTCCCCGAGGGCCAGCGGTCATTGCTGGCAAGCCTGCTAGTGCGGAAAGAGATCGCTGCAAGAGGTCATCACTTTGCGGGAATCTTCGATAAGGACTCGGAAAGATCAGCCGGGGCACAACACAAGGGATGGTTTGATGCGGCCAGAGGTCAGCAGCTTCCAGTGCTTCTGTTGGCACCGCTTTCCGGCGGAACAGTGAGGGCCTACCCATTGCCTGCTGATGTCAATGCCTTCTGGAAACTGCTTGCCAGCCCGCCGCAGAGCTTGCCTTTGCGTCCCAGCAGTCAGCCCACGCCCAGGCCGAGCACTAGCATCTATCGTTCCAGCGAGCCGATATTTTTCCCGCTGCCGATTCCCCAAGGCTGCTACGGAGGAGTGTGTCTGCCATGAGTTCCTTCTACGATGACAGCAACTGGCAGCAGCTGCTGCGTCCGCCAGCGACCGAAGACGGCTCGCCGCAAGTGCTCCCGCGTGTTACAGCCTATGGTACCGATGAGGCCAGGGCCTGCGGACTGATTCCTTTCGAGGAATATCCTGATCGCGTCCTCGAATGGGACGAGCTGCCCGAGGTGATCGAGAAGTGCCATCGGGAGAAAATCTTTCCCCTGTACCACCTTGAGAACACTGGACTCCTCAAGCAGTGGTATCAGGACGGGTATGGATATTGCTGGGCATACGCACTGGCCGCGGCTGTCATGGCTTGTCGGGCCATTGAAGGGCAGCACCCGGTCAAGCTATCGCCCTTTTCCCTCGGTTGGCTCGTTAATTGGCGAAATAGCGGCTATTACTTGGATCGGGCGATCGCCGGGGCGCGTCAGCGGGGACTCGCGCCCGTAGAGTATGTCCCGGAATATAACCTGCGGCCCACGACCTTCAAACCGGGGTGGGAACAAGAGGCTTTGAAGTATCGGCCCCTGGAGTGGTGGGATACACGGCCGCGGACCGATCGACGACTGATGACGTTACAATGTGCGACGATCCTCGCAACGGGACGGCCAACGTACAACGCCTACGACTGGTGGGGCCACGCTGTTCCCTGCGTCGGAATGCTCTGGCGAAATGGGGGCGTGATATGGCAAGTCTGGAACAGCCACGGGGATGGAGTGATCGAACTCGGGGGAAGCCGTGGCGTGCCGGATGAGGCATATGGGGTCCGTGCGACGAGCTGGGGAGCTGGGTGATGGATCAGGCTAGCCTTGCGGAACGGCTCGAAAAGCTCGATGTCCGGTTGCAGGACATCCAGGCCGGGATCGCGGAAGTGCGAGCGGTCTACGCCGATCATCACCGTCGGCTCGACCGGATTGAGCGAACCATGTATGGGGACGGTGCCGCGGGTCTCTGCACCAAGGTATCAGCGATCCTGTGGGTCGTAAGCGGCGTGGCGGCTTTTGTGGTCTTGCTGGCAGCACAGATGATTGCAGGTGTGTTTCACTGAGGAGCAGCGATGACGGTTGCAGGCGTGATGATCGAGGTGCTGCCGGAAACAGCAGGGGGAGGGGGTCGAAAATCTATGGCCTTACTGGAAACCGCCAACCCCCATGAAGCCCTTCCGCGCGCGGCCAGGGGGGGAATCCTAACGGAAATGGTCACTGCGGTGGAGCGCCGCTGGGCCGACCTGCAGGCCGTCGTCGATCAGGTGGCCAGGGAAGGGCAATTGGGGAAACTGCCGCCCTGGGTATGTCGCGAGGTGCGGATTCTGGAACGGCACCTGGTCTGGCTGCGGCAGCAGCTTGAATCCGAGCCGCAAAACAACGCCGACCAGCAGATGGCGGAGATCCTCGATGAATGAACGCCGCCGGATGGTGCTGTGCCGCTGCGGGCGCTTGCGGCAGCGCGGCATCGCCTGCACTTGCCACGTTCGCGCCTTGGGTGAAATCGCAAAGGAACGCGAGCAAAAGAAGGACAGGCCGCCAGCAAGCAAGCGAGGATACGACCGGCGCTGGCACAGATTGCGACAAGCGTTCCTTGCTCAGCACCCTTACTGTGCCTATTGCGGGAAGCACGCAAGCGAAGTGCATCATGTGATACCGCTGAAAGGGAAGGACGATCCTGGAAGGATGGAATGGGGAAACCTAGTGTCGCTTTGCCACCGCTGCCATATGCGACGCCACGCCCAGATGCGGGCCGCTGGGAGAAGCTCGCATACGATCGCACGGCGCGTCTTGCAAAGTGCGGCTACTTCGACGCCGCCGCCGCAGAGCGGGTAGTCAAGTTCGTCGGGGCACTGTGCCACAGCCGTGGCCCGGCAGCGGGGAAGCGGTTTGTGTTGTCACCTTGGCAAGATTACCTGGTGAGAACGTTGTTTGGCTGGAAGACCACTGGTGGAACCAGGATGTTTAGAAGAGGCTTCATCGGGCTGCCACGCAAGAACGGGAAAAGCACGCTGGCTGCGGCACTGGCCTTGTATCTGCTCTTCGCAGACAAGGAACCGGGCCCGGAAGTGGTCTGTGTCGCGACGGCACGCGACCAGGCCAACATCGTAGTGCGTGAAGCCCAAAGCCTGCTTCGCAGCAATGCGGTGCTGAGAACGCGAGCACAGTGCTTCCGCAATTCGATCGTGTTGCCGGAAGGGAAGGGCCGGCTCGTGGCGATGGGACGCGATCCTGACGTGCTCTGGGGAAAGCACGTTTCCGCTGCTGTGTTTGACGAGGCCCACGCCCATGCACATCGGCACCTGTGGGACGCGATCAACACCTCAACCGCTGGAAGGTCGCAACCTTTGGTGCTGTGCATCAGCACAGCCGGGCAGCGGTTCGGTGGGATTTACGACGAGCTTCGCGACTACAGCGAGCAGGTGCTTGAGGGAAAGGTCGACGATCCGCACTGGTTCGCGTGGATAAGTGCCGCCGACGAGGATAAGTCATGGGATAGCGAGGAAGCATGGCGGCAGGCCAATCCGGGATTGGGACAGAGCGTGCAGCTTGAGGAACTGGCCACTGTCGCCCAGGCTGCGGTGAGTCCAGCCGCCCAGGTGGCCTTTCGACGGTACCACTTGAACCAGCGTGTTAGCTCGGCAGAAGGCTTCGTTCCGCAGGACGTGTGGGCGGACGGTCAGCGTGATCGGCCAGAGCAGTTGCCAAGCACTTGCGTCGTGGGCGTTGACCTGGCCAGCACGACCGACTTGAGCGCCGCGGTGGCCGCATACAACCTCGGGGAAACGTGGTGGGTCGAGCCGGTGGCCTGGACCACCAAGAGGGCGTTGAGCGGAAGTCGCGGCAAGCTGTATAGGGAATGGCATGAGGCCGGGTACCTGAAGATCGCGGGAGTGGACGTGATTCAATACGAGGCGATCCGGCAATGGTTCAAGGGACTGACCGAAGGCGGGATAACGGTTGCGAAGGTTTTCTGCGATCCGCATCAAGCGTATCACCTGCTTCAGCGGTTGCGTGATGACGGATTGCGTGACGAACAGCTTGTGGAGGTGCTTCAGTATCCTCGCTACCTCGATCCGCTGATACGTGCGGTAGAGCGGTTGGTGTACGAACGCAGATTGTGGCATCCGCCGCACCCTGTGCTCGACTGGTGTGTCGCCAACGCGCGGATTCAGATCGACAGCGGCGGGAAGCGAAGGCTCGACCGTCACCGCTCGACCGGGCCGATCGACCTGGTAGCAGCGATGGTGTTTGCAGTCGGCGGTGCGGAAACGGTCATCGAGGAACCGGGAGAAGAAGACGTGGACATCGAGGACATCTGTGTGCAGGTGCTGTGATGTGGTTGTGGACGGCGATTAAAAACTGGTGGAAGAATCAGCCGCGGTGGCCGGCGCTCGATCCGGAGCTAGCCGCGCTGTTCAATCCCAGCCGCCTCACTGTCGAGCGTGCCCTCGCAATTCCCGCTGTCTTGCGGGCAGTGAGTCTGCTGTCCGCCGACGTCGCCAAGCTGCCCATTGATCTGTACGGCATCGGCACCGGGGGAACGCGGTATCGCATTTTTGAACGCGACGCCCCGGTTGTCAAGCTGGTGAAGCGTGCCCCCAACAGTGCGATGTCCGCCTTCACCTTTCGCCGTACATTGACAGCACATGCACTGCTTTGCGGCAGCGGCCTGGCGTGGATTCAGCGTCGTGGGCGGCGAGTGATAGGGCTGGCCGTCCTCGATCCCACCACCACCGAGCCTGTGGATCAGCCGGACGGGACGCTTGCATGGAAGATCACCCGCATCGGCGAGAGTGGAATCGTGCAGGACACGATCCCAGACAGGGACGTACTGCACATTTGCGGCCTTAGTTGGGACGGGCGTCGCGGGCTTTCACTTTTGAGTGTGGCCGCTGAAGCCCTGAACCTTGAGCGTCAGCAGTTGCTGCACGCCGCGGGACTGTTCGAGCGTGGATTGCTGCTTAGTGGATTCTTGCTTTCACCGAAGCCGCTTCCCGATGAGAAGCGTGCGGAGA
>Ga0308417_1002681_pt1 | contig 11666 bp, 9 predicted proteins | sample HotsprSampleOS65_FD_203528 | JGI IMG/M metagenome (GOLD analysis project Ga0308417, IMG submission 203528) | Hot spring phototrophic mat microbial communities from Octopus Spring, Yellowstone National Park, Wyoming, United States - 20090730_OS65 ... | reverse complement strand
GTCGAACTGAGGCAGAGTCGACCAGACAGACTGCCCTATTTGTCCACCGGTGAGGAATTGGGCGCGGAGCACGGGATCCTTCGCCCACACAACCCAGCCCAACGGGTGCATGATGATGTCGGTAGGCACGTACTCATGTGCAACCAGTGCGCCAAGCGCATCGATCAGGTCGTCGAAGGTAACCGTGTAGTTGTAATTGCCACCGGAGCCCATGCCATGCGTCCAGAAGTTCGGATCGTTCACGTTGTTGTCAAACACAACGTGCCCGTTTTCCATTGCGGTGTTGAAGATCTTCTCTTCCTTGTGACGCATCATGGCATAACCCGCGGCCTCAATGGTCAGACCGAGAATATCCCACATGGAGTCCTTGATGACATCCTCCGAGATGCTGAACGCGAGCCCAACGCGGTTCACGCGGATCTCGGTGAACTGTTGGGCGAACGCCAAGCTCTGCTCGGGATATTCCTGACCCTCACCCAGGTCGAACGCACGGAGTGCGCCGAGCATGGGAATCTCGATGGAGCGCACGTTGTCGACCTGCACCGTACGGGCCAGATACTGCTGACCGATCATCATCGGCTCCCTCGGGCGCAACAGGACGTCGCTGATAGCCTTCGGGAACAGGATCGAGGCATCGCTGGAGCGCAAGGCCTCCGTGATGGAAACCGTATGCTCGTTCCGATTGTAGCTTGGCGACATCAACGTGGTCAGGTACTTGACCTGCTCGTTGATGGACTTGCTCAGCTTCGACAGATCCTCCACCGAAGGATCCTTAATGCCAAGCTCTTCGGCGTATTTCCTCATCTGTCTAAGAACCGATTGCTCCACAGTCTCAGAAAAAGTGAGTGCTGCCATACAATATGCGGCGTAGCGGATTGATCGCTACAGCCTACACCTCCTTCGCATTATCTTGTTGGTATGGCGGGTGGTGGAAACCACCACCCTGATTCATTAGTAGATGATCACCCTGAGCTCGCCGGCAACACCGGGGACATCCAGATGAGTCGGCATACCAGGAATGCCGGAGCCACCGGAACCATCGGTCAGACCCATGATACCGGATGCCCACAGGCGCCCGTCGCGGTAGCTGGTCTCATAGGAGTAGCTGACACGAATGTCGTTGGTGTACGGCGACGTGCCGGTGAAGCGGATGTTACCGAGGAAGGTCAACACACCGGTGAACGGATCCACCTGGTAATGCTTGCCCATGGCCCAGTTGGCATAGGGTACATCCGCTAGTGGCAGCTCCGTCCATGAGGTGATCGTGCTGCCCCAAGTACCGTCGGCGTTCAGCAGCTGCACGTTGCGAACCTCGACCTTGATGGGTCGCCAGAACGCCACCGGACGGTTTGCCAAACGGTACGAGACACCGGCCTCGATCACCGTCAAGCTTGTGCCTGTCTCATTCGCTACATCGGTCACCGGCACCTTGACGGCCATGGGCGGATAGTCCCATGCCGGATAGTTGTCGGTAACCCACTGCAACCAGCCGTGCATCAGATGGTTGGCATCGATCTTCTGGATGCGCACCACCTCGCCGGCAATCTGCTCGGGACCCTGACCCCACTCAAACAGGAAGACCTGGCCGCTGACATTGGCAGGCAGAGACACATCCCATGCGCCCTGCGTGCTGTTCCAGGAGACCGTCGCGTTTGAACCGTTGGGCCAGACCAGAGCGCCTGTGCCATTGTAGGCTGCAAGCAAGGTCGGAGGGAACGGAGACAGGTTGGCATTGGCTAGAGTCACCGTCTGCGCTGCCCCAGCAGCACGGAACGCATAGACACGACGACCAACCCACTTCACAATGCGACCCTTCTCCATCGGGTTCGGCGTGGTGCTGTTGTAGGCACCATAGTAAGCGGTGATCTTATCACCGGGCTGCAACGCACCATAGGCATCGTTGATGGTGGTCAGGTAGGGCAGCGCAATGAACTCCTGACGGCTGACTACCGGACGAACCTGAATGCGCTGAGGCCATTTGTGGAAGACGTTACTCTCCGTATAGCCTGCAGGCTTGTTATCGACACCATCGGCAATGGTGACGTAGGCTTCGTCGCTATACTGCCACTCCGAGTGGGTGTGCATCTGCGGGTGCACCGCAACGAGACGACCGCGCGGAATGACGATCATATCAGAGGTAGGATAGCGCGGATCCTGGCCCAGTGGCGGAAGCGACGGGTCCACCGCCCAGGTCTCTGCCGGCGCGTTCATGCCGGAGATCTTGAGCTGGGTAGGCCAGCGTCTGCCCTTAAATACCTCAACTCCGTAGTTTGCCATAACGTGATGGGAGCTACGACTCCCTATTCACCTCCTAAAGCGTTATGTTGGTTGTATGGGAATAGACGGAAGACCTCTTCGGTCTCGTCCTCGGAGAGGTCTACCTCCGAAGACAGAATAGAGCGAACGACATCCCCAAACTTGAATCCCTTGAGATAGTCGTTGCTCTTACGCGGAGCCTCCTCGCCGGACTGATCGTCATTCACCTCGTGGACGTCCTTCCCAAGAGGAACAGGATGCTCCACATCGGTAACCTTCGGAACAGGCTGTTCGGACCGCGCATCCTGGATGAACTGCCCTAGCCACTCATCAGACCGCGACAGGAACAGGTCGTATACCTCCTGCTCCGACCGCTTGACCGCCACCGGATATCCGATACGGATAGCCAGCATGGTTGCCTCGCGGGCAAGAATCTGATGGGTTTGTTCCTTAAGCTTGTTCTGCAGATCCGAAACCTGCTCCTTCAGCCGGGCGATCTCCGCTTGGTACTGCTCAGACTCAATGCGAAGACGTTCGGTAGTATCCGAGAGCTCCTCGATCTCTCGGACTATCGCCTTCACAATACCGTCCTCGTTACTTCCCTCTATACTCAGCCCAAGGGCTGAAATAATAGAGTCTAACACGGAAGTGCTCTCCTCCCTAACCGGCTCTGCGCTGACCTCGGCGCCAGCCTCCTGATCGACAGCCTCTTGTCGAGCCGCCTCTTCCGAACCGGTAGATTCTACTCGCTCGTCCTCGTTAGCGGCATCGACTTCGCCAGTAACGTCGGCATCGCTCCGCTCGCTCCGATCACAGGAGACTTCGGCCGACTCCTCAGCAGACGAACCCCCATTAATTTCCATTCCGAGATTACATAGTACCGTGTTGTACAGATTTTCGTCAGCGCAATCGACTAACAGAACACGGTACCCATGTCCATCGGATATATCCAACGCCCCCGCGATGGCGCCAATAGCGGACTCCCCCACAGAGAACTCCCTGAACCCTCCCTGCGGAGAGACCACCCAGACCGGAACCATGCCTTCCTTATCCTTGCCGGTATCCATTCCCAGCTGGCGAGCCTTGCGCAACAGACAGGCACGCACACGCGCCTTCTGTGCGGCACTTAACTTGGCACGCCCCAACAGCCGAAGACCGGCAAGCACATGCGCCTTGTCGTGGGCGGGGAAACTGCGGTTCGGTCCACAGAACGCCGAATCGGGCAACTTCTTGCGCTGCGCCGCGGTCAGCTTCGCCTCCACCTGGCTGTAGATGCGCTCGACCTCTGCGTCCACATCCACATACCACAGCTCCGAAGGAGGAACCAGCATCCCTTCTTCATCTTGCACGTTATTCACCTCCTTGCTGATATAACTACCGCCCCAGCTCTCGGTGATAAATGTGCCCTCCGAAACGCTGGGTACCGTAATGTGCTCCACCGGAGCGCTCTCCATCGACACCACAACCGCACTGTTGTCCGATGGAACATTCACAAACGACAACTCTATAGCCTGAATGCCTCGCATCACATGATAGCAGACCTTGCCCTCAGGGTCTGGGTTACCTTCCTTGTTGTAGCACATACCACGCTCATGCGGGCACGTCTGTTCCAACACATTAGCACCGCAGATAGAACACTCCACCCTGCTCGGGATATGACCTATCGATACCGTCATCAATCTCCCGTCGCGGATAGCCTCTATCGCCTGAGGATCCACTATCTTGGCAGTAACCTCGATATACCCACCACCACGCCCCTCTTCCACAAACCTCGCATTCACTACACGGCCGATCGGAGTGGGATCGACAGGACCACCAAACGGCATGGGGGTGGTGATATGGTGCTTCATAACGGGTATCGGATAGGGCTTCGTAAACGACGCTACACCGAACTTACCATCGCCCTTCAGCTCTTCCGCAGGATAGTATGTGAAGTTCCTCGTTATCTTGTTCGCTGTAATCGCACGGACACGCACCAACAGAGACGTATCCGAGGAAGTCATCATCTCCGAAGGCATTGACTCCACCGCACGACGTGGCTGCCAATGAACCACATAGCTCTCTCGACAGACGTTCATCTGTGCCGTTCAACCTCCCACAATTCTATTTGGACGGACGACCTCTGGGCTTGGGCAGGTCAGCATCCGGGTTGTCGCGACCCAACCCCGTACTGCCTGTACCACCGCCGGCCAAACCGAGGTTCACCTGCGCCTGCAGCACTGCAACCGCTCGCGGAACCTGCACACGCCACAGGTAGGTATCCTTCTCACTGGCGGCAGGATCAAGACCCATGCGCTGACGCATCTCCGTCCAGGTAATAGCGTTCTGGACATACAGGTTGGCCAGCTGCACCTCTCTTCGCAGCGTTGCCAGAGGATCCGGATCCTGGAACCTCAAGGATACCGAGTCCACAGGAAAACCCGCCTGCTCCAGAAGTGGACGAATAATCACATACATGAACTGCCGTCCAAATTGACCCTGTATATCCAGCACAATATCATATAACTGTCTCTCGATATCCTGTACTCTGTTCTCCTCCTCAGGCTCGTCCGCCAGCATGACCGCACTCATGCCAAGGTCACCGAAGATGCGCTTCTTGAACATCTGGGCGTAGCCCTCCACACGCAACGCATGGCTCTCTGCGCCGAGCAGACGTACCTCCTGACCGGGCATCAGCACCAGAGCGCCATCCTCCGCCATGTTGGCAATGGAGTCCGCCAGAACCTGCATATCCGCCCTTAACCCGATACCCGTACCGGTGCTGTCCGGGGTAACGATGACGATGATGGGGTTGCTGAACTTATGCATCAAACGCAGGATATTCTCCTCTATCTGCCGGAACGCGCGGACATCTTCGATAACCGGACCGAGCAACGAGCTGCCCCATAGGTAATCCGACCCTCTGTTGTAGACAAGATGGTCCACATCGGACGGCTTGAACTGTCTGGTCACCAGGCTACCGCGAATCTCGTACTTCATCTCCCAGCTCAGTACCTCTCCCGTCTTGTTGTCGATGCTGGGAGTAAGCATGCGCGGGGATATGGGATACCAGGCAGCTGCCACCTTGCCGGACAGTTTGCGACCGTACAAGGATTGTACTTGAGAGGTATATGCACGGACGGCGAAGGCGTTACCGTAGAGAATGTAGTCCAACATCAATGCCTGTATGAGGTCATCGAACCCGAAACCGTTGACCGATTTGGATATCTCAAACCTTGCGTTCAGGTAGCGTACCGCTTCATCCATGCCCTCGATTCGAATACCGGTGCCGATGGACAGCTGACGAAGGCGGTTAACTGCCCTGTACACGTAACCGTCCGAACGGTATGCCTGCCAGATGTCGGAGAACAGAGCACCATTGCCAAACGATTTGGACAGTACCGCCGAACCGGTTGCAGGCTGTCCCAGCTTGGCAACTCCCTGCACCGCATACCTTCGGCGCAGGATATCGACACCCGGCATGCCCGTTAGCTTGATAGCCTGACCATCTATGTTCATGACGTTCTCATACCCTTATGTAGGGTGGCCCTGTGCTTCAATGCCTTCATCTTGTCCTCAAACTCGCTGATCGGCCTGCCCTGCACGTGGTACACGATACCGAAACGATTGGCGGCATCGCAGATAGTATCGTCCTCCTTGAATAGTAGTACCAGAGGAAGATAGGGGTAAGCCACGGCCACCACGTTCCCAGACGGCTGCTCACTGTACCAAGACCACAAACCTCCCGCAACCCAGGGAGTATCCGGAAACTCCTCCAGTACACGCCGGTGTAACTCCTGAACATCCTCCGGAAGAGCAAACGTCGTTATCTTCCTGTAACCCACCCGATCCAGGAGACGAACCATCCACTCCGATACTCTGCTCCTAAGGTTGTGCATAATGGGCGTTCTCCTCCAGGAACTGAATGATAACCCTTATGGAATCCCTGGCAGCGCGGAGTTTGGATACCTCAGCACCCGTCTCGACAAACTTCAACGCTAGCACGTTACGCTTGCTCTGCTCAATGTCTGCATGCCGCGTATATACCTTCGCCTGCTCAATATAGCCCCTTAAGATAGTGATGACCTCCCCAATGCTCCTGTCCGGCTCATCACCGGGTATGCGCTCTGCAATAGCTTCCAGGTCATCTGCAACATCCAACAAACGAGAGAGAATAGGAATGATTTTAGAGGTCACAAACCGCACCGTCTGAGCCCTTAACTGCCTTGCCATCGGCTCTATCAGGTAGTCCTTCACCAGCGTATCCCAGTCCACCCTTACCCTGACTATCTGAAACGCACGTAACGCCATCAGGACCTCTATCAGACGACGTAGGGCATGCAACACGCCAATAACCTTCCTCAGCCTGTCCAGACTAACGCTCCTAATCCACTCGATAAGAATGAACCTGCTCTTCGCATCAATAATATTCGTTTTGGGAGCAGACTCAAATCCAAACAGCCTCTGCCTCATCTCGTTCCAGGTATTGGCTATCTGATACATGGTGTTATTGAACAACGTAGCCACCGAGGAATCCAGTGGCGAAATATCCATTCCCAGCCACGAATTCTCGATAGCCCTTCCTACATCCGCAGCTGCACGCCTATACAACAGGGCAGCCGAACCATCCATCTGCCTTAACGCCGTTTTGACATCTGCCCGAAACGAAGCCGAAGACCCAACCATACTATCCACAAAATAGGACAGCGTCTCGGTCATATCGCGCAGTAACCCTACAGCGCCAATGTAGGCAACACCGGCATCGTAGTTCTCCTGGTCCAAACTCTCCAGGAAATCCGTCGCATACTTCTCCCAGCTGGCAACAGAGGACAGCTGATCGGCTACCACGTAGTCGACAAGCGCATCCGCAGGAAACGCTTTAGATAGGACATCTGCCCACTCTATCAGGAAGGATTCCATGGACGACGCCGCTTCCGTGACGACGTCCGCTAACTGCTGCGCGTATCCAGAATTTGGATCGGATGGAGCGCTCGCTGCAGGTTCGATATACTGCCTGCGCTGCAGAAGCTCATCAAACCGAGGAACGGAGATGATACGTCTCAGATCAGAATCCACGACGCCCTACCCCCGAAAAACTTCGGGAAAACCCGGCTCCTGGACGGAACGACCGACTTGCCAGAGGAGAATCCATCTGAGAAGGGATCTCCACAGAGATAGGACGGATATTCCGCTCCCTGCCGGACAGCACGTCACCAAGCCCAACGAGAATCGGCGGGCCGCTCTGCACCTTCGTAGCATACACCGTCTCGTTCTCCCGAAGTGCCCACAACGCCAGACAAATGGCATCAATGGCATGGTCCCTATCGCTGGAGTATCGAGGTCCTTGCGCCGTCATCGCCACAACATGGAAGGACATCAGATCTCTCTTCAACGCCGTATCCATCGACGGGAACTTGAACCTGCCCTGCTCCAGCAACATCCCGAACAGCGAAATCGCGGCATCCTTCAGGCGTACCTTCCGCTTCTCTCCACTAACAGGGTCCGGAACCTCCACCTGCTGATGGAACATCAAGCCAATGACCTTGTTTTGGAGATCGGAACCAGGCCTGCGATGCCCCTCGATACGCAACATCTCTACCTGCATGTCTCCATAACCACGATCGACCACAATGTACTTCACGTTCGGTATCTTCTCGTTCAACTCGATGATCCTAGCCACACCCTCCGAGAGTACAACCTCCGAACGGGGCACCTCCTCACGCCATACCAAATAGTACATGTTACTCGACGGCTGGTACTCGACAATGGCAATGTTGACACCAGCCTCATGCTTGTCCCAGTCTACCCCAATAGCAACAATACCGCCAGCGCCACCCGGCAGCGCGTAGGAATAGTCTGCCTGTGCATTGGCGATGTCATCCAGCCGGAATACCGTGCTACCCGATCTTGGAAACTCCGCCTCGTATTCGGTGATCCACTCGATGTCGTTTGGGCATGCTGCGCGTATCCGCTCTATCCGGTCCTTGAAGTCCGGATTCTGCGAAATGGGGATATGGATACGATGCCATATTTTGCCCAGCTCGTCGTTGTTGAATATCTCGTAGAACCTACCTGCAGGTAGCTTGGGAGTACCGGCGACAATAGCGATAGTATGAGGACGATAGAGGCTACCTTCGATAATGGGGTTGATAGCTACCCAATCTTCATCCGACACCAACGAACCCTCATCGATAATGACCACATCCGCACCCTGACCGCGCGTGGTATCCCCATGCGACTTGTTCTTACTGCCGAGAGTAAATCCGTTGATCTCCGAACCGTTGGAGAACCTACGCTGCAGGAACGGACTGCTGGTCCTGCTGGTCAACATGCCCGCCAGTAGAGGGTTGGCATCCAGGAAGCGGTCGATGTTGGAGAAGAGAGTTTTCGTCTGAGCCAGCGTTGGTGCTACAATCAGTATCTTCTGGTACGGTTTGCGAATGGCTGCCCAAATCGCAATCACCGTCAGGCTGTAGGTCTTGCCCGTCTGACGGGATACGCGAATGGCAACGCGGTTGTGCGTACGCAGCGCAGCAAGTATCTGCTGCTGCGCATAATTCGCCTTGAACGGCTTGCCTGTCTCCGGCTCCAACAAAATGGATTCTGCAAACAGGAGCGGATCGTTTAGGATCTGTGCTAGCTTCTGTTCATCGATCATCGTGCGTATCTGGCCGCCATCACCGCAGCCTCATTGCCGAAGAAGGACTGGTATCCACGAATAGAGGACATGCCACGCCGCATCGCTTCGGTCGCCCGCTCCGTAGGCTCCTCACTGTAGGACCATGGCGCTATGGTTGCCCTGTAGTGTCTCTGCCGGAAACCTCTGCTCTCATACAACCACTGCCTCTTGAAGGTCATCAACCCCAGCGGACCGAGCAACAGATCGTCGTAAAACCCACCGAGGATGAACCCCTTGAAGAAGCTCGTACCGAACATCCTCAGGTTGATATACATGCCCGCCGCCAAACCAGCAGCACCCATAAGAGCACCCGCGGCTGGGCTGAGGTGGTACTCATGCGCCTTCTGCGCACCGCCGATCATCGAGAGCGCCGTAAGCCCTCCGACAAACAGTGCCGTACCGGGATGTATCGGTAATGAAGCAGCAGCCTGCTGGGAAGCTATGCTGGAACCAGTAGCGGACATAGATGTCACTACTTACTGTTTGGATTGGGTTTGGGCTTCACCGGCTGTACCGGATTACCGCTAGGGTCCTTGGAAGGAAGGAACGGAGGCGTTACCTTCTTGGGAAGTCTGATAGGTGGAAACGGGCTATTACCACCCTTACCTCTCGTCATCTTCATCCTGAACATCACTCCTATCCGCAAGATATCGCGATACATCTTCCTGTGGCAGCGCATCCGTATGTTCGGAGACCTGCACAACACCGGCGCGTTGTGCCATCTGCGCCAGAATGCGCATGAAGTCCCTGTCCATGCGACCACGACGTTCCTCCATCTCCATCCTGGACCTTCTCGAAGCCACCAGCTTGTCGTAAATGGACTCACGACTCTTGATGAGAGCTCGCTGTTCCGCCAGCAAGGGATGGGAGACGCGGGTTATCGATACGCGATTGCCGGAGATGGTCTCGTTGTTCTGTGTCATGCCCTCGATAGCCAGCTTCTGGTCGATACGCCAGGTCAGGATATGCAAGCGTACGAGGTCTGCAATCATCTGCACGTCGGTCGTGTCTGTCGACTTAACTCCCAGAGAGCGCACGTAAGCGCTGAAGTGTTTGTACGCCTCATAGGTTTCCAGAATGCACTTGGTTCCGATGAAGTCCTGGCGATGTGAGTAGGGGCATCTGGCTGCCAGCTCACATTCCGTACCACGACACAACATCGGGATGTTATCGGCAAGACCGCTGAGGCGCTCCAGCCTCTCCGCCTCTTCTGGATCCGGAGAGACCGGAACGCCGTTACGGATGAAGTACATCAAGTCTTCGTAGGTTTTGTTTGGATCCCAGATGGACATGCTAGAATAGTTTGCCTCTAATGGTTGCATCATAGAACATTTGTGCGAAATTCCCGGCAGCTTGCCATCCCGATGCTAATCCCCGTCTTCCTGCCGAGAAGAGACTTCCTGCTACCCGAGCTGCTGGCGCGAAGAACCTTCCTGCTGCCTGAAGGTTGGGCCTAATGGCCCTTCCTGTTGGTGAGATTAAGAGGAACCTTCTTACTGCTGAACGGAGTGCACCAAACGGGCCCGTACGTGGACCGACGTACCTTGGTGTCGGTATTGGATCGAGACGATTTCCTTGAACACCACGACGTCCAGGCACAAACGTGAACGCTAACTGTCCTGTTGGCGGCTGATTAAGCGGCACATCCGGCGGCGGTGACAACGACCCCTTCCTCTTACCAAATAGATCCAACGTGTACTGTCTTGGCCGTTTTTGCCTTCTTGTCTGTACCACCGTGGCTGGCTGCACCACTTCGCTCGGCGGTATCGCCTGTTTAGTTGCATTTCCAGCTGCCATACGTGCTGCCATCGCTGTCGCGTTCTCTACTGCAACCCGCGCAGCAGCATCCCACACAGTAGAAGGCGTAGCTGCCATCTTCTTCGCCATCTCAGCTGCATTCTGCGCTGCAACCCGCGCAGCAGCATCCCTCACAGCAGAAGGCTTATCTACCACCTCCGCCGCCATCTTCGCTGCATCCAGTGCTGCACCCTGCGCAGTAGTAGTGACGCTGTTAGAATTAGCAACCTTCGCCGAATCTACAGTTGCTTGCGCTATCCGCTGGTCCTTGGCCTCGGCAGCAAGCCTGGCTTGTGCCGCCTTCTCATAGGCTGCCAATGCACCGGTCTCTACCGGCAGCTGCTGGGCTAGAGTTCCCAATGCAAGACGACCCGCGGCGTACCAACCAACACCAATGGCGGCGTTAGTTAGAGCGCTTCCATAGTCTCCCTGACCGGCCGCATTAGCAGCCTCAGCAACGCTACGACCTGCATTCAGCAAGATGAAGCCGCCACCAGCCGCTGCGGCTAGACTGGCAACAGTACGAGGCCCTTGCCCGGGAGCACGCATACCTCCCATCGCTGCAGAGGCTTCACCGACAACACCTGCCACCATGCCTATCGGACCGCCTCGGGTTACCCTATTGATAGACCCTGCTAACGACTCATAAAATGCACCAGACCAGTTCAGTTCATCTGCCATTGAATACTACCCTCCTCAACCTATGCACCTCAATCTATGCAGAAGGACTACCTTGTGTAGTACCCTGTGGCGGGTTCTGAGGTGCTCTTCGTGTCGAATTCTGAGCAGTCTGATTGCCATTCGCAGCGTTTTGCTGCGCTCGTATCTTCCTTACCGCCTCTCGTCTCCTATTCGCGCTCTCCGTAAAGTCTCGCATTATTTTCTCGTACTCCGCCCGACCCTGCTTCTTAATGAACTCCTCACGTGCCGGCAGGACATAGTCACGTTTGGCTCC
>Ga0308417_1002680_pt1 | contig 11666 bp, 12 predicted proteins | sample HotsprSampleOS65_FD_203528 | JGI IMG/M metagenome (GOLD analysis project Ga0308417, IMG submission 203528) | Hot spring phototrophic mat microbial communities from Octopus Spring, Yellowstone National Park, Wyoming, United States - 20090730_OS65 ... | reverse complement strand
TGGCGGACTATCACACATGGCTTGTTGTGACGCAGCTCGGTTTTCATGGCGTCGGGCTGCTGCAGACTGCCGTTGAGGAGATCGACAGCTGGCAAGAGGAAATCGGGATACGCGGTCCGGAGTATATACGCGCCGTGCGCATTAGCTGCCGCGATTTCACGGCGCGTCTAACTGATGATGCGGTCGCTGAAGAGCCCAAATACTGGCAAGCGCAGCTGGCGGGCGCTGACGCTTTTGTGGATAACACCGGCAGCGGTTACGGCGGCATGGCACATACGGCGACGCAGGCGGGCAGCTGGCGCACCGAAGACAACACACTGCTCTTGGTCGCCAATAACGAAGAGGGCGTCGCGTTCAGCACATTCAACAGCGCGCTCTGGAACGGTTCAGTGGAATACGGCGTCCGCCTCTCGCTCGCCGACAATCGCGAGTACGCAGGCGTCTGTTTCCGCGCGCTCGACAAAGACAATTTGTGGGCGGCTTGGTACGACCAGCAGTCAGACCGCATACACCTCATCCGGCGCATGAACGGCACGAACAGCTTGGTGGCGCAGAGCGCAACGCTGGGCTGGACGACTGCCATCTTGAGCAGCTGGCGCTATATACGCGCCGTTTTCCGCTACGCGAACATCTGGGTTGATGTCTCGTCGGACGCAGCCGCGTGGCAGCGCGTTATCGCGTACACCGTGCCCGGCAACCGTATTATCGCCGGCGAGAGCGAGCCGGTTTACGACCGCTTCATCGAGCGCGGGTTTGTCGGCTGTATCGGGCGCGGGTACTCGACGATGGATTACTGGTACACGCCGGGTTATACGGCAACTATCCAGTTTGTGGACTGGCAGCCGCGCCAGATACGCGACGACATCGCGAGTGTCGTCCCTGAGAGCACCACGCAGCGCGTGCAGATGCTGGCATGGGTAGATCGCGGAACGCCGCGTCGCGTCTACCACGCTGCGCTCGATAGCGGTCCGCCGCGCGCGATAACGCTGACCGACATCACGCCCCCTGCGACGCTTTTAGATGAGGTTGGCGATTTATACGAAATTTTCCTCGCGCCTTGGAATGCGCGGCATGGCTATTTGTTTTGCGAGAAAGGCATTTTGAAGACGCCCGATCTGTGGGCGGCTGCGCCGGTGTGGACGCTCGCTTGCACGTACGACCCGATACCGTACGGCATTGGGTTTGATATCACAGGCGTACAGCCTGAGAACGTGGCGGTCTCGCCCAAAGCAGTGCCGGGCAGACGCGGCTTTTGGGTGTGGTCTGCGGCGAACCGGCTGTACATAACCACTGACGAATTCCGCACAATTGCCGTGCGCGATTTAGAATTCACGCCATATTGTATCGCGCTCGGACCGTACAACCGCGGGCGGCGAGGCGACGGCTACATCGCTGCGGGCGGCATGAAGCCCGGCTTGTATCGGACGCGCGATTGGTTCAGGACGATTTCGCTTGAATTGGACACTGTCGTAGATGGCAGCGAGACAGTCAAGCCTGAATTATGGACGTGGGTTGAAATACCGCGCACGCTCGCCAACGGGCGTCCCAATCGGCGTCATCGTCACGTGACGGGCTCGTGCGCAGATCGGCGCAATTTCGGCGTTGCAGAATATCCGCTGCCTTCGGGTTGGTGGCGGCGCACCTTCGATTTGCGCGCCACAATGAACGAGCCCGACGGACAGTGGGTGCATCGCATCGAGGCGCATCACCACGATGTAGCGTTTGCGGACTATTGGTACGCGGGATTGGGGAAGCGTTCCGCGCCCGGACGTATTAATACAACACAAAATAACAATCGATTCAACTTCACGACGAGCTATACACTGCATCCACAAACTATCCGCCTGCGCGTGATTTACACACAAAACATGGTTCCGACTGCCGCCGGTAATCGCGGCATGGCGCTAAAAGGCACGCAGGCGTCGGTGGGCGTACCGAACGAGGCGATCTCGGCGAGCGGCAATGGCTCGAACTTGGAGTGGGTTATCACGCAATATTTTGCCCAAACGAGCGTGCTAGTCCATTTAGATATAGCCATCAACCCTTCGATAGCGTACTGGTCTGGTTCAAATAACGGTGTGACGTTCATCCATATGGTGATGATCGAAGGCGACGGTCCGCCGCCAAATAGTTTCCCGCTCAGCTCACCCTCGACATCGGGCAGCGAAGATGTCTGGAAAGTTTATACATTCGATCTCTACCTGTCACCTTACCTTCAGACAGTGTCGCCCTCGGTGAACGCGGCGGACGATATGGTGTTGCCCATACACTATCGCCACGCGCGCGTCTCGGTCGTGCGCGGCAATCGGCGTGGATGGTTGGTCACGTCCTTTGATAACTTGCTCGAATCTGACAACTGGCGCAGCGACGACGCGCGCATCAATCTGCATTGGATGCACACGACAACTGCTAAGCCGCTGGGCGACTGGACGGGCAAAAAGCCCATCTATAACGTGGACAGCACGTACCTGACGGAAGCGAGTAACATTTTCGGCGCGCCTAACAACACTGACTTCATGGGCGTTTTCTGGCGACCGTCGGATGACCGCAAGGCGACATCGCCCGGCGCGCCGGGAGCGGTGCGTTTTTACGTCACAACCGACAACTGGTCATCTTACGAGGATTGGTCGAGCGCGCTCGCGACAGCATATGGCGGCTCGCCGCCGATGATTTGGTCTGTCGTGTCCAACGTGATTTCGATTACCACGGATGCGCCCGACGCGGTCGAGACGTTTGTAGACGACGATTTGCCTTACACGCCAGTCCAAGACTGGCTAGATGACACGCCCGGTTTTGGCGTGTGGGTACCGGGTAGAGAGACATGCCTACAGTTTTCGCGCGCGCGCGTTTATGACCGTGCACCAGCGCGCACGGCGGAGGACATCTTCCGTTGCTACGCCGGATTTGCCGGGATTGAGCGTTACAAGTTCCAGAGCTTATTGACGCCCGCTTCTACGACAGTCGTAGCGAGCGGCGTGACCATCTACCAGCCGGCGCTTCCGCACAATTACCGACTTACTTTTGAGACCAGCGCGCTGGCGAGCGCTACGGTTTACTTGAACCTGCGCGCTCCGGATGCGACGGGGCTCACGCAAGTCCACTACCGCTTGCAGTTCGCGCCGACGGTGCGGCTGTCGAAATACATCCCGTCGTCAGGCTATACCTCTGTTTGGGTCAGTCCGCTCGCGCCATCGGGCAGTCGAGTGACGGTCTCGGTGCGCGAAATTGTGATGCGCTCTATCGGCGATAACATCTGGCTCGTCATCTCTGTTTACGTGGACGACAAGCTGCTGGAAACCTACATGGAATGGATACGGCAGTCGCCGGAGACGGATTACCATGTCGGCGTTGCGGGCGCACACAGCGCCATCCGCGTCCCGCAGCTATGCGAGATCGTCGAGTGGAACGCACAAGACCCTGGCGTGCCCGTCATGTCGGGTCTCAACCGCGCTATTGAGGGGCGTGACATCCGGTTTTTCATGCGCTTCAACGGGGCGCTGAGCGCTTGGCGGCAATACCCGCGAGGGGCGGTGCTCAGCTTACAGGCGTCTGATATTGACGCGCTGCAGCGCGCGGTCGATCATCGCGCGCGCGTGACGCATTTGCGCATGGTGGGCGCTTATTTGGAAGCGGAAATCATTCGAGATGGACGCGGACGCCATCGGTTTGTCGAGGTGAAGAACCCGTATTTGATGACGCATCGCGAATGCTACCGCGAGGCAGCGCGCGCGCTCAATCGGTACGATCAGGCGCTGAACACTGCCATCATGACGTCATCCGTTCGCCCGTTGCTTGAAATCGGAGACCGCGTAGATGTCATGGGCGAGGCGTACTACATAGACGGCGTGATGCTCAACATAACACCTGCGCACATCGAAAGTACCTATCAACTCAAGTGGTATGGCGGTATCTCATGAAAGACATCTTTGCGGCGATTGAGACATATCTGCAGCGGCGCAAGATTCCGGAACTGGCTGAGGGCGTCGTGGTGAGCGCCCAAGACGGCTCGGCTGATGTAGTGCTCTCCGGCTCGCAAGGGAGCATTCGCGCCCACTACGACACGCGGATGCCATTGGTGGCGGGCGATAACTGTCTGCTCGTCAGGCTCACGACGATGCCGACGTGGGTGGTCGTGGCGCGCTACGGGAGCAACCAGCTGGGCGCTTACCGCCAGCAAGAGGCTGCCCTATCGCCGCGCAATTTGCGCGCATACGGCGCGCGCACCTTTGCGGTCGCCGTATGGGATGGACAGCCGGACGTGCTGTACGAAGTGCAATGCGCCCACACCGGCAATCAGTTTGTCACGGTCGCTTTCGTGACCGGTAGTTCGGCGGTTGTGCCGATGGAAGCCGCAAGCGTGTCGGTGCGCGTTCGCGGCATTGCGCGCGACGGCTACACGACCAATTGGTGCGCTGCGGCGAGCGCTCAGCGCTCTGGTGATGCTACAGCACTTCTGCAGAGCAAGGGCGACCTGTTGACCTTCGGCACCGATCTTACGGTGCTGCCGCTAGGCACGAACGGACAGGTGCTCACTGTAGACACTAGCACTGACACCGGACTGAAGTGGGCTGAGCCTACGCCGCTCACTACGAAGGGTGATTTGCTTTCGTTCGCGAGCGCAGGATTGGCGCGTCTACCCGTTGGAACGAACGGTCAGATTTTGTCGGCGGACAGCGCAGAGCCGACTGGTCTGAAGTGGATCAACCCGCCCGCGTCGAGCCCTTTGACCAGCAAAGGTGACTTGTATACACATACGGGCGCAGCCAATACACGCTTGCCTGTTGGCGCAAATGGGCAAATTCTGTCGGCAGACAGCACCGAAACAACCGGTCTCAAGTGGATCAATCCGCCTGCGACGAGCCCTTTGACGAGCAAGGGCGACTTGTATACGCACACTGGCACAGCCAACGCGCGTTTACCGGCTGGCGCGAACGGACAAATTTTATCGGTTGACAGCGCTGAACCGACTGGTCTCAAGTGGATCAGCAACAACGCATCTATCCCGCTCGACGCGGCGGGGCAGTTGCTTACACATGACGGCACGGCGCTCGCTACACTGCCCGTCGGTTCGCACGGTCAATATTTGAGGGTTAACACAAGCAATCCAACGAAACTTGAGTGGTCGGATGCCTCCCCGCCTTCGGGCGGCAACACCATTCAAAAGAGAGTCTTGCTCCACGAATTTGTGGCGGTCGGCGGCGAAACAGGCACGTTTTTTACTATCACAAATCTTTCTCAGAACTACCGGGACTTGGTCGTGCAGACGCATGGTCGCCTCACAACGGCTAGTGGAGCTGCTCAAGTTGCTGTGTTTATGTATTATAACAGCGATTTTAATATGGCGAATTACAGGTATACCATTCACGCTTCGAACGCAGGTCACTCGCTCAATGTAAGCAATACCGCGCCCCCCGTCTGGTTTGGTTATCGCGCCAATATAGGCAACGGCTCTCCATCCGCCTACGAAACAGTCATAAATCGCTATACAGGCTCGTTTTTCAAGGTGTCGCGCACCGTTGGTGGTGAGTATACTCAAGACCGTTTCGTTGTCGATCTCATGAACGCATGGCTCAACAGCGCGGCAGTCAATCGGCTTGACTTCGCCATTCAAAGCGGTTACTTTTTGGAAGCGGGTTTCCAGGTCCGTGTTTATGGCGTGCGCGACGAAGCTGAACCCGCTGACGCCAATGCTGTATTGGCTGCTCCGCCGCCAATTGGCAACACGACGCCTAACACGGGCGCGTTCACGACGCTCAGCACAAACGGCGCGTTTACAGCCGCGAATGCCGGGCAGCACACCTTTGAAGGCTTGGCGGATGGATCGTTTAACCTAAACGTTGTGTTTGATAGCTGGGGTAATTTCTCAGCGGGTACACGCTTCATCGGACGCAAGGCGCGCGGCACAAAAACCTCGCCCACAGCCGTGAGCATTTTCGACGGATTATTTGCGCTTGACGCGCGAGGGCATGACGGGACGAGTTACGTCTCAGACGCGCGCGGCTTGCTCGCTTTTCGCGCCTCTCAGAATTGGTCTGGTACAGCGCAGGGCACTGAATTCATCCTAGCGCTCACGCCGCCAAACACGACATCAATGCAAGAGCGCATTTTCATAAACGGCGACGGCGAGATCGCGCAATTGAACGCGGACGCGGCTTTTTATTTTGGAAACCCTTTTGTTGACGGTACATGGCGCATCCGGCGCAGCGGAAACAATCTCGTCTTCGAGCGCCGCGTGAGCGGGAATTACGTCGTGCAATTTACCATACCTGCCATTTAGTTCCGATAATGAGCCTTATCAGTAAAGCCGCCGGTGTCTAGCCGGCGGCTTGTGAGGTTATTGCTGTTCTGCGGGGATTTCTGATAGAGCTGCTCTGCGCGCGAACTCTTCACGCATCTGTTCTAGCTTCTTCCGCTCAGAGTAAGTAGTCCACGACAAACGCATCGGCGGAACGCCTTTCACGCTTAAGAAGTGGACATCCCTCTCGAGGTGCGCGGCGTAAGTGCGGACTGTGTATTCCTCCTCGTCGTTGTCCCACTCGATGTCCAAGATGAAAGATTCCTCATCGTAGTTGAACAGGACGACGTACTTGTCGTTTTGTGTGGCGTACGCCTCATATGCCCCTTCTGCTCGAGGGAACGTGCCTACAGAGCGCCCGTCCAGATCGTAGATGCAAGTCTCCGCATCCCCCAACAAGACGAAGTAGTCGTAGCAACGTACAGTGCGCATTTACGCCTCCTTATTGTTCTGACGATAGCGCTCCAAGTATTGCTCGGGCGTATCCGCGCCGTTCAGCAAGCCCGACATGACCGCCCACAGGATATACTTTGTCTCCTCAGTAACGCTGTGCTGCACGCTGAATTTCTTGCAGTAAGACACATTGCCGCTATCACGCACCTGCTCATAAGGCGCGATCAGGTCGTCGCGATTAGGCAGCGCGCCCATCACCATCGTACTGACGATATAAAAGATACCTTTCTGACGCGGCGGCAAGCCGACAACATCGCCAGTCTCGACGAGCACGAAAACGTCGTCATCCTCAGCGAACATCGGGCGAGCCGTCGTGCTGATACGAATCTCGATGCCCGAAGGCGGGAAGGTGAGCATCTTGTCGCCATACTTGAAATTGATTACATGCTGCGTAGCGTTGATAATCATCTTGAACTCCTCCGTCCTATCACTTGTCATGTTTGATTGCAATTGTAGCACCCAAGAGCGCTTTTGTCTTGGGTGCTAGTAACCAATTATTCTGTGCAGATTGCCACACCCACGCCGAGTTTGTACGTCGCGTGTCCGCCGTTCTGAAACCGGACGAACCAGCCGCCGGTCAGGTTGAGCTGCACTGCGTACCACAGCTTTGCGTTCGCTTCGCCGTCAAAGCCTAACGCATCTGGCTCGGCGATTGAAGCGCTTATCTCGTAGACGCGCTTGCCGTCGTCCTCTTTGCGGCTTATGCCGACCAGCTCGGCGAACAGCGGGCGTCGTGTAACGTTAGTAGCAGCGATGCGGATTTCGCGCAGTGTAGCCTCCACGCGCGTCTTGATCGCGAAGTTGGCGCTTTCGACAAGCCCCCAATCGGCGTCCGGCGGCAAGCCGCCCCTCAGGAAAGCGGCGACCAGCGCAGCCGTGAAGTGGCGTGTGAAACCTTCCGATGGAAGTGCGGACAGGAAAGCCTCAATCATACCTTCGGGACAGAGAGGCGTTTGCCCTGAGAGCTCAGCGATCCAGCCTGGCGCCACTTCGTACTCGTCATGCACCACGCAAACTACGCGCAGCGCTTCGTCTTCCCACACAGTGCGGTGACCCCATACGCGAGCGTGCGTGATGGCGCGATAAAAAGCGTCGTCCGCGTCGCTATCCCACTCTGTAACCGTGACCAGCAGGTAATCGAAAGAGTCAGGAGCGATGTCGCGCGCGTTCAGATTGGTGTACTCAAACGACGCTTCGTCAGGCGTTGCGCCCAACAACGCGCGGGCGGCGTTTTCAAACTTCGTGTCCCCTTTGAGGTGCGCGATATCGGTTAAAACCTTAACTTTCATTGCACGCTCCAAACTCGATTTCGACTGTCGTAGTGCGGCTCGTATACTGCACTGTCTGTCCGGCGACGGGATAGTCTGCCCCGTCAGTTAGTGCGGCTTGCGCTGTGTACAGACCGTCGAACAGCCACGAGCTCGCGTAAACGCCGAGCGGCTCGCAAAAGTCAATCTCAGCGACGTAGTAGCTGTCGGCGCGCTTGTACGCCAGCGTCAGCTCGCCGTTTGTGAAGCGGATAGAAAACGCCTCGACGCCGAGCCGCTTCACAGTGAAACGCGGCGCGAACAAACGAAGCGCATCGCTCCCCTCAGCTGGGTCGTCGAGCAGGAGGTTGAGCGCGAGCCATACCGGTAAAGTTGGCAGCAGTCCATTGCCGCTCTCAGTGAACGCCGCCAAATCGTTGATCGGGAACACCGTACTCGTGATGCGCGCCCATTTGATTGGCGGAACGACGCGCACTTCATAGTTGGTAAACCTATTAGAAGCCACGATGCGCAGCGGGTCTGCGCGCAGAGTGAAAACATCGGGCTCGCCTAGCTCGTTCGCCCAAAGAGGGACGATGGTGTCGTCCCCACCTTTGCGCACAATCACGACCTGCTCACTCGCCGCTGGCTTTCGAGCTGCCTCGAGTGGCTCAACGCGCACCTCTGAGGGCGTGTACGCCAGCATGTCTGTAATCAGGCGGCGCTCACCATCAGTCAGTTCAGTGTCAGTGTAAATTCGTGTAACGCGAAACATCAGCGGTCTCCTTAGGCGCAGATAGGACAACGATACTAAAACACAACATCGTCTTCGTCTTCTTCGTCCTCTTGCGGCTCAGGCTCGGCTGCGGCTTTGCCCTTTCCACCCTTGCCGCCCTTCTCTTCCTTCTGTCGCTCAAATTTAGCCTTTTCGCCCTGCGAATTATCCCCGCTACGGAAGCGCAACGTCTTGTTAACGCGGATAACAAGAGAAAAACCGCCGCCTTCCTTGCTCTCGAACATCAACTCGCCGGACACGACCAAAGTGTCGCCCGGCTTCAATTCGTAGTAGCAGTTGAGGATGACGGGCACTTTATATGTCTCTTCATTCTGGCGCGCTGTATAAGTGCCGCGATAGCGATAGAGCTTCATGCTGTGCGACGCCTGAATAGCTTTGCCAACTTCGATCAACGCGACAACTGTGAACATGGTTCACTCCTTATGTTCTTGAATCAACTCTCGGTATAGCTCTTCATTGAATTTCAGCGGGTAGGCGGCTCTTAGTGAGGAGACGGTAATCAGGTACGTTTGCTTTCCGCCCGCTTTGGAGGGACGCGCATCCAACTTCCCATCCTCGACTGCCCGCATAATCGTGGCACTATCAACGCCAACTAAGCGCGCCGCTTCCGTGACGCGCACGACCTCTTCTAGCGGATTTGCGTTTTTCACATCACACACCTCTCTATCTTTTGTTTTGATTATACAACGGAAGGAGCATGTTGTCAAGTGTATTGCGCTCAAGATGTGGTATACTTGAAGAGGAGGTTGATATGCTGAGCGAGCAAGTTATTCAAGCCTTGTTAGAGGCGTTGCGCGAAGACGAGCGCACATTACGCGACCAGTACATGGTAGTTCGCGGGCGCATCCTGCAACTGGAGGCGCTGTTGGACATGCTTAAGGAGCAGGAGAAAGAGGATGCCTCAAAAATTCAGCCCGGTGGGGGCGCGCTGGAGCAGGTTGCGCAGCACGGATGACGGCTGGTACGACAGCAACCCATTCGGAACGCGCTATCTCTTAGGCGATCGCTGGGCGATACACACAGGCGCGGATTTGAACCTACCCGGCAACGCTGACAAAGATATGCCTGTTTACGCGATGCAGGACGGGGAGGTGATCTTCGCAGCGCGCGTCCCGCGTTCTACCTGGGGCAATCTGCTGGTCATCCGCCACGCTGACAAGCTGCACACTCGATACGCTCATCTAGCGCGCCTGTTCGTCAAGAAGGGTGACACCGTGAGAGGTGGCGAAATTGTCGGCGCAATCGGGAACAGCGGCATGGAACACATTCCCGGCAACGATCATCTGCACTTTGACGTTTGTACATCTGGACTTTTACAGAAAGTGCCACTGCATTGGGCGTGGGATGACTGGGATGCTGTATTCGCCAATTACACCGATCCATTTCGCTACATCTTCACGACAGTCGTGATCACAAGAGCGCGAGTGACGACCGGCGGCAAGCGTTTGAACGTACGCGCCAATCCTTCACTCGCAGCTCCTGTGATCTCTCAGTTAGAAGATAGGAGTATTGTGGACGTATACTACGCAGACGGCTGGTCGCAACTGGTGAAACCAGTCGGCTGGGTAGCTACGCGCTTTCTCGCGCCCCTCAATCAGTGAGGGGCATCTCCTTAAGCTGATACTCTTCTTGAGGGGCGTACATCGCAGCGATCTTCCACGCCTCCTTAGCGGGAACGATATGAAGCGATATGCGCCCCTTTGCTGCGCGACGCACCTCTGCGTATCCGTCGTTGTAAAAAGTGACCTCCACATCCTGTCCTTCGTTGTGCCATACATACACGGCGCACGCCTCAGGGCGCGATTTCTGCATCTCCGGCATAAGCCTCAACTCTCCATCTGTCTCTACCATCACTGACGCGAACGGGTAAATTGCAAGCGCGGTCTCAACCAGTGTTTCCACGTCTTCCAGCTCCCCATTAAGGACGATTGCGGCGGTCTCGTCAGGAAGCTCGATTAGCGCATCAACAGGTACTGCCTCAAAGCCTTTGGGCGCACTCTGCGCTTCATAACCCACGGCGTATTGTTTTGTTGCCATCTTTCCTCAACCACTCGTATTCAGCCGGTAAGTCGTTGCCGTTGTCCGTCAGATAAATTTCGATTTCTGGAAACAGCGTCCGCATAACAGTGACGATTTCCTTGATCATCGCTTTTGGAAGACGCCCCTGATTAGCAAGGATGATGCACGCTTTGGGCTTACGGCGACTTGTCGCGACTTCGCCGATATCGTCGCCGCTCATCGTGCAGACGCTGTCATCTTCAAACACAAGCATCACTTCCGGTTTTTGTGCGAACATATCCACTCCAACAGATCAGCCTACAGACTCTACCCGCTTCAGTATCATAGACGAAAAGCTCACCCGCTTATTCTCGCGCCGTGAGTCGTATATTCTGAGCGCCACCAGCGCCAGAACGCCCGCCAGCGCAGCAAGTAAAACGACGACAGAAAGTACACTCCGCTTAGATGCAATCAACTTTCCACTCCTTCTATTCGCGTGTGTCACACGCCCTTATCCAGCCGATAAATCTTCACTTCGCAAACCTCGTTGCCCACTTTGCGTAGAGCGCCTTGAATGCAGTCGCGCAGACGTTCGACTTCCTGCAAGCCGATGAAATCCTCGATGTAGTGGATAGATATATTGGTCACATCACTCGTACAACACTCCTCAAGATGCGCAAAGTCTTCTGGTTTGAAGAGGCGTCGTTTCAGCGTTCCACCCTTCCAAACCCAGACCTGCACTTTTTTCTCGTGCCAATTCCCAGAACAGACCACAACTACCTCTCCTAGCGCTACGCACAACTACGTTTGAACATATCGTACGCCAATCGCTCAACCCTCCCAAGTTGTCTCCCACGCCTCACAGATGATCGGCGCG
>Ga0308417_1002677_pt1 | contig 11673 bp, 9 predicted proteins | sample HotsprSampleOS65_FD_203528 | JGI IMG/M metagenome (GOLD analysis project Ga0308417, IMG submission 203528) | Hot spring phototrophic mat microbial communities from Octopus Spring, Yellowstone National Park, Wyoming, United States - 20090730_OS65 ... | reverse complement strand
GTTTTGTGCCTCATCGATGATGATGAATTGCTTGGGGAGGCTCCTTCCGCGAATAAATGTGAGGGCCTCGATTTCAATCACCTTGTTTTTGATGAGCTGGTCAGCGCTTTTGAAGTTCTGAGAGTGTCCCATACTAGTCAAAAAATCAAGGTTATCAAAAAGCGGAAGCATCCAATTAGCCAGTTTTTCATCCTTGCCTCCTGGAAGATAACCAATGTCCTTACCCATGGGAATCACCGGGCGGCTCACTAAAAGCCGCGAATAAATTTTTTGCTCCATGACCTGGCTCAAACCTGCCGCAATGGCCAAAAGGGTCTTACCTGTCCCTGCCTTACCCACCAGCGTGACCAATTGAATGGACGGGTCAAGGAGGAGGTCAAAGGCCAACTGTTGACGAATGTTGAGTGGGCGAATCCCCGTCACCACCGGCGAACCTGGCGGAAGCCGTTTCAGAATGCGTTCAGCCTTGTTGTAGCGCATGAGGAAAAAGGGCTTCTGCCCTCGCACCGTGACCTGCACAAATTGGTTGTCCAAAAAATCCCTATCGGGACTGTAAACCCCCTCAGCTTCGATTTGGGTGAAAACATCGGCACTCACCTCCCATTCCTCATAGCCCGAGTAGAGGGTATCGATGTTGATTTTTTGCTTTTCGTAATCTACCCCGTGCAGACCCACGGCAATGGCCTTCACCCGCGCGTTGATATCCTTGCTCACGAAGAAGACATTTTTACCTTGGCGTTGAAGCCCCAAGGCACACAAGATGATTTTGTTATCATTTCGACTCAGGTCTAGGTCGTACTCAATTTTTTCGGGATAGTTCAACTCAATTCGCAGGTACGAATCAATTTCAGAAATTTTAACGCCGTTGTAAAGGCTGCCTTTTTTAGCCAGGTTATCGATGATTCGAATGGCACTGCGGGCATTTCGGGCTCGCTCCTCGGGACCGTTCTTTAACTTATCCAGTTCTTCCAAAACCCAAACCGGAATCACGATTTCGCTATCACGAAAACTGTAAATAGCATCTGGCCGATGAATAAAGACATTTGTATCAATCACAAAGGTTTTTGCCTTGTCTTTTTTGATCTTCATAACTTTAGAATAATCGCACAACGCCAACTTGACCAGACTCTTAACAAACATCACATTATTCCCATGAAACGCTCCCTGTCTCTCATGCTTTTTTTGCATTATTTTGCCCTGGGAGCCATTTTCCCGGTCCTAAGTCTGTTTTTGTTTCGCGACCTAGGTCTAAGCGGTTTTGAAACTGGCTTCATCATTGGCGGGGGAGCCCTTGCCAGCATTCTAGCCCCCTTGTTAGCCCTACCGGTGGCTGACCGCGTGATCAGCTCAGAACGGCTTCTCTTTGGCCTCAATCTTTTAAGTGTGATTCTCACACTCCTGATGTCCCAAGCGAGCGATTTTTTGCCCTTGCTTTTTCTTTATTTTGCCCTGATGATGACCAAGGCTCCCAGCTTCGCCCTTACCAACAGCATCGCCATGAAGCACCTGGCCGACCCTGAACGTGATTTTGCCTCGGTGCGGCTTTTTGGTACGGCGGGGTGGATTGGTGGGGGTCTCGGTTTTGCCCTCATCTTCCAGCCCCTCTTTCCCGAATTTGGATACCGAGCCTGTTTGTGGTTTTCCGCCGTGGGGAGTTTTGCCTTGGCTGTCTGGGTGTTAATCCTCCCCTCAAAGCCACCCGCTGTCCGTTTCAGCTTGAGGTCACTCGCCAACCTATTCCAGGCACGGTACGTAAAACACCTCTTGAACCCTTCCTTTTTATTTTATCTTTGGTCAAGCCTTGTCCTTTCTGCCTTGGACCGTTATTACTTTTTTGGAGTTAGCTTTCAACTTTCCACTTACGGCATCACCGATTTCCTCTTTCTTCCCCTTCTAAGCCTAGGTCAGGTTTTGGAAATCCTCTTCATGATCCGCATGGGAAGCTGGTTGAAACGTTTTGGTTTTAAGCCCCTTTTCCTTTTAGGTGCCCTAGGTCAAACCGCAAGGTTTGCCGTTCTGGGCTTGGTGGGGCAGGGAGGAAATTTGGGTCTCGTTCTAGTTGGAATTGCCCTTCACGGTTTTGGGTTTGCCTTCTTCTTTTCCAACGCCTTCATCTACCTCGACCAAATCACCCCACCCAACCTACGCGCCCAAGGACAACTCCTGTACAGTTTTTGGATTGATGGAATTGCAGTCATGCTGGGTAATTTCCTCGCAGGTTGGGCCGCCGAATTCACCCTCTTCCCCTCCCAACAGCGCTACAATTTTGGGGGCTTTTGGATTTGGGCAATGTTGGCCGCTTTCAGTTCCTTGGTGGTCCTTGCGTTTAGTACCTATCGCCCCAAAAAAGAAGTTTTCAGCGAATCGGCAAAGTGAAACTCATCCAGAGTCTAACCCAAGAAGTTTCGAATCTTGGCAGAGGCAACGATCAGGTCGGTGATCTTGCTGTCTAACTTATTGAGCTTGATGCGGCGAACCAGGTCACTTGAAAACTCCAAGTGGTCCTTGTTAAGGTCTGCTAAGTAACGGTGAGCGGTTTTGCGCAGATCCTCTCGGATACTGGCGGGAACGAGATCCAAAGCTTCTTCATTCCAATAGGCCAGCACCTCAGCCATTTTTTCCTCAAAGCGTGGAAACACCCTCTCAACCAAGGCAATATCAGTTTCAGAGAGGGCGCTCAAACCAAGGATGTCGGGTGGAAGACCCAGCGAATAAAGCACCGCACAAAACGAAATAACGCGCGGCAAGGTAACGCCCTCATCGGTCTGACGAGAATAACCAAAAAGACCAACGTGGATCTTTCGGGCGCGACGCTTGGGGACAAACACGGCAAGATTGTTAACCAAGGGGGCAATTTCCAAAAGTTGTTTGTGGTAGGCCTGCGACACCCTTGCCATAATATCTAAAAGTAGATCCTTGCTCTCAACAAAATCTGGCTCTCGAATCGGAATCGAATTGATGTTTTCAATGGCCTTTTGAACCTCACGGATGGGATAATCGTACTTAAAGGCTGACTGTATCGTGAAAGTAGCAATGCTGGGGTAGTTTTCTAAAATATGTTGATAGGAGCTAGGTGAAAAGTTCCCTCGGAAAGGAGCCGAACCACAACCCAAGATGGGATAAATTGGGATTTTTAATTTCTCCTGTAGACGGTAAACCTTTTCTAACGCGAGCTTAATGGCGATGACCACGCTCAACGACGAATCGTTCATGGCTGGATCGGATCGTGCGATAAACACTCGTTGATAATGAAGAGCGTCCCGTTTGTCAGAAATGTAAGATTCCAAGGTTTGATCGCAGTTCATGATCTCTTTGATGTCCTCAAAAAGGGGGATCACGTCAATTTGTTTGGGATTGAATTCCCCAATCCAATCCTTGAGTTTAAGCTTGGGATTGGTTTCACAGAAGGCTTGATTTTCCTTGGCAACAACCACGTTTTTGTAGTAGTAATACACCTGGTTGATCGCATTAATATCAGCCATGGGAACAATCACCTCAAAAATCGGCACCACCGATGGATCCTTGTAGAACACCTGAGCCGTATCGTAAGACCGAGGGATACTCTCCAACGATTCGAGCAAGAGCTTTCCCTCAGCCTTTTCATAAGACGGGTTGGGTACTCGTAAGGTAATGAAGGCATCGCGCCCCGGAATGTTTTTGCGGAAAAAATCACCGTAGTCGGTCACTAACTTTCGGATCACAAACTCATCGGTTTCCTTGCCTTCAGCATCCCACATGATTTCTTCTACCCCAAGATACGAAAAGGCATAGTAAGCCTCTTTAATCTCGTCTTCACCTTGTAGGACAGGGTTGTTTGAAAAGAACGGGATGTTGGCATTGTCAGGATGTTGGGTGGACATGAGGCGGGGAATTTTGCGCAACCTAAGCTCCTTGAATCGATCTGGGTCTAACATAACAGGATAAGAATGATCAGTCAATTAAAAACAAACTGCTTCGCAAATTTTTCAGGAAACTATTGGCGTTGTCCCCTCGTCTAAAATTCCATAATCGGTTAAAGTAAGCGTGATGTCAGTCACTGCAAACAAGAGGGAATGGTCGCGCTTAGATAATGTGGGTAATCTATTTCCCGCGGTCCAAAGTGATCGGATCACAGGGCTGTTCCGATTATCCGCCGTGCTTGATCACGTCCCCCTCAAAGGCCTCGTTCAAGAAGCCTTGGATCGAATTCTACCCCGTTTTTCCTACTTCAACGTTGAGGTCGTTGAAAACTTATTCTGGCATACCTTCATTCCCGCTAAACATCCCCTACTCGTTCTTCCCGACACTCCAAACCCCAACCTTCCCCTAAGCAAGGACTCCACCTCGCGTCATCCCTTGCGGGTGCGCTTGTTCCAAAAACGCCTTTCGGTGGAGTTCCACCATTCCTTGACCGATGGGACCGGTGCGCTGGCCTTTTTGCGTGCCCTTTTAGCAGAGTATTTTGCCTTGAAGGGCCTTACCTGTCAGGACTACCTCGACATACCCCGACCAGGATCGACGATCCCCCCAGAAGAGTATGAAGACAGCTACTCAAAATTACCCTACGACCCCGAAATCCCTCTTCCCTCAAGCCGTAGTCCTGCCTTCCAACACCCAGGAAAAATTTTACCCAAGGGAGAATATCGCGCTATCTTAGGGATTCTCCCCCTCGACTTAACCCTGGCCCGCGCCAAAGCGAGGGGGCTGAGCCTCACTGAATTTTTGATTGGGGTTTATTTTTTGGCTTGGCAAGAGGTCTTTTTCCTTGCTAAGAGATCGGGGAAAAAAACACTCGGCCCCATCCGCATGCACATTCCAGTCAACCTGAGGCGCCTCTACCCCAGCTCTACCCACCTCAATTTTTTCCTCACCATCCCGCTCGAACTTGACCCTCGACTCGGTCAGTGGTCAGATGCCGAGGTTTTCGAGAAGGTGCATCATTTCATGCAAATTGAGGTTAATCCTAAAAACATCCGTCAGCAAATCAACGCCAATTTGCGCGGGGTCATTCTTCCCTACGTCAGGGTGCTTCCCCTCTTCCTCAAGAAACTATTCTTACGCCTGTTCTACCACTGGGGGGAAAAAGAGCAAACCTCCGCCCTCTCCAACATGGGTCAGGTCAAAATGCCCAAGGAAATCGAACCCCACATCCATCGATTTGAATTCTTGCCCCCGCCAAGTCCCGGTACCCGAATCGCCGCATCCGTAATCAGCTATCAAAATGTGTTGTGCATTGGCATTGGTCGCATAGCGGAGGGCAGCTGGGTTGAGGCTGCCTTTTTCCGCCGTCTACGAGAGTACGGCCTGCCTGTCAAAATTGAAACCAACCTACCAAAGGAGGAACCATGGCGTTCTGCCCCCGTTGCGGAGTCCAGCTCGATAACGACGTGAGGTTTTGCCCCCTAGATGGAACACCCATTCCTGTTCTGGAAGGTGATGAAACCCAGACCCTGGCTCCCTGGCCCAACACTGATCCCTTGGCCAAAAAGTACCTCACCAGCAAGGAAATTCGTGACCGCCTCTTGATCATTTTCTCAGGACTCCTCATCCTGCCCATTTTTGTCGTCTTAGCGGTGGATTTTTACAGTTCGGGAGGGTTCGACGGCGGCACCCTGACCTGGAGTCTACCGGTTGCGTGGATTCTTTTATGCAGTTTTCTTTACTTGTTTTTTGGCTTCAACCTCTACCACGCCTTTGTGCCCGTTAGCCTAAGTTACTTGAGCATCACGGCGGGGCTCTTGCTCGGTCTTGATTTTTTCAACGAACAGGTCGATTGGTTTCTTACCCTCGGTCTGCCCATCTTATCAGCCCTTGGGATTTTTCTTCTACTCAATTATCTCTTCATCCTCAAAACAAAACGCAAGGGATACAACGTATTTGGAAGCATCGTGGCAAGCATTGCCTTGTTTCTTATTTCCTTGGATGGCCTCATTCACTATTACCTACAGGAGCGATTTTTAGTAAGTTGGTCAATTTTGACGAGCTTTGCCTTGGTGCCCCTATCCATTTACTTTTTCTTCCTTCATTACGGACTTAAACGAAATTTGGATTTGGGACGAACCTTTCACTTTTGAGATTCTTGCCACCGAAGGTAAAACCAGGCAGTGCTCAGCATGATTCCGTGATCAAACTCAGAAGTACCCAGCTTTGTTTTCACCTCCTCCCAATCCCAAAATCGCTCCTCGGTGTGCTCATTTTCATCAAGGTCCTTGCTTCCCAGGTTTCGTAGTTCAAACCCTGCAAAGCAGTAAAGGGTGTTACTCAGAAAGGCTGGATTGGGATTGACCTGACCAAGGTACACTAAGCGCTGTGCCGTCCAACCCGTTTCCTCCCTGAGCTCACGCAAGGCGGCTTGGCTGGGTTCTTCCTCCACGTCCACGTTACCACCCGGAAATTCCCAGGTCAGTTTTCCCGACCCAAATCGAAACTGTCGGATCATTAGCACCCTCCCCTCTTCGTTAAAGGGAATGATGTTCACCCAATCAGGACTTTGAATTTTGGTAACTGTAAACGAATCACCCTGTGAGCGCCGAATCGGGTATTCCCAAACGCTCAAGATCTTGCTTTGGTAAAATTTTTGCCCCTCACCAAATTGGAAATCAGTCACTTTACCTCCTTTAAGTTTACAGTTGAGAACCCAAAATCCAAACCAGGAAACCCACCAAGATCACATACACCAAGCAGATGGGGAGAGTTTTTTGGAGGATGACTCCTTCTTGTCCCGTCTGCTCGGTGGCACTCACCGCCACCGCAATGCTCTGCGGACTAATCATCTTTCCCGCAGTGGCGCCTGTCGTGTTGGAAGCCGCCAACCAAGCTTGATTGACCTGAATCTTAGTGGCGACTTCGGTTTGTAGCTGCCCAAAAAGAATATTGCTGCTGGTATCGCTGCCCGTCACAAAGGTTCCCAAGGCGCCTAGTAAGGGAGCTAAAAAGGGGTAAAAGCCTCCCGTAGCCCCAGAAATCCACAGTGCAATTTGCGAAATCATGCCCGAGGAACCCATCACCCGAGCCAAGGCAAGGATGCTCATCACGGTCACAAAACTCGTTCCCAACTTGACCACGGTCTTCCCAAAGATGGTGATGAGATCAAAAACCCGGGTCCCTTGGATAAGGGCAGAGACCAGCGTAGCCAAGAGGATCATCACCCCTGGGGTTGCAATCCAGTAAAAGTGAATCGAACGTCCCTCCACCAAGCTTATTTGAGTGTGAAAGGTTTTCAAAAAGCCGTTGATTGGGGGAAAAAGCGGACTGGTAAAAAAGATGGTAACAAACATCAAAAGATAGGGAAGCCACGCACGTAAAATATCCCTCTTGCGCAAGGAAACTTGGGGTTGAGTTTCAACTTCGTCAGTCGCACGGAATTTTGCGGAAAGGACTACCGTGACCAAGAGGCTTATGGCACTCCCCAACAGCGCGGGGAGCTCAGCCCCCAGGAAGAAGGCAGCAAGAGCGTGCACCAGGGCAAAACTCAACCCCGAAGCCAAGGCAATAGGCCAAACACCCTTAAGCGATTTAAGTCCACCACCCGTCAAAACCACGAGGACAAAGGGAATCAAGATGATAAAAGGGGTTAACTGGAAGGCCACTAGACCACTCAAGAGACGCACATCCAAGCCGGTCAATTGCGCCAGAGTGCTGACAGGAATTCCCACAGCCCCAAACGCCGTGGGGACAGTGTTTGCAATCAATGAAATCACCGAAGCAAATAAGGGGGAGAACCCCAAAACGATTAAAATGCTGGCGGGAATCGCCACGGCTGTTCCATACCCAGCAACCGACTCTAAAAAACCCCCAAATCCCCACGCCAAGATGAGAACCTGGAGACGACGGTCCCGAGTTATTCCAGATAAAAAATTCTCGATGATTTTTAACGAACCGGTGTGCTCTGCCACCATGTAGGTGTAAATGGCCGCAACAATCACCAACATGATGGGCCACAAAGCCATCAAGGCTCCTTCCAGCATCGACTCAAGGGTGAGCTCGGGTGTTGCCTTAAAAAATAAGAGGGCCAACCCGGCAGTCAAAACTAGGACCACCGGTGTAACCCAGTGAGCAGGTAACTTGAAAAAACCTAGGGCGGTCAACAACAAAACAATTGGTAAAAGCGAAACACTCAGCAAGATGAATTGATCCATGGCATAATTTGACCAGATTTGATGCTCGAGTCAATAAAAAAAACCCCCGTGTCGGCGGGGGTTGGCAGCCAAAATTACATTTGAATTATTGCTTATCAAGAACCGTCCCTTCGCGGTTAATCAATTCGATGGTGCTTTCCGGAGCCACGCTATCAACACGGAAATTGAACGTTACGGGAGCGGAAATATTGCCCACGTTGTCTTCAGCCTTCACTTGGATAACGTAATCCAACCCACCCTTAACCTCGATGGGCTCAAAGTATTGAACAAATTCTTCCTCGTTGACCTTCACGTAAAGTGCCCGAACACCTGAAAGATTGTCTTCAGCAGAAAAAGCAACTCGGTTTTTGGAGGTGATAATGATTTTGCCGTCTTCGGTTTTTAGCTCTTCGCTGGGGATAATGACATAAACACCCTCGCGAAGGCGAAGATTCTCAGAAGCCTGAATCTTGACCGTGGGTGGCGTTGCATCGATGGTGACGTTGAACTGACGAACCCGAGCTAAGTTACCCACATTGTCCATGGCGGTATAATAAAGGCTGGTAGGACCTTCATCGGTCAAACTGAAAAAGTTATTGGGATTGCGAGTACCATCACCACGGCCTTGAAGAGAGTTAACTTGGGTTCCAGCATAGGTAGACTTAACGCCGCTGCCAGACTCGTTATCAAAGGCGCTGATGTAAAATCGAGTTCGGTTGCTGGCATAAGTGACCCCGTTGGCCCGATAAAGGGCACGATCGGTTTCAACCGTGCAGTTAGGAGCGGTGTTATCCACATAAACTTGTAGCACCTTGGTCACTTCGACGTTGTCAGCATTGTCAATACCGCGGTAGCGGATGATGTGGTATCCTTCTTCAACGAGATTGAACGGATTGATATAATTCTGGAACGAGCCACCATTGATCGCGTACTCGATTTTATCAAGACCAGTCTCCTTGTCGATGGCCTTGAGCTGGTAGTAAACGTCGCTGTTGACGAAAATCACCCCGTCGCGTTCAAATCGAGTCGCCTGACGCGTGTAATTGGTGGGATCAAGGAACGTTGCCTCCCCAGTGTTTCCAGCCTGCTGAGCGAATACCCCACTGCTCAGTACAATGCTCAATGTTATTATCAGCGATAATTTTTTCATAAATTCTCCTTTTACTAACTTGTTTATACTGTGTTTTGACGGAATTTTCAAGTCAAAATGACGTCTTAAATTGACTTTTCTTAAAAAACTTGATGAGATGGGGTCATGATTCTATCGGGAAAAGAGATATTAAAGCGCCTTGGGAAAGACATTCTCATTGATCCCTTTGACCACGGCCGACTCAATCCCAATTCCTATAACCTCCGCCTGAGTGATCAACTTTTAGTCTACGACACCGAAATTTTAGACATGGCCAAGCCCAACCCCTTCTCGAGAATTACCATTCCAGAAGAAGGCATGGTTTTGGAGCCAGGACGGCTCTACTTAGGACGAACCCTCGAGTACACCGCCACCCACAACCTCGTACCCATGCTGGAAGGACGCTCCTCCGTCGGACGGTTGGGCCTTTTCATTCATGTCACCGCTGGTTTTGGTGATGTGGGTTTTCAAGGCTATTGGACCCTAGAAATCTTGTGTGTACAACCGGTTAGGATCTACGCGGGGGTGGATATTTGCCAAATTTATTACCACACCATTGAGGGCGAATTTGAAGAGTACAAGAGTGGCAAATATCAGAACAACACGGGCATCCAACCTAGCCTTCTTTGGAAGGATTTTTTGCCCAAGCATTGACAAAACGGTCAAAAAATGTTATCGAATTCGCTCAAAGCGAGGCAACGATGAAAAAAGACATTCACCCCAAATATGAATTTGTAGTTTTCAAAGACGGTTTGACTGGTACCATGTTCTTATCCCGCTCCACCATGACCTCAAGAGAGAAGGTCAAGTTCACTGACGGCAAAGAGTACCCGCTAATCACCCTTGAAATCACCAGTGACAGCCACCCCTTCTTCACCGGAACGCAGCAACTCGTTGATACCGCAGGACGGGTAGAACGTTTCAACAAGCGCTACAAGATTACTGCCCCCAAAAAGTAAGCCCCCTGAACACTTTGGGATTCGAGGCGGAAATTACGTCCGAATCCCCTACACTAAGTTTTTATGGATTTTGTCGTCTATTCACCCATCGCAAAAGATAAAAATTTTTGTTCCATTTCAGCGCTGATATGTTTTTCCTCCACCAGGATTGGTAAAATTTCTTTGAGCGTAATGAATGACCGAAGGCGAAGACCAATCTTCTCTAATTCATAGCGCGCCTTCTGACCACGTTCGATGAGCACCACAAGGTGTTCCACGATGAGACCTTCGGAACGAAGCACCTTTACCGCTTCTTCCTTGCTTGCCCCCGTCGAAACTAGGTCGTCAAGCATAACCACTCGGTCGCCCTCTTTCCAGATTCCCTCCACTTGGCGCCCCATCCCGTGGGGTTTGGGTGGGAGTCGAGGGTAAATGAGGGGTATACCGGTCTTCAAACTCGCGCTGGTTCCAAGAGGCAAAGAGGCAACCGGCAGTGCGGCTATTCTGTCTACCTTGAGATCTGCAATCAACTCAGCATAGGCAAACCCTGCGTCTTCAAGCAAGCCTACATCGGAACTTAAGCGTCGAAGATCGATGTAGAAGGGGCTTTTATCTCCTGATTTTAAGGTGAATTCGCCAACTTGAAAGGCTCCCACCCGTAAAAGCCCTCGAATAAGACGCTGCTTCAGTGGGCTCATGCTTGAGGAAAAACCCTGAACATTAGGTCGCTGTGTTCTCTCTTCATTTAGTTTGTCTCGTAGTAGTCGCGCTGCCTCAGATGGACTACTCGCCTCACTGATTTCTCGACTAGCGTTGGCTAATAACCCTAAGCCATCATCGCGTGTCCCTACTTTAGCCACACGAACAGGGTCACCACCCTGAGGACCAATCCCCGGTGCCAAAAACCAGGTTTGGGGTAGTTCTGTTCGCAATTTTTGGAGAACATTAAGATCGTTGGCTGCAACCACAAGACCTACCTGTTCTGACCAAGAAGCGGCTGACTTAGCCACCTTGAGATAGAAGGGCTCACCGTCAATGATCAAATCCTGAAATTCGCCGGCTGAAGGATTGCTAGTACGAGCCAGAACAAAAACTGCCTTATCAGGATAATTCAAAAAGGGTATAACCGATTCCTTACCCAAATATGGCGACAAGGTAATGGCTCCCGCTCGCCAAAATTCAAACGCCGACCGCGCATAAGCCTGGGCGGTTGAACCAATGTCACCGCGTTTTGCATCTAAAATGATGGGAATTTCCCTAGGAATGATATCCAAAATGGTTTGAAGTGCTTCGAGACCCGCAAGCCCCCAAGCTTCAAAAAAGGCGATATTTGGTTTATAGGCTGCTGCATAAGACTCGGTGACTTCAACAAGGGAAAGGACCTGCGAAATTAGAGCGGCACGAGGGTCAATTTCTTGTTCGCGCCTTAAGCGTGGGTCTAAACCCACACAGAGGATGCTGTTGATCTTATCAATCCGCTCTTGCAGTAATTCCCAAAAGGTAGCCATCA
>Ga0308417_1002676_pt1 | contig 11673 bp, 8 predicted proteins | sample HotsprSampleOS65_FD_203528 | JGI IMG/M metagenome (GOLD analysis project Ga0308417, IMG submission 203528) | Hot spring phototrophic mat microbial communities from Octopus Spring, Yellowstone National Park, Wyoming, United States - 20090730_OS65 ... | reverse complement strand
AAATTCGCGCCCGACGAGGCTGCGGCCGCCCGGTGGGTGCTGCGCGGCGATGCGCAGCTCAGCCAGCCGCTGCCCGCGGAATCGATCCGCTCGGCCCTCGACGCGCCGGCTTTCGACGCGCTGCTGCGCGCGTCATTTGTGTTGCCCATGCCGGTCTTCGAGCAGATCATGCTCAACCTCAGCCGCCCCCCGCTGGACGATGTGAACGTGCGCCAGGCGCTGCGACTGGCAATCGACCCCCAAGCCATGCTGGCCGACCCGGCCACCGGGCTGGTCACTGCGCCGCTGGCGCTCGACCCAGCTGGCCTGTTCTATGGCGTCGACCCCAACGCGCTGGCCGTGAATCACGATCTGGCGCAGGCGCGCGCGCTGCTGCAAGAGGCCGGCTGGCAGTGCGATGCGTGGCCGTGTGTCAGGCCGGCGCAGCAACCCAATGGCCAGGTCATCACGCAAACGCTCCAGCTTACCCTGGTGACGAATGAGCGCGCGCCGCGCAACGCCTTGAGCCAGATCGCGCAAAAACAACTGGCGGCAGCCGGCTTTGCCGTCGATCTGCGCATCGTCAGCGGACTGGGCAAAGCGAGTAAGCTGTTCGCGCCCTACGAGGCGGGCGGCATTTTGCTCACGCGCGATTTCGACGCGGCGATGTTCCAGGCGCCGTCTCTGGCGGGGTTCAGGGGCGCCCTGGACTGCGCCAGCATACCCGACCAGAACAACCACAGCCCGGCACAGGGCAATGCAGGCGGCTATTGCGACCCGGCGGCCGACGCCCTGATGGCCGAAGCTGAGGAAGGGGAGAGCGTCATCTCGGAACAGGGGCGCGCCCAGGCCATCGCGGCCGCGTTGGCAGCGGTGTCCGATGCGGCACTGATTGTGCCCCTGTATTCGCCGGTGTGGGTGTTGCCGGCGCGTGACGTGGCGGGGCTGCGCTACGCCGGGTTTGGCATCGTCACCTGGAACGCCTGGGAGTGGCGGCGCTGAGCGCCGTTCTGGCGGCAGCGCCGGTGTGCGCGCTCATCACGCTTCCATCATGCTGCGTTCGGCAATCACTCAGGAAGCGCCGCTACACTGATAAGAATTCACGAAGCCAAGCCGGCGACGGCTGTGTTTCCCGCGCCGGAGCCGGCGCGGATCAGGGAAAGGGGATGCAACATGGATGAGCAGGTCAACGCGGATGACATCCGCGCGGATGGCGTCCGCATCTACGAAAAGCCTCGCGCAGACGAGATCTACATGATCGCCGGGTGGCACCAGTGGGCAGACGCCGGCGCCATCTCATCAACACTGCCCCGCTATCTCATCGACCTGACCGACGCCCGGAAGATCGCCGAGATTGAGCCGCACGGGTTCTACCTTTTCCAGATTCCGGGCACACACGGCTTTCTAAGGCCGGAAGTCAGGCTGGAAGACGGCTTTCGCAAAAGCATGTCTTCATACACGAACGAGTTCTACTACACCGGCGACGACAAGCGCGGCCTGGTCATCTTTCTGGGGCACGAGCCGCACATGAACGGTGAACGCTACGCGCAGGCGTTTCTCAGCGCCGTCAAGGCGCTGGGCGTCCGGCGCGTTGTGGTGGTCGGCGGGGTGTATGGGGCGATGCCGTATGACCGCGACCGGGCGGTGTCGTGCGTGTACAGTTTGCCGGGCATGAAAGAGGAGTTGGAGAACTACGCCGTCGCCTTCTCGAACTACGAGGGCGGCGCCAGCATCGGCACATACATGGCGCACCACGCCGAGGCCGCCGGCGTGCCGCTGGTGTCGCTGTATGCCTTTGTGCCGGCTTATGACTTCTCACAACTGACCGACAAGCTGCAGGGCATGCGCATCGAGAATGACTTCAAGGCCTGGCACGAGCTGATGCGGCGGATCAATCACATGTTCAGGCTGGGGCTTGACCTGTCCGACCTTGAACGGCGCAGCAACGAACTGACCGCTTCGATCGCGCAGAAGATCAACGAGATCGACGGCCGGCTGCCCCAGCTCGGCATTCACGAGTTTATGGCCAGGGTGGGCGCGGAGTTCACCGAGACGCCCTTCATGCCGCTGGACGTGTGGGAGCGCGGACTCGAAGATTTGTTCAAAGATGAGTAGAAGTCTCGCCGGCTGAGCCTGTCGAAGCCTGTCGAAGCCTGTCGAAGCCTGTCGAAGCCAGCTCAGCCGACGAGCCACGGCGCCATTCAGCGCGTTGCCCATGCGCGCGTTCGCGCAAGTCCAACGCATTAACGATCACTTGCGTGGGAAACCGCTCCACGGCGCAGTTCCTTTGCGCGCCTGTTTGCGAGAAGCGGCATTGCCAAAACTGCCAGCGGCGCGATAATCAGCGCAACCAGCCAGACAACGCCGCCGGACTCCCCAAACCAGAAGTTCATCATGTCGCCCAGCGTGAATAGCAGGTTCGTCAGCATGTGCGCCAGCACGCCGTACCAGAAGCCCAGCCGAATGCGCAGATAGCCAAAGGTCACGCCGCCGATGAGCTGGGGCAGGACAAGGATGAGCATTGCCCAAAGCGGGGGCTGTTGGGCATAGTTGCCGAGGTGCGCCAGCGCAAAGAACAGCGCGCCTATGTAATAGTACCATCCCACATGGCGACTGAAAAAATCAGCGTAGCGATGGCCGCGCCGCTCGCGCGCCCAGAAAAAAAGGCAGATTCCCGCCGAAAGCGCCAGATAGAACAGCGCGTTGGCGGCAACGTACAACGCTTCATCGCTGAACAGACCGGCAAACAGTTTGGGCGCGTATAGCACCGTGGACAGAACCAGCGAGATGAAGAGAAACAGGAGATTGGGCGCCAGCCCCAGCCGAAAATAGATTTCTTCGCTCACCGGCGCAACCACGACGCTGCCCAGCAGGGCCATCAGCGGGTCGAACTCGGTTTGCACGCTCTTGATGGCATATCCGCCGGCCTCAACGAGCAGGTCAAGCGGCGTTGTCATCAGCGACAACAGGATATCCAGCGCGACAATCAAGACGACCAGCGTCAGTTTTTGCCCGATGCCGGCGGTCAACCGTTCGGCAGGCGGACGGCGCAGAAAATTCCAGAAATCGAGCAGGGGATGGGAAAGCGCAGCATTCATGGAAATCACGCCTTTGCTTGATCTTCAATTCTGGGTTTTGACAACGCCGGGGGAAGCCTCTGCATTGCCTGGCCTGCGGTTCAGAAGCCAGTAAGCGAGGGCTGCCGCGACCACATACGAAACGAGCGACTCAACCGGATGCAACTCCTGGCTGATGAACAGGGAGATCACAGGAAAAGAGGAGTCGACATATCCAAACACAATGAACGACATCAGGTTATTGGCAGCGTGGACGGCCAGCGCATAGTCCAGGCTGCCGCTGCGCAGTGTGATCAGGGTGAAGAAAAAACCGCTGGCAAACCAGTTCAAGCCGGCGAGTAGAACGCCGACGGTTTGAGCTTCGGTGTTTGCCAGGTGCGGCAGGGTGAATAGAAAACCGTTGACGGCGCTCAACACCAGCCAGTTGCGGGTCAGGCGTCCGAGCGCCTGCAACAGATAGCCGCGATACAGAATCTCCTCGGCGCTCGTCTGAATCGGAACCAGTGCTATGGCAATCAGGATTGGCAGCAGATCCCTGCCAAAGTCCGGGTTCAACTGCACATTGCCCGGGTGCAGAAGGTGATCGACCAGAGTTGCCAGCGATGCCAGCGCCACCCATACGATAAAGCCGGCGCCGATGCACCGCCAGTTCAGTCGTTTGGCCGGCCCTAACAATGTTCCGGCAGAGCGCCCGTGCAGCCAGCGTGTCATCAGCAGCGGAAGCAACAGCATCGGCGCAAAAGACATCAGCTGTAGCGCCACCCCGACACTGGAATCTGCCGGGACAGATCCATCAACGATTGGAACGGTCAGGATGACCGTAGCCATGATCCAGAGCAACAGCGTGAGTAGAAGTCCCAGCGCGTATCGCCACCAGGTATTCTTTCCTTCTTTGGTCAAATCCAAAAATTGTTGAGCGCTCATTGCTATCTATCCTGCACAGTTGTTGTTATCTTTATTATGATTTGAGTCATCAATCGTTATGTTTAGTGGATGCGCCATGACAAACCAGCGCCGTTTGATCCTTCCCGGCGCGGGCACCTGTTGTTCTGCCGTCTGCAATAAGGCGTAAATTGCCTCGCGCAGGCGGATGAATTCCTCTTCCGTGGCGAAGAAAATGTGGTCGCGGACGGCAAGGTTCGCCAGGTCAGGCGCGCCACGCTGCAACACATACTGCGCGGTTGCCTGCGCTGCCACTGTGCCGTAAACGGTCACATGTTTGGCGAAGTTTTCCAGTCCCCCCGGCTTTTCCAGTTCCGCCGGATCGATCAACCCTTCGACCGAGGCGTAAAAACGTTCTTCAATCCCGTTCACCTGACAAGTGGCCGTCACAACCAGCAAACCCGCTTCATACAGCTTTTTGACGTGCCGATAGATTGAAGGGAGGGGCAGGCCAAGCTGCTGCGCCAGTTGGTGTGTGGATAATGATTGGTGCGACAGCAACTGAAAGATGCGCATGCGCGCCGGGTGGTTGATCGCCTCAAAGTTCTTCAGTCCCATCTTTGTGGCATCTCTACTTTATCAAAATCGATAACGATATTGATTTTAGTATTGGTGGTTGCTCCTGTCAAGGCGGCAGGATGCCCGCCGCATCGCCCCATCAAACGATTTGACACTTGCGCCGGGCGCGGCTAGAATCCGCGTGTCTCAGGAGAACAAGAGCATGATCCGACGAAGAAATAACCGCGAAACGAAGCGGCTGAGCGGCAGCTTCACGGATGCCTGCTCCAACCTCGCTGCGGCGGAAGGCGAATCGATCCCGCCGGCAAAGATCTGAGCGCCGAGACCAGACGCAGATTTTTTGAGAGGCCATGAGCAACAACGCTGCTCGTGGCTTTTTTTGTTGTTGCGCGTCCGGGCGCTGTGCGCGTCATCTGCATCAATTGTGTCCCTATGAATGAATTAAAAAAACTGCTGCCGTTTGTCAGTCCCTACCGGGGCCGGCTGGTCCTGCTGGCGGTCGTGTCCATCGTCGCGCTGATCGGCGTGCTGCTGGAACCGTATTTCTTCGGGCTGGCGGTCGATCAGGGCATTGCCCGCCGGGACATGGACGCCGTCCTCCTGTATTGCGGCCTGCTGATCGCGTCGGCCATCCTGTTCAGCGCCGGCAGCTACATCAAGTCGCTGCTGCAAGGGATTGTGGCGGCCGACGTGGTGCGCGACCTGCGCAACGCCCTGTACCGCAAGCTGCAATATCTGCCCTTTAGCTGGCACGCCACCATGCCCACCGGCCAGATCATGTCGCGCATGTTGAGCGATATGGACGCTGTCGAGCAGTTTGTGGCCTGGGGTTTCACCACGATGCTCACCGAGGGCGCGACCTTTTTCCTCACGTTCGTGATTTTGCTGACGCTGGACTGGCAACTGACGCTGGCTGTGCTCGCGCCGATGCCGCTGATGATTCTTGCGATTGTCCGCTTCCGCCTGAAGATCGACCCCGCCTGGGCGGCGGTGCGCGAGCAGATGGGCCGGTTGACGACCGTGCTGCAGGAAAACATCGCCGGCGTGCGCGTGGTCAAGGCGTTTGCCCGCGAGCCGTATGCGTTGCGCCGCTTCGACGAACAGAACGCGCTCAATCGCGCCCGCAATGTGGATCGCACCCGGCTGGAAGCCGGCGCTTTCCCGATGATGGATTTTGTGTCGGGTCTGTCGTTTCTGGTCATGCTGGCTGTCGGCGCGGCGCGGCTGGTTGAAGGCTCGCTGAGCCTGGGCGTGTTCTTTTCGTTTACGTGGTACATCTGGTCGATCATCTGGCCGGTGCGCATCACCGGCTGGCTGGTGAGCATCATGCGCCAGGCTGTGGCCTCCATCCCCCGGCTGTGGGCCATCTTGCAGGCCGAAGAGACGATCCGCGATGCTGCGCCGCAGGCCGGCGTCGCAGCGCAGCAGCCATGGATCGCTCAAGGCCCCGCGCGGGTCGAGTTCGATAACGTGGCGTTCGCGTTCCCGGACGATCCGGCCACGCCGGTGTTGAACGGTCTGACGCTGTCGATCGAGCCGGGGCAGACGGTGGCAATTCTGGGCGGCACTGGCTCCGGCAAATCCTCCGTGATCAACCTCGTCCCCCGCTTCTACGACGTGACCGGCGGACGGGTGCTGGTGGATGGCGTCGATGTGCGCAACATCCCCTTGAAGCAACTGCGCGCGCAGATCGGCATTGTGCCGCAGGAGACTTTCCTGTTTTCGGCCTCGCTGCGCGAGAACATTGCGTTTGGCAAGCCCGACGCGACCGACGAGCAAGTGCTCGCCGCAGCCCGTGTAGCTCAGGTGGATGAGTTCGCCCGGAGGATGCCCAAAGGGTATGACACCCTGATTGGCGAGCGTGGCGTGGGGCTGAGCGGCGGCCAGCGCCAGCGCGTCGCCCTGGCCCGCGCTGTCCTGATGAACCCGCGCATCCTGATTCTGGACGAGGCCACCTCGGCTGTGGACACGGCCACTGAAGACGCCATCCAGTCGGCGCTGGCGGAGGTGATGCGGGGTCGCACGTCGATCATTGTGGCGCAGCGCCTGAGCACGATGAAGAACGCCGATCGCATTGTGGTGCTGAAGAACGGGCGCGTGGCGGAGGAAGGCACGCATGATGAGATGATGGCGCTCGGCGGCGAGTATACCCGCCTGTACGAGTTGCAGTACCGCGATCAGGAAGCGCGCCGCCAGGATTTGCTCGACGAAGAGGGTGGAAAATTGATTGAGGCTGAGCCGGCGCTGGCGCAGTGACCGGCATAGCCTGCTACGCCTTCTGCTGATTGAGACGCAGGTAATAGCCGGTGTTCTTGTAGTTGACGCACAGGGCTGTGATGTAGGCGGTCAACTCCATGAGCTTTTTCTCGCGCTGCTCCCGCTCGATCCACAGGTTCAGCGCCCGGACGCGGTGAATGCATTTGTCGATCAAATCGTGGGCGACGGTGTTGTCGACGCCGACCCAATATGCCACCCGGTTGATCAGCGGCACTTTTTGAGCGCGGATGAAGTTCTCGGCCCGCTCGTAATCGCGGAACAGCGCGCGCCGGCTGGCGATGCGGGGCTGCTTTCGGAACAGCGTTTTCAAGTCGGGGTCAAGGTAGCCGGTGGCCTTGCGATAGTAGCGCGCCGGTCTGGCGCGCATGAATTGGGCCACCGTCTCTTTGACTTCCTCGACCCGCTCATACATCCAGGAGATTTTGGTTTCAACCAGAGGGTCCTGCCGGCTCAGCTCACGGATGATCCGGTCGGCGTAGGTGAGTTTTTCCAGCGCCAGCGGGCGATTCCTGTACTTGCGCCGCCAGCCGGATCGCGGTGTCAGCCACACACAGAAGGTCTCGGCAAAGTCCTCATCGGGGTGCTTCTGGGCATAGTGGTCGCCATTGGGGTTGACGTAGCGCCGGCTCCAGGGGTTGTAGTCGAACTCATCGCTGTCGGGGTAAGTGCCGAAGAAGTTGCCTTCCACCTCGAACAACTGGCGAAACTCCGGCGTGCGATAGAGCTTGTACGCATAACAGAATGCGTGCCCCACCTCGTGCCGCAACACATCCACGATTTGCTGCGGCGTATAGCGCCAGCCGCGAAATTCGGCGTTCAATTCCTGAAGCAGGGGATGCGCGTCGTAGAAGCCGAGCGAGATGATCGGCGATCCGGCGATGCAACCATATCCGGTGGACAGGTAAAACACCGGCTCCAGCCGCCGAATCCCCGCCCGCTTCAGATCGCCCCGCACAATGGCGATGGCCTCTTCGAGGTAGGTGCCCTCGATCGACAACCCCAGCTCGTTGATCGGCGTGTTCAGTAGTTCGAGCTTGAGCGTTTCAGTTTGATATAAAAGCTGACGAGTATGGCGCACGGATTGCGGTTGAGCTTATCTCGTGACCGCCGCTGGAGGGCGGCGGCGCCGGCCAGTCACTAGTAGAGCCGGTATTCTACCCCAATCAACCCTGCAGGCGGCGGGCGGGGCGCGGCAGCCGGCTCACTCCTGCCACGAATGCCAGGGCAAACAGGCCGATATCCAGCCCCTGCTGGATGCGCAGACCGGGGAGCATCGAAGCTGGGTCGGCGCGGCCAAACTGAAGGACGAAGTCGCCGGCGCTGAAGAGCAGCGTCCAGAGGATCAGCGGGTGGGGCGCGCCCCCTGTGCCAGGTGTCGCCAGGGCCGGAATGGAAATGCACACGATCAACCACGCGACCATCAATAGCTGCGCTGGCAGGCGGGGGTTGCTTATCCAGTAGGCGTCGGGCCAGTCAACACGCAGATGCCACAGGATGCCATCCGTCCAAAACACCTCATGCCCGTAAGCGCATGCGTTGGAGATGCAGCCGATAGATGCGCCGATGCCGACCAGGGACGCCAGCGCCGCGACGGACAAGGGGTGAGGCCGTTTGAGCCGCCTCGACAGCCGCCACCCGATCAGCATGCCCACGATGGCGGCGTGCTCCGAAATGCCGGCGGCCGGCGCCAGGGTGATTTCCGCCGGCCGTTCCGCGAAGTAAGCGGCGTTCAGCGCGATATAGCCGGCGCGGCCGGCGGCCAACGCGCATGCCCCGATCAACAAGAGCGCATCGACAACGCGCAGCCGGTCGCGCCACGACGCGCCCGCACGCCAGACGCACCATGCGATGCCGGGCAGAGCGCATAGCCCGATCCAGAATGTGTAGCTGCTCAGAGATAACGGCCCAATAATGACCTGAGTGGACATGCTCGAATCGCAGTGACCGTTCAACCCTGTCCGCCGCAGGCTATAACTTGCGAGACAGTGCGCGGTCACGAATCGCACACAATGGCTGTGTAGGGAAATCGTCAGGTGCGCCTAAATTCTACGTTGGTCAATCGTCGGCTGTATCAGCGGCAAATCGTCATGTTGTGGGCAGGGATTGTGTTACTGTGTTACCAGTCGGACGGGACTTCTCCTCCTTACTCCTCCTGAACGTGAGGGCTTGTGAGCGGCGCACAAGCCCTCATCGCAGGGGAACCTGAACAAACACAAACCCGAAGGGTTGAGCCAACCCTTCGGGTTTACGTTTCAGTCGGGGCGCCGAGATTTGAACTCGGGACCCCTTGCACCCCATGCAAGTGCGCTACCAGGCTGCGCTACGCCCCGACACCGCGCCTCGAAGCGCAGATGGAATCTGCTGTATCTCCGGGCCGCAGGCTAAGGATTGTAGCACAACAGCAGGCTCGCGTTATTGCGCCGGCAGGGGCGCGGGCGGCAAGTCTGACGCAGGCGCAGCAATGCCGGTGAACTGGCGATAGGCTACCGTCCAGACCACGATGACGAACAGTTCTACGAACAAACCGACGATTGCGCCGATCAGCGCGATGACGATGAAGATCGGCCAGTTAATGAGTTCGGACACGTCTGGCAGGGCGCCCTGTTCCAGCTGTTGCATCCAGTTGCCCATTTGCGGCAGAACGGCCAGATTCCCCAACGTGCTGAGCGCAAAGCTGATCACAATCGTGATCAGGAAGAGAATTACTGCCAGCAGGATGATATTGCCCAGATTGGCGCGGAACAAGGCCCAGCCGCGCTTCAAGCCGGCGATTGGCCCGGCGCCCTCGATCACGATGGCGCGCTCGCCCATCACCTGCACACCGGCTGCCGCCAGGCCATAGACCACGGCAATGCAGATCAGCGCCCCGGCTGCGCAGAACGCCGCCACAAATCCAGCCCCAACCGCCTGCGCCTCTTCCTGGGTCATTCTGCCCGCCATCAGGCTCTGCAACACCGGAATGAAGGGCAGACCGACGATGACCAGCAGGAGCGCGCCCACGACAATCAACGGGATAAAAAGAACGACGTTGAAGACCAGCAGCGAGATCAGCTTGCGGAATCCCGCGCCGAGCGCGCTGCCGAAGGATGCCCCTCCCGCCGTCTCGATGCTCTGAACGCCGGTGATCACCGCGCCGCGCACGACCAGCAAAATCACCGCCGAAAGCAATCCAATCGCCAGCTGGAGGAGAATCAGCGGCAGCCACAGCGCAAAAACGCGCCCGTAGGCAGCCAGCATGTCTTCAGCCGATTCCACCCCCATAAAATCCTGCGGGCGGAAAACCAATCCCTGCGCCGTGCCCACCACTGCGCTGATGATGCTGAGCAATGCTGGGACCAGCATCAGCGCCCAGAGGACGCGGTGTTGAAAGGTGATCCTGAAAGCTCGTGAAAGGGTAGCGCCGATATCCAACGTGTCATCTCCTTGCGCGTTCCGGACAAGCCATGCCGGCCCGGACGGCTGCTCGACATGCGCATTATCTGCAATCCGGGAAAGGGTGTGCTCTCGGTTAGCCGTGCTTCACATACACCGTCTTGGTGCGGGTATAGAACTCGATGGCGGCCTGTCCCTGCTCTTTGAATGTGTTGGCGCTGGAGTGTTTGAAGCCGCCGAAGGGCGCCTGCAACGCCAGGCCGGTGGTCTGTTCGTTGATCTTCACCACGCCGGCCTCGACGCGGTTGGCAAAGGTGAACGCCTTCTTCAAATCGTTGGTGACGATGCCGGCCGATAGCCCGAACCCGATTGCATTGGCCTTGTCGATCGCGTCGTCGATGTCCCGCGCCCGGATGATGCTGATGACCGGCCCGAAGACTTCCTCCTGAGCGATGCGCATGTTCACATCGGCATGGTCGAACACCGTCGGCTGCACATAGAATCCGCCGTCCCCGGCCCGGCTGCCGCCCGCCAGCAGCGTTGCGCCTTCCTTCTGCCCGATCTCGACATACATCAGATCGGTTTCCAGTTGGTCCTGGTTGACGGCCGGCCCCATCTGCACGCCGCTCTCCAGCCCATTGCCGACCTTCAGGTTGCGCGCCGCTTCGGCCAGCGCCTCGGCATATCGGTCGGCGATGCCTTCCTCGACGATGACGCGGCTGGTGGCGGTGCACGCCTGCCCGGTTAACCCGAAGCCGCCCAGCACGGCCAGGTTCACCGCCAGCTTCAGGTCGGCGTCGTTCAGCACGACCATCGGGTTCTTGCCGCCCATCTCCAACTGCACGCGCGTCATGTTTTTGACTGCTTTGGCGTAGATGCCCGACCCGACGGCATACGAGCCGGTGAAGCTGATGCCCTTGACAATCGGGTTGCTGGCGATCTCGTCGCCGGCGACTTTGCCGGAGCCGGTGACGTAGTTGACCACGCCGGCCGGCAGGCCTGCCTCCACCAGCGCCTCGACCATCATCAACGAGACCTGCGGGGCCAGCGAGGCCGGCTTGAACACCACCGTGTTGCCATAGACCAGCGCCGGCGCCATTTTCCAGGCCGGGATGGCGATCGGAAAATTCCACGGTGTAATCAGCCCGATCACGCCCAGCGGTTCGCGCCGGGTGTAGAGCAGCGTGTCGGCGCTGTTGGCCGGCAGCACATCGCCGCCCATGCGCCAGCCCTCGCCGGCGTAATACTTGAAAATATCTCGGGCGCGCGCAACTTCGATCCTGGCTTCGGCCAGCGTCTTGCCCTCTTCGCGGGTCAGGCAAGTCGCCATGTCCTCCAGCCGGGCGGCGATGATCTGGCTCGCCTTGTCGAGGATGGCCCCGCGCGCCGGCGCCGGCATGCCGGCCCACTGCGGGAACGCCGCCTGCGCGGCCTCGATGGCGCGCTTCACATCCTCGCGCGTGGCCGATGGAAACGCGCCCAGGGTTTCGCGCGTGTTGGCCGGGTT